>Ga0335079_10001040_pt1 | contig 31538 bp, 32 predicted proteins | sample Lox_Sample_33_FD_206719 | JGI IMG/M metagenome (GOLD analysis project Ga0335079, IMG submission 206719) | Soil microbial communities from Loxahatchee National Wildlife Refuge, Florida, United States - Lox_Sample_3.3 | ecosystem: Environmental > Terrestrial > Soil > Wetlands | place: USA...
TCCCACCGCCATGGCGTAGGCGGAGAGTTCGACGAGCGAGTATGGAAACGCAAGGAGCACGACCCCCAGCTGGCCCGGCAGGCCCTGAGAAGCAACTAGCGCCTGGGCAGCCAGGCCTGTGCTGTATACGGAGAGCACGAAAACGAACGCGCCAAGGATGGGCACCATCTCCACGACAGCGATGGACAGATTATGCGAGAAGATGAAGACGACTAACTCTGCCGCAGATGCAGATTGGACTGGACCGAGCTGGCTGCTAGTCTCATTGGCCAGAGTCTGTTGAGTCGCCGAGGAGAGCGGAGTGAAGAGGCCGACCACGAACAGCACCAGCTCCGCAATGAGTATACCCAGAACCAAGAGAACCCGTCTTCGCTCCAGCACCTCCGCAAGTATGCTCCTGGGCTTCTCCAAAGGCAGCGCTTCGGCCGCGCTCGGCTCAGACACGACCCGACTCTCTGCCGCTGGTTAATGAATCTGAACACGGTCATGCCGCCGAAAAGAGGATACCAACCCCGTAGAGCAGCGCCCACGCCACCGCTCCCACCAGTGCCGATTCGATTCCCGCCCTCGCCCTGAAGTTCCCAGGGAGGAATGCCCTCGAACCTAAGATGAAGAGCGCGAGCAGCGAGAGCGCCAGAGAGCCCAGCAGTGCCGAGGTCCGTGCGACGATGGTCGTGTACGGCGCGACAGCGAGCAGAGCGAAGAGGAGAAACGCGACTCCAGCTGCCAGTGGCCGTCTTAGCACATCCGACTCGACTTCCTCCGCGTTGACTTTGAGCTCCCGGCGCATCATTTCCCTCAGCCAGAGCTCCTTGTCCTTCGCCAGTCTCTCCAGTATCACCTTGACCTCCTCCTCGTCGTACCCGTCCTTCTTCAGCAGCTCCTCCATCTCCGATTTCTCTTCCTCAGGCTCGGTCTCGATCTCCATCCGCTCACGCGTCATGTCAATCTTCAGCGACTCCAACTCTGACCTCCTTGACAGGTAGCTGCTGAAGAACATGGAGAGCGCCCCCGCCACAGCGAACGCGAGGCCGGCGAGCGATATTGTTCCGAAACCCACCCCCGCCCCGTTCAAAGCCGCCGTCATAGCCAGTGCTTCTATCGCCCCGTCGCTCCCGCCGAGGATGATTCTGTCCAATATGTTCCGAGCGGGGATGTGCGGGTGCTTCTCTTCCTGAACTGCCCCCTTTGACACTCGAAATCCATATTGTGAGTCCATATTTAGGACTTGACACCTGACCAGACTCTGTTGGGGTTCATCGGGCCTCGATTGGCAAGATTCTGACTTCTTTAGATTTTGCTTAGCAATGTCAATCGTCTGCTATGCGTAGGCTCATTCTTTATTTAGCTCCAAGTAGGGACCTCTGGCACATGACCCTAGACGAGAAGATTCGGCTCGGGATGGTGGCCATCACAGGTGCAAGCCTTGTTTTTGCAACCCTTGGCCTCAGAATTGGGCCGCTCGAAATCATCGGCGGCGCCGGAGTCAGCTAGCTCTGTCTAGCTGATTCTCCTTCTTTTATCTGAAGGATTAGCACGTCGAACTTCTTCGCGAGTTCTTCCTTGTCGAACATCCACTTCTTCTGACCCACATCGTAGAGGCTGTACGGTATGGTGAACCTGGCCGCGTTGGTCTGGTCGATCATGTACAGGGACATCCTCTCCTTGACGGAGCTCGCCGCATTGCCGAGGTACTGCATGCCCTCGACGACGTAGTCCGTGGGGAAGAAGAGCTCTGCGAAGTAGTTCCTTCCCGAAGCCTCCCCCCAGAGAAACGGGAGCCTGTCGATTTTCTGCCGCAGCGACATCATCTCGTAGTCGCTCAGGTTCCTGGCCATGAAATCCACGGCGAAGTAGCGGTGCTTCCTGTGCAGCGCCCTCTCGAGTGCGTAGTCATACCTGGTCCCCATCCAGTTCACGGTGTAGCCGCGTACAAGCCGGTTAGCCTGTACGTGAGCGGTGTGATGCCACGCCAGCTTCTTGTAGTTGACGTTAAGCTTCTCAGAGATCTCCTTCATCGACTTGTTCGCGTCCATCTGAAGCTCCTTTATGATCAGAAGGTCGACATAGTCGAACTTACCCAGCTTGGAAGGCATGTAGGCCGCGGCCACGTAGTCCTGGGAGCTTGGATTCTGCCATTCGAAATCCCAGCGCCCTGTGTCGAACTCATAGTACTCGGCCTTCATGGGCACGTTGCGAAGCCAGTCGAACTCCATCACCTCAAGCATGCTCAGCATCCCCTTCTGCTTCAGGGCTTCGAAGAACTCCTTGACCTCCGGGATGACCTCCGAAGGAGCACTTATGTTGACGATGTATTCGTTCCCTACCAGGGACTTCACGAATCCGACGACATAGCTGACCTCGCTCATGGCCGTCAGAATCGCCTGGGCGTAGTTCTTGTAGGTCTCGGCGAAGTCCAGGATGACGATGATCCTCTGCAGCCCGAGCTTTTCGTGGTCGACCGCGGCCTGCACCGCGAACCCTTTGTTGACGATCTTTTCCTTGTAGCGGTATCTGACCGACTCTTTGAACTGCCCCAGTCTCCGAGCGATTTCGGGAATGTCAGGCCCAAGCTCAGAAAGGAGGCGCACGAGCTGTACAGTCCTTGTGTTTACATCGCTATCCTTTTCGGTCTGAATCGCACTCATAGTACCCTCTCCTCGCGGACCCCGTTATGATACACATTGATATCGGATTTAAGCCATGCCGATTCCGAATCCATCGCTAGGGCGCCTCTTCGTTCATTACTGCCGCCATGCTCGAGCGTATCACAGGGGGTAGAGCTTTCGGATTTCGTAATAAGCATTTTTGCCGTTATCTGTGTGCATTCTTAAACCGGTTTGCGTTTCACGGCAACAACCCCCGGTTCATGGGTGAAGGGGGCCGGGGCGTTCATTTGGGGACGACCTTCGGATTACAGTAACGCCCTGTCACCCTTTTAACCGACAGACCTGCGGGCAGGGCCAGTTTGTCGCTCAAGAACCGAAGGCAGGAGTATACCTGGCCTCCGACGAAGATAGAAGGCTTCCAGGTCAGCGCAGACAAGAAGTCCTATTCGGGTGACGAGACAATCAAGACCAACGTCAGGTTCAGAGTGGTGGGGGGGTTGAGGGAATCGTTCCACCCCGACGTCTGGACGGTGGCATGGGAGGACTTCGATAAGATCCTCCGGCTCACCCTCAGGCTTTCTCTCAAAGAGCGTCGGGGCCTCAGGTCCCGGAAGCTTGCGGAAGTCAAGAAGGTCGTCAGACGAGCTAGCTTCTACTGGAGCAGGGACCCGGACCTGCCCTACCGCATCTGGGCGATGATAGTCCCTGAGGGCGGCGGCCCTCCGAAGATACCCCTGAACGTTGAGGACGCGAAGTCGAAAATGCTCGACATCGACAAAGAGTTCGACATCCCGGCTTCCTCTCTAGGCCCCGGAAGGCACACCCTTGTCGCAGAGGCCTACGTCAGATGGGGGAGGAGGAGCTTCATCGAAAAGGGGGACGCCAGCGCCGATTCCAAATCCTTGGTGGTCGAGGTTGTCTGAGCAGAACTGGCTCGCCGAAGTCACCTGGAGTGAAGACAACGTATTCCTTGGCACTGACACCGCCGGGCACACAATCGTCTACGACTCCTCCGACGGGATTTCAAAGGGAATCAGCCCCATGCGATCCCTTCTCACTTCCCTCGGCGCCTGCACCGGAATGGACATAGTAGCCATCCTGAAGAAGAGAAAGCAGAAGCTGAAGTCGCTCAAGGTCCTTGTCTCGGGTGAGCGCCCGCAGTACGGTCTCCCCAAGCCTTGGACTTCGATACAGGTCAAGTACGTCTTGTCCGGGGACTCGCTGGACAGGAAATACGTGGAAGAGGCAATAAATGACAGCGCGGAGAAGTTCTGCAATGTGGGGGCTTCACTGCGGCCGGGCGCGAAGATAACTCACACCTACGAAATCGTCGGCTAGACTGTGAGCACGATCTTGCCGAAGTGACTGCTGCTCTCCATCCTTCTTTGAGCCTCCGCGGCCTTCTCCAGAGGGTAGGTGCTGTCCACCACGGTCTTCAGCCTCCCCTCCTCGAAAAGCCTGACGACGTCGAGTAACTCCCCTATCCCTGCCATGAAGCTCCCATAGATTGTCAGCTCCCTGTTGTAGACGTATCTCAGGTCGGTGGTAACCTCCGCCCCTGTGGTCGCCCCGCAGGTTACTAGCCTTCCCCCCTTCGTCAGGGCTTTCAGGCTCCCCTGCCACGTCGCTTTCCCTACGTGCTCGACGACGACGTCCACCCCCTTCTTTTCGGTCAACCTCTTCACCTCTGCGAGGACGTCCTGCCTGTAATGATCTATGACGAAATCTGCCCCCAGCTTCTTCGCCCTCTCCATCTTCCCCTCATCCCCAGCAGTTGCGATGACCCGGGCCCCGAAGAGCTTCGCGACCTGCACCGCAGCCGAGCCGACTCCCGAACTTGCTGCGACGACGAGGACCGTGTCTCCAGGCCCCACCCGAGCCTTGGTCACGAGCATGTGGTACGCCGTCTCGAAGACGAGGGGGAAGGACGCCGCCTGTTCGAAGTTCATCCCCCGGGGCTTACTAACTAGGTGAGTCCTTTTCACCTTTACAAGCTCCGCGTACCCCCCGTCGATACCGTACCCTATGATCGTGTAGTCACGGCACTGGTCGTCTCTCCCTGCAAGGCACTTCTCGCACCTGCCGCACCCGACACCGGGGTTCACTATCACCTCGTCCCCTTTCCTGAATGACTCCTCCTCGTTCGGGACCCAATCGACCACGCCGGCGATGTCGCACCCGGAGATGTGGGGGAGCGGGATCTGCACGTTTGGGAGTCCGTTCCTCGCCCACAGGTCCAGGTGGTTGAGAGCACACGCCCTGACCCTCACCAGGGCTTCATCTGCGTTCGGCACTGGGTCGGGGGCCTCTTCGTACTGCAGCACCTCGGGGCCGCCGTGCCTGTGAAATCGGACGGCCTTCATCATCCCGCCTCCGCCCCGGCTCTTCTTTTACCTTCCCAAAACACTTTCAGTGAACCCTCCACCCTTCATTCTCTCAAATGCATAATCAAAGTTATAAGACGAACTCAGACATTCACCCAGCTCCTTCATGGTGCGCTCAGTGTTCCGGGACGAAACGATACTGTACCCCGAGTACCTGCCGCACCAAATCCCTCACCGCGAGGCCCAGCTGAAGAAGCTCGAGCTCTATTTCCAGAGCGTCGCGCAGAGCGCCTCCAAGGCGAGCCAGAACGTCATGATTACCGGACCTGTGGGCTCGGGGAAAACCATGATCGCGAAAAAACTACTCCTCGAATCCCTCCCCAGGAAGGCTGCGCTCTACGGGAACCTGGTCAGGGTGTTGCACGTCAACTGCAGGATAGACAGGACCCTCCAGGCCATAATGGTAAAGGCGCTGAAATCACTGGGGCAGAGCTACCCCACCCGCGGGTACAGCTTCGAGGAGCTCCTGACCGCCCTGGTCGAGGAGCTGAGAAGCAACCGCACGCACCTCGTCATAGCCTTCGACGAAGTCGACTCCCTCGTACTTTCGGACCCTTCCTCCCTTTACACCATAACACGCCTCCGGGAATTGGCCCCCGGAAGCCAGGTCCTCTCCTCCATATTGATCTCGAAGACGACAGACTACCTGAAGAAGGTGGACCTGAGCACCCTCAGTTCGCTCCAGTGGAACGAGATTACGCTCGACGGCTATCCCCCGGAGCACCTGGCAGACATCATAACGTCCAGGAGCGAGGCGTTCAACGACGGATGCCTAGACGACGACAGCATCCAGTTCGCCGCCGACATAGCCAGCACCTACGGCGACGCCCGCTACGCCCTGGACCTGGTCTACAGGGCAGGGAAGCTGGCGGACGACTCCGAGTCACCCCGTGTCCTCCCCGAGCATATCAGGGCTGCAAAGGCTTCCCTTCCTCCTCAGCTGAGGAAGGAGGAGCTGTCCTATCTCACCACGCACCAGAAGCTGCTGCTCATAGCCATCTCAACGCTCCTGAGGAAGGGGGACTCCACCTTCGTGACCATCGGCGAGGTGGAGAAGAGCTACTCGGCCCTCTGCGAAAGCATGAATGTTACGGCCTACCATCACACCCAGGTCTGGAGCGACGTCAACGAACTCTCCCGGAAGGGAATCATAGAAACCCAGATCTCCGGGAAGGGGGTGCGGGGACGGACGACCATGATCGGCCTATCCTTGGTCTCCGCCAAGGAATTGATGGGGGAGCTCGAAAAGGGGATGGTGGCCGACATTAGAACTTGAGAGGCTGATGTCCTCCTACGGGCGGACAAAGGTGCTAACCATAATGCTGGAGACGGGGGAGCTCAACATCTCAGAGATAACGAGGAGGTCGGGGCTCTCCCACAGCGCGACCGCCCGCCACCTCGAATTCCTGACGAAGTCAGGGATACTGACGGAGAAGCGGTTCAACAGAATCAGGATATTCAGGGTCGACCAGGGCAGCCCCCTAGTGGGCGCCCTGACAAGGTTCTACTCAGACTGGAAGGAAGTGGGGCCGCCCTTCGACCCCCATCCCTACACCTGACGCCTCGATCCCCTGACCGCCTCCTTGGCCAGGAACTCCTCGTAGTTCTCCTCGAGGTTCAGGCTCCTTACGAATTCGCCCCTGAACTCCTTCTCTGCGCACATCCTCAACAGGTACGGCATGTCCTGAACGAGGAAACCTTTCTGGCTCGTCCCCAGCCTCCTCCCAGACAGCAAGGCTATCTCCTTCAGCTTCTTCGAGTCGTTCCAGATCCTCAGTTGAAGGGGCCAGGGCACAGCGTCCAGGGTGTACCTCAGCCCGCCGTCCCCCAGGGCCCTCCAGAGGTCTGACGCGAGCATGGGGTCGAGGTATCTCAGCAGCCGCCAATCTCCGCCCCGCATTATCCTCCCCATTATGACATCGGCCCTCGAAATGACCTCGAGGGCGGCAGCCTTCCTCTCCTCGTGCACCCTCGACCTCGCGACTGCGACGAATATGTCGCGCAGCTTCTCCCTGGGCTGCCCGGGGTATGCCCTGAGCGCCCTGAGCGCCGCCTTCTCGTCCAGGGCTTCGAAGAAGGCGTTGATCGACTCCGCTGCGGTCAGCTCCTCGTCTTTCTGGGCGGGTATCCCTGACTGGAGGAAGTTGATGGCCGCCCTCATGTCCCCGTTGGCTGCCTTTGCAATCTTCGCGAGCTCCTCCTTCCCCATTCCTGCCTTTTCCCTGGCCGCGATGGTCTCGAGCCTCTTCTCCACCTGATCCAGCTCCGGCTTCCGAAACTCAATCTTCATGGTCGAGCTTCCAAGCTTCTTGACTTCGTCAGACCCGGGGTCGTTGGCTGCCATGACGACCGGGCTTTCGCTCCGCCGTACCGCGTCCTTGATGAAATCGATGGCGCCGTAGTCCGCCCTCCCCGCCAGCCCGTCGACCTCGTCAAGGAAGATCAGCGACCCCCCTCCGAAGAGGCTCGAACTCGAGATTGCCTCCCCAATTCTCTTCGAAAGCCTCTCCTTCGTCCTGCTATCGCTCGCGTTCAGTTCCACCAGTTGCAGTCCCAGCTTCCCGGCCGTCAGATGCACCGTGGTGGTCTTTCCTGTCCCGGGAGGGCCAAGGAGCAGCGCGGCCTTCGCGCCCGGCTTCCACTTCCGCAGCCAGAGGAGCAGCTTCGCTCTCCCTTCTTCGTTCCCCACCATCTCCTCCAGACTCTCAGGCCGGTACTTCTCGCTCCACAACTAGAACGCGCCTCCGATGAACACCAGGAGGCCGACCGTCATCCCTGCCAGGGCGACGCTCTTCACCCTGTGGGCGTTCTTCGCGTCGTGCCTGTACAATATGGCCACCGCGAGATAGATGAAAATCGCATCTGGCAGCACCACTCCGAAGGTGTAGAACGGGCTGGCGAGGCCGGTCGCCAGGGGTACCCAGCTCGTCACCACTGCGAGGAGGAAGAAGAGCGCCCCTACCCCCGAAGCCGCTGCCAGTCCCCTGCTCCTCGCTATGGTGTTCACATCCCTTTTCGCGTCCCCCTCCACGTCGGCCATCCCCTTCACCACCTCCCTCCCCACTCCGGAGAAGAAGGCTGTGAGGGCCATCATCAGGAGCAGTGACCCCGTAATGGACCCCCCCACCACGGCCCCCCCGTACACGAATGGGATCGCCAATGACGACGCCACGATTAGATTGCCTGCCAACCCCGTCTTCTTCGCCTTAATGCTGTACACCCAGGATAGGAAAGCGTAGGCGGCCGCTATGACCACCCCGAGCGGGTTCAAGGACAGCAGGGCGCAGGCCATGCCGGCGGCCAACGCGAGCAGCGAGAGCCGCTTCGCCCCTTCTACTGAAATCCTCCCGCTCGGAATAGGTCTGTCGGGTCTGTTGACCCTGTCCACCTCGACGTCGTAGATGTCGTTGATAGCCATCGAGTAGGCGCAGGTAAAGAATCCAGTGAGAAACCCCAGGGCAAGTTGCGTGTCGGGGATCGATGCGGGCTTGGAAACGAACGCCCCTACGACGACCGCAAATCCGATCATGGCGCAGTTCACAGGCCTTATGACGTCCAGGGCTCCTTTGGCGTCCACCTGCGCTCAGAACCTTGCCCTGCTGACCTTGTAGTAGATCACCTCTCCCCTGCGCTCGATTACCGCGATTATCGCCTCCTTCCCCATCTTGGCCATTTCTTTCACTGACTTCTCAAGGTCTGCCATCCCCTTTTCAATCCCCTCGTCCAGGGCGAACACCACGTACTTCGCGGGTTTCTTCGGAAAGTCACCCCGTTCGTAGACCCGGAGGTCGGTGCCGAACCCGAAGCCCTCCCTTACGATATACCCTCTGCTCCTCAGGTCTCTGTATATCACGAACTTCGTCCATGCGTCGCCCGCATTCTTCTGTGCGAGCTCGGCTAACCTCTCGAACCCGACCCTTCCGGCCTTGTCCTCGAGGTCCAGCTTCTTCGCGTATAACAGGTAGAGGGCTTCGTAATCTCGAAGGACAAGCTCCTTCCCATCCCTCGTCCCGTACCCTGCCTCCTCAAGCTCCCCGTACCTTTCCTTCTCCGTCACCCTGACAACTCCATCATGCAGGGTCGCGGCGTAGGGTTTTGCCTGCTCCCCCTGGGTCGGGACCTCTTCCAAGCTTGTTCGTTCGCGAACGCCCGGTGGACTCTATTTGAAGATGAAGGTGCCTTCCCGGCTGCGCAAATAATTTAGAGCCCGCGCCCCCCACTCGCAACGATGCCCGGCTTCTTTACGATGCGCACCGTCACCTGGGCTGGGTCGCAGGTCAGAATGATAGACCAGACCGCCCTCCCCTCGAGGCTGTACTATGTCACCTGCTCCACCCCGGAGGAGATAGCTTCTGCCATCAGATCGATGGTCGTCCGCGGAGCGCCTGCCATCGGGGTGGCCGCAGCCATGGGCATCGCCCTCGCCGCCCAGCGCTCAAAGGCCAGCCGGCTCCCCGACCTCATCCGCGACCTAGAGTCCAGCGCCGCGCTCCTTCGCTCAACCCGGCCCACAGCCGTGAATCTCTTTTGGGGAATTGAACGTGCGATGAAGACGGCAGAGGCGGCGACTTCGGTGAAGGGGGCGCGAGAAGCTGTCGTGTCAGAGGTAAAAGCCATGGAGGAAGAGGATGTGGAGGTGAACAGGAGGTTGGGGAGGGCAGGAGCTGACCTAATCCGGGACGGCGACACGGTCCTCACGCAATGCAACGCAGGCGCACTCGCAACAGTGGGCTATGGCACGGCCCTGGGGGTGATAAGAGCGGCCGTCGAGCAGGGGAAGCTCGTCAAGGTCCTCGTCCCGGAAACGAGACCCGCCCTCCAGGGCGCCCGCCTGACCGCCTTCGAACTCGCCTACGACCACATTTCCTGTACGTTGATCTCCGACACCGCGGTAGGGCACATGATGAGCCTGGGGCGGGTAGACAGGGCGATTGTAGGGGCCGACAGGATAACGAAGGATGGCTATGTCTTCAACAAGATCGGGACCTACCAAGAAGCCGTCCTCGCGAAGAGGCACGGCATCCCGTTCCATCCCGCGGCTCCCCGTTCGACGTTCGACCTCTTGCGGACACATCATCAGGTCACCATCGAAGAGAGAGCTGCGGAAGAGGTCGTCCTAGTGCGAGGCCGGCGCATCGCCCCCAAGGGAGTCCCGGTGGCCAACCCAGCCTTCGACATGACCCCTCCGGAGCTTGTTACATCAATCATCACCGAGAGGGGCCTGGTCCCTCCCCCATTCGAGGAATCCATACGACGCCTCATCTCTTAATTACCTAGGCTCCTCGCGGATATCTGGGCCCGTAGCCTAGCACGGATTAAGGCGTCAGCCTTCGGAGCTGAAGTGACGTGCCTCAGAGACCATGGGTTCGAATCCCACCGGGCCCGTATCTTCTATGGGAAGTGAATCGACGTCAGCAGAGCGGAACGCAGAGGAAATCTGACCCTTCGAGGACGTGAAACTTCGGGTAGAAATGAATAACTGTGAACGAGTGCGACGGCAATCACTCAACACAGAAGGAGACCCGGATGAAAGCAATTGTATACACGAAATACGGACCTCCGGAGGTTCTTCAACTCAAGGAAATAGAAAGACCAACTCCTACGGATGACGAAGTACTGATCAGGGTTCAGGCAGTATCTGTCAACAGGTCTGACTGGGAGGGGCTGACAGGCACACCGTTGTATGCCCGCATGGGGGGGCTTCTAAGGCCACGGCACCAAATACTCGGATCGGACATAGCCGGGCGAGTTGAAGTAGCTGGCAGGAACATCAAGCGATTCGAACCAGGAGATGAGGTCTTCGGAGACATCTCGGGACGCATGGGTGGTTTTGCCGAGTATGTCTGCGCGGTTGAAAAATCCTTGGCGCTGAAACCACCAAGTATGACATTCGAGGAAGTAGCGGCCATTCCGCAGGCGGCAGTGATCGCCCTATTGGGGATTTGTGACAAAGGAGAAGTCCAGCCGGAGCAAAAGGTTTTGGTTAATGGCGCGGGCGGCGGAGTCGGTACATTTGCAGTGCAGCTTGCCAAATCACACGGAGCTGAGGTGACCGGGGTGGATACCACCGGCAAGCTGGAGTTCATGTACTCGCTTGGCGCTGACCATGTCATTGACTATACCTGCGAAGACTTCACCGAGAATGGACAACAGTATGACCTGATACTTGATGTTGCAGCCCATCGCTCTGCCTTTGCTTACGGACGGGCGCTTGGGCCCAATGGGCGCTACTTCTTTGTCGGAGGTTCTGTAGCCACGCTGTTCCAGATTCTGCTTCTGGGACCATGGATTGGAAGAACCGCGGGCAAGAAAATCCGCATCCTGGCGGTTCAACCAAATCTAAGAGATCTAGTACACGTAACGGAGCTTTGTGAAGCCGGCAAAGTCGTCCCGGTCATTGACAGACGATATCCGCTAAGTGAGATCCCTGAAGCGCTGCGGTATCTTGGAGAAGGACGCGTAAAAGGCAAATTAGTGATCACTTTTGAACATGACGACTAAACCACGCGAAGCGCTGAACCGGGCTGCTAGATCCGAACGAGCTGAGGTCAAAAGGAAGCCAGGAGTTCCATATTGAGAATGCCAGGGTACCTCTTCCAAGAATCCAATGAAATCCACTTTCAGAACCCGTTTGAGGACGGGCCCCACCGGGCCCGTTTCATACCCAGGTTCTCTTCACTTCGGAGAAATGTGGATCATCAGTTACACAGGATAGATTGTATCGCTTCGCCGTGGCCATTATCAGGGAGTCGGCCATGGGGATTCTGAGCCTGTGGCTGATGTCCGCCCCTTCCTCAGCAATTTGCGTGTCAACGTCGACTACGAAGTCCCGCCGTATTGTTTCGACGCGCAGTCTGGCCACTGTCCTATCCTCATTGGCGAGCGTCTGCTTGTAACGCGCGAAGTGAAGAAGACGGAATGGGCGTGAGCGGGATGTTTGCCGACCCCGATGAGAACGGATACTGGCTGAAACCAGGTACTGGGCCCTAGCCAGCTGTATGACTCGATTCATTAAATACGAAGAGCGTGGCAAACGCTTCCCGTGAGAGTGGCCTGACCGCTCATTGGGACAGCGGAGAAGCCTATCAAGCGTTCATCGGCGAGTGGTCTCGATTGCTTGCTCCCAAGTTCCTAGGCTGGGCACGGGTTCCAAACAACGCCCGAGTCCTCGATGTGGGATGCGGCACGGGAGCTCTGACCGAGGCGGTCCTGGCATCAGGCGCCAGGCAGGTAACGGCCGTCGACCCCTCTACTGCTTTCATTGCCTACGCCAGTTCTAGGCTCGTCGATCAATCACATGCGGCCGAATTTCGAGTGGGTGATGCGATGGATCTCCCCCTTCCAGACGGAACCTTTGATGCCGTGTTATCGGAACTCGTCTTGAATTTCATTCCAGACCCGACCAGAGCGCTACGGGAGATGCACCGCGTCGCCAAGCAAGACGGCATCGTTTCTGCCTGCGTGTGGGATTACGCAGACGGGATGAAAATGCTTCGCTTTTTTTGGGATTCGGCCGCGGCTTTGGACTCGGCCGCTCGATATCTGGACGAAGGCGTGCGTTTCCCCCTGTGCCACCCAGAACCACTGAAAAAATTGTTTGAGGATGCCAAACTATCCAACGTAGAGGTCGGTTCCATCGAGATAGAGACGCGCTTTCATGATTTCGAGGACTACTGGAGTCCCTTCATGGGGGGCCAAGGTCCCGCAGGTGAATACCTAATTTCGCTAGACGATGGGAATCGGGCACGGCTACGCGAGAAGCTGGTGGCAGAACTACCAACTGGCCCGGAGGGAGGGATTCAACTGGGTGCAAAAGCCTGGACCGTCAGAGGTCTAAAGCCCCATCGCTAGGACATAACCACCGGGCGGAGGCGCACTGAACCCATTCTCTCTTCATACACTCGCACATGCCCTCAATTCCGAAGTAGCACGACCTCCCTTGGTAAGTAACCCAGGGCTGAAGTTAACCCAGCCTGGGGGTGGTGCTACATCGCAGTTCTTTTTCGCGAAGGTTCGCGCAGGCGCAGCCTTGAGAGAGATGGGTCATCTGTGCGATCGCCGGGAATTGAACCGAGTTCTTCGTTGAACGCTTACTTAGAATTACTAGGCCTGACCAAGGCGCCACACACTAGTTGGGCCCGCATTTGCACACTTTACCGGTCAAGTCGCACCGGGCCCGACCCCTTTTCCCGTGCAGCCAAGATTCGCTTGATCTTCTAAGCGCATCCCACCGGGCCTGTCCAAGAATCGCAACCTACGGCTGGAAGATTGGCCGAGGGCCCCCGATCCCATTTAGCCCTGCGGACTGGGGTAGAGCGGTCGTAGCCCGGCAGACTCGTCGTCTCCTCTCAAACTTCCTCAGCTATGCTTTGGCCAGCATCTCGAGTGCCTGGTATGCTTTCATCGCGTCTGCCTCATTCACCAGCACAATGACCCTGCCCGGTCCGACAGATGTCAGTTGCCTCACGTTCACGTCGTACAGGGCGAGCTCGCCAACGATCGCGGCGAGTGCACCGGGGGAGTCTTCTACCTCGGCCTTCATCTCGATTGTCAGTTCTGCCAAGCCGCCCAGCTTCCTTCTGACGATGGACTTGGGAATCCGAGTTTCGAACATGTCCGCATTCTTCGTGTCAAGAGTGACGCTGACGTAATCCATGCTCGAAATCACGCGGAACGTCTCACCGCCCGAGTAGTTGACCTCCTCGGAGAACCGGGCGATGGCCCTCTGCGTCTCACTGTCGTTCTTCAGTGAGAGAACCCCGACCTTGTTCTTCACCGCAAGCTTCACGATCATCTTTCCTGCCTGTTCGCGTTTCTCGTAGGACCTCTGGAGAGGGTATCGCCTTATCGCACTCAGCAGAGCGTCAAAGCTCACGTCAGTCTGAGCATTAGCCTGGATCGCCCTTGCTAGCGCACGATGGTTCACCAGGCCCCGGGCAAGCCCGAACCTGACGACAGGGTCTCTCTCGATGGTGTTCCTGACAAGGTCCAGCGATGATTGTGCTTGACTTGGCATATTCTGGTCGACAGGCGCACATTTGTCATATTTATGCCATAACCCTTTTCCGCTATCAGAGGCAGTGCAGGGTCATGCACTCCAAAATCACGCAACCTAGAGATATCGTAATGTCGTACATATCGGCCCTGGACCACCAGAAATACGAAGAAGCCATGGATTTCCTACACGACAACGTCAAAATCAAGGGTCCCACGGGAGAGACCTTCGGAAAGCCGTTAGACTTCGTCGAGATGTTGCGGAAATATCGCGGAAGGTACGGCGTCAAGAAGGTGTTCGTCGACGGCAACCACGTGTGCGTGCTCTATGACCTCGCCACCGTCGGGCCAACAGTGTTCATGTCGTCGTGGTACCAGGTCGAAGAAGGAAAGATTGCTTCCATACAGACGGTCTTCGATCCGCGCCAGTTTGGGCCGCCGCCGGCACAAGCACCGACGGGGGACAAAACGAAATGAAATCGATACGAATGCACAGTCGCGGGAGCTCCGAAACTCTGGTCTACGAAGAAGCCCCGGTGCCCGACCTCACACCTGGCAACGCACTAGTCAGAGTCCACGCCGCAGGGATTACCCCTACCGAGCTCACCTGGAACTCAACCTACGTTACGCATGAGAGGAAGGACAGGCTGCCAATCATTCCCGGGTTCGAAATGGCCGGGACGGTCGAAGCGGTGGCCCGAGACGTCACCGACGTATCACCCGGGGACGAAGTCTATGGGCTGCTGGATTTCTGGAGGGACGGAGCGGCGGCAGAATATGTCTCAGTCCGCGCGTCCGACCTCGCGCCGAAGCCAGCGTCACTGTCCTTCACATACGCAGCGGCCATACCGCTTTCAGGGCTGACGGCGTGGCAATCACTCTTCGATTACGCGAAGCTGTCGAAGGGCGATACCGTGCTAGTGCACGGTGCAGGCGGGGGTGTGGGGACATTCGCGGTGCAGCTTGCCCACTGGCGCGGTGCGCACGTGTTCGCCACCTGCTCCAAGGCGAAGGAGGACCTGGTCCGCGGCCTCGGGGCCGACAGGGTTATCGACTACTCGAGCGTGAGCTTCAAGGACGAGCTGAGCGGCTTGGACGCCGTGCTCGACACGGTCGGGGGGGAGACACTCGAGTACTCGTGGGGCATCCTGCGCCGTGGCGGTTCCCTCGTCACCATTGTGGGTGACGCACCTGAGGAAAAGGCGGCACAGTATGGCGCGAGGGGGTTCTCAATTCTCGTCGAGCCCAACAGAAAAGAGCTGGTCGAAATCGGTCGACTTATCGACTCCGGCGAGGTGAAGCCTGTAGTTGATGCCGTGTTTCCGCTGTCGCAGGCGAGGGAGGCGTTCCAGAGGGGACTCTCGGGACACAACCGAGGCAAACTTGTTCTAAAGGTAAAGGATTGATGGCGCCCGGACCCGGGGAGTTGAACTCGCAACTACTCTTCCTGAAATGGCACGCCCAGGGCGTTCGCCATTATCCTGCGCTCGGCGCTGCGTAGGATCTCGCTGAGCGTCGAAGGCTTGACCCCCACCAGCTCGCTGAGCCCTGTGAGGCTTATCCTCCTTGGGAACTCGAAGTAGCCTTGCGCCACGGCCGTCGCCATTATCTCCTTCTGCCTGCCGGTCAGGGTAGCCCGGCGCTCGAGGGGTGCGACATCTTCGATCCTTGTCTCAATCCCTTCCCTCGCCAGCCTCGCGAGCACCTGTCTGAAATCGCTGGTCTTCCTTGCGATGAACCTCCAGGACGAAGGCTGCACCTCTGAATTCAGGGGGCAGTCAAGGCAGACTATCGCCACGTCGTTGGACGCCCTACATATTCCGGGCCTGTCCATCACCACCAGGATCGGGGCTGCTTCTCCTGGGCCCTCCCCTTCCACGACCTGTCTTACCCCCTCGGTCCGTCTAATTGCTGCCGTCGCCGCGTGGATGGACTGCTCATCTCCTCTTAGCTCAAGCAGAAGCGACATCCCTGTCTTGTTGAACGACTTGCAGTCTACTATGTTCAACTTGGCGCCGTGCTGCTTCGCCGCCTCCTGTAGCTTGTTTTCGGTCTTGACCTGGAGCGCTATCTGCCTTAGCATGTCTGAACGTATTAGGGTGAAAACCCATTATATAACGCGGAAACACGATTCTCAAAACTGGAAATCGCACCTTCGAAAAACGCCCCCTAACATCTTAGGGAGCTCGCTCAATCCACGTGGCCTCTATCTGACTCCCATGGCTTCGAGGATGGAAACGGCCGCGGTAGGGTTTGCCTCCTTCGGGCGCGGGTGCCCTGCCTTGGCAGGCTATTTCGCCCCCGGGATCGTCCATCTCCTGAAGTACCCGGACTTGGACTCGAAACAGGTCATGCGCGAATTCGGCGCGCAGGTCGGCAGAAACCCGGCTGCAAAGCCGGCTCACCCCTCCCTCGACCAGGCGCTGGCAAAGTTCGGAAAGGTCTTGCTCGAACACAGGATCGGCACCCCAACGCTCGGGGGCGTGCGACCCCCCCCGGCGATCTATGAAGGGGACGCGGGTGCCCGGCGGCGAAGACTCGTCGCCGATGTGACCGCCTGAGAATGGTCGGCACTTCCCCCGACCGTGTTGCTGCGTAGCTTCGAAGCTGGAACGAATGCCTCGTAGACAGACAACTCTTCGAAGAACACACGCTTCGACTCCAGTCTCCTGACCGCGAACCCCCTCTCGTCGCAGATCTTCTCGAACCCCCCCAGCTGAGCTTCGTCGTTCAGGAGGAATATCGCCCTCCCTTCCTTCCTGATGACCCGGAGCGCCTCCTCTAGGAACTTCATGGGCACCTCCAGCGCCCCGCCGCCTTCTACCGCCAAATCCTCTCCTGGCTCGCCTGGGAGGTAAGGGGGGTTGAACGCCACAACATCCACACAACCCGGCCGGACGCACGATGCGCAGTCCGCCAGGATGAAGTTCGCTCCTTCCCTCCAATCGGTCATCGAAGGCCTCACCAAGTCGATTCCCATCACGGTGCCGAAGTTCTTGGACGCCTCCACCAGGTTCCCGCCATTCCCGGCCCCGATTTCGAGGAAGCGCTCTCCCGAGAACATGCCGAGCGCCTTCCTCAGGAGCGCCGAGTCCTCCGACGCTAGGTACGGCTTCCCGGTCATTCAGTCAGGCCGTCGCCCTTGAACGACTTGTATTCGTCTGGGGTGAGGACCTGAGTTATGTTCTGGGTCTGATAGAAGTACGCCGGCGTGCCGTCCGGAGAGAACGCCGGGCTGTTGTCGGGGTTTTGGAGCCTGTACACTTTGACGACCGCAGGCTTGATCCCGATCACCGTGCCATCGTCCAGAGCGTAGTAGCTGAACCTCTCTTGCAATGGCTTGAACCCGACAAGCTTCCCCTTAGGCTGTCCCGAAGGAATCATGGTCCGGCGTCTGCCGGGGGCGTTAAAAGGGTAGAGCAGCCACGAGCTTCTGCACCCCAGAGCTGTACTGTGCAGCCTTCTTCGGAGCCCCGGCCAAGCTTTCAGGAACCCCCAGTTCGACGGCCGCCCTCCTCAGCACCGCTTTGCGGACCCCCTCTCTGATCTTGAAGTCCACCGGGAGCAATGAGGCGTACTCCACAAGCTCTTCCGCTTGGTACGGGAACCTCGGCGTGGCCCATGCAGAACATGCTGCAAGGTCCCTCACCCTCCCTCGCAGTCCGTAGTCCTGAACATCCGACTCCATCATCTGCCTAGCGGCCCGTTCCCCCTCACTGCCCAGCGCCTCGGAATACTTCGCGTACCCCCCGAAGAGCTCGTCGGCGAGCTGCCCAAGCAGGATGACCCGCGCGCCTGAGTTCTTCGCGCTCTCTGATACCACATGGTAGAGGCACCAAAGGCTCCTGTCCATCAGGGTGGGCTCGAAGGGAAGCTGCAGGGAACCGAGCGCACTCCCCGCCACCTCCCTCGTCAGCTCCGTGGCGACGAGGTCCACCCCGAGGTCCTCGGCGGCGCCTTTGACCCTCTTCGAATCGGTCGACCCTTCGCTGTACGCTGCACACGCGACCACGTCGACCCGGCGCGATGCGCACCTGACAAGAATGGAGCTATCCAGCCCTCCCGAGAAGCCGACGGCCACTCTTCCCTCCCCTTCGACCGCCTTGGTGACCGAGCCCTCCACCAACCTGGCCACCACCCTGGCCGCGGCCCCAAACTCGCCCTCGGGGCCGCTCAGTGCTTCGCCACCTGCTCCTTGATCCTGCGTGCGACCGCAGGCCCCACCTTGTCCACGGCGGCTATCCTGTCGGCCGATGCCTCCTGAAGGTCTTCCAGCGTCTTGAACCCAGCGGTGTACAGCGCCCTCGCCCTCACTCTCCCGACCCCTTGGAGGGTAGTCAAGTCCACCAGCTCTTCGCTCACGCCGTTCTCCACGCGCCTCTCTAGCACCCCTGACTGTCTTACGATGTCGGGCACCTTGTACAGCCTCGACAACTCCCCCAGCGCATGGAGGAGCCAGACAGCGGTGTCCACGGCCCTATGCATGTCTCCTGGCTCCACCCCCAGCCGCGTCAGAAGCTGCTCCTCACGCCACTCGTCTATCCACCCGTACAGGGCCATCACGCTCCTCATGTCCTGAAGGACTCTGTCGAAGTCTGCGAACGCTTTCGGGGTGTGCCTCTCGATCATCTCCGACGCATGTTCCTCCATGAATGCCATGGCCTGGTCGTAGTCCTTGCTCCTGAGGGGAAACTTCGGTTCGAAGTCCGGCGACGCCGCGACGAGGTGGAGGATCCCAGCCGCATAGTTCCTCCCAGGCTCAGCATGCCTCACCGAGTCTCTGAACATGACGCCTGTGACGGGGTCGATGTACAGCATCGAAACCCTCCTCCCGAACTCGGTGGCGAAGAACAGTCCCCCCTGCGACTCCACCAGCCTCTCCGCCAGGAGGTAGCCTAGGGCCTTGTCGGTGAGCCTCCCCACTCCCTCCTCCCCGGTCTGCTTCGCCAGCAGAGTCCTCTTGAACAGCCCGTCCAAGTCCACCTTCGAAAGCCCGCTCGAAGTCGCAATTGTGGCGAGGGTGTGTGACCGCATCGCCGACTCGTCCGATAGCCTCGACTTGATCGGCTCGGGGGGCTCCTTTGTGTAGTGCTCGAGAAAGTCCGCCGAAGGCTGCGACGGCGGCGGGATCATGACCGTCTCTCCGAAGGCGTCGTACTGCGGCCGCCCCGCCCGCCCTGCCATCTGCCTGTAGTCCAGAACTGAGATCTCTGCGTTCCCCCCCTGCTCAGCATCGTACCTGGTCATATCCGCGATGACCACCCTCCTGGCGGGGAGGTTCACGCCCGCGGCGAGCGTGGGGGTCGAGGCCAGCAGCTTGATCGCCCTCCCCCTGTAGTAGTCTTCGACTATCCTCCTGTGCTCCGCCTCCAGCCCTGCGTGGTGAAACGCCGACCCCTTGGCTACGACCTCCGCCAACAGCCGGCTCAGGCTGGTCTCCTCCCCCGATGTCAGAATCCGCCTCGCCGCTTCCGAGGCTGCCCTCTTCTCCTCCGGGGTCAAGTATCGCTGCGTCAGCTCCGCGGCTCTCGTCGCAAGGCTGACCGCCCTCCTCCTTGTGCTCACGAAAATCAGCGCCTGGCCCCCGTCCTTCAAAGTGTCCATGGCGACATCGATGGGGGGCCCGTAGGTCGACCTCGGAATCTGCTTCTGCTCCCCGTCGGAGAACACTATCCTCCCGTAGTCGTAGGCCGCCTCCCTCAGGGGGACTGGCCTCCAGTCGAGTTCCACCGGCGCCGCCCTCAGCCATTCCGCGATGGTCTGCACGTTGCTCACCGTGGCGGAGAGCGCGAGGAGCTGGGCGTCTAGGCCTAGATGGAGGACCTTCGTCAGTATCATCTCCAGGGTAGGTCCACGGTTGTCGTTCCCAGCGAGGTGCACCTCGTCCGCTATGAAAAGCCCCACCGAGTTTATCCACGTGGCCCTGTGCCTCATCACGGAGTCGAACCTTTCGTTGGTCAGCACGATGATGTCCGACCTCCCGAGCGATTCCCCGCTCGAATCGTAATCCCCGGTTGAAATCGAAGTCCGGACACCGAACCGTGAAAACTCCGAGAATTCAGAGTACTTCTCCGACGCCAGCGCCCTCAGCGGCGCTAGGTACACCACCTTGCGCCCCTGCTGCTTTACTTTGAGGTAGGCGGCCATCAGGGCGAGGAGCGTCTTCCCGGATGCCGTCGGCGCTGCAACTACCAGGCTCTTTCCCTCCAGCAGCCCCGCAGCAACCGCTTTCTCCTGGGGCGGATAGAATTCGGATATCCCCTTCCCCCTGATGTAATCCAGGAGCTCGGCTGGCAGGCCAGCCTCCTCTAGCCTCAACGGCCGGCCCCCTCTTGCCTAGCCGCCGAGCCTTCTGATGAAGCCGGGCTTGGACTCGTAAACCATCCCTTCCCTGAACATCGTCCGGATCATCTTCTCCGCGTCTTCGTCGGAGAACTTCGCCTTCATCAGCTCCTCCTTGAACAGTTTCCTTTCCACAGGCTTCTTCTCCGCGCCCTCCAGGGACTTCAGGACCTCCATCGCCGCCCTGATGTTCTTGGTCTCCCCAATGGGCTTCCCCAGCTGGATGCCGAAGTCCGTCTTCTTGGTGGTCGCGTCAGTCAGCACGTCCTCCACCATCCTGTTCATTAGAGCAATCGCCCCCAGCGCGTCCTCCTCGGTCACCTCGTCCCGGAGCAGGACCCTGGCTCTGGCTGTCGAAATTCTGATCAGCGCCTCCAGCGTCCTCGGCGTCGGAGGTATCGAGTCCTCCGTCCCTCCAGTCTTCCTCAGCTCCAGGTAGTACTCCCTCAGCCTGTCCACGGCGCCCTTGGTCAATGTCGGGGAGATCCTCTTGACGTATGTGATGTACTTCTTGAGAAGGCTGAACTCTATGGGAGGCGGTGTGGTGTACGACCTCCTGGCGTGGACCGCGAGTATGTGGCTGGCGAGCCTCTCGTCCTCAGCAGGGCTCGGTTGGTCCCTGAAAACGAAAATTATGTCGAACCTTGTCAGCAGCGGGATGGGCAGGGTCCCAATGTTTTCGATCAGGTTCTGGAACGGGTTGTACCTCCCAAGGACGGGGTTGCACGCCGCAAGGATGGCCGTCCTTGCATTCAGCGTCGCATAGATGCCGCCCTTAGCAATCGTCACGGTCTGCTGCTCCATCATCTCGTGAAGAGCGGTCCTGTCCTCGGGCTTCATCTTCTCGAATTCATCGATGGCGGCGATTCCAAGGTCAGCCAGGACTACGACCCCCGCCTCCAGCATCAGTACGTTCTTCTCCCTGATAACGGCCGCTGAGAGTCCCGCAGCCGTCGTCCCCCTCCCGCTCGCGTAGAGCCCTCTGGGGGCGACCTGCGATGCGAACTTCAGCATCTCGCTCTTGCCCGTCCCGGGATCCCCCACGAATAATGCGTTAATGTCACCACGCAGCTTCGTCCCGTCCGGGAGCACGGTCGCGCTCCCGCCTGCGAGCAGAAGGAGTATCGCCTCCTTTTCAGGCTGATGCCCGAGTATCACCGGAGCGATCGAGCTCACGAGGCGTTCGTAGGCGTCTGGAGCAGATGCTATCTTCCTAATCAGCTCCTCGTCCTCCTTGGTGACCAGCACCGTCTCAGGCTCCTTCCCTTTCACCTCGACCTGGTTGCAGTCGATCTGCGACCTGAACAGCCTGGTCCTGACCTGGCCAAGGGTGTAGTCCGGGACCGCCCTGACGACCCCTGTCAGCACGACCCTGTCCCCCGGCCTTGCTGTGTTCACAATGTCCCCCTCCACATTTACGTCGAAGAATTGCGGAAGCTGTCCAGGGGGAAGCTCCTCGGGGAGCTCCTGCACCCTTACCACCTGGAAGTCGATGAACCTGCTGTGCCTCCTGTCGAGCTCGAAGTTCCTTATCTCCCCGCAGAGCTCGCACTTCGGTGGCTTCTTCAGCGCCATGTCGTCCTGCTCCTGATACGTCAGATGCCCGCTGGGGCAGAGCCAGGCGCCCTCCGTCATCATGGGCCTGAGCTCGGACGTCCTCACTACCATCCCCGATACTGCGATCATCTTGTCGATGTAGGAGGTGTCGACCTTCCTGAGGGGGACCATGTCGGGGAGCCCCCTGAGTCTGACCGTGAGCTCTCTCTTCACCCTGTCAGCGTAGAGCGCGTTCTCGCTCCTCATGGTCTCGAAGGCGGCAATCTTGAACGACGCCAGAGAAGAGTCGGGCTCGAGCAGCACCCTGTTCGCGAGGTCGTTGTTGTACCTTAGCAGGTCCCCGAAGTCCACCACCAGGGACTTCCCCTCGCTCGATATGAGCTGGGAAATCTTGGCTCTGTACACCGAACTCCCGCTCCGGTCCGTTACCGATTTCAGGAAGTCTTCGAACATCTCGGACAGCTTGCCGCTGGCAAGGGTCGCCACTTACTTCGCGCCCCCCAGCAGTCCTACCCTCCACTCCTTCGACAGGCTCTGCGAGATGGCGAAGAAAGCCGCCTCCTCGGGGGTCAGTTTTTCGGCCAAGGCCGATGCCGGAGCCGAGGAGCTCGAAAGCGACAGGAGCTTGCTCAGCCTGATTCCTACGAGGTCGTAGCAGACTGCCCTGAGCCTCTCGTGCTCCTCTTTCCTCGCCTTACCTTCCGCCACGTTGGTGCCGAGGACCAGGAGCCTCCTCCTCATCCTTACGTAGAAGTCGGCCGGGAGCCCCGATAGCTGAAGCGGCCCCATCATCTTCTCCTTGCTCAGCGCGTTGAAAACTTCGTTTTCGAAGGGCGGCTCAGTCGTTTCCGCCATCCCCTGACCAACCAACTCGTCGGCGACCCATCTTGGGAGCTCGACCGACTCCCCCTCACTTAGTTTCTCGATGTGAAAGTCCCCCACGTCAAGGTTCTCGACAGAAGACCTCATCTTGGCCCTGGTGTTCCCCAGCAGATACTCTCTTTCTCTGCGTTCGAGCATCAGCTTTAGGGAAATCTGCTCTCCCGACAACGCGACGGCCGACGCCCCTGTCTCGATAATAAACCTTGACGGCTATCCGGTCTCTTTTGCGGGCTGGCTTTCGCTCTTGCGCCGGAACCTGCTCATCAGGCGCCCAAAGAACCCCGGCCCTTTCGCGCCCGCTCCTCCCTCTTCCACCCCGCTCTCCCTCACGATCGTTCCGAGCGTCCCCTTCCTCAGAGTGTATGACGACCTCTCTCTCACGATCCCCTCGGGCCTGAGGAAGAGTATCGCAAGCAGAAGTGCAGCAAGGAGGAGGTCCTGCAGCCAGTTGGCGTTGAAGAAGATGTAGGGCTGCAGCGCCGGTTGCTCCTGCTGCAGGCCCTTGTAAATCAGCGTGAAGAAGAAAGTCCCGACGGCGACCCCCGAGTCGTTGCCGGCCCCTCCTATTATCACGATGAGGAAAGGCCAGAAGGTCCAGGCGAACCTCGTCCACGTGTCGTACTCGAAAGACCCCGCATAGAAGGAGTACAGCGCCCCTGCCATGGCCGCGAGGGCTGAAGCGACAATGAGGACGTTTCTCCTGATTTTCGCGTTGTCCTTGCCCAGTGCCGCCGAAGCGTCTTCGTTGTCCCTCACGGCCCTCAGAGTTCTTCCCAGCGGCGACCTGACCACCTTCTCGATGAAGAAGTAGACTGCTATGGCGAAGACGACCATCACCACCATGTCCACCAGGGTCTCGACACCGCTTCCCTGGGTCGACCAGTAGTAGAACGGGTCGGGGACGGATATCGGCTGAGACTGCGTGAGCACTCTCAGGACGACATCGAAGAACTGGGCCATGCCGAGGAGGAGCATCCCGAGATAGTCTTCCCTCAATCGGATGGCCGGGTAAGAAGCAAGAAAACCCAGGGCGCCGCCTATGAGGGCGGCTATCACGAGGGAAAAGGCGAGGAGCCCTGCAGCGAGCAGGGGGTCGTTCACTATTTGCGTGTTGACCGAATTGATTATCCTCGCGCTGAATGCTATGTAGTCCTCGTTCGCGCCGATGCCGAGTATCCTCGCCGCCAACTGCCCCGAAAGGATCCCCCCAAGGGCTGCCCCGCCAGCGATGAAGAGCACCTTCCCGAAGTTGGGGACCCCGGTGTACCCGAACTCAAGGTTCAGAGAAAGGCTGATCGCAAGGTAAAGCGCATAGAACTCAAGGAAGTCGATGCTGAACGACACCCAGTCGATTCCAAAGAAGATGAGTTCCGGGAGGGCCAACTCACTTCTTCTCCCGGCCCAGCAGCCGACGTACGTTGATCGAGAATATGCCCCGCGGGATTACCATCAGGGTGATCACCATTATCAGCAGGGGGATCGCCTGCTGGAATGGGCTGACGTTGGGCCCGAACCCGTTGACCAGCTCGGGAGAGAGGAAGTCCACGGGGAACCCCGCCACCATGTCCACGATGATCCACACCCCCAGTATCGCAAAGATCGCCCCCACAAGTCGCGCCCCCCACTTCGTCCCCCTCCTCACAAGGAGCGCACCTCCGAGACCGAAGATCGCCGCTATGATTATCGCCCCCGCGTAGCCGAACCCCAGCCCGAGGTCGAGGGTGATCAGGATCTCGCTTGCGCCGATTACCAGCCCCCCTACGGCGGCCCCGAAGATGCTCGTCAGTCCTCCCAGCACGCTGGAGGAGAAGATCTCCACAATGAGGTTCGAGCCCGTCGCCGTCCCCGCTGGCAGCTGGAGGGTCAACAGACCCCCTGCGTAGGCCGCAAACCCCCCCGCCAGCATCCACGAGATCGTATAGACAAAGTCCACGTTGATCCCCAGCACTCTTGCAAGCGGAGGATTCTCCACCGCTGCCCTCATGGCAACCCCGAACCTTGTCTTCGTGAGCAGAAGGTAGATCGCCATCACAACGGCGATTACGGAAATGGGGGCCACAAAGACCACTCCCGCGTAGCCGCCAAGGCTGAAGTCCGGGAGCGCATAGAACTGCGGCGCGTCTATGAGCCTCACCTGGTACTGCAGGTAGTCAGTGTAGATCCCAATGAGCCCGACGAACCCGATGTCCACGCCGAACGTCGCGATCATCAGCGACACCAGCGACGACCCCCTCCTGGCCAGAGGGCGGAGCACTCCTAGGTACATTATCGCCGAGGCGACTGCGCCGACCCCGAACCCGATGACGCTCCCGACATAGGGGTTCGAGCCATACACTTTCGTTGCCGTATACGCCGAGTAGATCCCCAGGGTCACAAAGTCCCCGTAGGCGAAGTTCGGCACCTTGGTGGTCATGTACGTGAGCGTCAGCCCCATCGCCATCATAGCGAAAAGCGAAGCATAGACTAGGGCAGAAATCAGATACTCTGGTACCAAGTATTTTGGGCTGGCCCTAACCGCTTCGAAGATTTAATATACTTTCGTGCTCAAGTTTGCACTTCCCCAACCTGTTAGTAGTGTTAATATACGCGCCCCGTGTCCGGAAAACTCCTGTTGAAAAAGAGAGGTGCATCTACTGCATCGCTTATCGGCACACTGATTGTGGGACTTCTCATCGGCGCAGGCATAGTCTACGTCGCAGCACCTTCACTCGGCCTCAGCGGATCTTCGGCCACAAACACCAGCTACATCACCACCACGGTGACCACCGCCAATGCACAGGCCTCCGGCCTTTGCAACGGCCAGACGGTCACCATAGGCGCTCTGAATGACCTCAGCGGCGGTCTCTCTGCCCAGGGCAAGGGAGACCTGGCTGCCGAACAGCTCGCCATCCAGGATGTCAATGCTTACACCAAGCAGTCGGGGTGCGACCTTACGTTCGCACTCAACAACCAGGACTACAAGCTGGACACACCCACGGCTCTCTCTGAGCTGCAGGCGTTCCACGCTTCAGGAATCCAGGTTGTCGTCGGCCCGCTCAGCAGCGGCGCCACCGCGGGCATCCTGAGTTATGCTGACCAGAACCACATCGTCCTCATCAGCCCATCGTCTACATCGCTGGCACTTGCAATCCCCAACGACTACCTGTACAGGACCGCGCCCAATGACGGGGCCCAGGGACAGGCAGACGCGAAGGAACTGCTAGCCGCCGGCGCCAAGGCAGTCATCGTCGTCAACAGAGACGACACCTACGGAGATGGCCTTGCGAACTCGACGGTCACCTGGCTGAAGCTGGACAACCCTAACATAGTAATCGGCGGCCCAACCAAGTACGACCCAAGCACAAGCGACTTCACGTCCATCATCTCGACAATGAGCAGCGAGTATTCGCAGCTATCCAGCCAAGTCGGCGCTGCGAACGTGGCGATCTACATCGTCGCGTTCCAGGAGTATGGCAGCATACTTTCTCAGACGCAGACTCAGGCTCCAAGCCTGCTGACTACCACTCTTCCATGGTTCGGGATGGACGGGATCGCGCAGAATTCTGACCTATCCAACTCTACAAGCAGCGTTGCGAGCATCGCCGCCAAGGTCGGGGTATACTCGACCCTCTTCGGCGTACTGAGCAACAACACAAAGGCCCAGGCGTTCTACCAGAGGATTGCAGGAACATCGGCAGGCGCAGCCATTCTCGGCGGCGGAGCCTTCTACACCTTTGAGGGCTACGACGACGTCTGGCTGGCAGCGCTTTCGGTAATCTCGGCCGGAGCGAACTCCGGTACGCAGATCCAGGCAATCTTCCCGACCGTTTCGGCGAACTTCTACGGCCTCACGGGCGCAGAAACGCTGACCGCGGCAGGCGACAGAGCCCTATTCGCAGGCTCAGGCTACCAGATCTGGAAAGTCGTTTCCAATGGAGCCAGCTCCTGGGAATGGATTCTGGCCGGCCAATGGGATTACGCCAGCAACTCGGTATCCTGGACCTCAGGTAACGCGCCAGCTTAAGTAAAGGAGTCCCCCACACCTCTTTTTCGTGGTTACACTTGGTAGAGCTTCTCCAGATCAACGGAATCAGGAAAGCTTTCGGTAGTCTGCAGGCACTCGACGGGGTCGACTTCGCGGTCAATGAAAAGGAAATCCACATATTGATCGGACCGAACGGCTCCGGGAAGACAACCCTGATCAACGTGATCAGTGGCTTCTACAAGCCGGACTCCGGCCGGGTCACATTCTCCGGTCGGGATGTAACGGGGCTCCCAGCCCACAAGCTCTACTCGCTCGGGATCTCGAGGACCTTCCAGATACCCAGCCTGTTCACCAAGCTCACCGTACTCGAAAACGTCCTCGTCGGCGAGAAGGGGAACCCCGGTGAATCCTTCGCACGGTCGCTCCTGAAGCGTTCCTGGGCCAGGCAGGAAGAAGACGCGACGAAGCGCGCCCTCGCCATCCTCCAGGGCCTGGGCCTGGGCAAGCTCTGGGACACCAGAGCCAACACGCTCAGCGGGGGACAGATGAAACTCCTCGAGATGGCCCGAGCGCTGATGACAGGGGCGAAGCTCATCCTCCTGGACGAGCCGATATCAGGGGTGAACCCGACCCTCGCCCATGAGATCTTCGGAAGAATCGTGAAGCTCCGGGACGACCTCGGAGTTACCTTCCTCATCGTCGAGCACCGCCTCGAAATCGCGCTAAGCTACGTCGATACTGTGACAGCCATGGCCCTCGGGAAGGTCGTAGCGGCAGGGAAGCCTGAGCTGGTCATGGCAGACCCAAAGGTCATAGAGGCCTACCTGGGTGCATAGGACATGCTGAAAGTCGACGGTGTCTCTGCGGGGTACGGCAAGCTTCAGATCCTGAACGAAGTCTCCCTGGAGGCCGCCCCGGGGGAGCTGACAATCGTGGTCGGCCCCAACGGCTCGGGGAAGAGCACCCTTCTCAAGAGTATTGCAGGGCTGACAAACATCTACAAGGGGACCGTCACCATGGACGGCAAGCCAATCAGCGGTCACCCGCCGCACATCATCGCGCGGTCTGGGCTCGCCTATCTCCCCCAGACCGAGAGCGTCTTCACCCAGCTCACCGTGAGGGAGAACTTCAAGATGGCCGCCTACACCGTATCAAAATCGGAGTTCGAGACGCGGTTGAAGGACTCCCTTGAAATCTTCCCCCAGCTGAATTCCTACCTTGGCTCCAAGGCGGTCAACCTCAGCGGTGGGGAGCGCCAGATGGTCGCCATGACCATGGCGCTTCTGCGCAAACCAAAGGCGATAATGTTCGACGAGCCTACGGCCAACCTCTCCCCCAAGTACTCCACCCAGGTGCTCAGGACCATCGAGGTCCTCGCGAAAGAACGCAACCTGACCATCGTCCTAGTCGAGCAGAACGCGAAGCGCGCCCTCGAGGTCGGGGACAAGGCATACCTGCTGGTGGGAGGGAGGAACGCCTTCAGTGGCACCGCGAAGGAACTGCTCGGGCACCAGGAGCTGGCCAAGATGTACCTCGGCATGAAGGTGGCGGGCTCCTAGCCGTCTTCCAGCCTGCCAACGGATAAATAAGTAGAACAGTCGAGTCCGCTCCGAAATTGCAGAAGCCCAAATCCCCATCGGAGTCCCGCTAGTTGCCTGTGGAGGACCTAATGTGGGTGGAGAAGTACAGGCCCTCGGAGCTTAGCGACCTCGTCGACCAGAAGACTGTCAGGCAGAGGCTCGCCCTCCTCCTGGAGAAGAAGGAGCAGCTCCCTCACCTCCTCTTCGCCGGCCCCCCGGGCTCAGGGAAGACGACGACTGCGGTCATCCTTGCCAGGCAGATCCTTGGCGAGGGGTGGCGCGACTACACTCTTTCTCTCAACGCCTCGGACGAGAGGGGCATCGACGTCGTCCGGGAAAGGATCAAGACCTTCGCCCGCTTCGCCGACCGGAGGGAGGGCATCCCCTACAGGCTGGTCATCCTTGACGAGTCAGACGAGATAACGCACGACGGACAAACTGCCCTCCGAAGGATAATGGAGGAGAACTCCGAGCACACCCGCTTCATCCTCGTCTGCAACTACTCCTCCGGGATCATCGAGCCCCTGCAGAGCAGGTGTGCCATCTTCAGGTTCCAGAGGCTGGACGAGGCCTCTGTAACCGAGCACCTGAAGGTAATAGCGAGGAAGGAGAAGGTCAAGGCGAGCAGCGACGCCGTCTTCGGCGCCATCTTCGAGGCCACCCAGGGGGACCTGAGACAGGCGATAAACCTCATGCAGTCAGCCTCCGCCTCCGGGGAGCTCACCCCCGAGCTGGTGAAGTCGGTCTCAGGGGCGAGCGCCAAGGCCAGGGTCGCGGAAATCATCGGCACAGCAATGCAAGGCGACTTCGAGGGGGCGAGGACGAAGATGGTGGAGCTCACGAGGGTCTACGGAATCCCCGAGCGCGACTTCCTCAAGTTCGCCAACGAGGCCCTCGGGTCCCTCGAGGTCCCCGACATGGCCAAGGCCGTCTCCATCCTGGCGGAGTATGACTTCCGCCTCGTCCAGGGAGCCCAGCCCGAGCTCCAGCTAACCGCCATGCTTGCCCAGCTATCGGCCCTGGCAAGGAAGGCAGACTAGCTTGGACCTCACCGTCCCGCGGGGTGTGGACGACATCGAGCCCGACCGGTACGCTCTGCAGGCGAAGGTCAGGGCGGCCTTCGAAGAAGTGGCGAGGCTCTACAACTTCAGGCTCATGGAGCCCGCTTCCCTGGAACACCTCAGCATCCTCAGGGCGAAGAGCGGCGAAGACATAGACAAGGAGATCTACGCCTTCAAGGACAAGGGGGGCCGCGACATCGGCCTCCGCTTCGAGATGACAGCGGGGATCACCCGCTACGTCTGCGCCCGGAAGGACCTCAGGCTCCCGGTCAAGCTGGCAGCGTCAGGGGGCATCTGGCGGTACGACGAGCCCCAGTATGGGAGGTACAGGTGGTCTCACCAGTGGGACCTCGAGATTTTCGGTCCCCCCTCCGTGGAGGCGGACGCCGAGGTGATCGACGCCAGCATGGCCATCCTGAAGAGGGTCGGGCTCCCCGACTCCACCGTTAAGGTCGGTGACAGGCGAGTCGTCGAGGACTTCATCCGGAAGCAGATAGGCATCGCCGATGAGGACAGGGTCTTCGAGCTGATGCGCGCCCTGGACAAGGTTGAGAAGAAGACTGTCAGCGAGTTGAAATCCGAGTACTCTGCGAAGGGCTTCGAAGGCGAGCAGGTCGACGTTCTCCTTGACTTCGGGAGGCTCCGCGGCGCCCCCGACGACGTCCTCGCCAGGGTCGCCGAACTGAAACTTGGTGCATCGAAGGAGCTCGTGGAGCTCGCCGACATCCTCGACGCCCGTGGCGTAAAGAACGTAGAATACAACATGAGCATAGTCAGAGGTATCGACTACTACACAGGCGTCGTCTTCGAAGCCGCAGACAGGAAGAACCCGAGGCTCGGCTCTCTTTTTGGAGGAGGAAGATACGACGCACTTCCGCGGATATTCGGTCGCCCCGACCTCTCTGCCACAGGCGCCGCCGGTGGCATCGAGAGGATCGCCATGTCCATCGCCTCCCACCCCCAGGCCCCGAAGCTGCTCGTCTACGTCGCACTGGCCGGCCCCCAGCTTGCGAAGGAGGCCCTGAAGGTCCAGAGGGCCCTGAGAGACAACGACATCCCCTGCGACCTCTCCCTGCAGCCGAAGCCGCTCTCCAAGCAGATGGAGGACGCGCGCCGGACGGGCGCCACCTGGGCGATCATAATAGGGGAGAGGGAAGCCAAGGCGAAGGCTGTGACTCTCAGGAACATGGACACGGGGTCCGAAAGCCTCCTCCCCCTGGGCGAAGCCATGGGGACGCTGAAGCGCCGCTGACCCAGGCTGGATAGTTTCTAATCCTCTCTCCAGAAAGGGGGTCACAAACACGCACGCAAGTTGAGCGTGGGGCTGCAGGCTCGGCAACCCGAATGCCTAGATCGTTCTGGTAACTAGGCGTATAACTGCCCCTGACCTCACACCTCCGACCTCAATGAAGGGGGCAGCCGTAGCGGGGTTGCTGGCCATATCAATCCTGGTGGGAGCGGGAGCGGGTTACCTTCTGGGTAATGCTAGAGAGCGTATCACCACGACGACTTCTACCGCCATCACAACTACCACTGCCATAACCAATTGGACCCTGGATGTTACTCTCACCTCCACCACGACCGTGGGGACGGCAACCACCACGAAATGGAGCACGACAGCAACGGCCAGTCTTGAGTTGATTGCAGGTGTCTCGCCTGCCGTGGTCAAATCGGGGCAGAACGTGACGGTCAACTGGGGAGTCTACAACCCGCTCTCGACCACTGTTGAGGTTAACGTTCCAATATACGAGAACCGCTATCTCTCGCCATGCCCTCTGTTCATCGTTCCCACCACCTTCGACGTCTACAGCGGGCACCTTTCGTCCTCAAATCTGACCAGCACAACCCCGCTGCTCCTCTACAACGCATCAATCGTCATTCCGTGCTTCGCCGGCGCAGGCAGCACGCTCACATTCCAACCAAATAGCGACCGGGCAATAGTCAACACCCTGAATTCAACAATAACGGCTTCAATGAACTATACCACGAATTACAGGGGCTATTGGACAGGAGGCTCCAGCACTGGTTCTTCTTTCAACGCGTTCCCGCCTGGAATGTACACGGTCATGTTCAACGACACGTGGGGTCAGCAGGAATTGCGGTATTTCACGGTCAATTCCTAGGTACGTCCAACCCCACCAAAACTGCCTGGATCAAATCCGGCT
>Ga0335079_10001042_pt1 | contig 31516 bp, 25 predicted proteins | sample Lox_Sample_33_FD_206719 | JGI IMG/M metagenome (GOLD analysis project Ga0335079, IMG submission 206719) | Soil microbial communities from Loxahatchee National Wildlife Refuge, Florida, United States - Lox_Sample_3.3 | ecosystem: Environmental > Terrestrial > Soil > Wetlands | place: USA...
ATGCCGCCGAACACGCGGTCGGCGAGGCGCCGCCCGGCCGCGATGGCGACCGGCGTCAGCTGCGCACGTCCCGTGACATCGCCGACCGCATACACGTGCGGCGTGCTGGTGACCTGCATGAGGTCGGTGCTGATGTAGCCGTGCGGGCCGAGCTCGACCCCGGCGCGCTCAAGGGCCAGGTCCTCGACCGCGGGCACGCGGCCGACGGCCCAGACCAGCTGGTCGAAGGGACCGAGGCGCCGTCCGTCGGCCGCCAGGAACTGGAGCGCGCCGGCACCATCGCGCGACAGCCGCTCGGCGACGGCGCTGGTGATGACCTCGACACCCGCGCCACGCAGGTTCTTGATCGCCGCCTCGCCCAGCATCGGGTCGAAGTTGCGCAGCAGCACCTCGGTGCGCAGGATCAGCGTGGTGGCGCAGCCCAGGCCGTGGAAGATGCCGGCGAGCTCGACCGCGATGTAGCTGCTGCCGACGATGGCGGCGCGCGCCGGCCGCTCGGGCAGCGCGAAGAAGCCATCCGAGGTGATGCCGAGCTCGGCGCCCGGGAGCCCAGGCACCAGCGGCCGGCCGCCCGTGGCGATGAGCAGGTGCGCGGCGCGCAGCGTGCGCTCGCCGGCCAGCACCGTGTGCGCGTCGCGGAAGCTGGCACGGGCACGCACCAGCTCCACCTGCCGCTTGGCGAGGTTGGCGGCGTAGATGCCGTTCAGGCGGTGCACGTAGGCGTCGCGTTCCTTCTTCAGCTGCGCCCAGTCATGGCCCTGCGCCTCGAGCCGGAAGCCGTAGTCGCGGGCCTCGTGCAGCGCGGCGCCGAGCTCGGCCGCGTTCCACATGATCTTCTTGGGCACGCAGCCGACGTTCACGCAGGTGCCGCCGAGCGGCCCGGACTCGATCAGCGCCACGCGCGCGCCGTGATCGGCGGCACGCTGCGCGGCGGCCAGCCCGCCGCTGCCGCCGCCGATCACCACCAGGTCGTAATCCTCGTCCATGTAGCCTCGCGCCTTGAGGAGTCCCCATGTTATATGAGGCCCGGGCAGGGCAGTTCCAGCGGCCGTCCCCCTTAAGGGGCACACGCGCGGCTACAATGGCGCGCCCTGCAGCGGACCGCAAAGCGCATGGATAACCCCCTACTCGGCCAGGAGCCCCTGCCGCAGTTCCTCGAGATCCGCCCCGAGCACGTCGAGCCGGCGGTGCGCGCGCTGCTGGCGAGCAACCGCGAGCGTCTCGGCGAGCTCGCCACGGTCACGCAGCCGACCTTCGCCTCCGTGGTCGAGCCGCTCGAGGAACTGCACCACCGCACCTCGCGCACCTGGTCGCCGGTGAGCCACCTGAACGCGGTGGTCAATTCCGAGGCGCTGCGCGCCGGCTACAACGCCTGCCTGCCGCTCCTGTCGGCGTACCAGACCGACCTGGCGCAGAGCGAGCCCTTGTTCAGCGCCTACCGCACGGTCGCCGAGCAGGAAGGCGCGGCGCTGGGTCCGGTGCAGCGGCAGCTCCTGGAGCACCGCGTGCGCGAGTTCCGCCTCGCCGGCGTGGCGCTGCCCCCGGAGCGCAAGGCGCGCTTCAAGACCGCCATGCTCGAGCTCACCCAGCTGCAGGCCAAGTTCGAGGAGAACGTGCTCGATGCCACCAACCACTGGAGCTGGCACGTGCGCGCGGCGGAGGAGCTGGCCGGGCTGAACGAGATGCTGATCGCGCAGGCCCGGCGGCGCGCAGCCGAGCGCGGCCTGGAGGGCTGGGTGCTCAGCCTCGACCAGCCGACCTACGTGGCGGTGGTGACGGATGCGGAGTCGGAGACGCTGCGGCGCGCCTTCTACGAGGCCTGGACCACGCGCGCCTCGGACCAGGGTCCGAGCGCCGGCCGCTGGGACAACACCGCGGTGATGGAGGAGATCCTCAGGCGCCGGCACGAGGCGGCACGCCTGCTGGACTTCGGCAACTACGCCGAGTACGCGCTCGCCACGCGCATGGCCGCGAGCGTGGCCGAGGTGCTGAAGTTCCTGCACGAGCTGGCGCACGCGGCGCGCGCCGCGGCGCAGGCCGAGTTCGCCGAGCTCGAGGCCTTCGCCGGCCGCAAGCTCGCCGCCTGGGACGTCGGCTTCTACGCCGAGCGCTTGCAGCGCGAGCGCTTCCAGGTGTCGCAGGAGGAGCTGCGCCCCTACTTCCCGCTGCCGCGCGTGCTCGACGGGCTGTTCGAGGTGGCGGAGCGGCTGTTCGGCGTGCGCATCCGCGAGCGCCCGGGCGCGCCCGTGTGGCATGCCGATGCACGGCTGTTCGACATCGCCGGCGCACGCGGCGAGCCGATCGGCAGCTTCTACCTCGATGCCTACGCGCGTCCCAACAAGCGCAGCGGCGCGTGGATGGACGAGTGCATCGGCCGCAAGCGCCTCGCGAGCGGCGCGGCGCTCCCCGTGGCCTACCTGGTGTGCAACTTCCTGCCCCCCGGGGAGGACCGCCCGGCGCTGCTCACGCACGATGACGTGCTGACGCTGTTCCACGAATTCGGTCACGGGCTGCATCACCTGCTGACGCGCGTGGACTACCCGAGCATCGCCGGCATCAACGGCGTCGCCTGGGATGCGGTGGAGCTGCCGAGCCAGTTCCTGGAGAACTACGCCTGGCACCCCGAGGTGCTGCAGCGGATCTCCGGCCACTTCCAGAGCGGCGCGCCGCTGCCGCGCGAGCAGCAGGCGCGCCTCATCGCCACGCGCAGCTTCCACGCCGGCCTGCAGATGATGCGCCAGCTCGAATTCGCGCTCTTCGACTTCCGCATCCACACCGAGTACTCCCCCGAGCGCGGCGGGCGCATCCTCGAGATCCTGCGCGAGGTGCGCGCCGAGGTGGCGGTGGTGCCGGTGCCGCAATGGAACCGCTTCCCCAACAGCTTCGGCCACATCTTCGCCGGCGGTTACGCCGCCGGCTACTACAGCTACAAGTGGGCCGAGGTGCTGGCCGCGGACGCCTTCGCCGCCTTCGAGGAGTGCGGCGTGTTCGATCACCCGACCGCCGAGCGCTTCCTCGATGCCATCCTCAGCCGCGGCGGCAGCCGTGACGCGCTCGAGGCCTTCATCGACTTCCGCGGCCGACCGCCGGATGTGCGCGCACTGCTGAAGCAGCACGGCATCCTGCCGGATGCGGCCGGCAGCGCCTGACCGTGCCGGCGCGCGCGCCCCGCATCGTGCTGCTGCTCGCCGCGGCGCTGCTCATCGGCGCCGCCGCGGCGCCCGGGCAGGCCCTGTACGTGGTCGAGCAGCTGGTGGTGCAGGTCAACAGCAGCGCCGACTTCGACGGCGAGCGCGTCGCGACGCTCAAGAGCGGCGACCGCGTCGAGCTCATCGAGCGCAACGGCGAGGCGCTGCATGTGCGCCTCGCCAGCGGGCGCGACGGCTGGCTGCGGGCGAGCTACCTCTCGGCCGAGGAGCCGCTGCGCGTGCAGCTGCAGCAAAGCAGCGCCGAGGTGACGCGCCTGAAGGCCGAGGTCAACCGCCTGCAGACGCAGCTGGATGCCGCGAGCAGCATGCGCGCGGGCGCGCCCGCCGCGGCGCCCCCCGAGGAGCCCGCCGCCGGCGCGGCGCTCTTCCCGGCGGCACCCGCGGCGGCGCCGCCACGGCTGTGGCCGTGGGTGCTGCTGAGCGCGGGGCTCGCGCTCGCGGCCGGCGTCGCGCTCGGCTGGTACCTGCTCGATCGCACCATCCGCAAGAAGTACGGCGGCCTGAAGATCTACTGAGGATCTGTAGGCGGATCCGTACGCGGCACTTGGCGACCCGTGCCGGTCGGGGGCGGAAGCGGACATATGCGAGCGGCCGACGCAGGGCGGGACCAAAATGTGCACCGCGTCAAGGCTGCGCCCCGCCGGACCTGCCTAGACTCGCCGGCAAGCCGCCGCTAAGGTCCAAACCAGGGGATGGGCCGGCGCGCACCACAAGGCGTTTCGTCAAACCAAATCTAATGAGCACCCGGCGCAGCGACTACGACGTAACCAACAGCGTGCAGGTGAGCTCACCGCCGGCGGTGCAGGCGGCGATCGGGACTGTGTTCCGCTCCACCTGGCCGCAGCTCTCGCTCGAGCCCCTCGCGCGTGCCTTTGCACACTTCGAGCGGCTGTTCGCCGGCGAGGTGGCCGGCTTTCACGGCGTGGATACGGTCTACCACGACCGCCAGCACACCCTCGACATAACGCTCGCGCTCGCGCGCCTCTTGGTCGGCTACGAGCGCCAGGCGGACGAGCGCCAGCGCCTCGGCGGCGAGCGCGCACTCGTCGGCGTGCTGACCGGGCTGTTCCACGACGTCGGCTACCTCAGGCGCAGCGACGATCACGGCTCGCGCAACGGTGCCGAGTTCACCCGCACCCACGTGTCGCGCGGCGCGCGCTTCCTCGAGGATTACCTGCCGGTGCTGGGCCTCGCCGCCTGGGTGCCGGTGGTCACCGAGATCATCCATTTCACCGGCTACGAGGTGCCGTTCGAGCGCATCGAGGAGCGCGTCAGCGACCCGCGTGACATAACGGTGGGGCACCTGCTGGGCACCGCCGACATGATCGCCCAGATTGCCGACCGCTGTTACCTGGAGAAGTGCCGCGACCGGCTGTACGCGGAGTTCGTGCTCGGCGGCGTGGCGCTGCCCTTCTCCGAGGGCAACCCGCAGGTCAAGTACGCCTCGGGCCTGGACCTGCTGCGGCAGACCCCTGAGTTCATCGCCGACGTGCGCGAAAAGCGCCTCGACCGCGACTTCCACCGCGCTTACCGCTACCTGGAAGTGCTCTACGGCGGCCGCAACCCCTATATCGAGGCGATCGACCGCAACGTCGAGTTCCTGCGCCAGATCCTGCGCAGCGAGAACTGGCAGCTGCTGCGGCGCAAACCGCCGATCTTCGCCGCTACCGAGGACCCCATGAGCACCATGCGCAACCTGATGCTGGGGCACATAAAGCGTCTCTGGTCAGGGGCCTAGAAGAAAATCTTCGTAGCCTTTACCCGGAAGCGGCGGTTAAGATCAATCCCTCATAAGACTGGGGGATCGGCCGCCAGGGGCTGCGCGCCCGCGCACCGGCGGCGCGCTGCAGGTGACCGCCGCAAGCTTCAAGCTCAAGTACGCCGCTAGTTCGTTCCTGGTGGTGCTGATCGCGGCTGCCGCGGTCATCGGGCTGTTCCTCACCCGCCACGACAATGACACGCGCACGCTCGGCACGCTGGCCGAGCAGGAAGCGCGCGAGCGCCTCGTGCCCGAGCTCGAAGCGCGCGCCCAGGGCCTGGCCGGCCACGCCGCCGACTCCATCGCCGGGTCGGTGCGCGCCGGCGATGACAGCGGCATGGTGCGCCGCCTGCAGCCCTTCATGGACGACCCGACGGTGGCCGCCATCCGCGTCACCGGCGCCAGCGGCCAGACGCTGTTCGCCTGGCAGCGCGCCGAGGGCGCCACCCATGGCGCCCTGACCGCGAGCGCGAGCGCCCCGGTGCGCACCTACGTCGAGAACATCCCCGGGGCCGCGACCCCGAGCACGCTGGCGCAGCTGACGCTGGCACTCGAGCAGGCCGGGCCGGTGCCGGCGGTGAGCGTGGGCCATCGCCTGGCGGCGGCCAATGCCGCGCGCGCGCGCTCCACGTGGATGCTCGGGCTGGCGCTCGCGGGCCTGGGCGCCCTGGTGGCCGCGCTGCTCGCCTGGCGCGCGGTGGCGCAGCTGCAGCGCCCGGTGCAGTCCCTGATCAAGAGCGCCGAGCGCATCGGCCAGGGCGACTACACCCGTCCGGTGGAGGTGCGCCGCGCGGATGCCCTGGGCGAGCTCGAGCACGCGCTGGAGCGCATGCGGGCGCGGCTGCGCCAGTCGACCATCAACAAGAGCTACCTGCACAGCGTGCTCAACAGCATGACCGATGCGGTGTTCGTCACCTCGCCCGACGGGGTGATCAAGATCGCCAACGCCGCCGCCTGCAAGCTGCTCGGCTACAGCGAGGAGGAGCTGCTCGGCAAGGGCATCGTGGCGGTGCTCGATGAGCGCGAGCGCGCCGACTTCGACCTGCTGCAGGCGGCGCAGGAGACGCGCGAGACCATCGTGCGCACGCGCAGCGGGCAGACCATTCCGGTGTCCTTCACCGGCTCGCGCATCGACAGCGATGACCCGCAGTTCCAGGGCAACATCTTCGTCGCCCGCAACATCACCGACCGCAAGCGCGCCGAGCGCCGCATCCGCTACCTGGCGCGCTACGACGCGCTCACCAAGATCCCGAATCGCATGCAGTTCCACCACGTGCTGCAGCAGACCATCGCCCGCAGCCTGCGCTCCGGCCAGGTGGTGGCGGCGCTGTACCTGGACATGGACCGCTTCAAGGAGGTCAATGACACCTTCGGCCACGGCGCCGGTGATCGCGTGCTCGAGGTGCTGGCCGAGCGCCTCACGCGCGCGCTGCCCAAGGAGACCGTGGTCGGGCGCCTCGCCGGGGATGAGTTCGCGCTGTTCGTCGACGGGCTGCCCGCCGATGCCGACAACCGCGGCCCGATCGCGCAGCTGGCGCGCGCCCTGCTCACCGAGGTGAGCCGCCCGTTCCAGCTGAACCAGCACGAGGTGTTCCTCACCGCCAGCATCGGCATCGCCTTCTGCCCGCGCGATGCCGAGAACGTCATCGACCTGCTGCGCAACGCCGACGCCGCGATGTACTACTCCAAGCAGAACGGCGGCAATACCTTCGCCTTCTACTCTCCGGAGATGAATGCGGCGGCGGTCGAGCGGCTGATGCTCAAGAGCAAGCTGCGCCGCGCGCTGGAGCGCGACGAGCTCGAGATCCGCTACCAGCCCAAGGTGGACCTGCGCAACGGCCGCATCATCGGCGCCGAGGCGCTGCTGCGCTGGCGGCTGCCCGGCCACGGCGACATCCCCCCGGGCCAGTTCATCCCGCTCGCCGAGGAGACCAACCTCATTCTCGACATCGGCGAGTGGGTGCTGAACCGCGTGTGCCTGGACTACCGCCAGATGCAGAGCCGGGGGGGCGATCCGGGACGCATCTCGCTCAACCTCTCGCTCAAGCAGCTGCGCCAGGCGAGCTTCATCCTGCGCTGCCGCTCGGTGTTCCGCCGCCACCACGTCTCCCCGACCGCCTTCGAGCTGGAGATCACCGAGACCACCCTCATGGCCGACCCGCAGCGCACCGTGCGGCTGCTCGATGAGCTGTATGCCATGGGGCTGCACCTGTCCATCGATGACTTCGGCACCGGCTATTCCTCGCTGTCGGCGCTGCAGCAGTTCCCGATCGGCACGCTGAAGATCGACCAGTCCTTCGTGCGCGATGCCACCGAGGATGCCAACGACGCCACCATCGTACGCACCATCATCGAGATGGGCCGCAGCCTCGGCATCGAGGTGATCGCCGAGGGCGTCGAGTCGCAGGCGCAGCTGGAGTTCCTGCGCAACAGCGGCTGCAACTACGGGCAGGGACGGCTGTTCGGCGAGCCGTGCACGGCCGAGGACCTGCTGGCGCTGCTCACGCACCAGGCCGGCGGCAGCATCCCCTTCGCGCACCTGCTCGCGCACGACGAGGCCGCCGCGCCGCGTCTCGCCTAGGATGCGCCGGCGCCTCGGGCGCGGCGCCGCAGGGCTCGCGCTCGCCGCCTGGCTCGCGGTCGCCGCGTGGCAGACGCACAAGCCCCTGCCGCCGGGCATGCACGTGGCCTCGCCGGTGTGCACGGTGGCGGCCAGCGACGTCGCCTTCCTCGGCGACACCACCGCCGCCGATGCCTACGGCCGCGCCATCGTCAGCCAGCAGATCCTCGATGAGACGCTGCGCCTGGTGCGCGCGGCGCGCCGCCTGGTGGTGCTCGACTACGAGCGCATCGGCGCCGCCCCCGGCGCCACGGCGCAGCGGCACGGCGCCGCCGAGCTCATCGAAGCCCTGATCGCGCAGCAGCGCGCGCTGCCGCAGCTGCACGTGCTGGTGATCACCGACCCGGTGAACGAGCGCTACGGCACGCGGGCGAGCCCGGAGCTCGAGCGGCTGCGCGCGGCGGGCATCGAGGTGGTGCGGGTCGCGCTGCCGCGGCTGCGCGATCCGAATTTCCTCTACTCGAGCCTGTGGCGGCTGACGCTGCACTGGTGGGGCGGCCCGCCGGGGGCCCCGGGCGCGCTGCTGCAGGAGCTGAACTTCAAGGCCGACCACCGCAAGCTCCTGGTGGCCGACGACGGCGCCGGCGGGCTGGTGGGGCTGGTCGGCTCGCTCACGCCCGCCGACGAGCAGAGCGCCTGGTCGAACACCGCGCTGCGCTTCGCGGGCGGCGCGGTGCGCACGCTGCTGGCGAGCGAGCTGGCGGTGGCGCGCTTCTCCGGCTGGCAGGGCGCGGCGGCGGCGCTGCTGCCGCCCGCCGGTGCGCCGTCCGCCTGCGATGCCGAGGCCCCGCCGGCGCTCACCGCGGCGAGCGTGCGGGTGCAGCTGCTCACCGAGGGCGCCATCCGCCGCGAGCTGCTCGAGCAGCTGCACGCCGCCGTCGCGGGCGAGAACGTCGATGCGGCGCTGTTCCGGCTCGCCGACCGCGGGCTCATCGAGGCGCTGCTCGATGCCAGCCGCCGCGGCGTGCGCGTGCGCCTGATCCTCGACCCGAGCGAGGACGCCACCACGCTCGCCCCGAGCGGGCTGCCAAACCAGCCGCTCGCGAGCGAGCTCGTGGCGCGCAGCTCCGGGCGGTTGAAGGTGCGCTGGTACCGCACCCACGGGGAGCGCTTCCACAGCGCGCTGGCGCTGGTGTACGGCTCGGAGCGGCTGTGGCTGCTGGCCGGCTCGGCCAACTTCACGCGCCGCAGCCTCGAGGACTACAACCTCGAGGCCGACGCGGCCGTCACCGCGAGCCTCGCGGCGCCGCTGTCGCAGGAGGCGCTCGGTTACTTCGAGACGCTGTGGAGCAACCGCGCGCCGCTCGGGGTGGAGTACACGGCGGACTTCGCGGCCTTCGCCGATCCCTCGCAGGCGGACTACTGGCTCTGCCGGCTGCTCGAGGGCGCGGGCGCCGCCGCCTTCTGAGTGGCACGCGCCGCGTCCGCGCGCGTGGCCTCGAGCGCCTGCTGCGTGAGCGCGGCGAGCGCAGTCGCGCCCGCCTGCTCGAACGCGCTCACCACCTCGCCCTGGCGGTTGGCGGTGGCGGCGGCGCTGCCGGCCGCCACGAAGGTGGCGAGCACCTCGCGCCCCTCGCGCCGCCCGACGATGCAGTCAAACACCACCTGCACGGTGGGTGCGGCGGCAGCAGTGCTGGCGTACTCGGCATCGAAGCGCCGTACCGTGATCTGCAGCAGGTAGTCGGACGGAAACGGGCTGGCGGAGTCCTCGACCGAGGCCCAGTTGCCCGAGGCGCGCAGCGTCTGCACGGTGAGCGAGGCGATCAGGTCCGGCAGCGGCGCCGGCCAGCGCGCGCCGGTGTAGTAGCTCATGCGGTGGTCGCTCTGCAGCAGCATGATGTGCGAGGTGTCCAGGCCCGGGTCGGCGAGCGGGTGCGCGACCCGCAGCGAGACGGGCAGGACGGCCGCGCCCGTGGCCACGCTGCCAGCGGGCACCGCCGGGGCGCGCAGGTAGTAGGTCTGCTCGGGGGGCGCATTGCTGTGCAGCAGCCCGGAGCACCCGGCCAGGGCGAGGAGCACACCCACGAGCAGCGTTAGGTGCGTGTGCCTCATTTCGGGATCTCCACCCCGCGCTGCGGCGGCTCGTACAGCAGCTGGGCCGGATTCTCGCGCAGGCTGTTGGCGAGCGCGCGCACGTCCTCGGCCGCGGCGCGGCCCTCGCGGACGAAGCGCTCGATCTCCGGCAGCCCGTCGCGCGCGAACGAGCGCACGTCCGCGCGGTTCTCGGTCAGGATCTGGTCGAGCTGCGCGCTCGCGGTCGCGAGGTGATCGGCCACCTGGCGCAGCTGCTGCGTGGTCTGCGTCACCTCGGGGCGGGCAGTGGCGAGCAGCTCGTTGGCGCTGCGCGCGGTGCTGGTGAGCTGCGCGGTGGCCGTGCGCAGCTCCTCCACCAGGGCATCGACGTTGTGGGCGGTCTTGGGCAGGCCACGGCCGGCCGTGTCGAGGTTGGCGAGCAGCGTATTGATCGCCTTCAGGTTCTTCTCGTCGAACACCCGCTGCACCCGCTGCACCACGTCGTTGGCGCCGGCCACCAGCTCCGGCAGGCTGGCGAGGAAGACGTCGAAGCGCGACGGTGACGAGCGGATCACCGGGTACTTCAGGCTCGGCACCGCCGGGGCGGCGCGCTTGTTGCCGGGGTCGTCCATGAGGTCGATGTAGAGCAGCCCGGTCACCCCCTGCAGCTGCAGCTCCGCCACGGTGTTGCGCGAGATGGGCGTGGTGGAGTCGATGTCCACCACCACCTCGACGCGCCCCGAGTCGCGCGGGTCGATGCGCAGGTCGTACACGCGCCCCACGCCGACGCCGAGATAGCGCACCGCCCCGCCGCGGTCCAGGCCACTGACGCTGCCGGTGAAGTAGATCTCGTAGCGGTTGAAGTCGCGGTGCTCGCGCGTGTCGGAGTACCAGTACACGAACACCGCGGCGGCCAGCGCGGCCAGCAGCACGAAGGCGCCGACCGCGGCGTAGTTGGCCTCACGCTCCATGCAGCGCCCCGAGGCGGGCGCGCGCGCGCTCGCCGTGGAAGTACTCCTGGATCCACGGGTTGGGGTTGTTGACGATGCCGTCCAGCGTGTCGGAAATCATCTTGTGGTCCACGATCACCCCGACACGATTGCAGGTACGGAAGATGCTGTCCAGATCGTGGGTGATCATGACGATGGTCAGCTTGAGCTGCTTCCGCAGGTACAGCACCAGCTCATCGAAGGCCGCCGCGCTCACCGGGTCGAGGCCCGAGGTCGGCTCGTCGAGGAACAGCAGCGGCGGGTCGAGCGCCAGCGCGCGCGCCAGCGCGGCGCGCTTGACCATGCCGCCGGAGAGCTCGGCGGGATACTTCGCCGCGGCCTCGGCCGGCAGCCCCACCAGGCAGATCTTCAGCAGCGCCAGGTCATCGAGCGCGCGCGGCGGCAGCCTGAGGTGCTCGAGCATCGGCAGCTGCACGTTCTCGCGTACCGTCAGCCCCGAGTAGAGCGCGCCGGACTGGAAGCTGACCCCGTAGCGCGACTTGACCTGCTGCAGCTCGTCGGCGGACATCTGCGTGATGTCCTGGCCGTCGATGCGCACGACGCCGGCCTGCGGGCGCTGCAGCCCGAGGATCGTGCGCAGCAGCACGGACTTGCCGGTGCCCGAGCCGCCGACGATGCCGAACACCTCGTCGCGGTTGATGCTCATGTCCAGCCCGTCGTGCACCACCTGCGCGCCGAAGCGGTTGACCAGGCCGCTGACCTCGAGCACCGGGTACATCAGACGTTCATCTCCATGAACAGCACCGCGAACAGCGCATCCGCCAGGATGACGAAGAAGATCGCCTGCACCACCGCCACCGTCACCAGGCGCCCCAGCTCGCGCGCCGAGTCGCGCACCTGCAGCCCGCGGTAGCAGCCGGCCACCGCGATCAGCAGCGCGAACACCGGCGCCTTGATGACGCCCACCCAGAAGGTGGTGTCGGAGATGGCGTCGTTGACGCGCGCGAGGTACTGGCTGAAGGGCATGTCCAGCAGCAGCCGGCACAGGAAGGCGCCGCCGGTCAGGCCAACCAGGTCGGCGACCACCGTCAGCAGCGGCAGCGCGATCACCAGGCCGATGATGCGCGGCACGACCAGCACCTCGAACGGATCGACCCCGGTGGCGATCAGCGCATCGACCTCCTGGTTGAGGCGCATCGAGCCGAGCTCGGCGGCAAAGGCGCTGCCGGAGCGGCCGGCGACGATGATCGCGGTCAACAGCACGCCGAGCTCGCGCAGCACGCCGATGGTGACCAGGTCGACCACGTAGATGTCGGCGCCGAGCCCCTGCAGCTGCCGCGCGCTCATGTAGGCGATGATCACGCTGATCAGGAAGGCGATCAGCGCGGTGATGGGCAGCGCGGTCAGGCCGGTGTCGTACACGTGGCGCGCGATCGAGATCGGCCGCAGTTGCCGCGGATGCAGCACGGCGCGCACCGCCGTGGCGACGGCGCGCCCGAGGAAGGCGAGCCCGGCACGAAAGTCCCGGTAGGTGAGCTCGCTCTGGCGGCCGACGTCGATCAGGTAGCGCAGCGGCAGGCCATGGGCGGGCGGCAGCGGCACACTCGGCGGCACCTCCACCCCGCGGCGCGCCTGCGTCAGCGTCTCATCGAGCAGCTGCAGCTGCGTGGGCGCCTCGCCGCGGAAGCGCACGTCGAGCCCGGCAGTGCGGGCCCGCGCGATGAACTCGTGCAGCGCCCAGGCGCCCGAGACGTCCAGCAGCTGCAGCGGCTGCGCATCGATCAGCACCCGCTGCGCGCCGCCCAGCTCGACCCCGCTGAGCTGCGCATCCAGTGCGCCGAACTCGCGCGCGCCCCACTCGCCGCTCAAGGTGAGCTTGAGCTCCTCGCCGGTGCGCTCGATGGCGGCGGGCATGCGTTACGTGGCGGGCGCAGCGGGCCGCGGTGTCAGCGCGCGCCGCGTGCGGCGCCCGCGCCGCTGTGTCCTGGGTCCCTGGCCGGCTCGATCATGCGCACCTACTCTCATCGGGCATGCGCACAAAAGTCTACCGCAGCGACTGCGGCGGCAAGCGCCAATTCACCCCGCCCTCCCCATCGGGCGGCAACGGTGTTAGCGTGCCCGAGCGCGGCGGTCGCAGGTCGCGCGCACCGCCGCAGAAGGAGCGCATGAGCGAGCTGGTCGAGGAGCTGTACCGCGAGGGCTACGCCATCGTGCGTGGCTTCTTCGGCCCCGCCGAGATCGCCGAGATCGCCGCGGCCGCCGACCGGGTATACGCCGAGGGCCTCAGGCACCACGCCACCTACCGCCACAAGAACCTGCTGCTCGAGGTGCTCGATGACCCGCAGGCCCGCCGGCGCGTGGTGCTGCAGGCGCACTGGAGCGCCTGGCTCGAGCCGGTGCTGGAGCGCATGCGGCGCGCGCCGCGCTACCTCGAGGTGCTCGAGCCCTTCCTCGGGCGCGACATCAAGCAGATCACCCACCAGCTGCACTGGAAGCCGCCCGGCGCCAAGTACACCTTCTACCGCTATCACCAGGATGCGCGCTTCCGCAACGCCCAGGCGGTGCGCAACCTCCTCTACGGCACCGTCAACACCGGGCTCGCGATCGATGCGCAGACCGCCGCCAACGGCGCGCTGCGTGTCATCCCGCGCAGCCACCTGCGCGGTTACCTCGGGCTCTCCGAGGACGGCACCCTCATGACCGGCAGCACCCCGGATGCGGCGCTGCTGCGTGCCGGGCTCGACCCGGCCGCGGCGGTGACCTGCGAGATGGCTCCCGGGGACCTGCTGCTGTGGACGCTGTACACCGTGCACGGCTCGGGCCCGAACCTGAGCGGCCAGGAGCGCCGCTTCATGATCAACAGCTACGTGCGCGCCGCCGACAGCGAGCGCGGCGAGTGGGCCTTCCGCGACGGGGTGTCGACCCCGCTCGGCGAGGAGCCGCAGATCTGCAAGTACGAGCAGCTGCGCGAGCGGCCAGGTCCGTTCTACATCGAGCCGGACTGGACCGAGGAAGCGCAGGCCACCAAGCACTGAGCGTGCGCACGCCGGGGGGAAATACCGGCGCCGGCGCGCCGCGCCGGCGCTATCGCCACGCGGTGCTGCTGGTGCTCATGCTGGTGTACGCGTGCAACTCGGCGCAGCGCAGCCTGATCCCCATCATCGGGCAGGCGATGAAGCTCGACCTGCATCTCACCGACACCGAGCTCGGCCTGCTCACCGGGACCGCCTTCGCCGCCCTCTACGCCCTGGCGGGGCTGCCGGTGGCACGCCTGGCCGAGCGTTGCAACCGCGTCGGCATCCTCGCCGCGGCGCTCGCGCTGTGGTCCTGCTGCACGACGCTGTTCGCGCTCACCGGCTCGTTCCTGCAGCTGCTGGTGGCGCGCGTCGGGGTCGGCGTGGGCGAGGCCGGCTGCGCGCCCTGCGCGCACTCGCTGATCTCGGACTACTACCCGCGCGAGCGCCGCAGCAGTGCGCTGTCGCTGTACTCCTGCGGGCTCTCGCTCGGCTACCTGTGGGTGGGGCTGCTGGGCGCCTACGTCACGCAGCACTTCGGCTGGCGCGCGGCCTGCATCGCCATCGGCGTGCCGGGAATCGCGCTGGCGCTGCTGCTGCGCGCGCTGATCGCGGAGCCCGCGCGCGGCCTGGCCGACGGCGGCGCCGGCGCGGCGCCGCCCGCCGCGCTGCGCGCCGAGCTGGCGCAGCTCGCCGCGACCGCGCGCGCGCTGTTCCTGCGCTGGCCCTCCGCCAACATCATCGCCGGCCTCACCCTGTCCTCCTTCGCCGCCTACGGCTCATGGGCCTTCATCCCGGCCTACTTCCCGCGCGCCTTCGGCCTGAGCTACCAGGACGCAGGCCTCGTGCTCGGGCTGGTCGGCAGCATCCCGGTGGCGCTCGGCACGCTCGCCGGCGGGCTGCTGAGCGACTGGCTCGGCCGCCGCAGCGCGCGCTGGTACGCGCTGGTGCCGGCGGCGGGCCTGCTGGCGGCCACGCCCTGTTATCTCGGCGCGCTCGCGCAGCGCGACTGGCAGGGGGCGGCGCTGCTGCTGGCGTTGCCCGGCTTCTTCCAGTACGTCTCGCTCGCCCCGAGCTTCGGGGTGGTGCAGAACGTGGTCGCGGTGCGCCAGCGCGCCACCGCCACGGCGCTGCTGTTCCTGTGCCTGAACGTGCTCGCCCTCGGTGGCGGCGCCCTGTTCACCGGTTTCCTGATCGACCAGCTCTCGCAGGGCTACTTCGCGCAGCCGCAGCTGGGTGCGGCGGGCGCGCTCGCGGGGCTGCTGCACGCACCGGGCGGGCCGTTCGGTACGCTGTGTCCGGGCGGGGCCGCGGGCGCGGGGGCGGAGGCGGCGCTCGTGCGCCGCTGTGCCGTGGCGCTCGCGCACGGCTCGCGCGCCGGCATCGCGCTCACGCTCACGCTGCACGTGTGGGCGGCGGGCCATTACCTGCTCGCCGCCGCGGGCTTGAGCGCTCAGCTGCGGCGCACGGCGCCGGTACCCGCCTGAGCGCGCTTCAGGTGTCGTCGCGGTAGCGGCGGATGCGCGCGGCGCCGTAGAGCATGGCGGCCGCGGCGATCAGGCCCAGCCACAGGTCGGGGCTGCCAACGGCCGCCGCCCAGTTGAGGTCGTGCAGGAGCTTGCCCTGCCTGCTGATCACCTCGTGCCCGTCGCGGTGCGTGAGCAGGTCCCACACCCCGTTGCTGCGGTACTGGATGAAGCGCCACACGTAGTGGGTGCGGAACACGATGTGCTCGAAGATCGGCAGCAGCAGCAGCGGCAGCGTCGCCCACAGGATCGGGCTGCGCTTCACCCAGGCGGACAAGAGCAGCGCGGCCGCCATGAGCGGGGCGTACCAGAGCACCCCGAGCAGCATGCACAGGAAGATGACCGCCTCGGCGCGCAGCCAGGGGATGAGGCCCCAGGCGACCACATCCGGCGCGCCGCCGGTGGCGACGCGCAGCTTCCAGATCGCCAGCGACAGCAGGTGGCTCGCGCTGGCCAGCACGAAGGCGAACAGCGGCAGCAGTGCGATGAGCAGCACGAACTTCGACAGCACCGTGAGCTCATCGGACACCGGCAGCGACTTCCAGAAGAGGATGCTGCGGTCCTTGCGCTCCGCGTACAGGCAGTCGAGTGCGTAGAAGGTCCCCACCACCCCGGTCACCAGCGATACGATCAGCGCCCACACGATCTGGCTCATGTTGAGCACGATGACGCGCTCGGGCTCGCCGATCAGGCTCAAGCGCTGGTCGTTGACCTGGATGCCGAGCGAGACGGAGAAGATCGTGCACAGCGCCAGCACCGCGGCCACGATGAGCGGCACGCGCCACAGCGCCGGGTGCTCCCACAGTTCGCGCCTCACCAGGGTGCGCAGCGTGAGGCGCAGGTCCGGGGCGGGGTCGGCGGCCGGCGCCGTGGCGCCCAGTACGGTGCTGTCGGTGCTCATGGGTTGACCGCTCCCTGCATCTTGGCCACGAACAGGTCGGCGATCGAGGGCGTGCGCAGCTCCCCGAGCGGGGCGAGCTCGGCGGCGCTGCGGCCCTCGAAGAACAGCGCCACGCGGCCGAACACCTCGCGCTCGTAGAAGGGCTTGAGCGCGCGCGCCCTGGGTGCGGCATCTGCGCTCAGATTCAGCTGCAGGTACTGGCTGCCGAGGTCCTCGACGGCGCTCGCGAGCGCCACCTGCCCGCCCTTGATGAAGATCACGTCGGTGAACAGGTTCTCCACCTCCTCCACCTGGTGCGTGGTGAGCAGGATGGTGCGCTCCTTGTCGAAGTAGTCATTGAGCAGCGTGTCGTAGAACTGGCGCCGGTAGAGCAGGTCGAGGCCGAGCGTCGGCTCATCGAGCACCAGCAGCCGGGCATCGATGGCGAGGATCAGCGCCAAGTGCAGCTGCGTGACCATGCCCTTGGAGAGCTCGCGCACGCGGCTCTGCAGGCGGATGTCGGTCCTCTTCAGGAAGTCCAGCGCGCGCGCGCGGTCGAAGCGCGGATGCACGCCGGCACAGTAATCGAGCGCTTGGCTGGCGCGCAGCCAGCGCGGTAGCACCGCCACGTCGGCCATGAAGCACACGTCGCGCATCAGCGCGTCGCGCTGCGTGCGCGGGTCGAGCCCGAGCACGCGCAGCTCCCCCCGGAAGGGCGTGAGGCCGAGGATCGCCTTGAGCGCGGTGGTCTTGCCGGCCCCGTTCGGGCCGATCAGGCCGACGACGCGTCCCGCCTCGATGTTTAAGCTGACCCGCTCGAGGGCGCGCTTGGCGCCGAAGCTCTTGCTGAGCCCGCTGGCCTCAATTACTGCTGTCATCGTGGTCCTCTGCTTCAGCGCTCGCACCGGGCGGTGCCGTCCAGGAGGCGGCCGCCGGTGCCGCCGCGGCGGCGCGCTGCAGCTCATCGGGGGTGAGCCCCAGGCGTTGGATGGTGGCGTGGATCTTCGGCCACTCGTCCTCGAGGAATTTCTGGCGCTCGTCCTTCATCAGCGCCTTGCGGGCGCCGGTGCTCACGAACATGCCGCGCCCGCGCCGCTTCTCCACCAGCTGCTCATCGACGAGCTGCTGGTAGCCCTTGAGCACGGTGAGCGGGTTGAGGCGAAAGTCCGCCGCGACGCTGCGGACCGAAGGTAGCGGGTCACCCTCTTTGAGGACGCCCTCGAGGATCATCGCTACCACTCGGTCGCGCAGCTGCCGATAGATCGGCGAGCTGTCCTCCCACTGCGGATCCATGATCGTTGCCACGGCGCCTGTTACGGGGGATTAGCCGACTAATCTACCAAAACGGCCGGTTCCGGCTGCCCGAACCATCCCTGCTGCAGCACCATCGGCGTACCCTGCGCATGGGCACCGTACGGGGCGGCGGTCGCGCTCACGAAGCTCATGCCCAGGAGCAGCGTGATGACGGTGGCCGCGGCGGCACAGGTGACATCGCGAACCAGCGTGGAAGTGAAGGTGTTCATGGTCGTCTCCTTGGTGGGTTGTCTTGCCGTTCGTCTCTCAGTTCGGTCGGCTTTCTCTGCCCGAGCAGTGGCTGCCTTCCTTGGTGTTGTACTCTACTAGAACACTACTTAAGTGTCAAGCTATTTCACTATAACAAGTGGGAAGCGAGCTTATGGTTCAAAATCAATGGGTTGATGGATAAAGACCTCTGAGAGGCTCTGGCAGCGCCGGTGCGGGGCGCCATCCGGGGCACCGGCGGCGACGATCGGGCCGGAAACAGGCGCAGGGGCGGCCTCAGGCTAGAATTCCGCGCTCCCGACAGGTCCCAACCAAGAGAAGCCCATCCCCATGAAAGCCCCCGTGAACGTCGCGATCACCGGCGCCGCCGGCCAGATCGGTTATGCCCTCGCCTTCCGCGTCGCCTCCGGCGCCATGCTCGGGAGCGAGACCCCGGTCAACCTGCACCTGCTGGAGATCACCCCGGCGCTCGCTGCCCTCAACGGCGTGCTGATGGAGCTCAGCGACTGCGCCTTCCCGACGCTCAACAGGGCGATCGCCACCGACGATGCGCGCGTGGCCTTCCGCGACTGCCAGGTCGCGATGCTGGTGGGCGCGCGGCCGCGCGGTCCCGGCATGGAGCGCAAGGACCTGCTGCTCGCCAACGCGCAGATCTTCTGCGCCCAGGGGCAGGCGCTGAACGAGGCGGCGCGACGCGACGTGAAGGTGCTGGTGGTCGGCAATCCCGCCAACACCAACGCGCTCATCGCGCGCGCCAACGCACCCGAGATCAGCCCGCGCAACTTCACCGCCATGACGCGCCTGGATCACAACCGCGCGCTCGCGCAGCTGGCGGACAAGACCGGCGCGCACGTGCGCGAGGTGCGCCGCATGATCATCTGGGGCAATCACTCCGCCACGCAGTACCCGGACCTCACGCATGCCGAGGTGCGCGGGCAGAAGGCCACCGCGCTGGTGGAGCGCGCCTGGGTGCAGCAGAGCTTCATCCCCACGGTGCAGCAGCGCGGCGCCGCGGTCATCAAGGCGCGCGGCTCCTCCTCGGCCGCCTCGGCCGCGGCCGCCGCGCTCGATCACGTGCACACCTGGTTCCACGGCACGAGCGCCAATGACTGGGTGAGCATGGCGGTGCCGAGCGACGGCAGCTACGGCATCGGCGCGGGCGTCATCTATTCCTTCCCGGTCACGGTGCGCAACGGCGACTACCAGATCGTGGCGGGCCTCGCCATCGATGAGTTCAGCCGGGCGCGCATGGATGCCACGCACGCCGAGCTGCTCGAGGAGCGCGATGGCGTGCGCACGCTGCTCGGCTGAAGGCTTGCCGCGCGCGCCCGGCCGCGCTTCGCTATAGTCGCTGAGCGCACGCACGGGAAAGGACTGACTCGATGCTCGGTGCCATCCTCTGGCTGCTCGTGGTGGTCGCGGCCGCCCTCGCGGTCACGCAGGTCGGCGGCATCATCACGCTGGCGTTCATCGCCGCGGTGCTGTTCCTCGCCTACCGCCGCCTCTCGCTCATCTCCTTCACGTGCACCTTCACGGTGCTGTTCGCCGCCTACCTGTGGTTCGGCGCGCCGGCCGGGGTGTGGAAGGGCTTCCTCGGGCTGCTCTTGGCGGGCCTGTGGCTGCTGAACGTGCGCCCGTTGCGCCAGGCGCTCATCACGCGCCCGTTCATGAAGACCTATCTGAAGCTGCTGCCGCCGATGTCGCAGACCGAGAAGGAGGCGCTCGAGGCGGGGACCGTGTGGTGGGACGGGGAGCTGTTCACGGGCGCGCCGCGCTGGCGCAAGCTGCTCGCCGCGCAGCCGCCGCAGCTGTCCGCCGAGGAGCGTGCCTTCCTCGACGGGCCCTGCGAGGAGCTGTGCCGGTTGCTCGATGACTGGAACATCACCCACGAGCGCGGCGACCTGCCGCCGCAGGTGTGGGAGTTCCTCAAGAGCCGCGGCTTCTTCGCCATGATCATCCACAAGAAGTATGGCGGGCTCGAGTTCTCCGCCTACGCGCACTCGTGCGTGCTGGCGAAGATCGCCAGCCGCAGCGGCACCGCCGCCTCCACGGTCGCGGTACCCAACTCCCTCGGCCCCGCGGAGCTGCTGCAGCACTACGGCACCGAGGAGCAGAAGAGCTACTACCTGCCGCGGTTGGCGCGGGGCGAGGAGGTGCCGTGCTTCGCCCTCACCGGGCCGCGCGCCGGCTCGGACGCCGGCTCGATCCCCGACACCGGCGTGGTGTGCCACGGCAGCTACCAGGGCCGCGAGGTGCTCGGCCTCAGGCTGAACTTCTCCAAGCGCTACATCACGCTCGCCCCGGTGGCGAGCGTCATCGGCCTGGCATTCCGCATGTTCGACCCCGACCGGCTGCTCTCGGAGAAGGTCGACGTCGGCATCACCTGCGCGCTCATCCCGCGCCACACCCCGGGGGTCAGCATCGGGCGACGCCACTTCCCGCTCAACATCCCGTTCCAGAACGGGCCGATCCAGGGCAAGGACGTGTTCGTGCCGCTCGACTGCATCATCGGCGGCGCACAGATGGCCGGCAGCGGCTGGCGCATGCTGGTCGAGCAGCTCTCGGTCGGGCGCTGCATCTCGCTGCCCTCCAACGCCACCGGCGGCGCCAAGGCGGCGGTATGGGCCACCGGGGCGTACGCGCGCATCCGCCAGCAGTTCAACATGCCGGTGGGCAAGTTCGAGGGCGTGGAGGCGGTGCTGGCGCGCATGGCCGCGCTCACCTACACCATGGACGCGGCGCGCTCGGTCACCGCCGGCGCCATCGACGGCGGCGAGCGGCCCGCGGTGCCCTCGGGGATCCTGAAGTACCACGCCACCGAGATGGGGCGGCAGGTGGCCAACGACGCCATGGACGTGCACGGCGGCAAGGGCATCTGCCTGGGACCGAGCAACTACCTCGGGCGCGGCTACCAGATCGTGCCGGTGGCGATCACGGTGGAGGGCGCGAACCTGCTGACGCGCAACCTCATCATCTTCGGCCAGGGCGCGATCCGCTGCCACCCGTTCGTGCTGCGCGAGATGAGCGCGGCGCGCAACGCGGACCGGGCGCGCGGCGTGCGCGACTTCGATGCGGCGCTGTTCGCGCACATCGGCTTCACCATCTCGAACGCGGTGCGCTCGCTGGTCATGGCGCTCACCCACGCGCGCTTCACCCGCGCCCCGGTGGCCGGTGCCACGGCGCGCTACTACCAGCACGTGGTGCGCTTCTCCGCCTCCTTCGCCTTCGCCGTGGACGTCGCCATGCTGACCCTCGGCGGCTACCTGAAGAAGAAGGAGAACCTCTCCGCGCGCCTCGGCGACGTGCTCTCGTGCATGTACCTCGCCTCGATGCTGCTCAAGCACCACGAGAACCAGGGCCGCCAGGAGGAGGACCTGCCGCTGCTCGAGTGGGCCTGCCGCAACCTGCTGTACCACGCGCAGGAGCAGCTGCACGGCTTCCTGCGCAATTTCCCCAACCGGCTGCTCGCCTTCCTGATGCGCGCGTTCATCTTCCCGCGTGGCCGCGTGTACTCGGCGCCCGACGACCGCCTCGGCCGCCAGGTGGCCGCGCTCTTCACCATGCCGAGCGCCACGCGCGAGCGGCTGGGCGAGTTCGCCTACCGCACGCTCGAGCCGGGCAACCCGCTCGGCCTGCTGCAGGAGGCGCTCGAGCTCGCGGTGCAGCTCGAGCCGCTGGAGAAGCGCATCCGCGTCGAGGGCGTGAAGACCGGGCGGGTCAGCGCGCTCGATCTCCCCGGGCGCATCCAGCAGGCGCTCGCCGTGGGACTGATCTCCGAGACCGAGGCGGCGGCGCTGCGCGAGTACGACCGCAAGGTCATGGAGCTGATCCACGTGGATGACTTCGCGCCGGATGCCCTCGGCACGCAGGCACTGCCGGCCGAGCACTCCAGCGCCCACGTGGCATGAGCACCCCGGCGCTGAGCGCGACCGAGCCGGCGCCCGCGCCGCCGCTGCCGGCCGCCGCGCCGCTGATGCACTGCGAGAACTGCGGCAACCCGGTGGCGCAGCGCTACTGCGGCGCCTGCGGGCAACGCGCCGACTCGCCGGTGCACTCGCTGTGGCACTTCACGCAGCTCGCCACCGAGGACCTGACGCACGCGGACTCGCGCCTGTGGCGCACGCTCGGCGCGCTCCTGTTCCGCCCCGGGCGGCTGACGCGCGAGTTCCTCTGCGGGCACCGGGCGCGCTACCTGCCGCCGCTGCGGCTGTACCTGGTGGTGTCGGTCGTGTTCTTCCTGCTGGCGAGCGCCTTCGGCAACCAGCGCGGGCTGGGCGTGCTGCGCGTCGACGAGAAGCACCCGACGGCCACCACCATGTCGGTGGAGGGCACGGACGATGCGCCCGAGTTCCGGGCGCGCCCGGGCGAGAGCCCCGAGCAACGCGCCGCGCGCGTCTGCCCGCAATCGAACTACGAGGGCCCCGGCGCGGGCTGGCTCGGCCCGCTCATGCTGCAGGCGTGCCGCAAGATCCTGGCCGACGGCGGCCACTCGCTGCAGGAGGCGTTCCTGCACAACATCCCGCGCGCCATGTTCCTGTTCCTGCCGCTGCTCGCCGGCATCATGATGCTGCTCTACTGGTTTCCGCGGCGCTACTACGTGGAGCACCTGCTGCTGTTCGTGCACAACCACGCCTTCGTGTTCCTGGCCGGGGCGCTGCTCATCCTGCTGCGGCGCTTCGCCCCGGGGGTGCCGTTCCTGAGCGGCCTCGCGTTCTGCTACTTCGCCTGGTACATGTACCGCTCGATGCGGGTCGTGTACGGGCAGGGGCGCCTCCTCACCCTGGGCAAGCTGGCGTTCCTGTCGCTGTGCTACCTGTTCCTCGGCGCTCTCATGATCGGCATCACCACCGCCTACAGCGCGCTGTCGCTGTGAAGGAGAACTCCATGCGCATTCTCATCTGCCTCATGCTCGGCATCGCCGCGCTCGCCAGCGCCCAGGAGCGCAGCAGCGCGCCCGCCGACGCCCGGGTGTACCTGATCGCGCCCAAGGACGGCGCGCGCGTGCACTCCCCGGTGCTGGTGCAGTTCGGCCTGAAGGGCATGGGGATCGCCCCGGCGGGCGTGAAGTTCGACAACACCGGCCACCACCACCTGCTGATCGACACCGAGGCGCCGGCCGACCTGAGCACGCCGCTGCCGGCGAGCGAGCACGTGGTGCACTTCGGCAAGGGCCAGACCGAGACCACGCTCAACCTCGCCCCGGGCAAGCACACCCTGCAGCTGCTGTTCGCGGACCTGAACCACGTGCCGCACAACCCGCCGCTGCTGTCGGACAAGATCACCATCACCGTGCTGCCCTAGAGGGACGGCCCACAGCGGCGGAGGCAGCGGTGACGCGCGCGGTCCTGCACGTGGACATGGATGCGTTCTACGCATCCGTCGAGCAGCACGATGACCCCGCGCTCGCCGGGCGGCCGGTGATCGTCGGCTGGGATGGCGGGCGCGGCGTGGTGGCGGCGGCGAGCTACGAGGTGCGCGCCTTCGGCGTGCGCTCGGCGATGCCCATGAGCCGCGCGCTGCGGCTGTGCCCGCACGCGGTGTGCGTGCGGCCGCGCATGGCGCGCTACCAGGAGGTCTCGCATACCGTGTTCGGCGTGTTCCGCGAGATCACGCCGCTGGTGCAGGGGCTGTCGCTCGATGAGGCCTTCCTCGACGTCACCGCGAGCCAGGAGCTGTTCGGCGGCGCGGTGCCGATCGCGCAGGCCATCAAGCACCGCATCCGCGAGCGCACCGGGCTCACCGCCTCGGTCGGCGTGGCCCCGAACAAGCTGATCGCCAAGATCGCCTCCGACCTGGACAAGCCCGACGGCCTCACCGTCGTGACCCCCGAGAACCTGCGTGCACGCCTCGACCCGCTCTCGGTGCGGCGCCTGCCGGGGCTGGGGCGCAAGACCGGGGAGCGCGTCGAGGCGGCCGGCATCCGCACGCTGGGCGAGCTGCGCAGCGCCCCCGATGCGCTCTTATGGCCGCTGTTCGGGCGCTACAGCGCACTCATGCGCGAGCGCGCCGCCGGGATCGATGAGCGTCCGGTGGAGCCGGAGCTCGAGGAAAAGTCCCTGAGCGCCGAGGACACCTTCGCCACCGACCTTGCCGATGCACGGCTGCTGCAGCGCCAGCTGGCGCGCCTCGCGCAGCTGGCGGCGAGCCGCCTGCGGGCGCGGGGACTGACCGCCGGCTGCATCGGGGTGAAGATCCGCCGCGCCGACTTCACCACCTTCACACGGCAGCGTGCGGTCGCGCCGCCGACCGCCGCGGAGCGCACCATCGCCGGCGTGGCCGCGCAGCTGCTGACGCGCTGGCTCGCGGCGAACCCGGGTGCCCGGCTGCGGCTGCTCGGCGTGGTGCTCACCGAGCTCACCCCCGACGCCCAGCTCGGCCTGTTCGAGGGTGGCGGCACCCGCGAGGCGCTCGAGGGCACCCTGGATGCGGCCCGCGCCCGCTTCGGCGCGCAGGTCCTGCGCCGCGGCAACACCCTCGACTAGCCACCAACCTGCGCGCGCGCCGGCTGCGCGCGTCTCGCGGTATCCTTCGCGGCGGCGCCGGTGGTACGGGGGAGCTGAGCCGTGAGCAGCGAAGAGCCCGGGTGGGGGGAAGGCAGGGCCTACCAGGACCTGTTGCTGCTTTTCTCCATGCTGCTGCTGATCATCGCGCACCCGGTGCTGGATGATGTGCCGTGGGGCCAGGTGCTGCTCGACCTGCTCACGTTCGTGCCGCTGGTGCTGGTGGCGCTGCGCCTGCGCCGCACCCGCGTCGGGCCCTGGTTCGGCGCGCTGCTGCTCGCGGCCTTCCTCTGCTGGGCCGCCAGCGAATTCCTGACCAGCCCGAGCCGCGCGCTGCTCGCGCTGCTGTGGGGATTGCTGACCCTCGCCTTCGCGGTGAGCGTGGTGGCGCTGTTCGCCTACCTGCAGGCCGCGCAGCGGGTCGCGGCGCGCCACCTGTACGCCGCCGGCAGCATCTACCTGCAGCTGGTGCTCATGTTCTTCGCGCTCTACACGGCCATCGCCGCGCTGGCACCGGATTCCTTCGAGAAGACCTCCGGCGGCACGACCAGCCAGGCGGTCGACCTGCTGTACTTCAGCATGGTCACCCTCACCACCGTCGGCTACGGGGACATCGTGCCGGTGCGCGGCCTCGTGCGCATGCTCGCCGGCCTCGAGGCCACCATGGGCGTCATGTATGTGGCCATCACTGTGGCGATCCTGGTGGGCGGCTACCGGGCGCGCACGCGCTCTTAAGGATGCCCGGAGTCAAGGCGCTGGAGCCCTGAGGCTCGGGGTGCGAAACTTCCGCCGCCGGCCATGGTCCTCACACCTCAACCGCGGCGCGCCGCGCAGCGCCGCACGGTGGCCGCGGGCGCAGCTCCCGCGGCAAGCTTGGCCGCTGCGCCGCGGCCGCCCCATGCAGTAGCATCGCCCTCATGTACCTGACGTTCTTCGGCCTGAACGAGAAGCCGTTCGCGATCACGCCCGATCCGCGCTATCTGTACCTGAGCGAGCGGCATGCCGAGGCGCTGGCGCACCTGCTGTACGGCATCAACGAGGCCGGCGGCTTCGTGCAGCTGACCGGCGAGGTCGGCACCGGCAAGACCACGATCGTGCGCTCGCTCCTGGCGCAGACGCCGAAGAACGCCGAGATCGCGCTGATCCTGAATCCGAAGATGACCGCGCCGGAGTTCCTGCTCACCATCTGCGAGGAGCTCGGCATCGGCGTGCCCGACTCGGCGCTGCAGAGCCTGAAGGACCTGGTCGACATCCTCAGCCACTACCTGCTGCGCGCGCACGCCGCCGGCCAGCGCGTGGTGCTGGTGGTCGATGAGGCGCAGAACCTGTCCCCCGAAGTGCTCGAGCAGGTGCGCCTGCTCACCAACCTCGAGACCAACACGCAGAAGCTGCTGCAGATCATCCTCATCGGCCAGCCGGAGCTGCGCGAGCTGCTCTCGCGCACCGAGCTGCGCCAGCTCGCCCAGCGCATCACCGGGCGCTACCACCTGAACCCGCTGTCGCGCGAGGAGACCACCGCCTACGTGCGCCACCGCCTGCGCGTGGCGGGTGCGACCACCGACATCTTCAGCCCGCAGGCGCTCGCCGAGGTGTTCCGCCTGAGCCAGGGCGTGCCGCGCGTCATCAACGTCATCTGCGACCGCGCGCTCCTCGGGGCCTACTCCCTCGACCGCCACCGCGTCACCACGCCGCTGGTGCGCAACGCCGCCGCCGAGGTGTTCGGCCGGCGCTTCACGCCCCACTGGGTCCCCTGGCTCGCCACCGCGGCCGTCGCGGCGCTGGTGGTGTCGCTGCTCGCGGCGCTGTGGAGCCTCGAGCCCTGGCGCAGCCACCCCGCGAGCGCCACCCCCGCGGCAGCCACCCCCGCGGCAGCCACCGCCCCGGTCGTGACCGCACCGGGCACCGCGGCGACGGCCGCCCCGGTGGCGGCAGTCCCCGGCGCACCGCCGCCGTCGCCGCGCCTCGTCGAGCTCCTCGGGGCGCACGCCGCCGAGACCGACACCGACAACGCTTTCGCCAAGCTCTTCGGCCTGTGGGGCGCGAAGTACCAGCCCAACAGCACCGACCCGTGCACGCAGGCGCAGCAGCAGGGCCTCGAATGCGTGGCCGAGCGCGGCTCCTTCGGGCAGCTGCGCCTGTACAACCACCCGGCCATCCTGCTGCTCACCGACCCGGGCGGCGTCAGCCACCAGGTGGTGCTCACCGCCCTCGGCGAGGAGGACGCGCGCCTCGAGCTCGGGGGCACCCACACCGTCGGCCTCGGCGAGCTCTCGCACTACTGGCTCGGCGACTTCGTCATGCTGTGGCGCCCCGGCAGCTCGCCGGTGAAGCCGCTCTCGGCCGGCATGCGCGGCGAGCCGGTGCGCTGGCTGCGCCAGAGCCTGGAGCACCTCGCGGGACGGCCGCCGGCCGCGGCGGGCGAGAGCGACCTGTTCGATGCCGACCTGACCGCGCAGGTGCGTGAGTTCCAGCGCGCCCACCAGCTCACGGTCGATGGCATTGCCGGCGTGCAGACGCAGATCGCGCTCGCCGGTGCGCTCTCGTCCCCCAACACGCCGCTGCTGTCGGCCAACGATACCCACCACGGCGGGTGATGCGATGTCGTTCATACTCGATGCCCTGAAGAAATCCGAGAGCGACCGCCAGCGCCAGAGCGGGCCGGCGCTGTTTGAAGTGAAGGTGGCACCGCCGCGCAGCCGCCTGCCGCTGTGGGCGCTCGCCATCGGGCTGCTGCTCGCGGTAAACCTCGGCGTGGTGGCCTGGATGCTGCTGCGCCACCCGGCCGGGCACGAGCCGGCTGCATCGGTGCCGGCCGCGGCCGCACCGATGCTCACCCCGGCGCCGGCGGCCGCCATCGCGCCGGCCAGCACGGCCCCGGCGCCCACCGTGGCCGCGAGCGCGCCGACGACGAGTGGCGGCGCGGCCGCGCAGGTACCGCCGGTGATGCTGCCGGCGACCGCGGCGCCCGCGAGCCCGGGCGGCACCGAGCCGCCGAGCGCCCAGGATCTCGCCCCGGCCGCCGAGCCGGCCGCGCCACTGGACACGCACGTGCACCGCGGTACCGTCGAGGGCGTACCGCTCTACCAGGACTGGGCGGCGAGCTCGCCCACCAAGCCCCCGGAGCTGCGCCTGGATCTGCACGTGTACGCGCCGCGCGCGGAGGAGCGCTTCGTCATGGTCAACATGAAGAAGATGCGCGAGGGGGAGACGCTGCCCAACGGCGTGCGGCTCGAGAGCATCACCCCGGAAGGGGCCGTGATGTCCTGGAACGGGGCGCGTTTCCTGCTCACGCGCAACTGACGGGCGTGGCGCCGCGGGCTTGCCAAGCCCTTAATTTCCACGGGGTTTGCCGGCTGCGTCACGTTGCACGGCCGGCCACCTGGGAGGCCCTCCCAGGACGGGATGACCCGTTTCACAGAATCCTTCGCCACTTAGCGACAGGCTCCCCGGCTTGCGTCATCGTGATCGTTCATCCGGGTGGGCAGGGGCCCTGACGGGCGGGTTTCGGCGCGGTGAGCACCAGTACGCACACGCAACCTTCGAAGACGACGGCCGCGCCGGGGGCAGCCCGTGGCACCTATGCGCTCGAGCCGGCACCGCTGCTCGCGCTCACCCAGGACGAGAAATTCCTCGCGATGCTCAAGCGCGCGAGCGCCGGCCACCCGGTGCGCGCGGTCGGCTCCGAGATCGACTTCGCCGCCGCGCAGCTGGCCCAGCATGCCGCGGTCGCGGTGCTGGATTCGGCCGCGCTCGCCACCCCGATCGCGCAGCTGACCGCGCGCCTGCACGCGCAGTTCCCGGACCTCGTGCTGGTCGTCGCCGGCAGCGCCGAGGAGCAGGGCCTGCTGGCCGCGCAGGTCACCGACGGCTCGGTGCACCGCTTCCTGCACAAGCCGCTCTCCGAGCAGCGCGTGCGGCTGTTCGTCGAGGCCGCCTGGCGACGCCACCAGGAGGGCCTCGCGGGCCCGGCCGCCGCGCCGGCCGCACCGCCGCCGCGCCGTGCGCGCTGGGGTGCGCCGCTCGCCGCACTCCTTGCCCTGGGCGCACTCGGCGCCTGGCTGGCGGGCACGACGCTGCGGACGCCGGCGCCGGCGAGCCGCGCCACCGCACCGACGCACTCCGAGGATGAGGCCGCGCTCGAGCAGCTGCTGGCGCGTGCCGACTCGGCGCTCGCCGCCGGCGCGCTCACCGCGCCCGCCAGTCCCAACGCCGCCGACCTGTACCGCGAGGCCCTGCGGCGCAATGCGCGCGACCCGCGCGCGGTGAGCGGGCTGGAGCAGGTGATCGACCGCCTGCTCAGCGACGCCGACGCACAGCTGCAGGATCATCACCTGGACGCCGCGCAACAGCTGGCCGAGCAGGCGCGCGCCATCAGCCCCGGGCACGCCCGGGTGGGGTTCCTGCTGGCACAGATCGGCGCGCAGCGCGAGCGCGCCGTGCTCGGCAAGGCGCAGCGCGCCGCGGCCGGGGGCGACGTGAACGCCGCACTCGCGGTGCTCGACGATGCCGCCCGCGCCGGTCACCGCGCCGGCCTGGTCGATGAGGCGCGCGCCCAGCTGGCGCAGCAGCAGCTCGACGCCCGGGTCGCCGATTTCCTCGCCCGCGCCCACGAGGCGCTCGAGCGCGGCGCCATCATCGAGCCGCCGCAGCAGAACGCGCGCTTCTACGTCGAGTCGGCGCAGGCGCTCGCCCCGGGGGATGCGCAGGTGCAGCAGGCACACCAGGAGCTGCTCGCGCGCCTGGAGAGCGAGTCGCGCCAGGCCGCCGCCGCCGGCAACGCCGAGCTCGCCGACCGCTTCGCCGAGGCCGCCGCGGAGAGCGGGGCGGCGGCCGCCGAGGTCGGCGTGCTGCACCAGGCGGCGCAGCAGGCACGCGGCGCGGCGCACGCCGAAGCCATCACCCAGAGCGAGGCGCTGTTCCGGGAGCGCCTCGCGCAGGGGCGCCTGCTCGAGCCCGCCAGCGACAGCGCCCGGTACTACCTCGAGCAGCTGGTCCAGGCGGAGCCCGCGGGAGCGGCGACCCTCGCCGCGCGCACCGCCTTCGGGGCACGGCTGCTCGATGAGGCGCACGCCGCGGTGCAGGCGCAGGACGCGCCCCGCGCGCGGGAGTGGCTCGCCGCGGCGACCGCCGCCGGCGCGGGCGCGGGCGAGATCGCCGCGGTGGAAGCCGAACTGGCTGCCGCACCTGCCGCCGGCGCTGCGGACGCCGGCTTCGTCAGCGCCAGCACCCTGACCCGCACCCACTACCTGGCACCCGTCTACCCCGTCGCCGCACGCACGAAGGGCATCGAGGGCTGGGTGGACGTGCAGTTCCTGGTCAACACCGACGGGGCACTCAGCGAGGTCGCCATCGTCGGCGCCCAGCCGGTGGGCGTCTTCGAGCAGAGCGCGCTGGAGGCCGTGCGCCACTGGCGCTACCAGCCCGTGGTGCGCGCCGGCGTCGCCATCGCCCAGCGCGCGCGCGTACGCCTGCGCTTCGCGGTGCAGTCATGAACTCGCCGCAGCGCCCCGCGCCACCGGCGCGCGTGCTGGTGGTGGACGATGACCCCCGCTACAGCGAGTGGCTGCGCCATCACCTGGACGTGCTGTGCCCGCAGGCGGGCGTCAGTATGCTCAACCTCGCCGAGTTCGGGCGCTGGTGCACGATGTTCTCGGGCCGCGACTGCGACCTGCTCATGCTCGGCGCCAACTTCGGCACCAGCCCCGAGGACCCGGCCGCGCACGGGCTGACGCTGCTGCGCCGCCTGCGCGACCAGCCGGCGACCCCGGCCGTCATCGCGCTCGCCGAGGACGGCAACGAGCTCACCGCGGTGCGTGCGCTGCAGCTCGGCGCCGTCGACTACCTGCCCAAGCGGCTGCTCACCCCCGAGCGCCTCAGCACCGCGGTCCGCGTGGCGCTGCGACGCGTGGAGCGGCGCGTGGCGCGCCGCCTGGCGAGCCTGGCGAACCTGGCGCGCGATCAGGCCGCGAAGGCGCCGCCGCCGCCCGACCCGGCAGCCCCCGCGGGGGCGCCCGAGGTGGCCGCCACGCCGGCCGCACCGGAGACACCCGCCGCCGAGGGCGGCGAGGGCGAGGCGCTGCAGCCGGCAGGAGTGGCGGCGCTGCTCGCGGCGGCGCACGCCGAGGTCATACCCGGCTACACGCTGCGGCTGAAGATCGGCGAATCCGAGAAGGCGGTGGTGTACCTGGCGAGCAGCGCGCACCGCGGCCACAACGTGGCGCTCAAGGTGAGCAAGACGCTGCGCGATGAGGCCGCCGGGCGGCAGTTCCTCGAGCGCGAGTACACCGCGATCATGGCGGTCCACAGCCCGCTGGTGGTGGAGATCTACGATTACGGCGTGCACGGGGGCTTCGAGTACCTGGCGATGGAGTACCTGCCGCGCGGCGACCTGAAGGCGCGCATCCAGCGCGGCCTGACCGAGGTGGACGCGCTGCACTACATCGTGCAGATCGCGAGCGCCCTGCAGGTGGTGCACGAGGCGGGCCTGGTGCACCGTGACCTCAAGCCCCCCAACGTGATGCTGCGCGAGAACGACGGCGTCGCCCTGATCGACTTCGGCCTGGCGCGCGCGCTCGATGGCAACACGGTGAGCACGCATACCGGCGTGCTGCTCGGCTCACCGTACTACATGAGCCCGGAGCAGGCGCTCGGCGAGGCGCTCGATGCGCGCTCGGACTTCTACAGCCTCGGGGTGATCTGCTACGAGCTGCTCACCGGGCAGAAGCCCTACACCGGCGGCACCGCGATGGAGGTGCTGCAGCAGCACGTCAACTCGCCGGTGCCGGTGCTGCCGCAGGACCTGGCGCGCTACCAGCCCTTCCTCGCGCGCCTGCTCGCCAAGGCGCGCGGCGAGCGCTTCGCCACCGCCGCCGAGATCATGGTGGCCGCGGCGGCGCTGCGCAACGGCCTCCCGGGAAGCGGCGAGGCGCAGCCGAGCGCCGCCTAGGCCGGCGGGGCGGCCGGGCGCGCGGCGCGCGCCTGGAAGCCGCGGCCGAGGGCCAGCGCCAGCGCCGTCCACAGCGCCGCGATCAGCGCGCCCAGCCAGCCGACCGCGGCGGGCCCGGCGCCGAGACCGGCCGTGAAGGCCTTGTAGAGCGAGCCGCTGAGCGCATCCCCGCCACGGTAGGCGAAGGTGTCGATGAGGCTCTTGGCCTGATACTTCTCCTCGCGGGTCACCACCGTGAACAGCGAGTCGCGGCACGGACGCGTGATGGCGTAGTCCGCCACGCGGCGCACCGCATACACCACCACCAGCACCATGAAGGTCGGCACCAGCGCAAACAGCGCATAGCCCGCGGTCATCAGCAGCGGCACCGCCGCCAGCAGGGCGCGCATGCCGAACCAGCGGTACAGCCGCGAGAACAGGAGGAACTGCATGGCGAGCGAGGCGAGCTGCACGTACAGGTCGATGGTGGCGAAGAAGCGCGTGCGCTCGTTGGCGTTGGCGAACACCTTGGCGACGAAGGCCTGCTGCTCGAGGTACAGGAAGGTCGACACCCAAGTCATGAGCAGCACGAACAGCGC
>Ga0335079_10001043_pt1 | contig 31506 bp, 19 predicted proteins | sample Lox_Sample_33_FD_206719 | JGI IMG/M metagenome (GOLD analysis project Ga0335079, IMG submission 206719) | Soil microbial communities from Loxahatchee National Wildlife Refuge, Florida, United States - Lox_Sample_3.3 | ecosystem: Environmental > Terrestrial > Soil > Wetlands | place: USA...
GCCCGGCCAGGATGTAGGTCTGCACTAGAAGACGCTGCCCACGGACGGACGGCGGGTAACCCGTGGGCCATCGGTCGCCATTGGGGTTGCCATCGGTGGCGCGGTCGAAGGCGACCCAGTCGGGGTAGGTCGCGAATCTGTCCAGAAATGTCTGAGCCACGCTGTTGGCCGGCCCGATAACATCGGCCACCGCGCGCGTGAACCCTTCGTAGGCGGTTGGGCCGTCTGATGGGAGCCCGGTGAAGCGGGCGGCATCGGCTTCCAGCGTGACGCTCGGCGGCGTAGCCGGGGTCTGACCAAGCGCGGTCAGCATACGCGACGTTTCGGCGGAAGCATCGGCATTATTGACGTCCTGGAAGACGGCCTGCAAGAGGACGTGCAAATCGGTCACGCCCGCCGCGTGCTTCGAGTCCGCAATGAAGTAGAGGTCGGCCAATCGCTCTTTACCGAAGAGGCCGGAGACCGCTTTGAGTCCCACGGTGTCGCGGACCTGGAAGGTACGTCCGCCTGCGTACGAGACATCGGTGCGCTGAATGTAGTCTTCGACGCTGTGGTAGTGCAGTAGATCGAAGAGCTTGATGTCCAGGCCGGCACTCTGCACGTAGAGCCGCTCGACCATCGAGCGAGGGTCGAGTGTTACTCCGGGCAGGGTCACGGCCGTGGCATAGTCCCCGCGCATGGCGCAGTCCCAGGCGGCCAGGCCGTCGTTGTTGAAATCGAATTCGTAGATGAAGAGGGCCGCGTTGGCGGTTAACCGCGACTGCATGGCCTGGAGGGTGATCTGATGGCCGTCTGCCCTGGCGAGCAGCGCGTTGGCGCCGCTGTTGACCGCGTCCACCAGTGAGCCTGCGCTGGCCGAGAGTTTCGAGCCGAGCGCGGTGCCGGATTTGCCGGGGAATGCTCCAGCCACGGCCTTCTGGATTTCGCCCTGGAGCGTGGAGGCGTCAGTCTGGAACGTCGCGCCCGCGCCAAGCGTGATCCCCACGCTTTCGGTGGCCGAGACGCCGCGTGCCTCGCCGCGAAGCAGGTACAGGATTGCTCCATTCTGCCCGGCGTTGTTGCTTCGGCCCGCGATTACGCGGAAGGCTCCACTATGCTCGTATTGAAGCTTGAAGGCGGCGCCCACCTGGTAACTGGGTTTCGCCGAGATCACCCCTTGGCCCACCGCGCTGCTAAACGAGGCTGCAACCTCGCCGTTGCTGCGGCCGGCCAGGAAGAGCCCGGAAAATCCGTACGTGGCGCCGAAGCCCAATGCCAGTTTGCCGATGAATTCGAACTCGATGTAGTTCCCGTCGGGCATGGCGGCGACGCTCGCCTGCTGAAACGGCAGCGCAAAATGGGAGAAAGCCTGCACCAGGGCGTCGCTGAGTGTAGCCGATTCCGGCACCTTGCAATAGTTGCAGATACGGAACTTCGCCCCCGCCGAGACATCTCCGCTGATTCCGAAGGTGCCGTTGCTCCACTGCGCCCCGGCGTCGAGCGTCAGGCCGCATTCGAAGCCGATGGACAGGTAGTAGCACCCCGGCGCCGCGTTCACGGGTGTGTTGTCGTTGGCGACGTCGAGTTGGAAAAGCTCCTCTCCCGGCTTAATGAGTCCCAGCGAGCACGAGGCCTCCGGCTCTATCGAGAGCGTGATCCCGACAGCCTGGCTAACCTGCCAGCTTGGACCGACGTCGAAGCTGAAATCGCTGGAGATCGAGCCTGACGGTAGATCCGCGATCCGCGTGGGGAGGACGTTGAGCACGCGCGGGTCGAACCTCACCAGCGTGTCGATGCCGGGTTGCAGGCGTTTGGAGAGGTCGCCGTCGGCCGCGAGGTTGACGGCGCCGATGGTGCCTAGGCTGAGTTGGAGTGCCATAGAAGTCTTCCAGACAGTCTACGGCTTGAGACGTGTCGGACACAACAATCTAATTCACAAGTTCTGCCGCGCAACCCAAATATTCGATGGCTCGCTTGCGGACGGCGCCGGCCTCGAACGGCTGTCCGCGATTGGCGTAAGTCTGGGCAATGCTCCGCGAAGCCGCGCAAATGTCGCGGTGTACCAGGGGACAATCGGGATTGAGTGCGGACTGCCCGGCCTCGCGGCTGACCGCGCAGCCGGCGGGATCCATCTGCGCGTAAAGGTCCACGAGCTTGCCCAGAACAGGCCGGTTGGAATCCACCGTGTAGGATTCTTCCAGCGCGATGGCGGCGCGATGGAGATCGCCGGCCTGCTGGTAAGCGGCGGCGGCTTCCTCGAGCAGCTCCGGCGCGGCTTCCAGCGCCAGCCCGCGCTCGAACGCCGAAAGCGCGTGTCCCAGGTCGTTGAGCCGCATGTACGTGCGGCCCATTTCCAGGTACAGGCGGCTGGGCATCGCGCTGAGTCCCGGGCGGCCTCGGCGCGCGTTCTCTTCCCGGTAATTGGCATCGAAGGCGAGCTCGATTTTTTCGCTTCGGAGCACTGCGCCGAGTGACTTTCGATACCAGAACTCGGGTGTGGTCCCGGCGGAAGCCGTGCCCGCGGGATTCTTGGATGCGATCCGCTCACCCACTTCGCGATAGATCGTTCCGGCGTCCCGGTAGGCGCGGCCGGTGTTTTTGGAATCGGGGAGAGGGTCGAGGATGGCGAGCGCGCGATCGGCCTCGCGGATGGCCCGGTCCCAATCGTCGGAAGTGAGGAACGCCGTAGTAGTGGCCACGTTGATGTGCGTCTTGTAGCTGCCCGGAGCCGCTTCCACGCCGGTGCGCCAAAATCGGTGCTGGTCGAGCCAGTCGCCGTTGCGGGCATAGGTGCGAGCCAATAGCGCGATCAGGATCACCCCGGTGAGCGCCACGGCCGCGTTGCGGTTCCTGGCGAAGACCTGCCAACGCCACGCTGCCCACACGGCGATGGCCATCACGCCGATGGCGGGCAGGTAGAGGAAGCGCTCTCCCATCGGGGTGCCGATAATGACTGCCAGGTTCGAGACCGGCGCGAAGGTAATCGCCGCAAATGCGATCGCGAAAGACACGGCGGGGTGCCGGCGCCAACACCACAGCGCCAGGCCTGCCGCCGCAATGCAGCCCAGCAGGCAGCACACAGCCTGGACGTCGGCGCCGGGGGGAATCTCGTTGTACGAGTAGTCGTAGGAAAGCTGGGCGGGCCAAAGCAGGAGCAGGAGATACTTGCCGATGATCTTGATGGCCGTCAGCCGTGCCGTCCAGAAATCTGCGCCGAGCAGGGGATTGTCGGTGTACGCCGTCGGCAGAAAGGGCGAATTTGCTAGCACCCGTGCGCGGGCATAGAGGTATGCGGCGCAGGGAACAACCGCGGCGATGTAGCCGGCGGCACGCAGGCGCCATGAAACAGAGCCGCCGAAGGTGAGGTCCCAGGCCGCCAGGACACACATCGCCACTACGCCGCTCTCCTTGGCGAAAACTCCCGCGGAGGATGCCAAAACCACGCCCGCGATCCAGATGGCTCTCTGGCGGCCGCCGGAGGTGAGCGCGTTCCTATGGCAGAGTAGAGCGCCGAGCACGCCGAACGCGACCAGAAGATCGGCGCGCCCTACGATGTTGGTGACGGCTTCGGTATGCGCCGGGTGAAGGGCCCACAACGCGCTCAGAAGCGCCGCCCTCGGGGCGTGTGCGAAGATCGCCATCCCCAGCAGATACACCAGGCACGTGTTCGCCAGGTGCAGCAGCAGGTTGACCCAGTGGTAGCCTTCCGGGTTCGCGCTGTTGCCGAGGATCGCATAGTTGAACAGATAAGAGAGGGTCGTCAGGGGACGGTAGAGACCGGTGGTCGCAGTCTCCCAATACTGCTGCGTCAGAATGCGGTGCAACTGGACCGAAGAGAGCGAATGAACGCGCGGGTCCTTCAGAATGATCTCTTCGTTGTCCAGGAAGAACCCGACTCCGAAGGTATTGGAGTAGGCGAAGAATGCAAGCAGCAGGACGGCGGCCGGCAGCCATGCGGAATTGATCTTTTTCTCGGCTGCTTTGCCCTTCACGCTCCCCTGAATTTTAACAGGTTCCATTGCAAGCCCGGCTGGTTGCAGGGCAGTATTGCCAGAGGGAAGGGAAGCGTGTCCGGGCTACTTCAACTCCGGCGGCAGCGGAATCGTCACGTCGCCCGTGGCCGCCCATTCGGTGCCGCGACTCAGCGTGGCGATGAAGCCCGGGAGCTTCATGGCGTCGGCGTCGTGGCCCATGGCGGTGACGAAGACGCGCCCGGACCCGTAGTTCACCGTCCAGAGCATCGGCTGATCGAGACCCGCGCCGGGGATGGGCTGCTTCTCGCCCTGCCTGTATAGCTTGTGATCGTCCCAGGCCGTGGCCAGAACATGAAAACTCCCCTCGGGCTGCCACTTCAGATTGGCGTAGAGCTCGTCGTTGGCCTGCGGGAACGTGGTCTTCATGCCGCGAGTGATCGGATGGTTCTGATCCTTGATGGTGACGGTGTAATCGTGGCGCGCTGAGTGATGGCCGTTGTTCGGCCGCCAGTTGGCGCCGCAGAGCTTCTCGTATTCGCTCCAGCCATCGAAGGCGGCCATGGCGAAGTGGTAGATCACCACACCTTTTCCGCCACGGACATAGTTCAGCAGCGCGGCGTCGGTGCGTTCGCCCCAGCGGAGCTCGGGCTTGCGGCCGTCGTAATAACTCAGAACAACCACGTCGTAGGGTGCCAGCGTTTCCGCACCGGCCCCGCGGAATTCCTCGTCGACGCGAACTTCGAAGCGGCCGGTATCCTCCAGAAGTTTGCGAAGCACTGGAGTGGTGCCGTGCCAATCGTGGCTGGCGGTGTTCTGGCCGGTGATAATCAGGGCTTGCAGCTTGGGCTTGGGCGTCTGGGCGAACGCCAGCCATCCGGCCCCCGACAGGAGCGCGCAGACGGCGAGAGATTTCAGGCTCGTACCTCTCATGAAAGCGCGATTGTAGCGCTACTGCGGGGTGAGAATCTTGCCCCAGATGACCTGGTAGGCTTCCAGCTCGTTGTAGAGGTCTTTGCCTGCGCGAATGAAGACTCGCATGTTCGCCTTCAGGTCGGCGGCTTCGACCACCTGGCCGTCCTGGATGTAACGCGTGTCCTTCCGGAGTTGGATGGTGAGGTCGCCGGCTTCCCTGGTGTGAACCAGCAGGTGCTCCGCCGAGAGCCGGAAGACTACACCCGAGTAAGTCAGATTGCCCGTGCGCACCGTGTCAAGGTTGGGATTGTACGCACGCAGGCGGCCCTGCGTCAGCGGGCGAGGCGGCGGAGTTGGCTCGACCACATGAATGGTCCGGATATAGCGAAGCAGCGACCCGGGAACGCTGTCCGACACGACTTCGACCTGCTCGCCCGGCTGAATGCGCGCGGCGTCGATGAGATGGTCCTCGCGTTCCGCGTAAGTCTTGTGATCGAACCGATACCGCAGCACCTGGTTGTCGGCGGTCCGAATACTCAGCTCGCCGTCTGGCTTGGCTTCGCATTCCAGCACCACGCCGCGGACCAGCCCGGCGTTTTGGTGCGATTGCGAAAGGAGCAGCCCCGGAAACAAGAGCCAAACCCCGAGAGCGCGCATGCCTACACGGTAGCACTTCCGTTGCCGGACTGCGGCCGAAGGACAACTACAATCGTGCCGGCTGACCCGCCTGCAGGTTAATGATGCGGACCTGCGTGCCGCTGCGTACTTTCACCTCGCGAGCTGCGGGAGAAAGCAGCACCGCGCGCGTCAGCCTGCCGGCTCTCCATTCGATGTCCACGGTGACGTTGCCGCGTGCTTTCAGGCCCCTGATGGAGCCGTCGGGCCATGCGGGCGGCAGGGCGGGCAGGAGATGAATCTCTCCCGCGTGCGATTGCAGCAGCATCTCCGCGATGCCGGCGGTCGCGCCGAAGTTGCCGTCGATCTGGAAGGGAGGATGGGCATCGAAGAGGTTGGAGTACACGCCGCCCCCGGGCCCGTAGTCGATCTGAGAGCCCTTGCCGACGATGTGCAGCAGGTTGCGCAGCAGCCTGTAAGCATGGCCGCCGTCCAATAGCCGCGCCCAGAAGTTGATGCGCCATGCCATGGCCCATCCGGTGGATTGGTCGCCGCGCGCCTTCAGGGTCACTTTCGCCGCTGCTGCGAGATCCGGGGTTGTCACGGGCGATATCTGGCGTCCGGGATGGAGCGCGAACAGGTGCGAGGTGTGCCGGTGCTCGTCGCGGATGTCGTCGCGATCCTCGGGCCACTCCTGCAATTGGCCCCAGGCTCCGATCTTCGGCTTGAGAAGACGCGCGCGCATGGAACCGATTCTCGCGCGGTACTCCGCATCCACTCCCAGCGTCTCGGCAGCTTCGATGTAATTCGTGAACAGGTCCCACACGATCTCCTGGTCGTAAGTGACGCCTGGCTCCTCCGGGCCGTGCTCGGGCGACCAACCGTCCGGAGTAACCAGGGCTCCATCCGGCCGGGCCGTCAGGTGGTCTTCCCAGAACTCTGTAACCTCTTTCAGGATGGGGTACGCCGTCCGTCGCAGGAAATCCTCGTCTTGCGTAAACAGGTAGTGCTCCCAGAAGTGTTGTGCGTACCATGCGGACCCGGGCGGATTCCAGCGAAAGCTTCCGGCGCCGAAGATGTTGTTCTCGGTTTGTACGGTCCAGCCCCGCACGTTGCCGTAATGCTCCCGCGTCGCCTCCGCGCGAACTCCACGTAGGCTATCGACATAATCGAAGAAAGGAAGTACGCACTCCGGAAGGCTCGTCACTTCCGCCGGCCAGTAGTTCATCTGGATATTGATGTTGGAGTGATAATCGCTGCGCCAGGGCGGATTATTCGAGTTATTCCACAGCCCTTGAAGGTTCGCGGGCAGGCTGCCGGGACGGGACGAGGAGATGAGAAGATAGCGGCCATACTGAAAGAACAGCGCCTCCAGGCCCGGATCTTCGGCCCCCTTGTCGTAGCGGACAAGGCGCTCGTCGGTCGGGAGCGTCCCGCCGCCGCCGGTGGTTCCCAAATGCAGGGATACGCGCTCGAACAGGCGGCGGTAATCAGCCACGTGAGCGGCTTTGAGATCCGCCAAGGACTTCGCCGCTGCCGCTTTTGCCTGCGCGGCCGCACGCGGGCCGGGATTCTCGCCCTGCCAGGCCCGGGCCCGGTCCGGAACATAACTTGTCCCCGCGCCTGCAATCAGAGTTAGGGAGTCTGCGCCCGCGATGCGGGCCGAGTCGCCGGACAGGACCACCTTCCCGCCGGTGGCAACGATTCTTACGTGGGTTGCATAGGCAAGCCCGTTCTCTAGCTTTCCGGCGGCGACGAGACTATCGCCCTCCGCCCTGATCGCTGCACCGTGTCCGTCCACCAGTTTCAGCACACCGCTGTACTGCGCGGGTTTGTCGGACGTGAACCGGAATACCAGCACCTGGTCCGGAGCACTCGCGAAATATTCCCGTCGATACTTTGTTCCGTCGGCGGAATATTCGATTGCGTGAATCGCGGTTGAAAGGTCGAGTTGTCGGCGATAGCTCTGCGGGGTACCGTGGCTCAGCTCGAGATAAAGATCTCCCAGGTTTTGGTAACGGCCGGTATCTTTTTCGTCGCCGGTCCAGAGCGAATCTTCGTTAAGTTGCAGATGCTCGCTCTGCGCGCCGCCGAAGATCATGCAGCCTAGCCGGCCGTTTCCAATCGGCAGCGCCTGTGTCTGCCAGTCTGACGCCGCCTGGCGGTACCAAAGCACGAGATCCTGCGAACAGATACAACTTGTTACCGCAAAGGCGAAAAAAAGCGTGCGAATGGTTGGTCTCACATCCATCTCCACGTGCGAAAGGTCACATCGATGTCATAAGAAATTAGCTAAGGATGATTTTCAGAACTTATAATTTAACTTATGGCTGTGCACCTCGATCGACCGACACTGGAAGCAGCGCTGGTTGGCTATCAGCGGCAGCTCGAAGACATTCAGGGAAAAATATCGGAATTGCGCCGCCGCCTCGGTGGGCGGGCGCCCGCTGCGGCGGCTCCATCCGCTGCGCCGCGTCCGGCGAGGCGCCGTAGGCACAAGATGAGCGCGGAGGGAAGGGCACGCATCGCCGCCGCCCAGCGCGCGCGGTGGGCGAAGTTCAAAAAGAAGAAAGACGCGTGACCTCGCTTGTCGGTAGCGGGGCCGCCACACGGCAAAGTTTCGCGTTATTTCGGGTGACGGTTGGCAGCCTCGGCCGCCAGCTTCAATTCCCTGTTGGCTTGATCTAACAGCTCTTTGGCTTTCTGCGCGTGGCCTTGCATGTCGAACTCATTGGCCTCCTGAGCGGCCACGATTTTCTGCCACGCCTGCTCGCTTAGACGCTGCGCGGCAGCCAGGTTCGGATGGCGGCCCGGGGAGATGTTCTCTTTTGGACGTTGCGCGGTGGCGATGCCCCCAGCCAGGAGAGCCGAACCCAGCAGGAGTACGGAAAGTCGAGTTCTTGTCATGGCCGGTATTCTATGGTGACCCGCCGCCACATGCAAGACTGATCTTGGTTGGTGGAAAGAATTTAATTATTTCCGCCTCAACTCCACTGGCGATCGTTCGATCGATCCGTATTCCATTGCGGTGTGGGCTCGAAGTAGCCCGGCTCGAGCAGGTGCTGCTTGATCACCGCCTCGTTCAGCGTGATCCCGAGGCCTGGCTTGTCCGGCACCGTGATAAAGCCCTTGTTGACAATCGGCTTCTCCACGCCGTCCACCAGGTCGCTCCACCACGGGACGTCGACCGAGTGATTCTCCAGGACCAGGAAATTCTCCGTGGCTGCGGCGCAGTGCACGTTCGCCATGCATGAGACCGGGCTGCCCGCGAAGTGCATCGCCATGGGGACGCCGTACTCCTGCGCCCCGTCGCCGATTTTCTTCGTCTCCAGAATTCCGCCCGAAGTGGCCAGGTCCGGGTGGATGATATCGACGGCGTGATTGCGGCACAACTCCATGAAAGGCTCTTTGAGGTAGATATCTTCGCCGGTCAGGATCGGAATATCCACGGCGTCGGAGATCTTCTTCAGCAGGTCGGTGTACTGCCAGGGGATCATATCCTCCAGCCACGCCATGTTGTACTTCTCCAGCGCCTTGCCCAGCTTGATGCAACTGTTGACGCCGATGTGGCCGAAGTGGTCGGCGGAAAGCGGAATGTCGTAGCCCACCTGCTCGCGCACCGCCGCCACGAAGTCGCCCATCAATTGCGCGCCCTTTTCCGTGATTTCGATGCCCGTGAACATGTGCTGCACCCGCCCGCCCTGTGCCAGCGGAACGTCCGCGGGATGCGTCACCGCGCCCGGAACCTCCCCCACCAGGTCGACGCCGAGATCCATCTTGAGCCAGGTGAAACCCTGCTCCTTCCGGGCCTTCAGCCGCTGGCCGTAGACCTTGGGATCGTTCGACTCCGTAGTGTCCGCGTAGCAGCGGATTCTATCCCTGAATTTGCCGCCGAGCATCTGATAGACGGGCACGTTGTATGCCTTGCCCGCCAGGTCCCACAAGGCCATCTCGATCCCGCATACCCCGCCGCCCTGCCGGGCTGGTCCCCCGAATTGTTTGATCTTCCGGAACACCTTGTCGATATTGCAGGGATTCTCGCCCAGGATGCGGCTTTTCAGCATGAGTGCGTAGTTCTTGCTGGCGCCGTCGCGGACTTCGCCGAGTCCGTAGATTCCCTGGTTGGTATCGATACGAATCAAGGGGCATGTCATGGGCGCGCGCGTGATCGTGGCAATGCGCAGGTCCGTGATCTTCAGGTCTGAAGGTTTCGAATTGGTATTGGTGTTCTGCGGCAGCGCGTCCAGGGTCTCGTCCGCCCAGAAGGCTGCGCCCAATCCCAGGGCGCCTTTCAGGAACGAACGTCTGCCCTTATCTGTCTTCATGTTTGATCTCCTTGCGTCGAGGCGTGGCGGCGTCAGGCCGCTATTCCTAAAAATACAGCTTCAGGGCGAGCTGTAGTTGACGCGGTGAATTGATCTGGCTGCCGGAACCCGTCAGCACGCCGAAGGTCTGGCTCTGCAGCTGGGTCGAGCCGGTGCCGAACCTCACACGGTTGAACACGTTGAATGCTTCCGCGCGGAACTCCAGGTGAAACGCTTCCTTGATCGGGAAGGAACGGGTGAGCGACAGGTTCTCGTTCAGGTTGGGGAACAGGCGCACTTTGGGATTGAAGCGCGTCTCGTTGCCGATTCCATTCAGCGCCGTGCCGCTGCCTTGGGTGGGGAACGGGCCGGTGCCGTAGGGCACGAAGAAGTGGTCGGCGCCCGGATCGAAGCCACCGCTCCAGCTCGGCTGCCAGCCGCTGTAAGACGTGACGTACGGCACCGAGCGTCCCGCTTGGCCGCTGGGATAGATCGGCAGCGTGTAGGAGCTGGACAAGCCTACCGGGGTTCCGGAATCATAGACCATAATTGATGCCACGCGCCAGTTCCCGATAATCCATGCCGCCGGTCCTGTCGACAGGTACTGGTGGCCCTTGCCAAAGGGGAGATCGTAAACGCCCGCGAACTTGAAATCGTGAGTAACGTCGAAAGCGCCGATCGACTTTTCCAGGCCCCGGTTGAAGAAGTCCGCCGCGTACCCTCCGGTGGAGAGGCCGGCGCCCGAGGAGCCCCAGGCAGTATCGGAGTCCGTCAATATCTTTGACAGCACGTACGAGGCCTGGATCGTCAGGCCGTGCGACATGCGCTTTTGGAACTTGGTGATCAGTGCGTGATAGGTCGAGTGCCCGCTGTGATCGCCCTGGCCCGCATACGTGTCGATGTAAGTGTACTGCGGGAACGGCCGCAATGCCTGGGCAACAGTCGCGCGCGAGCCCCACAGAGAATTGAAAGTGGGGAAGGGCGCCGTGATTCCCGCGGCGTTGGCCGTAGCCGAGCCGACTAGGCTGTTGAGCACGGTTATGCTTTGGGCGACCGTGCCGAAAGCCGTCAGATACTTCGGGTTGATCTGGTTGAACTGGAGCAGCTGCGTTTGCAGATGCTCGCCGATGACTCCGTTGTAGCCGGCCTCCAGCACAATCGAGCTTCCGACTTGCCGCTGGATCGAGAACGTGAAATTGTCGTAAGCAGGCAGCTTGGTGGTTTCGTTGCCCTGGAACCAGGCCACGCTCGTGCCATTGGACACCGAGGGATTGATAAACGGCGGCGCCGTCCAGGCGGGCATGCCTTGGTCCATCGTGAAGGTCGGGAAGATCCCGGTGCTGCTGTTGCTGAAGGTCTGGGTCAAGGTAAAGCCCATGTTGTGCGTCGAGCCGCTGACCGAAGCCAGCGCCCCGTAAGATCGCGAGTAAGATCCGCGGAACACCGTCTTGGAATCCTTGGAATAGGCGAACCCGATGTGCGGGCCGAAACCCTTGGCCCACAGGTCGGAGAGGCGGCGGCTTCCGACCCGTCCGGCGCCCGAGCCCGCGAACAGTACCGCGCCCGGAATATTGCCGGCGCCCGGATTGGGAGTGGTCGGGGAGAAGTCGCTCCAGCGGTCATCCAATCCCACCGGCGGCAGGTTCACGTCGTAGCGGAGGCCGAGGTTCAAAACCAGTTTGGAATTGACCCGCCAGTCGTCCTGGAAGTATCCGCCGAAATACCAGAACTGCTGCCCGATGAACCGGATGGTATCGATCTGCCCGCTGTCTGCCAGACCCAGCAGGAACGATGCGAACGCATTGCCGCCGGCGTTGGGGTTGGAACCGCCGGGCACGCCCGTCTCCTGGTAGCTGAAACCCACGCACCCCGAAATGCACTGCCTGCCAAATCCGTTGTAGTGGTTGATCTGGAACATTCCGCCGAATTTGAAGGTGTGCTTGCCGTGTACCCAGGTAAAGTCGTCGTTATAGGCGTAGACGGTGTTCTCGCTGCCGTTATCCGCCTGTCCGCCCCACGTGCTGTAGTTATTGCCCGTGCCGCCGGAAAACAGGTTGACCAGGTTGTCGTTGCAATCCGGCACGTTGGTCAGGCAGAACTTGCTCTGCCAGTTGCCGATGTATTCCTGCGGCGGCTTGTGGTCCTGCCGCCAGTTGTTGCCGCCGGCATAGAAATGGTTCAGTTTGGTCGGAGAGAACGTCCAGTCCCAGCTGAATCTCACCACGTCGGTCGCCTGCACCAGGTCGTTGTAATTCGTGTAAAGGCCGGGAAGCGTGGCCGGGCCATCCGCACCCGGTGTCTGATGTTCGCGATCATGCCCATAGTAGCCGGAGATCCTGTGCTTGCCATTGAAAATGTGGTCGCCTTTGATACTTTCCTTGTTTACCGGGTAAATCTGGGTCCCCGAGGTGACCAGGTAGTTGTTACTGACGTACGCCGCCGTGCCCGGAGCTCCACCGTTATTGGGTGCCAGGGTCCGGTCGCTCTGAAAGACGCTGAGCGCCTTGAGTGACGTCGCGCTGAACAGGTTTTTTGGGATGACGTTCCCTGGAAACACCGGCCGCGTATAGGATCCATCGGGATTTTGAGTCTGCGCCAGCGGATTGTAAATCGGAATCTGCACGCCCGCGGAGGTTACCCACTTGCTAAAGTCGCCGTTGTACATCTCCGGCGTGGGCACAGTGAATTGGGTCCCGTTGGCCCCGGTCCGGTTGCGGAATCCCTCGTACGAAAAGAAGAAGAACGACTTGTTGCGGCCGTTATAGACCTTGGGGATCCAGATCGGTCCGCCGATCACGGCCCCGAAGTCGTTCTGCTTGTAGATAGAGTTCGCTATCCCTGCCTGGTTGGAGAAGAAATTGTTCGCGTCCAAATCGTTGTTGCGCAGAAACTCATACGCCGATCCGTGAAACTGGTTCGTGCCCGATTTCGATACATAAGTCAGGTTGCCGCCTCCGGTATGTCCGAATTCGGCCTTGAAGCCGTTTACTTCGGAGGTGAACTGCTCGATGGCCTCGATGGAGGGCGAGTTGGACGCGACCCAACTCTTCGACAAGGCACGGCTGGTGTTGGTCGAGACGCCATCCAGCGAAGTTCCGTAGGACGCGGCTTGTCCGCCTCCCAGCATAAAACCGTTGTCTCCGCCAAGGTTCTTGGCATCGGGTGTTAGCGATGCCAGGTCGAACGGCGTCCGCACGGTCCCGCCCACCACAAGCGGCAGGTCGTTCACGAGCTTATTCTGGAGCGTCGTGGCCGATTTGGCGTCCTCGCTCTGTACCTGCACGGCGGAGGCAATCACTTCCACGGTCTGGTTCGCCGCGCCCACCTCCAACGTGGCATCCGCGCGCACTGTTTGCGATGCGTCGAGCGTAATGCCCGCCAGGTCGGAGGTTCGAAAGCCCTCCTTGGTGACGCGGACGGTGTACGTGCCCGGCTGCAAACTGGGAACGGTATATTCGCCGCTTTCATTGCTGACAGCCGTCAGCGAAACCTTGGTCGCCTGATTGACGACGGAGATCTTGGCGGACGGGACGATGGCGCCGGAGCTATCGTGGATAACTCCTGTGATGGTGCCGCGATCGGATTGGGCAAACGCGGCAAAAGACAACAAGAGCAGACAGCATGCTCGACGTAGGGACATGCGATACACCTCAGTGGCGAAGATTATATCCAATTGCGTGCCCGCGCGGCAAACAAAATGCCCGACCGCGTTATTCGACGCGCAACTTCAGAATGGTGAGCGAATGCGCCGGGAATGTATAAGTGAAGCCGTTCCGCTCCGGCTCGACAGCGAGCGTTCGCATTACGGGTACAATTTGCTTGTCCCTGCCGAACGCGTGCGTGGCCTTCAAATCCGGGTGATTCATCTGCCACACCTCGGCATCCCTCCCCAGCGTGCCTTCCTGGCACTCGACGCGTGTCGCCAGGTCCTTGTCCTGGCTCCGGTTGAGCACGTTGACAAAGATCGCATGACCCCGCGGATCGTAGCTTGCCGATACGTCCAGGTACGGGATCGCCGGGGACGCCGGCCCCTGTCCGGTCCCGCCGCCACTCATCGTGTAAGTCGGGGACGAAACCCACGGGACCAGCGACAAATTGCCGCGCTGCTTGCCGTACTCGACGATCGGGAAGTACGTCGGCTGAAGATACAGTCCCTGCTTGTTGGTCATGATCGGCGCGATCACGTTGACCATTTGCGCCAGGTTGGCCATCTTGACCACGTCCGCGTGCCGGAAGAACGCGTTGAAGAACATGCCCATGGCCAGCGCGTCTTCGAAGTTGTAGACTTCTTCCAGCTTGCCTTCATTGTGCACCCGATACCAGACGTTCCACTCGTCATACGCGATGTAGATCGGGCGCGCGTTCGGACGCCCGCCCTGCACCTCGCGGATCAGCGCCGCGGTGGTGTCGATGTAGCGATCGATGTTGAGCTGCGATTGCCCGAGGAAGCGTTCCAGATCGTTTTGCTGGTCGCCGATGTAGGTGTGCAGCGAGATATAGTCCGCGTGATCGCGAAGAGCGGTCAGAACGGTCCGGTTCCAGAGCACCCAGTCGGCGCCGAAGTTGCTCGAGCCGCTGGCAACGAGCTTGATGGAGTGGTCCGCCGAACGCATGGCTTTGGCCGCCTCCAGCGCGAACTTGGCGTAATCCTCCGCGTTCTTGTGCCCAAGCTGCCACGGCCCGTCGATCTCGTTACCCAGCCCCCAATACTTCACGCCCCACGGCGCGTCGCGGCCATTCTTGCGGCGCTGGTCGGCCCAGTAGGTGTGGCGCGCCTCGTTGGTGTACTCCACCCACTGCCGCGCGTCTTCGATCGACCCCAGCCCCGCGTTGATGCAGATGTAGGGCGCCGCGCCGATTCGCTCGCAGTACTTGAGAAACTCGTCGGTGCCGAACCGGTTCGTCTCCAGGTCGTCCCAGGCGCCCTCGGGACGCGCCGGCCGCAGGTCTTTGGGTCCGATGCCGTCCTTCCAGTTGTACCCGGAAGCAAAATTGCCGCCCGGGTAGCGCAGCACCGAGACGCCCAGCTTCTTCACCGCGTCCATCACGTCTGTTCGGAAGCCGTCTTTGTCGGACAGGGGGCTGCCCTCTTCGTAGATGCCGCCGTAAATCATGCGGCCCAGGTGCTCCGCGAAGTTCCCGAACAGGAGCTTGTCCACTTCGCCGGCACGCCGGTCGGTATCGATTTTGATGCGGGCCTGCTGTCCCAAAGCTACGCCAGCGAACAGGCATGCGGCCCAAAATCGTCTCATTGCCTCACCTCGCTCCACGCCATCACGTGATCCAGAGCCGCCAGAGTGGTCTTGTCGAGCTTCGCTCCGGGCGGGCGGATGCCGGCGCTGGCGATCGCGCCGCGGCGTCTCAGCACCTCTTTGCGGATCGCCATCCCGATGCCTTCCTGGAACTCGAAACGCATGAGCGGAACGAACGGGTAGAAGGCTTTCGCCGCTCCTTCGACGTCGCCGGCGTGAAACAGCTTGACGATCTTCACCAGGACCTCCGGGAAGGCGAACCCGGTCATCGCGCCGGTCGCTCCGGCCATCAGCTCTTCCAGGAGAAACACTCCGCCCAGCCCGCCGAAGATGCCAATGTCCATCCCCTGCGACGCCTCCCGGATGCGCGACGTCTTGAACGGAGTCGGCGGGTCCTCCAGCTTGATCGTATTCGCCGCCGGGATTTCCTTGGCGATTCGCACCAGAAGCCACGGCTCCATGGCGTACCCGGAAACCGGCGGATAGTCCTGCACCACGATCGGGATCTCGACCGCGGCGGCCACGCCCGCGAAGTGCCGCACCACGGCATCCGAGTTCAGTTTCGGCATGCGAGGCGGGGAAATCATCACCGCATCGGCTCCGGTGTCCTTGGCAAATCTCGTATATTCGATGCAGGTTCCCAGGCCGTCCGCCGTCGCGCCGGCAACCACCCGCACGCGTCCGTTGACGTGCCGCGCCACGGTCTCGAGCACCTGCACGCGCTCGGCATCGTTCATGCGCGCCACTTCGCTGGTCACCCCCAGCGCGGTGAGCCCGCTCACCCCGGCGCCGATGAACAGGTCCACAACGCGCTTCAGGGATTCGAGATCCAAATCGCCCGCCGCGGTAAACGGCGTGGGCAAAACCGAATATACGCCTTCCAGCTTCAACTCTCCTCCTGGTTCCTTTGCTACTGTATCTTGTAAACGCTTACTGCACAAGGAATGCTGCTATGTTCCGATACGCTGTTTTCCTCTTCGCCACGGCCGTCGCCGCCCAGCCGGTGCGCATCGCCATCGATGCGTCGGCCAAAATCGCCCCCTATCGCCCCATCACCTCGTATTTCGGCTACGACGAGCCCAACTACACCTACATGCTCAACGGCAGGAAGCTGATCGCTGAGTTAGCCGCGCTCAGCCCGGTGCCGGTCCAGATCCGCGCGCATCACCTGCTGGTCACCGGCGACGGCACGCCCGCGCTGAAATGGGGCTCCACCAATGCCTACACCGAAGACGCCAACGGCCGGCCCGTCTACGACTGGACCATCACGGACCGGATCTTCGACACCTACATCCAGGCCGGAGCGCGGCCCTTCGTCGAAATCGGATTCATGCCCCAGGCTCTTTCCACGAATCCCGAGCCGTATGTCGTCAACTGGCCCGCCAACACTGGCAAAGGCTGGAGCTATCCACCCAAGGACTACGCCAAGTGGGCCGAGCTGGTCCGCCAGTGGGTCCTGCACTGCGTCTCGCGCTACGGCCGCGCTGAGGTCGAGCAGTGGAGCTGGGAATTGTGGAACGAGCCCGACATCTCCTACTGGCGCGGCACGCCGGAAGAATACGACAAGTTGTACGACTATACCGCGCGTGCCGTGAAAGCCGCCCTGCCCGCCGCGAGGGTCGGCGGACCGGGCACCACCGGCGCCGGTGCGCCCAAGGCCGCGGAATTCCTGCGCCAGTTTCTCGATCACTGCGCCAAAAGCGGCGCGCCGCTCGATCTGATTACTTACCACGCCAAGGGCAGCCCGCGTATCGTCGACGGCCACGTGCAGATGGGCCTGCGCAAGAATATCGTCGACGTGCAGAAGGGCCTCGAGGTCATCGCGCAATTTCCGCAATACAAAAACTTGCCCATCGTGCTTACCGAGAGCGATCCCGAAGGATGCGCCGCCTGCTCGGCCCGCACCTATCCGCAGAACATCTACCGCAACGGCCTGATGTACCCGAGCTACACCGCCGCTGCCCTGCACAGTATGTTCGCGCTCACCGACCGCTATCACGCCAACCTGGCCGGCATGCTCACCTGGGCGTTCGAATTCGAAGGCCAGCCTTACTTTGATGGATTCCGCACGCTGGCGACGAACGGCATCGACAAGCCGATCCTGAACCTGTTCCGCATGGTCGGTATGCTCCAGGGCGACCGCGTGAACGTGGAAAGCACCGGCGCAGTTCCGCTGGACAAGCTGCTCGCGGACGGAGTACACGAGAACTCGGACGTGAACGCCCTCGCCACCGCCTCCGGCCACGAGATCGCTGCGCTGGTGTGGAATTATCATGACGACGAGCTTGCCGCGCCCGCCGCCGCCGTGCACCTGGAATTCCGAGGCGTTCCGTCGCAAGTCCAGGTGCAGCACTACCGCATCGACAACGACCACTCGAACGCGTACACCGTATGGAAGCAGATGGGCAGTCCGCAGCAGCCGGCGCCCGGGCAGTACGCGACGCTGGAAGCAGCCGGCCAGTTGCAGCTCCTGACGTCGCCCCAGTGGCGCCACGCGACGAACGGTACGCTCAGCCTCGATTTCGACCTTCCCCGGCAGGCGGTCTCGCTCGTGCGCCTGACCTGGTAGGCTCAGGCGGTTTTCACATCAGCAACGTCTTCGAGGCCTCGCTCGCGGATCTCCTGCTCCCTCATCAGGAACTTCTGCACTTTCCTGGTCACCGTCATCGGGAAGCCATCCACGAATCGGACGAACTGCGGAATCTTGAAGTAAGCGATCTTCCCTTTGCAGAATGCCTGGATCTCTTCGGCTGTGGCCTCTTCGCCGGGCTTCAGTTGGATCCAGGCCAGCACCGTCTCGCCCAGCCGCGCATCGGGCAGCCCGATCACGTGAACGTCGGCCACCTTGGGGTGCGTGTGCAGGAAATCCTCCACCTCGCGCGGGTAGATGTTCTCGCCGCCGCGGATGATCGTGTCCTTGGCGCGTCCCTTGAAGCTGAAGTATCCGTCGGCGTGCATCACCGCAAGGTCTCCGGTGTGCAGCCAGCCCTCACCATCGATCGCGTCCGCAGTCGATTCCGGATCGTCGTCGTAGCCCTTCATCACCAGGTAGCCGCGAGTGCAAAGTTCGCCCTGCGCGCCGACCGGCAGCCGCTCGCCGGTCTCCGGATGCACGATCTGCACTTCGGTATTGCACAACGCCGCGCCGATGCTCGTCACGCGGACCTCCAGCGGATCGTCCACCTGCGACATGGTGATCACGGGCGAGGATTCGGTCTGGCCGTACGCGATGGTCATCTCCGCGCAGTGCATCTGCCCCGCCACTTGCCGCATCACCTCGATGGGACAAGGCGAGCCTGCCATTACGCCGGTGCGTAGCGAGCTCAGGTCGAACTGCGCGAAGTCCGGGTGATTCAATTCCGCGATGAACATGGTCGGCACCCCGTAGAGCGCCGTTGCCCGCTCGCGCTCCACGGCGGCGAGCGTGGCAAGCGGGTCGAACTGCGGCGCGGGCAGGATCAGTGCGGCGCCTGTCACCACCGAGACCATGCAGCCGATCACCGAGCCGAAACAATGGTAGAGAGGAACCGGTGCGCAGATCCGGTCCTCGGCGGTGGCGCGCAGTGCGCGCGAGATGGCCATGCCGTTGTTCACCAGGTTGCGATGCGTCAGTAGCACGCCCTTGGGCGAACCCGTCGTGCCGGAGGTGTATTGGATATTGGCAATATCGCCCGGCATTGCCGCATTGCCCTCGAAATCCCGTCCCGACTCCAGCATCGCGTCCCAGGAGCCCTCGCCGAGCCAGACAACATGATCCAGCGGCAACTCTTCGCCGTCGCGCGATTCGCGCAGGATCTCGCGGTAATTCGCGCGGGCATCGTGGTCGTGCAAAAATACCGCGCGAATATGCGATTTGCGCAAGACGTACCGCAGCTCGTGCGACCGGTAAGCGGGGTTCACGTTCACCAGCACCATCCCGGCGCGCGCCGTGGCGTATTGCAGCAGCACCCACTCCGCGCAGTTGCTGGCCCACGCGCCCACACGGTCTCCGGGAGCCAGCCCCAGTCCGGCCAGGCCGCGTGCCACGCGGGTCACCTCGTCATCGAGCGTGCGCCAGGTATACCGCGCATTCTGCTGGGACACGATGAGCGCATCGTGCTCCGGGTATGCGGCCGCCGAATCGGCCAGCGCCTGAGACAGGGTCTTCTCCAGGAGCGGCACGTCCGGACCGCGGGTATAGCTCATCGCAGCCAAGGAAACAGTGTACCGCCGTAATGTTCAACCTGCAGATAGCTAACCGCAAGAGTGTGGGGCGGGTCAATCCCGGCCGCAGCCGCATTTTAATGTAGAATCTACCTGAGTTTCCGTGGTTACCAGGCGCCATGCCGGCCGGGCAAGTAAGTGTCTCCTGCTTACCTTCACTCTGCTGTCCCCTTCCGCCCCAGCCCAGGCGCCCGCCAGGATCGACCCCCGTGCCGAAGTCGCCGCCGCCTTGTATGCAGCTTCCGCCACCCAGGCTGCCGCCGAGAGAGTGGCCAACGAAACCATCAAGTCCCAGCGCGCGCGCATCGAGAAATTGCGCGCTCAACTCACGGACTCTCAGGCCGAATCGGCCCGGCGGAAAGAGGAGAGCGCTCAACTGCGCGAAGACCTCGCCGCCCGCGAAGAGGCCTATGTCGCCGATCTCGCCAAGGCCGACCGCGCGTATGCCGAGGAGATCGCCGTCTTCCGCTCGGCGGTGCAGGACATCGCGTCCACCCCCGAGGGCGCTGCCGCTCTGGCGCGCTTCAATGCCGGCGATGAACCCGGCGCACTCGCCATTCTGGATGATCTCCGTCGCGCCCGCGATGCGGCGCGCCAAAAGCGGGCCGAAATCGAAAGCGCGGCCGAAGCGCGGCGGATCGCTGCCCTGGCCCTGGAGGCCAGGATCAAGGGCAAGCAGACCACGGCCCAGGTGGCCGCTCGCTACGAGGAAGTGACGCGGCTCGACCCCGGCGTGCATTGGGACTGGATCGAACTCGCGCGCCTCTACCGGGATGCGGGAAGGCTCGCCGATGCGAAGCGTGCAGCCGGCCGTGCCGCCGAAACTGCGGCGAATGAACGCGACCGCATGGCTGCGGCGCTGGAACTGGGCGATGTGCTGGTGGCGCAAGGCGATGGGGCTGGGGCGTTGGCGGAGTACCGCCAGGGGTTGGCGATCCTAGAAACTCTGGCGGCGCGGGACCCGGCGAACCCACAATGGCAGCGCGACCTGTCGGTCAACCACCTGTCGGTCGGCGACATGCTGGCGGCGCAAGGCGATGAGGCTGGGGCGTTGGCGGAGTTCCGCAAGGCGCTGGCGATCACGGACGCGTTGGCGGCGCGGGACCCGGCCAACACGCAATGGCAGCGCGACCTTTCGCTCAGCCGTGACAGGATCGGCAACGTGCTGGTGAAGCAAGGCGATGGGCTTGGGGCGTTGACCGAGTACCGCAAGGCGCTGGCGATCCGCGAGACTCTGGCGGCGCGGGACCCGGCCAACACCGAATGGCAGCGCGACCTTTCGATCAGCCATGACAACATCGGCAGTGTGCTGCTGGTGCAAGGGGATGGGGCTGGGGCGTTGGCGGAGTACCGCAGGGAACTCGCGATCGTGGACGCGATGGCGGCGCGGGACCCGGCCAACACCCGATGGCAGGGCGACCTTTTGATCAGCCATGACAAGATCGGCGACGTGCTGGTGGTGCAAGGCGACAGGGCTGGGGCAGCCGCGGAGTACCGCAAGGGGCTCGCGATCGCGGAGGTGCTGGCGGCGCGGGACCCGGCCAACACGCAATGGCAGTGGGATCTCTCGCTCAGCCACGAGAGAATCGGCAACGTGTTAGTGGCCCAAAGCGATGGGGCTGGGGCGTTGGCGGAGTACCGCAAGGCGTTGGCGATCCGCGAAACGTTGGCAGCGCGAGACCCTGCCAACACGGAATGGCAGCGCGATCTCTCGGTCAGCCACGACAAGGTCGGCAACGTGCTGGTGGCGCAAGGGGATGGGGCTGGGGCGTTGGCGGCGTACCGCCGGGGCCTCGCAATCGCGGAGGCGCTGGCAGCACGGGACCCGGCCAACACGGAATGGCAGCGTGACCTCTCGGTCAGCCACAACAAGGTAGCCGACGCGTTGCGGGTGGCGCAAGCCGATGGGTCTGGGGCGTTGGCGGAGTACCGTGAGGGGCTGGCGATCGCGGAGAGGTTGGCGGCGCGGGACCCGGCCAACACGGAATGGCAGCGCGATCTCTCGGTCAGCCACGAGATGATCGGCAACGTCTTGGTGGCGCAAGGCGATGGGTCTGGGGCGTTGGCGGAGTACCGTAAGGGGCTGGCGATCGCGGAGAGATTGGCGGCGCTGGACCCGGCCAACACGGAATGGCAGCGCGACCTGATCTTGAGTCTTGCCAGGATTACCTTGGCCGACGGCGACAAGAGCTACGCCCGGCGCGCCCTTACCCTCGCCCTCGAGATGCAGCGCCGCGGCACCCTCCCGCCGGGCGACGCTCCCAGGATCGAGGCCCTGAAGCGGCTCGCCGGCCAATGAGCCACATCTTCATCTCCTACAAGCGCGAGGACTCCACGCGCGTAGCGCGCCTGGTGCATGCGCTCGAAGCCGCAAAACTCCCGGTCTGGTGGGACGGCGTCCTCACCGCCGGAGACGATTGGCCCAGCCGGATCGCCACTGCTCTCGACACCGCCAAGTGCGTGATCGTGGTCTGGTCCCGTGAGAGCGTCGGATCGGCCGGCGGCTTCGTCCGCGACGAAGCGCGCCGTGCCCTGCGCCGTGGGGTGCTGGTACCCGTGCTCATCGACCCCGTGGAACCGCCCCTCGGGTTCGGCGAGGTTCAGGCCATCGACCTGACCCACTGGAACGGCAAGCCCCGCGACCCCAGCTTCGTTGACCTCAAAGATGCCTGCGCTGCCAGGCTCGAAGGTCGCGCCGCTGCGCCCGCAACCGGCCGCATGAAGCGGCTGAAGCGCCGTCTCGCCTACGGCAGCCTGGGTAGCGCGGCCACCATTTCGGCCATCGTTTTCGGACTCAACCTGTTCCGTATTCAAGACCACGTCTGCGGCATTGCGCCGCTTCAGCCCGGCCTCTCCGACGCTTGCGGCGCGCTCGGATTAGGCGGCAGGCCGGCCAAGGCCGAACGCATCTCGTGGGAAAGCCGTCCTCCCGGGAGTTGCGAAGCGCTGAGCAGCCACATCCAGCGCTTCCCCGATGGGGTCTACCGCGATCGGGCCGCCGGCATGCTCGCCGCCCCGCACATCGTCCAGGCCGGCGCGTGGAATCCGGTCACCCAGCGCCTGGAGTTATTTGTCCCGCAGGACGGCGCTCCTGGCGCCAACCGGGCCGCCGCCCAAACCGCGGCATTGGCCCGCGCGCAGGCAAAGGCCGGAAGCCTGTGCAATGGCTTCGCCGCGACTGGATCCTACCGCGTCAAATCGGCCGCCGCCGACGTCAAACTCAAGTGCAACCCGGCTCAAGGCGGTTTCGTGTGCGAGAGTGCCGGCCAAGCTGTGTGCCAGTTGGAAAGGCTCGACTCCCAGGAGCAGCGCACTTGCGGCAACCAGCCTTAAACGCCGTTTATTTCCGGTCGCTCACTGTTTGCGAAACGCGAGGCGGAATGCCTGTCTTACCCTGCGAGATCGCCTTTATTGGGCGTTGAAATGCCCCCGGATCGCGATCGTAATCCTCACGTCGGCGCGCCCCGATAGTCCGCTCGCCGCCTCGTCGAACTTGGCGCGATCGAGTTTCTGAAGTGCCTCGACATCCTGCGGCCCTAATTGGTATTGTTTCGCTACCCCGTGAGGATCTTTGAAGACATGGTCCCTCAGCTTGGGGTCCACCAGCGCGCGCCCCAGCAGTTCCATCAGTCCGTGACCCGCGGGTTTGTCGTCTTGCGTAGCCATCGAATTACCTCCTTTATGCACTTATCTCCAATGTTCGACTCTGCTCTGAGCTCGACGTCTCCGTTCGCAAGTTCGCGGCGAAACGAATCGCCAGCTCTGCGTCGGCGGCTTTGATATCGGTGATCTCTCCGCCGGTAAGGTCCAGCAGCGAATCCAGCCGATTCCGGCCCAGGGCCTGCTCCAACGCAGACATCAACCGGGCCTTCGTGCGGTCTGCAAAAAAGACTCTCCTCGCGGCGCGTACCGCCAATGCCCGCTCTTTTCGCGAAAGGTGCCCTTTGGCCTCGAGCGTTTCGGTCCAGTACTCGATATTCACCATCGGCACGCTGCACGGCGCGCCATCCAGGGGCGAGTATGCCAGCGCCACGTCGTCTTCCCGGCGCACTGCCGCGGCTGCAAACCGTTCGTAAATCCACCCGACGCCGATCATGCCGCATGGCGCCATCTCCGCTGCGCGCAGCGCACCCATGCTGGCCGCCCCAATCACGACCTTGCCCCGATCCAGCACTTGCAGAATCTCCTTCGGCGAAACCGACAGGCTCTGTGAAAACTCGCCGTCGAGGATGACATAAACTTCGTACCCGCCGTTCGATTCCAGATCCCCCCTGCGAATGGGCGGCGCGATATCGGCGTCCGTAATCTCATTCAGCCTTGTACGGCTGAGGGAGGGACCACAATAGATGATGGTTCTCATGAGCATGGCACCGCCTCACAACACACGCAACAACGGCGCATCGTTTCGCTGCCTTACCAGCGCGGCTCCACGCTGTCCGGCGGGAGGCTGGGGTTCCGGCGGGTGCGCTGCCAGGCGCCTCCTGCGGAACGCACCCAGCGCCAGCCCCACTCCGATTCGCGCGCAATCGTCTCCCGCGCCGCTCAGTAACTCGGCCTCCATAACTTCGTCCTCGCCGTCGAAGAGCCCGAATACCCGCGAATCCAGGAATGCCCTCCCCAACGTGGCGTTCAGGGACTTCAGCACGCTCTCCAGCAACGCGCGCTTCTCCTCCTTGTCCGGGGTCGGAAATGTGTGGAAGCCGGGAAACAAAGATGCGTTCCTGTCGATGATCGCGCGAACCGCCGCGGCGCGCTCGTCCAGCATCACGCCCGGCAGAAGCAGCCAATGCGCATCGTCGGCCTCCGGCGGCAGCAGCCCCCCCTCGAATTCCTGAAGAACCGGCGAGCTGGGCAGCGGGCTCAGCATATGCAACTGGACATTCACTCGCGGAGCGAACTTCGAGGCTTCGGCCGCCATGGCCAGCGTCAGGCGAAAATCGTCGAGAGTCTCGTAGGGATAGCCCCAGATGAACGACGCTTCGATAAACGGAAAGTGCCGCGCGGAGATCTCCAGAGTCGGCAGAATGCTGTCCGGGTCGAGTTCCTTCAGCGCCCGTTTCAGGATCCTGGGCGACCCCGAATCGATGCCGTAGAAAATGGACCTGCATCCCGCCTCTGCCATCAGGGCGATCAGGTCTTCGGACATCAGGTTGATCCGTCCAAAGCACCCCCATTCCATGCCGACGCGCCACTCCAGGAGAAGTTCGCAAAACGCGCGAACCCGCTCCCGATTCAGCACGAACGTGTCGTCGGCGATCGCCACTCCCTTGCGCCCATAGCGGTCGCGCAACAGAATCATTTCCTCCACCGTGCTCACGATGTCGCGGTACACGGCCTTCCGGCCCCACAACGGGGCTACGTCGCAGAACGAGCAGCGATACGGACATCCCCGCGTCGTGATGATCCGGGCCGTCGAATAGTGGGACCAATCCAGCAGGTGATAGGCCGGAATCATTTCGGACGGTAACTCCGCGATCCGGGCCCGCGGTCCGCCATCCGTAATGCCATCGCCGTTCCGGTAAACCATCCCGGCGATGCCGCCGCCTCGAAAATGCCCGTCCGCGGAACAGGCATAAGCGGCCGCCCACTCGCCGATCGTTGCCTCGCCTTCCCCCATCACGATCGCATCCAGGGCCGGGTAGGTCCGGAGAAGTTCGAATGCGCCGGCCGTGGGTCCCGGTCCCCCGAGCAGAATGTAAGTACCCGGCTGCTCCGCCTTGATCCGCTCCGCTGCTCCGATCACGACGGGAAGCATGTCGACGAAGCAGGAAATCATGACCACGCGGGCGTGATCCCGCAGAAACTCCACAATCAGCTCCGGGTCGAATGCATTGGCATCGGCGAAGCGCTGGTAATCGCGGAAATCCACGCTCCACCCGGCCCTCTCCAGCGCGGATGCGATGTAGAGCGGACCCAGCGGCGGCTCGATTTTGCTGTCCTCGCCCAGCGTGGCGCTCAGCAGAGTGGCCCGGCTCTCCATTTACAGCCCCCTGGCGATGCGCGGCCCGAACGTGCCCCGTCCGGTATGCAGGTGAAAAACCGTCCAAGTCTCCGCCAGGGGGATCACCACGCGAACCACCGGGATGCCCACCTCGGGGTGCGTCAGATCGAGAGCCACCACCTGGTTGATTCCGTACTCCGGCAAACGTCCGAGTATTAGGTCCACGTCCTCGTCGATGTGGTCGTGCCGGTAAGTGGGAATCTCCTCGAACGAGATCGGTTCGCCCGTTTCCATCAGTTCCGCCACATTGACGGCGGGCCTTGCGCGAAGAACTTCGGCGAGGTCTTCCCGGCCGCCTTGAATCAGGGTGACGCGGCTCTGCGCCGCTTCGGTGATCGCCCGCAGCAGCGCCACCCGCGAATCCGGATGAGCCCCGCAGCCTCCAAAGGCCGTGTCGGTTCCGTCCATGCGCCGCTCCACGATCGTGCAGTCGATGGTCGCGATGCCCGCTGTAGACGTCAGGTCGCGCAGAAAAATCCGCAGCCCCGCGCGCTCGATTCGCGCGATCAGGGGGATCGCTCTTCGCGGCAGGCGCTCCAGCGAAATCGGCCGCGGCCCGGCGCTCGAGGCGGCCGGGGCGAGGCCAAGCAGGCCCCGGACCGCCGGTCCGATCTGGGCTTTGGCGGTGGCAATCGCCTCCGCATCCCGCTCCACAATTTCACAAAGCGCATGGCACAAGGCTTCCAGCCGCGTATTGCCGGACGCCAGGCCGTTGGTGCTCGCATAAAACAACACCGGTGCGCGCTCGGGCTTGTAAGGGCACACCACGGCATTCAGCGGCACCAGGGTTTCGCATGAGTTGATCAGGTCGTATCCGCAAACCCATTCGAGGCTCAAATCGTCCGCGTAGTCGCGGACCATGGGCACGATGATCTCGTCCGGCTTCACGCACGCGAACGACTGCCGCAGCCGGTCATACGACCCGGTAATCACCTCGAACCCGCAGCTTTCACCTGCGTGCCGCTCGATCGCTTCCATAAGCGCCCCGGCGTGGGCGTCGGCGCGGGTGGTCCCCTTGCCGTTGTAGTAGGAGATGCCCGGGTCGAGGTCGCGTGGCCGCACGCTCATATAATTCGGAATTCCGATACGATCCAGATCGGTCACTTCCGAAACGGTAGTGATGCCGGCACGATCCAAAACCGCTGTAGCCCGGCGAATCGTCTCCTGCGGCTCGATGCAGCGTACGACGCCTTTGCTGGAATACTTCGCCAGCTTACCGGTAAGCCAGTATTCTCTTGTGTTTTGCGATTGCACGGCGAACATACGAATCGAACCCTCTGCCCGACCGGCTGCTAGCCCCTCCCGGCGCCCTTGGACTGGCGCCGCAGACTGATTAATCACCCAGCAGCAATATTACTGAAAAGATGCTTCTGCCAACAGCGCATTAACCAGGGCCCTGTGCGAACGCACACGATGTTACGCTTGGCGGCCTTGTTTACGAATGGCCGGGCCAGGGAACCAGGGTAACGCCGCAATCGCGCGAATCGCGCGGCCCCGTCTTGAACCCCGCCTGATTTTGGAGTACCCTCCGCAGCAGGAAAAGCTGCACGAATGCCCGCGGGCGAGTTTGGGGGTACAGATCGCTACCTGATTCAACGCCGGCTGGGGCGCGGCGGGTACGGTGTTGTCTACGAGGCGTACGATCGCCGTCAGAACACACTTGTCGCTCTCAAAACCCTCCATCGCGCAGGCGCAGACGCCCTCTACCGTTTCAAGCGCGAGTTTCGCGCCCTGGCGGACATCCATCATCCGAACCTGGTGGCGCTCTATGACCTCGTCTCCGAGGGCGAGCACTGGTTCTTCACCATGGAATTGCTCGCCGGCGTGGACTTTCTCACTTGGGTCATGCGTCCTCCGCCGCGATCTGCCGAGAGCCCCGGCGTGGGTTCGCCATACCCCGAGAGCCAGCCGACGGTGCCTCTTTCTGAGACAAAAACCACCACAACGCCTCAGGTGGACTCGCCCGGAGCCGTCACCGGCCAGGCCGAGCCATCCATCGGCCCGCGCACGCCACGCACTCTGGATCAGTCGCGCCTGCGCACGGCGGCACGGCAGCTCGCCGAGGGCATCGCGGAGCTGCACCGCGCGGGCACGTTGCACCGCGACCTCAAGCCCTCCAACGTGCTGGTCACCCCGCAAGGACGCGTAGTGATTTTGGATTTCGGCCTGATCGCGGAGATGTCAGTCGAAGGATCGACCTCCGGCAACCCCCTTGCCGGTACGCCGGCCTACATGGCGCCCGAACAGGCGGAGGGTCAGCCCGCGGCAGATGCCGCCGACTGGTACGCGTTCGGCGTCATGTTGTTTGAAGCGCTCACTGGACGGCGCCCGTTCGACGGTTCCGCCGCCGAAGTGATCGCCCGAAAACAGCGGTCGGATGCTCCCAGCCCCTCCTCGCTCGCCACAGGTATCCCTCCCGATCTCGAGGCGCTCTGCGTCGACCTGTTGCAGCGAGAGGCCGCGAAACGTCCCGGCGGAGCCGAAGTATTGCGCCGCCTTGGCGCGGCCGCGCACCTTGGCCCCGCTCCCGCCAAACGAATTGGATTTGTGGGCAGGGAGCGCGAGCTCGGCGCCTTGCACGAAGCATTGGAACGTACACGAGAAGGAGCGGCCGCGGTGGTGCTGCTGCATGGCGCCTCGGGAATCGGCAAGAGCGCCCTGGTGAATCATTTCCTGGACGGGATTCGCCGCCGGGCTGAGGTGCTTCCCCTGGCCGGCAGGTGTCTCGAGCGCGAAAGCGTGCCCTACAGGGCTTTCGACAGTGTAATCGACCTGCTGTCCCGGTATCTCAAGCGTCTTCCGGCAAGCGAATTGGATCGGGTTCTGCCGCACGATATGCCCGCCCTGGCACGGCTCTTCCCGGCATTGCGGGAAGTGGCGGTTGCGCTCTCCCCTTTGACCAAGGCCGCCGGAGTTGCCGATCCCAAGGAACTCCGGCAGCGCGCCTTCGGGGCCCTCCGCGACATGTTCTGGCGCCTGGGGCGGCGCACAGTTCCGGTAGTATTCATTGACGATGCGCAGTGGGGTGACGCCGACAGCGCGGCTCTTCTGTCACAGCTCATTCTGCCCCCCGCCTCGCCGCGCTTGCTTCTGATCGCAAGCTACCGGCGCGAGGAAGCCGGCGCCGGCCCGCTGGTGCAGACCCTCGTGACGAGCGCCGCGGCCCCCGGCCCGAATGTCCACGTCGTCGAGATTCCATTGGAAGGCCTGTCGTCAGAAGAGTCGAGGCAGCTCGCGACGGCGATGTACGGTGGCGAGGGCGGGCTCGCCGTCGCGCGCGCCCAGGATATCGCTCGCGACTCCGCGGGCAATCCTCTGTTCGTGAGCGAGCTGGTGCGCGCGCCGGAAGCGGCGGGAGCTCTCTCCCTGGATGAGGTGATTCAGGCACGCGTATCGAGGCTGAACGAGCCCGCGCGCCGTCTCCTGGACGTGGTCGCAGTCGCCGGCCGGCCGATCGCGCTGGACCTCGCCAAACGCGCGGCCCGCCACCAAGGCCCCGACTACGATGTGCTGGCGGCCCTGCGCGGAGGCCGCCTGGTTCGTTTGCGCGCCGCGGGGGACACTCCGGAGATCGAAGCCTACCACGATCGCATTCGCGAGGCCGTAAGCGCGCAGCTTACTCCCCAAGACTTCGTGAATTGCCACGCGTCGCTGGCAACCGTACTGGAAGCATCCGCACGGCCCGAACCGGAGGCGCTGGCGATGCACTTCCATGGCGCCGGCGACAACCGCAAGGCCGCCCGCTACGCCGCCGCGGCAGCCGGCCACGCAGCCGAGGCGCTGGCGTTCGAGCGAGCCGCGCGCCTCTACCGCTTCGCACTCGACCTGGAGACAGAAGACCCCGCAAAGCAGCGGGAGCTTCGCGCCAGTCTCGGCGATGCCCTCGGCAACTCGGGCCGCGGCGCCGAAGCAGCGGAGGCGTACCTGGCCGCCGCCGCCGCTTCGGTTGACACCGGCGCGCTCGAGTATCGCCGCCGCGCTGCCGCACAACTGCTGATGAGCGGCCATCTGGAGCAGGGAATCGGCGTCCTTCGCGACGTCTTGGCCGCCTCGGGAATGCGCCTGGCGCGGTCGCCATGGCGAGCTCTGCTCTCCCTCCTGCTCCGTCGCGTCTGGATCCGCATCAGAGGGCTCGGCTTTGTAGAGAGGGAGGCCCGCAGCATCCCGGTGCGGGATCTCGTCGGCGTCGACACCTGCTGGTCGGTCGCCCAGGGATTGGGGGTGGTGGACACCATCCGCGCCGCGGATTTCCAGGCCCGCCACCTGTTGCTCGCGCTGCGCGCCGGCGATCCCTATCGCGTAAGCCGTGCGCTGGCCGTCGAAGCGGGTTACCACGCCCTCTCCGGAGGGCGGCAAAGGTTGCATACGCAGTCTCTCCTCGAGACCAACCGCGCCCTCGCGCAACGGATTCAGCAACAGCAGCCGCATGCCCTCGGTTTGGCCACCATGGTTGAGGGCATGGCGGCGTTCCTCGAGGGACGCTGGAGCGATGCCCGCGAGCTGCATGAACAGGCCGAGACCGTGCTGCGCGAGCGTTGCGTTGGAGTCGCCTGGGAGCTCGCCACCGTCCACCTGATGTCGAGCGTGGCCCTGTTCTTTCTCGGAGAATTCGAGTCGCTCACCCGCCGGCTGCCCGTCCTTTTGAAGCAGGCCGAAGCCCGCGGCGACCTCTATGAGGCAACCGACCTGAAAATCCGCATCTCCCACGCCAACTGGCTGGCTGTTGACCAGCCGGATGCCGCGCGGCGCGAAGTCAAGGACGCCATTTCACGATGGCCCGCCGGCGAGTTCTACGTTCAGCACTGGTGGGCGCTGATCGCCAATGTCGAGATCGCACTCTACTCCGGTGAGAACGAGGCCGCCTGGGGACTCGTTCTTGAACAATGGCCCCTGCTCAGCCGCTCGTTCCTGTTGCGCGTACAGTACATTCGGATCGAGTCGCTGTATCATCGCGCGGCGGCGGCGCTCGCGGTCGCGGCGGACACGCCAGGCAGCCCGCGCGCAAACGTCCTGCTGAAACAGGCGCAGAAGGACGCTCGACGCATTTTGCGCGAGCGAATGCCCTGGAGCGATCCGCTTGGCCACGTGCTCCATGCCGGCGTTGTGTCGATGCGCGGCGATCGAAATCGCGCCATCGAGCTAGTGCATTTGGCAGAGTCGGGATTCGATCGGGCGCACATGCGGTTGTTCGCCGCAGCGGCGCGCAGGCGCCGGGGCGAACTGCTGGGAGGTGGCCCGGGACGGGAGCTCGCGGAATCGGCTGATGCCTGGATGGCAAATCAGAAAATCCGCAATTCCGCCCGTATGGCCGCGATGCTGGTTCCTGAAATGGTTCTTGAGCCGCGCTAGAACGGCAGGTCCTTCGGTGCCTCGCGGAAGATCCCGGAGCGGGCCAGGAAACGGGCCGGATTGCGCGGTTCTCCGTTTATCCGGACTTCGTAGTGCAAATGCGGCGCGGTCGTTCGCCCAGTCGACCCGACCGCCCCCACCAGGTCGCCGCCATGGACTTCCTGGCCGGTGTGAACCGCGATCTTGGAAAGATGCGCGTAGTAGGTCTGCACTCCGCCGCCGTGATCGACGATCACCAGCCGCCCGTACCCGCCCGCAACCATTTCCGCAAGCACCACCACTCCCTCGGCTGCCGAATGAACCGGCGTGCCCGGGGGCGCGCTGATATCGACGCCTTTATGGAACGCGCCTTCACCCGAGAACGGGTCCGTGCGCGTCGCAAATCCACTCATCAGCCGGCCTTCCACCGGCCAAAGGCTGGGTGTCGCCTTCACCTGCGGCTGCAGGCGCCGGAAACGATGCGCGGTCAGATTCATCTTCTCGGCGCTCAGCAGGTAGTTGTAGTCCTGGATACTTTCGGCGAATGAAGGTACGAGTTTGCCTTCCGCCGCGATGTCCTGGGGCCCTTCGAGCTTCTGCTTGATCCCGTAGGCCACCGAGACCTCCTTGGCGTACAGTTGCAGGCTGGCCATCTGCACGTTGGTATCGCTGACCACTTTCTGCAGATTCTGGTAACGCGCGCGCAGCGAGTCGGCTTCACGCTTCAGAGCGTTGTAATTGGCAACCTTCCAGGCCATGCGCGCGTAGCTGGCGATAAACCCGAACGTCGAGAAGCAACCGAGGAAGGCCAGGCCGAGGACAGCGTAAACCGCTGTGTGGGGAATTTGAATCCGTCTGAGTCTGCCGCGTAGCGAGTGAGCTAAAACTACAACAAAGTATTCCTGCTTCATAGTCTCTCCACTCCAGACTCTCTTTTG
>Ga0335079_10001044_pt1 | contig 31499 bp, 33 predicted proteins | sample Lox_Sample_33_FD_206719 | JGI IMG/M metagenome (GOLD analysis project Ga0335079, IMG submission 206719) | Soil microbial communities from Loxahatchee National Wildlife Refuge, Florida, United States - Lox_Sample_3.3 | ecosystem: Environmental > Terrestrial > Soil > Wetlands | place: USA...
TTTCATCGATCAATTGATTGCCATGCTCGTGTCCATACCATAACTCTACAAGAACCACAGGTGGATATTGTTTGTCGTTTAATTTTTCGCCGCTCTGTTTTTGTGTTGAAAAATCAATGTCCTCCTTGAGCATTTGCCCAGCCCATTTTTGAAGACGATCAAGTGACCAGTGGTTACCCTTGTCCTTCAAGTATGTCCTGACTACGAGGTGGAGGATCTCCCCAGTCCTAGTAAATCTGTTACTGAATTTTTTGAATAATACAATTTGTTCTTGGCGGTTTTCCTTTTTCGCAAGTTTTGTTAAGCCTCCGTAATATTGAAAATAATACTTCAATGGGCATTGTTCTAGTGCCCCCCGTCGAGAGTATGACCACTCAATCTCTGGAAAATCTCGCTCTTTGTCGAAGCCAAATAAATCTTCCATGATATTTATTCACGCAAATTCTTTATTTGTTCTACAAGGTCTTTCCATTCCTGTTCGGTCAATCGAAGTTCCTTTGCTGTTCGCACAAATGCCAAAGCTGCTGGACTCGATGCGAAAACTTTCCTTAGTGCTGTAGGCATCTTGCCGGACAGAGCAAGTAATTCATCTGGTGGAGAATTCAATACATTACATATATTCAAGATTGTGTCGGCGGCTGGAGGAGGGAGGCGATCGTTTTCGAGTTTACTTATGTAAGAGAAGTCAACATTGACTTTCTCAGCAAGTTCTCGCTGACTAACTTCTCTATGCCTTCGAAGCTCCCGTAACACTTTGCCAAAAGTTTTCACAGTTTTCTCTTCTGAATACGTTGACGAAAGATAAGGAAACTTGAGTTGAAAGTCAACTCCAATTATATGATCTTAGTTGAATCCATTAAGTTATTATTTTATATGCGCTTAGAAGATATTCTTGGTTTCATTTTACCTGGGAATATGCTGAATATCCTAATAAGGAATCGAAAATTTGCCTAAGATTGACCCCAAAATAATTGAATCAGTTAAAATAGCTAAGTAACGAGTGCTTATATTGAAATTTAAAAAGGAAGCAGCATATTGCTACTTCCTCTACCCACGCTGAGTTTTTCAACGCAGATTGTGTCGCCTCCCGACGACAGATTGTTTGAGAATTTTATTCATACGATTTCAACCTAGAACCGTTGGTACTCGTGCTTCGTAAATCAGTCGACCGGTGGCCTCCCGGCGTGGATGAGAATTGTTCTCTCACCCGCGCCACTCCGGTGGCTGACTGTCATCTCGCTTTGGTGATCGTGAGCCGCTCCCATTCGAGATGTAGCTCGATCCGATCGCCGATCTTGAAGCCGTAGGCTTCGAGATATTTTCCTCCCAATCGGATGTATGGGTGCAGAGGGCCGCGCTCGAAATCGTAGTGGCGTGAACTGACGGTACGACTTCGCGGTATGCGTCGATGGTTGTTGCCCGATGCTTCAGGCTCCAGCTCGACCATAATAGCCTCGCTTTCTTCTAATTCATAGCCTGAACCATGTCGAGCGCCAGTTTGAAGGCGTGCTTTTTGATCCTCTCGCCGGACCCAAACCAGATTGACTTCAGCCGCGTCGATTCATCGACAGTGACCTGACGGTAGTAGTCCACATATTCCGTGACGGCATTGTACGCCGTCCAGAGCGTGCCCGGTGCGAGATCGGCTCCCTTGCCAGTGTGTGCCAGCTCGAACACTTTCTCTCGAATCGGGTTCTTACGGTGAACGTGTCCGTTGATAGGGGGATCGGGGAAGATTTTCTTCACGTAGTCGGTGAGCACACGCCCGTCGATCCTGATGCTGCTCATCTGATTGAAGATGGAGTCAAGTTCCTCATAGAGCTTGTTGGTGAGCCCGAGAATCTCATGTGCTTCCTTCATCCGTTCAGACGCATGAGCAGTATGCCGGATGCGTACTTCCTGTTCCACGCCACTCAAGGCAAGTGACAGAGTATTCTCGCACACGACACGTACAGGTGTGAGTTTGACCCTCACTACGCTGCTTCCGTCATGCGAGTTGGTGAGAAGTAGAAACTTCTCGACCAAATCGTTGCCCTTGACTCGGATGTAGTCCGGCAACTTTGCCAAGAGCCATATCTTCTCCCCCTTGCCGAGAGCTCCGGCGGTGTGGTAGATGGCTTCGCCTGCTCCGACCAATGCATCGAAGGTGGTGAAGGCCTGCTCGTTCTGGATCGGTACGTAGCGCGAGCCGACCACACCCAAGACTTGGTTCGTATCAGTTCGCACAGTTGCAAAGTGACTTTGGACCGAAAGGTCGAGCGTCTCCGTTTTGAGCGGAAGTTTCTCGACTGTGAAGTTCAAGCTGGCAGCTACGATTGCCTCTTCGGCCGTTGCCGGATGGTCGAGCTTCGTGCCGAGCTTGTGCCAGGGCACTTCGCCTACGTACATCATGGCGAAGCGCCCATCGGTCTCATTGAGATTGTGTCCCATGAATGTGTTCTCCTTTCTGGGATATGATTTGATGGTTGTGATCTGAAAAAAGAAACGCCCGTGAAGTCTTATGTTGCAACCTCACGGGCATGATTGACCGACAATGAGCGAAGATGGGATGTTACCCCGGCTTAGCCGGATGAGCACACGCCTGCCGCCTCATCGATCGCCTCCCGAAACTTCTCCACATTCTCACCGAAAACATTCAGGTACGAGCGTTTCCTCTCTTCGCCGTCGAATCTCGACTCGCAAATCGAGAGGTATTTGTTGCCGTTCTTCGCTTCCTTGACGTCGATGAAGTAGGTGGATTTTCCTGCCTTGATACTTTTGGAATAGATTGCGTCCATAGGTTTGCTCCTTGGATAATTGTGGTTAGTTGTTGATGGTTGTTCGCCTGTGAATTGCCGGGTACTTCCTAAGCTGCCTTGCTCTGCCACAGAGGGCAGATGTGGGCGTACTCGCACTCCTTGCACCAGAATCCGGCACGTGGATAGAATATCCGCCCGGTGATCGCCTTCAGCACTTGCTCGACGAGGTGGAAGAATACTTCGTAGTCTTCATCCGCCCGACGAGTTTCGGTCACTTCGATCCGCGGCTTCTTGTTCTTGATGAAGTTGATGACCTTGAACTTCTTCGGTGCCCGGCCGTAGAGCTGCTTGAAGGCGTAGCCGTATGCGGTGAGCTGCATCATCGACTGAATGTCGAAGGAGCTCATGACCTGCGCCGAGGTTTTGAACTCGACGATGGTGTCGTCGCGCTCCACGATGTCGAAGTACCCCTCAAGATTGATTCCCAATTCTTTGCCATTCGTCGGGTGCACCAACGGTATGGCGAAGGGAATTTCGCTGCCCTTGGCCTGGGGCCGCTGCGGATACCTGAGGTACAGCGACAGCATTTCTCTCCCCATGACGACCAGCTTCATGTCGTCGTCGCTGTCCTTGTACCGGATATTCTCGTCTGCTTTCTGGCTGTACCAGTCCGTCTCGAACACCTTGGCAAGCTGTTCCTCTGAAACCTTGGCTCCGGCAAGCTCTGCCTTGTGAAACCACGACAGGGCAGAATGGAGTGCGCTGCCGAAGGCTAGCGCGGAAGGCCGGAATGTTCTCGGAATGAGATCGATGTACTGGAACTGGTACTTCTGAGGACACTGTAGGTAGAGCCTCAGCCGGCTGCTGGATAGGTGATCAAGCTGCTGCATGGGATGGTCGACCTCCCTTCGCATCCTCTAGGAATTTCTCAATCGCACGGCTCGCTTCGAGTTTGGTGACCTCCTTCAATGAATTCACTTGAAACTCCTTCTTGAGGCGTGTGTAAGCTATGTCACCTTCCATGCCCTGATCCGCCATCAGTCGGAACAGAAGCCGCTTTTGAGAGTCGGTCATGAGTGCCTCGCCGTTGGCGGGCTTTGGTGAAGGGTGCGTCTGTCCATCCGCCTCATGCGTGGATGCCCTAGGCATCAAATGGAGATTATCCTGACCGTTGGATCCCCCTGCTCTGACCTGGCTGGATTGAACTGGCTTGGATTCAGTCTCAGATACGGTGACAGTGAATAGCAGATTGCCACTGGCTGAACGTACCTCAAGCCGAGCTGCTGGTTGCGCTTGCATATAATCTTTCCCCTTTCTTTGGATGTTGTGAATGAACGAGAGTCTTGTGTTTGCACTCCCATTTTCATCCACAGAGAATCAGCCTGCAAGACTGGAGAATTTGCCCGAAGCGTCAAATTCTCCCTGCTAGTCCACCAGTAGTCGTCTGGGCTACAATTGGATCGTAAGACAATAACCCAATGCAAAAAGTGGTCTTTGAAATCCCCATCTACCAAGTAGTCCTCGTGCGCAAAGGGACACTCTCGTCCCAGATGGATATCATTTATTCCTCAGGTGACGCAGCTAAGCTCTTTAAGAGCTACCTCCACGGTGTCGATCGGGAGCACTTCGTCGGGCTTTACCTCGACTCTGCCAATCACCCGTTGGGGATTCACACCATCTCAGTCGGCATTGTCAATTCATCGCTCGTCCATCCCCGCGAGGTCTTTAAGATCGCATTCATGATTAATGCGGTGTCTGTCATAGTGGCTCACAACCACCCCTCGGGGGATCCGACACCCAGCACGGCAGATAAGCAGCTCACCGCGCGCCTGGTTCAAGCTGCAACGATCCTCGGAATTACTTTTCAGGATCACCTGATCATCACCGAGCAGAACGGGTACGCGAGCTTTGCCAAGCGCGGGTTACTGTAACCCACGAATGTCGACCCAAATGGACTCAATTTCTTTGCATCGGGATGTGCATAGGAGTGAAATGGTGTGGTACGCGGAGATCTATTATCGCCGACCCTTGCTACGGATGAATATTCCGTCTGCGAGAGTTGACAGTAATATTCCAACTAATCAGGAAACAAACAGAAAGGAGAGTAGCAGTGAAAGAAGTGACAGCGAAAAATACCAAACGTCTCGTTTTCGAAGCTCCGATCTACCAGGTCTACCTCGTCAGGAAGGGCAGAGTTACCACGAATAGTCGTACGATAGGTTCACCGGAAGATGCTTACCATATTCTCCGGGATTATCTCAAGGGTGCCGATAGGGAACACTTCGTAGGCATGTTCCTCGACAGTTCCAATCATCTGATTGGGGTTAGCACCATCTCGGTTGGTATCCTGAACTCTTCACTGGTTCATCCGCGCGAGGTGTTCAAAGTCGCCTACATGATGAACGCCGCTTCAGTCATCGTGGCACACAATCATCCGTCAGGGAATGTGGAACCATCGAGCGAGGACATAACAATGACAAAGCAGCTCGTGGAGGCGGGGAAGATTCTCGGTATTCCACTGCACGACCATATCATCATCACTGAATGTAGTGGATATGTGAGCTTCGCTGAGCGGGGATTGACCTAAACCGACAAAGCCTGATTCCGATTATTGTCTCGGGAACGGGCTTTTTATTGGGTGGGTTATGCCAGTGCGGTCCTTTTCAGTGTTTCCAGTTTGTGCAAATCACCTGAGAACTTAACGTACTTTTCAAAAGTCTTACTGACCTTGCCATCATCTATTAGTCCGGCCGCGATGTTAACGCCTGCCCTCCAATTTGTTGCTTGGTCCATCGCGTAGAAAGCCGCCGCAGCATTCATCAAAACCAAGTCCCGCTTCGGTCCCTTTTCTTTGCCGTAAATGATTCTGAGAAAGTCTAAAATATTTGTCTCCCGATTAACCCCCCTGATCTGATCCACGTGGGAAGTGCCTAGTCCAGCGTCGCTGGGGGATATAGAGTATTCCTTAATGCCATTTGTAGAAAATTCAACAATTTTGGTTGGGCCTATGTTTGATACTTCGTCTAAACCCCCGACACCGTGGAAAACCAGTCCTTTCCGGTAGCCCATCTTCTGAAAAAGTTCAGCTAATGGCTTCAGATATCGGTCGTGGAATACACCGTATACTCTTTTTCTCATCGGAATCGGTGAATAAGCATTGGCTGCAAGGTGGTACGCAGTTCTGAAACTAAGCCCTATCTCTGGCACTTTCTTGAGCCAAAAACTGAAGTAACCTTTGCGTATCTCAGGATTGGCCATGGAATTTGCATGGTATATTAACATGCCAGTGGCGTCGAGTATCGCTTTCAGCCTTTCTTTCCCTTCGCGAGAGATCATGAGGGGGTCGACGCCGAAATTCTGCATTAAATCTGCGCTGCCAGTGAGCCCAGTCACCGCGAAGAAAGCCTGCTTGATAACAGTGATGCCTCGGCTTGCAACGACGAAGGCTGCAGCTGAGCTTATGTTTGGAGTTTTTATCTGGTCTCCACCAGTGCCAGATAGATCGATAACACTATCAGCGTCGCGGCCGACATCGAATGGTGGAACGAAGTGTTGGTTTGTGTGGCAGAACCCCAGCAACTCGTCACTGGTTTCGCCCTTTGTGTGGAGAGATGCGAGGAGGGTGAAATAATGGTAACAAGCCTCATCCTCGGCCTCAACCGTCGTAAAAGCTCTTTCTGCCTCGGCAGCAGAAAGGCTTTCACCCTCCGTGATTTTTTGGATAAGTGGTACTAAGTCCTTAAGCATTGGGGCCATTTTCTGAGGTGCGGATAAGTTTGCCTATTGTGCTGATGGCGAGCGAACTCTGCCGCTCGTTTTCTTTAATCCTCTCTTCCCGCCGAAACTCCAGTTCTTCGCTGAACACAGAGGAGTACTCTACTTTCTTATATTGCTCCAAAAAATCGTAAACGTAAAGTGCTACCGGAGTGTCAAACTTTAGATATTCAATTTGACTGAAGTCAATACGGCGGCACAGTGCCCCCTTCTCCTTCAATAATTTCTCCAGCAGCCTATTTGAGATTCGGTACTCATAGATATGGGCAAAATTCGTTCCCAGATTACTATGCTTGTAAACGAGGGCGCGATCCTCGGTGGGGCATCCGATGTATTGTAACTGTGTTGAACGGAGGTTGAGTTCTCTCATTATTTCTTCCTCCGCTTTGGGTCGAGGGTCTCGTAACGGGAGAGAATAACCGCCGATGAACTGTAGCTGATCTTTATACTCGCCGCGAGGCAATTTGTAGAGTATCATTTCATCGTTTTCATCATAAATTATGGCAAGTGCCACTGTCCTGATATTGAATCGGTCCCGACTCAAGTCTTCCACGACAGAGGGTAAGATGTTCACCAGTTGTCTCACCACTGTCGTGAGTGCGGCTATATCCGCAGTGCCTGGTTGTTCGTCTATGTCGGATGATTCTTGTCGAATCCTATCCTCCGACTTTCTATAAAAAGAAAGAACATAGGCTAGACCAAGAATCACGATGCCAGCCAAAGCGATGGTTCGAATTCTCGGATCGGAGACGATGTAGAAGACCCAAACCGCCAGAAGAATAAAAAAGATGGCGGCCACTCCATGAAAGATTCTAAAGAAAGTCTTTCCCATACTTCAACTCCCCACGATTCTGAATGCGCTCACGCCGATGCTATAGACGACAGAAAAGCCTGCGACCCAAAAGGAGCCGACAAAGAGAGCGTGTCTGCTAGTTTTCGTGTTTCGTCCCGAATTGACATCAATGATTGCATAGAACAACATGCCCGCGAGAAAGAGGATGATAAGCAAAAGTGACAGCGTGATGATCACTGCCGCCAGATTGCTCGTGCAGCGTTCCGTGATTAGCAATTCCGCGCATGCTCCTGTCGCAAGCGGGACAGCAAAAAATAGCAAGCTCCCGTCCTTCAGCAAATGGCGCAAATTTATTGTTCTCCGGTGTAAGCGTCGGTATACAAGAACAGCCACGAGCTGACAAAGGCCCAGAACCACGCTGAAAAAAATCCATAAACCAAAATGCCACTGTGGGGAGGATAAGATAGGCGGGAGCTGATGCAGGGAATCACCCATGTTGTTGTCCTTTCAGCTTCGCTCCAATGATGATTGGAGCCCATTCCATTGTCGATTTGATGTGACGAAAAATTCTCTGGCGACGTTCACTGTCAGGAACGCTTACGGCGATTAGAACGAGCCCACATAAAATGGCGTTTGGAAGGTCATTATAACTTTCCGATACGAAGTTTTGCATGAAATTGCGAATCACATATTCTGATTTCTCGAATGCCCCGTGGCTAAATTCACCATGATCGAGCACCGAGGCAATAAGCAGGCCACTATCAAAAAGTGGAAACCCCGCAGTAAAGAATTCGAAGTCGACGGCCGATAACTCGTGATCAAACAACAACCAATTGCCAAGGGTCGGGTCCCCATGCGTTAAAGTTTTTTGATCAGAAGAAATCCAATGAAGAGAAAGAAGCATTTGCTCAAGTTCCCTGACCAGAGCGTCGTCTGGATTATTTGATACGTATCTTGCGATATGTTTGCGTGCTGCCACAAACGGCAAATCGGGAACGCCGATGTTTAAAAGCGGATTTGATACTTGAATGCTGTAGAATCTTTTAAGCCAGGAAAGAATATCCGTGAGAATTTCTTTCGTGATAGGTAGGTCCTTCACCGGTGTTCCTTGGACGTGACTCATCAATAGCGCATTCTGTGATAACCATATAGGTGTCGGTGCAGCTAGGCCATTCGATCGGCAAACCATCAGTGCCTCGTATTCGGCCCGGGCTCTTGCGCTTGAGCTCAATTTCGGGGAAATGAAAGCGAAGCTATCACTATATATTTTCAATACAAAGTGATCGGGGCCAGCTGACAGTGAGAACTTGCTGTTGAGGTGACCCTTTCTTAGAGGCGAAACTCCGTCAAAAGAAATACCAAGATTATCCTCGATCAGTTCGATATCAAAACCATCGAGTACACGAGAAAACTCCTTCTGTTTATCCATTGCGGATTCCATGGCGCGATTCTGCGGCTAATAATACACGGTAATTATAAGAAAATTCTCTAATTATTCAAACAGCGCTCCCAGGTGGAGCTAGTATGGGGCATTGAAGGGCTAGTCACTAGATTTACCAACTCCGGTTTGGCGGGCTTATCTGCAAAAATTGGTCTTTTCTGGGCCTAGCCAGGGGTACTATAATGAGCGAGTTTTGTTGCTTCCTGAGTCGTTTCTTCCAGGCAAATTTCTTACATTTCGTAATATCGATTTTGGGTATGCAATGCCTCAGAACAAGAACGTCGGCATATGGATCAGGGTATCGACCGAAGATCAGGTAAGGGGAGATAGCCAGGAGCACCACGAGAAGCGCGCTCGCGCGTACGCGGAAGCTAAAGCCTGGAACGTCGTGGAGATGTACCGGCTCGACGCGGTGAGCGGTAAATCCGTGATTGGGCATCCGGAAGCAGTACGGATGCTGAACGACATCAAGAGCGGACGCATCACCGGGCTCATCTTCTCGAAGCTTGCGAGACTAGCGAGGAACACAAAAGAGCTTCTCGAATTTGCCGAACAGTTCAGAACGTATCATGCCGATCTGATCTCCCTTCAAGAATCCATCGATACATCATCTTCGGCTGGTCGATTGTTCTACACCATGATCGCCGCGATGCCACAGTGGGAGCGGGAGGAAATCTCGGAGAGAGTTGCCGCCTCTGTACCGATTTGGGCAAAACTTGGTAAGCCCCTCGGTAGCGCGGCTGCCTTCGGTCTCAAATGGGTTGATAAGAAAATCATACCGGACCCGAAAGAGGCTCCCGTTTGGACTCTCCTCTACGAGCCATTTCAAAAGCACCGGCGCAAGAAAGGGGTCGCACGCCTTCTCAACGAAAGCGGATATCGGACTTGTAATCGGGGTTTATTCTCCGACACCACGGTAGACAGACTTAGATTTGGCTTAGAATCCTTTCTGCATTCTGCAAGTCGAACGTACCAATGTGAGTGGAAATGAGAACTTTCCATCCCCGTCCAATGGCACAGATGGATTGTGACAGCATTGCTTGAAGCAGAGAAGAAGTTCCGGAAGGTGCGCGGGTACAAATCGATGGCTGTATTGGTGAATGCTCTTGCACTCGAAGAGCAGAGGAAACAAAACAGAGTTCAACCTAACAGGAAAGTTGCGTAAATAACGGACCCTCAGATGGCATCGTCATCCACATTTCAACTATGAACGGGACAATCCCATTCGCTCGATTGTTCCCCAATATCCGGAGGGTTTGAGTGCGGTGGCTTCGTCACGCGCCCCTTCTAACGTTGAGAGGCTGTGGCTCAGCTTCGCGGGCTCGTCCGCGTTGCGAGTGTGGGGGCAGTAAAATAGGGTCTTTTCCAGTTGCATGAAATAGCTCTTGAGTGCAATTGGAATATACCACACCTACAGAACCAAAGCAAAAATGAGCCCTATGGGAGGCGGCTCATTTACTGAAAGCTGCAATTGGTTAAGGAAACCATCGTCCAATCACGGATGACCGTGCCGGACGAGGTTCGATAAGGTTACGATTTCCCAGGAGACCCGCTAACGGAGTGGCGGTGTTGGATTTTTAGAGACGATGACAGGTCTTGAGAAATATTCTTTAATCTTGCAAACGCTTCTTCCATCTCCGTGATTTCATTTTTTTTCATTGTAACAACGCCGCGGACCTTTCCATTCGCATCAAACTTATCGACTAGAGCAAACCTAGAATTAAAAATTATGAAGCCATGCCCGATGGTTGTCATGAGATTATGATCAATCTTATCCTTATCGGCAAAGAAGCCTTGAAGTTTGGTTGTCGTGCGTTGCTCTTTTGTGTGTTTTCGCACGGCATCAATGTCCAACGCTGAATTAATTAGCTCTCTTTTCATTACAAATATTCTCTCAACTGTTGCTCCCTTTCTTGCGGCGTCAAGATTTCCGTTGATGAATCTTTCCTCCTCGGGGGAACCATCCCACTCTGCAGAAAACATACATGATACCGCCTTTATTGATTGCCCACGACCGACACTTTCAAGAATGGGGAGAAGCCAGTGGTAATATTCAGATGTAACTAGTTCATCGGAGTGCTTATCATTGTTTAGCTTGGTCAGCTTATCGATTGCATCGTTCAGGATTTTATCTTTGACTGCGGCGAATTCGGGCTCGCTAATCTTTAGGTAAATATCCAAAGTCTTAGAAATCAGGTCAACGTTGCTATCATTTCTAATGTCAATGGTTTTTGAGATCTGCGCGATTTTATTTTCGGTGTCTTTAAACATCTCTTCCGTCATAAAATGGGAAATCACGCGATTGACGACAAAGTAAACGCCAAGTAATCCTAGAATTAAACCGACATCTTCTTTGCCCTTTGCAACATAAAAATAGATACCTGTCCCTATTGTTAGAGTGGCCTCAAAAAGTGCAAAAAGAACGTGCTTTAGATTTTTATTTTGTTTTGTGGGACCTTTTGCCATTTGTCAATTATTATTTCTGCGATTGCTCAAACTCATGCTTTGCGATCGTGTCTACGCCCGAGTACCCTCCATCAGCGACGATTACCGACCCGTTTACAAATGAGGAGTCGGGTGACAATAAGAACGAAACGATGTTAGCAATCTCGTCGGCCGAACCCAGTCTACCCAGCGGCGTGATCTTCTTTGACATGTCAAAAATTTCGTCGGTATCCATGACACCACCTATCCAACCCGCAGCGATAGCGTTGACGCGGACGTTTCGTTTTCCAATTGTGTTAGCGTGAGTCTTAACGAGATTGTGGATGGCCGCCTTCGTTGCCGCATACGCGCTCGCACCGAAGGACCCTGTGAATCCTTCAGTGCTGGTAATGGTTACAATCGAACTACCTTCTAACAATTTACTCTTCAGCTCATGAAATAAGAAGTTCGGCGCGGAGAGATTTACTGCAAGGCTCTTATCCCAAAGGTTATGATCGAAGGCGTCTGGGTTTTCAATCTGGAAGAACATCTGAGCGTTCACAAGCCCGGACAGTTGCCTATCTGAGATCTTCTTTGTGAAGCTTCTGAGTGAATCACGGTTTGCATGTTCCACCTGATGAAGTTCTATGCTCTTAAGTTCGTATTCCAGCCGGATCGCCTTCTCAGCCTGTTCCTTCTCGTAAGTGCCAAGAACAAACCAGCCTTCAGAATTGAGTTTTCTCAGAATTGCCTCCCCGATACCATCGAGCGTTGCTCCCGTAAGTATAACCGTCTTCTTCGTTTTCATATTCATATTCATTGCCTTTTGTTATTTCAAATAATTAGTTCTCACCAAACAAATGCGAGTTGAGGTCTTGTGGGCGCGCATCCTCTGGTGAGGAAGGCGTATAAAAGTTCATTGCCACAGAAATCCTCTCGTCTGCCGCTTGGGTAAGGGGTTTTACGAAATGGGGATGCTGCCTAGCGTCAAAGAAGAGGAGGTGCCCTGCTTTTGGAAAGATCCTTACACAGTCACGCTCGATTTGCTCGGTCCCCAAGGCTTCTGTGGTATTACACACAACCAGCTCGCCTCCGGTTCCCTCCGGGTGTGTTGTAACAAAGAGTAATCCCTGGAGCGGGTTAGAGTCAACATGGCATTCGTAACGCATGTTGATTCCCCGTTGAATGTTAAGGTTAACGGCATACATTGGGTTCTTTGCACAGCTCAGTTCCTCGTTAAGACAAGATTGTCCCATTTCTCTAAAGAGCCCTCGATACAGATCATAGAGCCACGGTGTCTTCTTCTTAATGGTTTCACCATCAACAACGAGTGATTCAATTTGAGTTGACTTCGTCGTTTCCCGTGACGTCACAGAGCTTGAGGTGAGGATCACTCGTTTGGCATTATCGGCGCCGAGTTTGATGATGTCCTTTTGCCAACTCGAAGGCAACATCTCCAAAATATCGAACTCCCGCCACTTGAAAATGTTTTTGACCATAAGTTTTTCCCTTGTTTCCTTGGGTTTGCAGTGAGTGACCCGACATGGACAATCACGACGACATTCGGAATGAGTCGGTGTTGTGGTGATATCCTCTTTGGGTGATACCCATGCGGAAGGAATTCATTAAGATAAGAATTCTTTGATCAAAACAAAAGTTGTTCTCTGGGTTTGTGGCGGGGCAGGAAAAACAAACCCCTCCTCGGGAGAGGACGGGGTCTGTACCGCTTCGCTTTGCAAATAGTCCAGTATCTAAGGAGGCGGCAGAAGTGAGGTAAGAATTTTTTCGGTGAGGTCAAAGGATTAACTGCAAGCATGCCTGTCTAAATCGGTCCTCCATATCTCTTGACGTTTCTCCTAGACGTGCTAAACTCAAGCACGAAAATAGTCCTTTAAAAAACTATCTAAGGAGATACACCAATGAAGTGCTCAAGATGTGGTAACGAGCTCGCTGGTCACCTGTTGGTGAGCGATGGAGAGCCCGGGGACGGAACGCCGGTGGTTCGGATCGAGTCCACTCCGGACCGCAACTGGATCGTCTGCGATTCCTGCAACGTCCTCCTGTGTCACGAGTGTTGTCAGTATCCGGAGAGCGGATACTGTGACACGTGCATCACAAAATACGGCCTGCATGACTATCTCGTTAGCGCCGGCTTGATTCACGAGAGAGGGGGTTGTGGGTGCTTATGAAAAAAGGTTGGGTTGATTTCAAGCTCGTCAAGGCATTGGTACCGTTTGAGCAATTGCTTGCTCATTACGGACTCGAGCTAAAGCCGGCGAAGGGTTCTGAGCTGCTCGGCTTGCGTCCGTTCCACCAGGATACCAAACCGTCGTTTCGCGTGAACACCGAGAAGCGAGTATTCCATTGCTTCGGCTGCGAAGCCAACGAGATCTTACGCAGGCTGATTTGGCAGAAAAATGCAATCTGAGCAACAATTTCATTGCTCTGTTGGAACGGGGCAGGAATGCTCCATCCCTTGATACGCTGGAGGTGCTGGCTCAGGTATTCAGGGTATCGATCTCCGAACTTTTTGAGTTCGAGGCTGAAGTGGAGAAGCTCAGCGAGAGGGAACGGGCGATGAAAAGATTGAAGAAGATCAGGAACGTACGAGACTGGAAATTGATCGGTGCCGTGGCGGAATTTTTGGAGAGGCATCAGCGCTGAATTTCATCACTTGTTCCAGGATCAGAATATCGTTCCGTGGAAAAATCCAACCAGGGGAGGGTGGAGGAACGGCTCCAGTAGGAAAGACGAGCTCGACGCGTTGCCTTAGGCCACGGGAGGGTGAGGCTGGATGTGGTTTGATGATATCATTGAGCATCACCCTCACCGGCCAATGGACCTGAAACTGGGGGAGATCTTCTAGCCGGCCAGGTGACCTTTTTATCCACCTTACCATCCTCCTGGTGAGTTAAGTCTTGACTTTCTGGTTCCAATCTCATACCTTCTGTTAATCAGTAGGCGGAGGGCACTCCTAGCGGTATTTGAATCACCACAATCACGAGAATGCGAGACCCCCATCTGGGTTCCCACGCGCTTTCGCTGCCCTCCCCAGCAAAGTGCCACCTGGAGGGGGTCTTCGCTTAACGAACATATGAATCAGCTGGTTTCAAGAGAGAACAACACTGATCTCTGAAAGGAGTGAGAATGGAACCCGCAAAAAATGTCGGCATCTGGATCCGAGTCTCAACGGAAGACCAAGTGAAGGGCGAGAGCCCGGAGCACCATGAGAGGCGGGCCCGCTATTATGCGGAGTCGAAGGGATGGACAGTCGGGGAAGTCTATCGGCTGGAAGCAGTGAGCGGCAAATCGGTGATGGAGCATCCCGAGACGCAACGCATGCTGGCGGATGTGAGATCGCACAAGATCGGCGGCATCATCTTTTCAAAACTCGCTCGTCTAGCGCGGAACACCAGGGAGCTTCTGGACTTCGCGGACATTTTCCGTGACTGTAACGCCGATCTCGTCAGCTTGCAGGAAGCAATTGATACGTCAACCCCTGCAGGACGCCTATTTTATACCATGATCGCAGCTATGGCACAGTGGGAGCGCGAGGAAATAGCCGAACGCGTTGCGGCATCGGTTCCAGTAAGGGCGAAACTAGGCAAGCCGTTGGGTGGCCAGGCGCCGTTTGGTTACCGCTGGGTGGACCGTAAGCTCGTGCCCCATCCCAAGGAAGCGCCGATCAGAAAGCTAGTCTACGAACTCTTTTTGGAACATCGGCGAAAACTCCGTGTGGCCAAAGCACTTAACCGTGCAGGCTTGCGATCCCGTTCTGGTCGGCCGTTCAGTGCCCAGAACATATCATGGCTGCTACGCGATCCCGTGGCGAAGGGGTTGCGCCGCGCTAATTACACGGTACAGACTGGTAATGGGAAGCGGGTGAGCCTCAAGCCAAAGACGGAATGGATATTCACCAAGGTGGAACCGGTCGTGTCCACCGATGTATGGGATCGCTGTAATGAGATCCTCGATGAACAAGAGCAGCGGAGGAAACGGCCAGCTCGCCCGGCAGTTAATCTCTTCAGCGGGTACACCTACTGCTCGTGCGGCGCCAAGATGTACGTGCCGTCGAATTCGCCAAAATACACCTGCCGCAGGTGCAGGATGAAGATACCAACCGTCGATTTGGAAGCCGTTTTCCGAGAACAACTGAAGTCGTTCGTTTTCTCTGAACAGGAGATTGCGAACCATCTCAGTGGGGCCGGCAGGATTGTACAAGAAAAAGAGACCCTTCTGGCCAGCCTGGAACAAAACCGAGATCAGGTTAAAACTGAGTTGGAGAAGCTTTATCGTCTCTATATTGAGGGGGAAATTCCGAGCCATGGCTACGGTGAAAAGTTCCGGCCGCTCGACGAACGCCTTCACCAGATCGAGGACGATATCCCAACCGTTCAGGCCGAAATCGACTTCCTGAAGATTGAGAGGCTCTCGAGCCAGGAGATCGTATCGCAAGCGCGAGATCTCTTTTCTCGCTGGACAAAGCTCGAAGCGGCGGAAAAACGCAGCATCGTGGAGACGATCACGGAGCGGATTACCATCCGAAAAGACGAGGTTTCCATTCACCTGGCGTACAATCCGCATCATGCGGAAAAGGTGTCGAAAAGTTCAAGAACCCTCAGTCGTTCCTTACTCTTGCACGCTCCGTCACGCTCGGAGCATTGCGGGAAATGCTCGGCGAGGGAAACCTCTCCGGAGAGACCTCAGATTTCGAGGCCCTGTTGTTCGGAGTTGCAGGGTTACTGCCGGCTTCCCGCGGCCGTATCGACGCGCAGAGCAAGAAAGAAATCCGAAAGATGCACGCCGTGTGGAAGGGAATTCATCCGCTGTATCACCAGGGACGGCTGAGTTCGTCGGACTGGCAATTCTTCCGGCTGAGGCCGGAAAATTTTCCGACCGTCCGGTTGGCAGGCGCTGCCCGACTCATCCCCAAGCTTCTCGATTCATCCGTCTTCAAAGCTATTATCAGCGAGATGAAGCAATCCGGTACCCCTGCTCATGAAAAATTGAAACGCCTGAGGGGCTTGTTCATCATACCCGCCGATGGGTTCTGGGTTTCGCACTACCGTTTCGGTGAATCCGCGGGGCGGCGGGTCAAGACTCTGGTCGGCGATTCGCGCGCCAAAGACATTCTCATTAATGTCATCATTCCGTTCTGCCTGCTCTACGCAAGAGTATTCCGTGACAAGGGCGCACGGCAGGAAGCGCTCGCGTTAGCCGCAGCGTGTCCGCCCTTTGGAGAGAATTCGATCACGCAGGCAGTCCGGGACCAGCTTGTCCGGGACCGATTTCGCATCAACTCAGTGCTGACACAACAGGGAATGATACAACTCTACAAGATGTTTTGTCTGGAAGAACGCTGTGGAGAGTGTGCGATAGGAAAGGCAGTCTTCTGAAGCTCAGCGCGGAGTCGTCTCTTTCTCAAGCTCATCAAAATATTTTCTGATGAGATCTTCGTAATCTTTGGAATACTTTTGATCGAGCATTTTCAGAAGTTCCTGCCGCAACCGGTCCTTTCCTTCCTGCGTCGACGGATTGAGATCGGGAGGATTTGCACCAAGAACATCCTTGCCGGACTCAGATGTTCGGCGTTTTTCATAGTCGCGCTCCCGCATCGAATTTTGTGAATCGAGAAGCCGCGAATGAATGTGGTCTTCCTTTTTTAACGTATTCGGATTGACATTCCCCTGCTCGAGATCAGTCTGAACCTCCTGCATCTCCTGCGCGATCTGGTCAAGGTCGCCGAGAAGCTTGCTGTATTCACCGGCATTCTTTGCCTCATCGGAGAGCTGCTTGAGAGACTTCTGCAATCCCGACTGCTGCGTCGCCAGACGCTGATACGCCTCCTGTTGCTGGGGAGTGAGCCCTTGCCCCTGGCCCAGGACACTCTGAGTCCCATTGTTGATCTCACCCTGCTGTCCTGCCATCTGGCCCAGTTGCCCCATCAATCCGGACATCCCCATACCGCTCTTGCCGGTCTGCATCATCTGGCTTAATGCTCCCTGCATCATCATTGTTGCACGGTTCAGCGAGCTCATGGCTTCACTCTGTTTTCCGGATGAGCCGGATGGATTGCGGTTTTCCATGTTCTGCATTGCATCGTTCATCTGGCGAAGAGAATTTCCCAGTTCACGCCCCATCTCGGGAGTTACCGCAAAAGTCTTCTTGCCGAGATTTCCCAGGTCATTTGCGACATTCGAAAGATCCTGCATCAGGTCGCTCTGCTCTTCCGTGTTGTTCCTGAATCTCTGGGAATTCGGATCGAGGTTCCGGGTATTTTCCTTCAATGATTCCTGCCGCTTTGAGAGTTCCACCATGTTCTGAATCTGTTTCTTGAACTCATTGACAACCTGCTTCATCTGTTTGTCGAGCATCGACTGCTGAATCTGTTTCATCGCATCTGAGAACTGCTGAAGGCCCTGTTCTGCAGACTGCTGATTCTGGTCAGACTGCTGCATATCCCCCGACTGAATCTGCTGAGCCGATTGATTCATTTTCTCGCCGATCTTCTGTTGCTGAAGCTGGCTGTTGGCTTTCGACATTTCGCCGGTCGGCATCTCCTTCGGGAATTCCTCCATTTGGCTCTGGAGCTCCGATGCTTCTTTTTCAAGTTCTTCTGCCTGCTTCTGCAAATCCTGCTCGTGTTTCGCAAGGTCCTGCTGCTTCTGAGCGTCGTTGGAATTTGCCGCCTGCTGACGTAGTTCTTCCTGCTGATTCTTAAGCTCTTCGGCCCGCTTCATGACTTCATCAACCTTCTGCTCGATCTGTATGCGCTTCAGCAGTTCAATCGTTCTCTCGATACTTGCCCGGAACTGTTCTTCCGAGAGCTTCAGCTGCTGCATGGCCTGCTGCATTTCTTCCGGCGAGAGATCTTTTGAGGATTGCTGAAGACGCTTGAGGGCTTCCCGCAGCTCCGGCGAGTCCAGCTTCTCCATGAGTTTCTGAAGCTCCGCATACTTTTCCATCGTTTCGCTGGAGAGAAGCTTGTTCTCTTCTAACTTCTGGACGGTCTGATTGAGCTTTCCGGAGGCATCCTCGAGTTTCTTCTTCAATGCATCGTACCGCTGAACCATCTCTTCGGCTTTCTTCTGCTGCTGCCAGTCCATCTTGTTCTGCGACTTCTTCATCTCGAGCTGCATCTGCTCGATATCTTTTTTCAGCGACTCCGTTTCTTTGGCGGCATCCTGCATCGACTGCATCGATTCCTGCTGATGATCGGAGGCATCGGAGAACACTTCTTCAAGGGATGGGACCCGGAGAAGATAGGTCTCGCTCTTTCCCGATTTCGGCCCGTTCACATTGTCGTTATCGAAGACTTCCGCATAATAGGAAATGGCATCCTCGGGAACGAGATTGAACGGCGTCAGGTTCCAGTGGAACGGAACATCGAGGGTACTGACCGCTGAGTGAGGGAGCGGAATATCGAGCGTCGTGAATTCTTCTGCCGGTTTCTCAAATTTGGATTCTGCCAGCCGGTATTCCAGCCGCAATCGCGAAAATCCAAAATCGTCTTTGAGCCGAAGTACGAGGTCGACCGACATTTCACTCGTCAGATCCACGTTTTTCCCCGGAGAGAGTATTTCGACCGACGGATACTCATCCGGAATAATGCGAAGGACATACTCTACCGGCTCGATGTTCGACAATCCGTCCGCGTCTTTCAAGGAAATATGATATGAGCCGTTCTTTCTCAGGACGAATGTGTTCTCCGCATCCATTCCCCTTTTCGTCAGTTCCCGGCTTGTGCTGTCGTTGAATATCAATTTAGCGGATGAGAGTTCTTTGCTTGCCGTAAGCTTGAGCACCACGGCCGATCCGGGATACGACGTAACATCGCCGGTATTGGGATCGAGAATTTTCGACGGCAGATGCGTGTACGACGGGGGGGTGACCGTCAGTTGCAGGCGTCGGATCAGCGGGCGGTCGAGAACGGTAACCGTATAGGTGATGCTCCGTATGTCTTCCACCGATGCATAGTAGTCGGTCGACGCTTTTAGGCTCGTGAATGATGTGTGAAATGATCCATCCGGATCCGCTTTGAGTGTTCTGACTTCCGGATCAGTTTGACCTTCCTGGCGCGCAATAAGATCTATGCTGGAAACCTTCTTCCCGCGGGTGATGATCGTAACCGGAACATCCTGACCTCGCACCGCCTCGATGTTACCGGGCTGGATCTGGAATTCAACCGGCTGTGGTGCCGCAAACGATTCTCCAAAATGCACGATACGATAAACTGATCCAAAAAATCCTCCCGGAGAGGCAGCAAAAACCAGAACGAAGAGCGCAGCTCCGTACAACATCAATTTTCTTGCCCGACGGACGTTATCATCGACCACCGCGCTCAGAAAATTCAACGGGCGAATCTGATCATAGAGATCCGCAAAGGCGGCATCAATCAGTGCAAGAGAATACCGATGCTGAAGCTGTTCCTTCCCTTCATACATTTGCAGTGCGTCGAGGAGGCGATCACGAACCGAGGGAAAGCTCTTTCCGACTTTTGCTGCGATCGCTGCATTGTCGGCGGATTTCAGAATTCCCGTCATCTTTAATAGAGTAGGACCGACGAGCACCCCGGTCATGCCGGCAATTGCGGTAAGCGTGGTCCAGAATAGTATGGTTCTTCCCGCCGGATGAAGAAGAAGGAGCTGTTCGAGAACCACGACGAGGAGAATGAGCAGGATGGAATAGAACGCCGCCAGAAGCACCCGGGAGAGGAATGTGATCCGTAGTTCCCGCTTCCGGACACCGTCGAGCCGGGAAAGAATTTCCGTATAAATTGGTGATGTTACCATGCAAATCGGGGATGAGCTTCCGGTACTCTAATGAGTTAACGCCCAGACAATGAGGTTTGTTCCGAACCGCAGAGCTTCTTCGCGCTTCTCCGGCGGATCGCCGTGAACTTCCGGCGGATCCCACCCATCGCTCGGGTTGGACTGATACGTATAATAGAGAACCAGCCGACCGTTATGGAAGAGCCCGAATCCCTGTGCCGGCTTCCCGTCATGTTCGTGTGTTTTCGGAGGACCATGGGGAAAATCGTACTGGCAATGGTAGAGTCCGTAGGAATACGGCAGCTCGACCAGATCCTGTTCCGGGAAAATTTTCTTCATCTCGCGGCGAAAGGCTCTATCCATTCCGTAGTCGTCATCGGCATAAATGAATCCGCCGTTTTCAAGATAGGTGCGGATCCTCTTCTGTTCAAAATCCGAGAAGTTGATGTTTCCATGGCCGGTCATGAATATGAACGGGTAGGAAAAGAACTTGTCGCTGGAGACATCCACATAGTCATAGACCGGATCGACATCGATCAATGTATTCTGATGAACGAAGTCGAGGAGATCCGGTTCTTCAAGAGGATCATTGTACCAGTCTCCGCCCCCGGAATATTTCAAACGTGCAATGTGGAACGAGCTCTTGACAGCAGTACCCTGAGCATCGATGACGGACGTCGCCGCTCCCAGAAACAGGAAAAAGAACAGAATCTTCATAATTTCAAGGTATGAAAGAGGAGAGGAAGATGCAACCCTCCGGAGAAAGAGTGTGAGTTACTTTTCAACCGCTCCGATCCGCCAGTTACAATTATGAAACAAGACCGGAGGTTCAGTTATTTCACTGTTTGTTCAATCTGGTTCAGTACTTGGTCAAATGTTACATCGGTTTTGATAATATCATCGAATGTCATTTTTTCTGCTTCTTTTAGGAATGTCACCGCATAGTAATATTTGTGATACACGGCCCTGCCGCTATTGTCCTCTTTGTGTGTCGCCAAAAACTGTCTTGCGTCTTTCAGAGCGTCCACGCTGTTGTAGCCGATGTACTCGCAATATCCCTCATTCTTCCATGTGGTCAATACTCTATACTTCCAAAATCCGAGTCTCTTTTCTATGAGCGTGTGGGTAGTTTCGTGAGCGATCAGCTGGCTTAACTGTCTGACATAATTATCCTGTTCGTCGTATTTGTATGCCTCATTTTTTTCAATGTCACTATGAGCAATGAAAATGGTATTTATGAATGGGTAATTGCAGGCAAATGCTTTTCGCGACATTGGCGCAAGAAAAGAGTAAAGCGTATATCCGTTGCACAGATAAATGTCTTGAGTAAAATTTTGATTATAAATTTCCGAAGCCGATAAGCGTTTTTCTGCATCGTCCAGAATTGTTTGGATGTTGTTACCGAAGGCAGTTGTTGAATGGACGTTGAAATGTCCATACTTGAGTGTGTGTCCAAACAGAACGTTGGGATAAACAATAAATGACAAATAGATTGCAAGCAGACCCAGGATCAAGTAGTTGGCAATTCTCGTCCTTCTTGTTCTCATAAAGAGAAAGTTGGTCAGAGGTTTAAGTCGTTCTTTCATGGTACACATGTCTTGATCAGCCGTGACCTGGTATGGTTATGACTACTTTCCCTCGTGCGTGTCCTTCTTCAAGATAGCGGATAGCGTCCGGAACATGATTGAGCGGATATGTTCTATCAATTACGGGAACCACCTTGCCTGATTCAAGAAGCTCTTTTATAAAAGCCAAATCTTTCTGCACGACCTTTGCCGCGACGCTAACCAATTTCTTTCCACTTCTGAATGATACCAACGGTCCCAAAGAGGATTGGAACATTTGAGCGTTGGTACCGCCGCTCATAACATAAATTCCGCCGGGGCCAAGAGAACGCTTGTAATCGAGCAATGAATGATATCCGTTGGCGCCGAGAATCAGGTCGTATCGCAGTCGGCTCCTGGTGAAATCTTCCTTCGTATAATCAATGACGTGGTCTGCGCCAATCGAGCGAGCCATATCCATATTTCTTGTGCTGCAAACGGCAGTGACTTCCGCCCCGAACAATTTCGCAATCTGTACCGCGAACGTGCCAACACCGCCCGCCGCGCCATTGATCAGCACTTTTTGTCCGGCCTGGATACGTCCGATATCCCGAAGCGCTTGTAAAGCGGTCAACGCCGCCATCGGCGCAGCGGCTGCCTGCTCAAACGATAGGTTGGTTGACTTCATCGCCAATCTCTCTTCCCGGGAACACATATATTCGGCAAAACTTCCCTGACGACATCCGTAAACCTCATCGCCCGGCTGATATTGTTTTGCATTTTTGCCTGCTGCCTCAATTGTCCCGGCAAAGTCGGCTCCGAGGATTCTGTTTTTGGGTCTAAGCAGCCCGGACATAAAGCGGGCAAGAAATGGTTTTGCTCTGAGGAGATGCCAGTCATATGCGTTCACTGAAGCTGCATGGATTTTTATGAGGACCTCGTCCTCCTTGGGAGCAGGTTTTTCGATGTCCATCAGCTGAAGAACATCTGGTGAACCGTATCGCGTGTATACGACGGCTTTCATACATTCGCTGTCAACGTGACCTGCCCCGTTTCATATTTTAGCGGGGGTTGGATCACAGGTTACGCTTCTTGAACTTCAATAGTGACCTGTCGTCATCGCATTAGAACTGAATACTAATACGCGAACGTTTAATTACACTCTCAGCGCCTAGTTTTTTTTGGAACAACAGGAAGCACCACATTCAGAAGAACCAGCACGAGGGATTCATTCCTCGGTGGGACTCATGATGCTTCCATCTCGAAGATATTAACGCAATTCAAGGTCATTGATCGGCCAGACATGGACGCACTCTCCAATAGTAGTGTTGTGACCCTTCCCACCCGAATGGAGAAAATGCTCAATTTTATAAGTCTATGGTCACTCAAATCAATGGATGTATTTCTCTCTTAAAGTCGAAATCTTGATTGAAACGATCTTTGGTTGGAATGATTTGATATCTTCCAGCGGAATACAATTATCGAACGTGGTAATCAGTACGACCATTTCACTATCCAATCCTACGATATTATACCCAACCGGACTTTCGCTAGGCCGAATTGTAATCACTTCGCCTTTATGACCATTAAACATATCAACCCCGTAATCACAATCATTATGTGCGTTGTAGATAGCTGTAAGACTATCTAACCAAAAAAGACTGTCAGATGTCAGATCCATGCTCATCCGAGCTGATGTATCTTTCCACGGTAGAGCGGGATTCAAGCTCAAGATATCATACTGGACTGTTCCAGGCGCATCTTGGCCTACCTCATAGGGAAAAATTACAAAGTCTTCGTGCGGGCTCCAGATGAATTGGCCGTAGAGGTTATTCAAATTGGTGGGAGGTTTATCTTTATCGACGTTATCATAATAATAACCCTGAAAGGAAGCACCAGACTGTGAATTGGTAAATGTACAGAGGTACTTGATATAGTTTCCATCCCATTCGTGGACCAGCCCTTGTTCCACATTCCTGAACTTCAACAAGAGTTTACCCCCCGGTGAGGCATAAGTGGAGTCATTCGGTTGTCCACAGCAAGGAGAAAAAAGAAACAATTGGAAAAATATAACTAACGTTGAAATAAAGACAGGCGCTTTTGTCATTGAAATAGGATCGGCGAAGACGGGTTATCAGTTATTGATTTTCACAAGATGAAAAGTGATTGACTGCTTTCTCCATTTCTAAGTTCAACCCCTATCATTCATTCCTCCAACAGAAACTATATTTCATCCACGTATGTGCGTTTACAGAGTCAAGTGTTGGATTATCCTGTGACAATCAGGATACAAAAGTTAACGGTTAACTGGTGATGATAGAACGAAATGATCACTCCCGTGATGGTGTTGAAACGCTACTGCTCAAGTTATGAAAGATGGGAGGAAGATGCAACCGTGCAGACAGCAACCTTGCATCATGCAGGGGAATTGAGAAGGGATTCTCCTGACGGATTAGTAAGGAGATCAAAACTGCCAGCCCCGGCGACTCGATTTCACCGGGACTGGCTGGGTTTTAACACCACCAACGGAGAATATGTGACAGTAACGATGCGGAATCACGCCCCGCATCCGGCTTCTGAAACGGACGTCCCTCTCACGTCCGTGCCATCGTTCACTAGTCCATGATCTTGCGCAGAAACGCCGGCTTCTCGGCATCGGAAGCCGAAGCGGATTTCTGCTGCTCGCCGTCATCCTGCTTGAACGGATTCAGGGAGATATCAATCCCCTTCCGCATGAATGCCGGCTCATCAAGTTTCTGCAGATCGTGGAGCTCGCGCGGAATTCTGTCGATGACTTTTGCCGTCGGCTTTGCAACCCTCACGGCTCCGGTTCCGCGCTTGTTGAATCCCGTTGCAATCACAGTCACCATCATTTCATCGGCAAGATTCTCATCCACCACCGCACCCATGATGACATTCGCTTCCTCGCCTGCCGCTTCATGGATAACGCTGACCGCTTCATCGACTTCCACCAGCGACATGGTCGGACCGCCGGTAACATTGACGAGCACGCCCTGGGCGCCGGAAATCGAGACACCTTCCAGGAGCGGGCTGGAAATTGCCGCATGTGCCGCCTCGATCGCGCGGTTTTCACCCGTTGCAACACCGGATCCCATCAGCGCATCACCCATCTCCCTCATGATCGTCCGGACATCGGCAAAATCGACATTAATCAACCCCGGTGTCGTGATGAGCTCGGAGATGCCGCGTGTTGCGTTGTACAGCACATCGTTGGCGCGGTCGAACGCTTCCTGGAGTGGGGTGTTCCGTTCCACGATAGAAAGAAGCTTCTGGTTCGGAATCACGATGAGCGTATCGACCTGTTTCTTCATCTCTTCGATACCCGACTCGGCCTGCGACATTCTCTTTTTGCCTTCGCAGGTAAACGGCTTGGTAACGATCCCGACTACCAGTGCACCGACGCTCTTTGCAACATTTGCGACGATCGGCCCGCCGCCGGTTCCTGTTCCCCCGCCCATTCCCGCAGTCACAAAAACCATGTCGGTACCTGCAAGGACACGAGCAATTTCGTCGCGATCCTCTTCCACGGCCCTCTGGCCGATGGAAGGATCCGCTCCGGCACCGAGCCCGCGTGTCAGATTCTTTCCGATCTGCACTTTATTCGGCGCCTTGTTTCTCTCGAGCGCCTGGCAGTCGGTATTAATCGCAAAGAAATCGACCCCCTGGAGCCGTTTGTCGATCATGCTGTTGACGGCATTTCCGCCGCCTCCGCCGACCCCCACCACGCGAATCTTTGCGCCATGGTCGAAGTAGTTATCGAGTTCTATCACAATCAGTTCTCCTTATGTTATGGTGGATTGGTTTGTTGAAATTGTTATGTTCTTCTTTTCTCAGTCAGATTCAGAAAACCTCAGAGCTCTTCAAACCAGCTCTTCATTTTTGTAAAGACTTTTTTCAGACCGCCTTTGTGCGTCGCCTTTCCGTTCCCGTCGAACGACAATTGCGTGTGCTCCTTGTGCCGGAGGCCGTGCAGGACAAGACCGACGCACGTTGCACACATCGGGTTCTCGATTTCGCGGACGAGACCGGCATTAAACCCCGTCGGGATCCCGATTTTCACGGGCATGCCCAGCACTTCCTGTGCGAGCTCCGCAGCGCCTTTAATCAAAGCACCTCCGCCCGTGAGGACAACACCGGCAGAGAGATGCCGTGAGTATCCTGACCGCTTGATCTCCATCGCGGCGAGCTCAAAGATCTCCTCGACTCTCGGTTGGATGATCTGCGCCAGGAGCCGCTTGTCAATCTCGAGCGGCGGGCGGCCTCCGATTCCGGGAATCGTGATCGGCTCATCGTCGACAACACTCCGGACGTAGGCAAACCCGTGCTGGCATTTGAGTTTCTCCGCCTGCTCCATGAGCACGCCGAGCCCTTTGCGGATGTCGTTGCTGATCTGATTTCCGGCAAACGGGATGACGGCGGTATGGCGGATGGTCCGGTCTTCGAATACTGCAAGATCGGTTGTTCCGCCGCCCACGTCGAGGAGGGCAACGCCGACCTCTTTTTCCTCTTCATCCAGAACGGCATAGCTTGATGCGAGCGGCTCGAGCACGACATCCCGGATGTGCAAACCGGCGCGTTCCACACACTTATAAATGTTCTGTGCGGCGGTGACCAGACCGGTGATGATATGCACATTCGCCTCAAGCCGGACCCCGGACATCCCCACAGGATCACAAACGCCATCCTGCCCGTCGATGATGAATTCCTGCGGGATAACATGTATGATCTTTCTGTCGGCAGGGAGCGCAACGCGCTTGGTATCTTCGATCAGGCGGTTGACATCGGCTTCGGTGATCTCGCTCTCCGGACCGCTGATGGCAATCACGCCCCTGCTCTGAAAGCTCTGAATGTGATCCCCTGCGATGCCTACGATCACCGATTCGATCTTGATCCCGGAGCGGGATTCGGCTTCCGCAACCGCGCTCTGTATCGAGCGAACGGTCTTGTCGATGTTGGTCACGACGCCTCTTGTCAACCCGTCGGATGGACTTCTTCCGATACCGAGGACGTTGAACTTCCCTCCCTCATCCACCGAAGCAACGATGGCGTACACTTTTGTCGTCCCGATATCCAGCCCGACGATAATTTCCTGTTCCATCAGAGATTCCTTTCCTATAAAGCCGCTTTTGATTGCGGCGGTCTGTTGTCGTTTTGCCAGCGCACAACCACCTGGTCATCGAACCGCAAATCGACATATTTCAACTTGTCCGAGTTGTCGGATTTCACAAATTCACTCCAGAATGTCTGCAGCATGAGAAGTTTTTTCGGAATATCATCCCGCCCGAGATAGATCGGAACCCCGACATCGCCGGAATAGAGCGTGATGTCTCCTCCTCCGTTCATGTTGACCTCGGAGATGAAATGATAAAGGGAAGAGTCGATCTCCTGCGCATCCTGAAGAATCCGGATGGCTTCGGTGATATCGGGAAGCGCAAGCTTACCGCCGAGATGCACGTTGCCGAACCCGCCTATTCCGCTGATCATCGGGAGGTCGAGCTTCGCATTTGTCTGGAGGTACGGCAGGAGCGTTCCATCCGCGTCAATATACCAGAGAGAACCGTTATTCACCGACGCGATCGGCTGCCGTTCCGTCACCTGGAGAGAAAGGTTGTCCGGATACTCTCCGCAAAAATCCACCGACCGGATAAACGGCTGAGCGAGAATCTTTTTCCGGACTGCATAGAAGTCCGACGAAAACATCGACACTGGCGGAACGATCCCCGAAAGCGCAACAACCTGCTGGGAAGCAAGGATATGCGTTCCCTCGACATTCAGATGCGCAATGCTCAACGTGGATTTCCATTTCCATGCGCCGACGATGCATGCCGCAAAGATCATCAGGATCAGTGCCAGCACCCAGATTCCCCAGCGGTGCACACCTTTCTGCGTCCGTGTTACCGGAGCCCGATATTCTTCTTCATTCATGCCGTAAATTCCTTCGTGACGCTTTCCGGAAAGCCGACGAGCTTTACTTCGGGCTCGAGGAGAATCCCGAATTTCTGAGACACGGTTGTTCGTGCAAGCCGCAGGAGATCCACGACATCGGCCGCCTTCGCGTCCCCCAGATTGATGATGAAGTTTCCGTGTTTTTCTGAAATCTGTGCATTACCGCGTTTCGTTCCCTTCAGGCCTGCCTGCTCGATCAGCCGGCCCGCAAAATTCCCTGTCGGATTTTTGAACATGCTTCCGGAGTTGGGAAAATTCAGCGGCTGCGATTTATTCCTCTTGAGCAGCATATCACGACGGGCATTCAGGACTTCCCCTTTGTCCCCCGCAGGGTAGCGGAACCGGGCCCGCAGGATGACGTCACGTTGAAACGCAGAGCGCCGATAGGAAAACCCCGCCGCTTCCTTCTTCACGGTCATCCGTGAACCATCGCGGAGAACATCGACATCCACGAGGAAGTCGGAAATCTCTCCTCCCCAGGCGCCCGCGTTCATCATAATCGCACCGCCGAGCGTGCCCGGAATTCCGGCAAGCATCTCGGCACCTTTGAAGCTCTGCTGTATCGTGAAGTCCACAAACCGGGCGATGGTAACACCTGCCTCCGCAACGACTGCGTCACCCTCGAGCAAGAGCGAAGCGAGACCCGCTTCAAGGTTCATCACCGCACCGCGAATGCCGTCATCACTCACAAGAAGATTGCTTCCTTTGCCGATCACAAACATGGGGAAATGCTGGCCCTGCAGATAGTTGACGATACGGATGACATCTTCCTGGTTCGCCGGTTCGAGAAAATAGTCCGCCGGACCTCCGACACGAAGCGACGTATATTTGCTGAGGGGCTCGTTAATCGCAATGCGTCCCCGGCAATTTTTCTTTATGTCATCAATATTGACCACGTGGCCCGTTTTTCACTTTTTATTTTTGACTTTTTAATTGTTTCAGGAATTCTTCCCCGTATTTCCAGATATCCCCGGCGCCCATCGTGATAACGATATCGTGCGGTTTGACGAGCCCCAGCAAGACTTCCGGCACCTTCTTCTTATCGGGAACATACAGAACATTCTTATGTCCGAACTGCTTCGCGGCGTTGGTAATCAGCTCGCCGGTGATCCCCTGAATGGGTTCCTCGCGTGCCGGATAAATATCGGTCACAATCAGGATGTCGGAAAGGAGGAAGGATTTTGCAAACTCTTCGTAGAAATCTCTCGTGCGCGTGTAGAGATGCGGCTGAAAGACACACACGACGCGCCTGCGCCATCCTGCCTTGGCACCGAGAAGTGTTGCCTTGCATTCCGTCGGATGATGGGCGTAGTCATCATACAGGGAAATCTCCCGGGCTTCGCCTTTCTTTTCCCACCGGCGCTGAACTCCGGAAAATTTTTCTATTCCATCCTTTGCCTTTGCGAAGGTCACGCCAAGCTCAAGTCCCACAGAAATTGCCGCGAGCGCATTCTGGACGTTGTGCCGGCCGGGAATCTGCAGTGTCACGTTCCCCAGTTCTTTTCCATTCTTCACGACGGTGAACTGGACTGTATTGTCCTTATGCCGGATATCTACTGCCTGGACATCCGCCTGCGGATTGAGTCCATAGGTGATGATCTTTTTCTGACTCAGCTGCGGCATGATATCCTGGAGTGCCGGCTCATCGAGGCAGAGGACGATGAATCCATAAAACGGAACCTTCTTCGCGAACTGGACGAATGCGCCCTTGATATCCTCAAGATCGCGGTAACAATCCAGATGATCCGTCTCAAGTGTCGTGAGAACTGCAATGGTCGGCGTGATCGAGAGAAATGACCGGTCGAATTCATCTGCCTCGACGACAATGAATTCTCCGTGACCGAGGCGCGCATTCGTGCCGCCTAATCCGTTGAGTCTTCCGCCGACGATAACGGTCGGGTCGAGGCCTCCCTCCATGAGGATGAGACTGACCATCGACGTGGTGGTGGTTTTACCATGTGTTCCGGCTATCCCGATGCCATATTTCAATCGCATGACTTCGGCGAGCATTTCGGCGCGCCGGATAACGGGAATTTTTCTCCGCTGTGCTTCGAGAATTTCCGGATTGTCGAGTGCAACTGCCGATGAATAGACAACCGCGTCGATGTCCGGTCCGACATTCGATACAGTATGTCCTTCATGGATCTCAACGCCGAGTTTCTGCAGCCGTTCGGTAATCTCGGAAAGAGCGCGGTCAGATCCGCTGACCTTGAATCCTCCCTGATCCATGAGGATTTCCGCAATGCCGCTCATCCCAATGCCGCCAATGCCGACGAAGTGTATTTTTTTGATCGAAGAGAACATGCGATTTTCTATTTTCCGATAATCATCCTGACAGCCACGACCAGTAACAGGAGGCCGAAGAGTTTTCGCAACAGATCCGTTGAAAGCGAATGCGCTATCGCACCGCCGATATAGCCGCCCGCGAACATGCCGACACAGAGGATCACGGCAACGCGGATATTGATATTGCCGTCCTGATAATACTGCCAGGCCGCCAGCAGACCGGTGGGAGGGATCAGCATGGCCAGCGTGGTTCCCTGCGCCATCTTCTGATCAAAACCGAAGACGTAAATGAGAGCGGGAACAACCATAATCGCGCCGCCGATGCCGAACATGCCTGCGAGTGTTCCACCCGCGAGTCCGAGTGTTATGTATTCAACAATTTCCATGGCAGTTCCTTTCCTTCAGTTCACATCGTGCTACTGCAATCCGAATGTGAAGCGTTTTCCCTTGGGCAATCGCTCGCTCAGGCGCTGCATCTCAGCGTAGAGATCACGGTCCCGTTCATAGCGTCCGATCCTGATTCGGAATAATCTCCGGCGGTTCTTCATCTTGAAGACGACAACCTGTGACCGGCCTGCCGTCTGTACCGATCGCTCGCGTCCGAGATGAAACCACTCGATATTGTCCAGCGGAATTTCCCGGTTACGGAATTTATTGTGGAAGATGATTTTTTCCGGTGCGATGATCAGCTTCCGGTCACGCGTTTTATTCAACAATAAAACGACGAACGACAGCAGCACAAAGAAGATGATGATATAGAGTATCGGATCCCCAACGAGCGTCGGAAGACGATCGAACGTGAACGTTCCGCGGATTCCTGCATACAGCAGCAGTGTCAGAAGATAGAGTAACGACTGCTGGTAATAGAAATCCAGTTTGTATTTGAACGCCTTGGATCCCGGCGGAAAAAGATGTTCGGCGGTCATGATCCGGCTCCTTTCCGCGAACCAAGATCGATTGCATGCTGTGCGATCGTTTTCGCCGCGCCGGGCTTTCCGAGTTCGCGCGATTTTTCGCTCATTTCGCCGAGGCGACCACCATCAAACAACTCCCGAACCACAGGTAGAAGACGTTGCGCAATTTCCTGATCGGAGATCATTTCCGCAGCACCTGCCGAGACCAGAGCCCGCGCATTTTCAACCTGATGGTTCGCAGCGGCGAACGGGTACGGGATGAGAAGCGCCGGCTTACCGAGCCGCGTCAATTCTGCAATCGTCGTCGCGCCGGCACGGCAGACCACCAGATCAGCAGCAGCATAGGCGAGATCCATACGATCGATGAACTCGCGTGCGCAGACATGCCTCGACGAGATTCTTGCAGCGGCTTCCGACGCGCTCCGAAAATCCTCAGTGCCTGTCTGCCAGAGAATCCGGAATCCTTCGTTCACAAGGGCTCCAAGGGCTCCGCTGACAGCTTCATTGATGCTGTGAGCACCGAGACTTCCCCCCACAACGAGGAGTGTTTTTCTTCTCTCCGCGATGGAAAAGCCGAAGAAGGATAATCCTTCCGATGCGTCAGCTCCATCAAGATCGGAACGGGTGGGATTTCCCGACACATAAATGTTCGACGATTCCGGAAAATATTTTCTCGAGCTCTCAAATGCGAGATGCACCTCATCCACTCTGCCCGCCAGCATACGTGTCGTGATCCCCGGATAACTGTTCTGCTCCTCGATCAACGTTGGAACTCCGAGCGCTGCTGCACACCGCAGCACGGGACCCGAGACATAGCCGCCTGTTCCGACGACGACATCGGGATGAA
>Ga0335079_10001046_pt1 | contig 31475 bp, 22 predicted proteins | sample Lox_Sample_33_FD_206719 | JGI IMG/M metagenome (GOLD analysis project Ga0335079, IMG submission 206719) | Soil microbial communities from Loxahatchee National Wildlife Refuge, Florida, United States - Lox_Sample_3.3 | ecosystem: Environmental > Terrestrial > Soil > Wetlands | place: USA...
AAATGAAGTGATCGCATCGCAGAACACGATGTTGCAACGCTCTGGAGCTTCCACGGGCAAGATGGAAACCCAGGTGCTGGCGCGCCACTTCGATACGCAGTTGAAGCAAGTCGACAGCTGGCTGCAGCGCCAGCCTCACATGAAGGTTCTCTATGTTGATTACGCAGAAGCCGTGCGAGATCCGCTGACCTACGCGCAGCGGATTTCGGAATTTCTGGGCGGGGCGCTCGATTGGGAGAGGATGGCCGCCACCGTCGACTCAGGACTGTACCGGCAGCGCTCTTCCAGGCCGCCCGGCAGCTGACGGGCGCAAATCAAAGCGAGGGAAGGGAGAGAATTGCAGATGAGCCGAATGATTTTCGTGCTCGGGATTTTCTCGATGTCGGCGGCCCTTGGCGTATTGGGATACCAGTGCCTGACCTATTACTTTTACGGAAGCTGGCCGCCCGTCTCGGCCGGCTATGTCTGGGGACAGGTTTTCGGCAACATCCCCGCACAGGGTCAGGGTTGGGTGAACTACGTGCTCCAATGGCTCGCCAAAGTGCCAGTCGTGGCGCTTGGCCTCGCGCTGGCCTACGTGCTGCTATTTTGCTCAGACATGTTGCGCGGCCGAAACGAACGGCCGGCACGCTGAGCGACGGTCTGCGCGCCAGAGCTTCGCCGCCTCTCGCTCTCGGCCCAACTCACGATTGCGCGGACGACGACCTCAGGGGATCCACGACCAGATTTCTACCATGAAGAAGCGGATTATCATCTGGGTGAATGCTTCCCAGGTGGGCATATAGACGCCAGTCATCTTCGCCCAGCCGTCCATCAACGGGTGAAGACGGCCGCTAGGGTTGGGAAACTCGGCGCGGACCCGGATCACGTTGGTCGAACCGCCGTTGGGATCGGTCTGAGCATCGGGTGCGATAGCCATCACCTTGCCTTGGAACATGTCGGTCGGGTAGCCCCAGGGTCGGGCACGAACACCTCCGCCGATCCGGACGTGATCCAGATCCGTTTCGGGGACATAGACATCGGCCTGAACGGTGCGATGATCCTCGACCGTGAACACCACCGCTCCGTTCGCGTTTGACGGATTGAACCACTGCCCTCGCAGCAGTTGTGGATTGGGCGTGACGACCTCGCCGGCGCTGGTGGCGCGGATCCGGGTCCGCTCGAGCTGGTCTTCGTAATAAGCGACCGCCGCCGTATATTGACGGACCGAGGCGCGGGCGGCTTCGATTTGAGCCGGCGTCGACCCAGCGCGAACTTGGTCGTAATTCGCCCGAGCCACTTCGGCCGCCGCCTTGTCCTGTTCGTACGTCGACAGCACTTGGTCGTAATTTGAGCGCGACACGAAATCCTTCCCCACGAGCGTGGCATAGCGGTCGTATTGTGCCTTGTCATAGGGCAATTTCGCCGCCGCATTCTCGAACTGCTGGCGCGCGAGCTCGACATCCTGGGGGCGCGGCAACTCAAACAGAGTCTGCAAGTTCGCCTTCGCATTCTCGAGCTGAGCCCTTGCGTTCTCAAGGTTGTAGCGCTCGTCCCAATCCGACAACTGGCCCAACAGCTGGCCCGGCTCGACACGCTGACCTTCGTTCACCAGCACTTCTGTAAGTTCGCCTTGGATGCGTGCGTTCACCTGAACCTTGTCGGCGGGCAGGATCGCGAAATTACCCCCAGCCTCATAGGAGTACGGGACAAAAGCGATGGCTATCAAAAGGCCGAGCAGCGTTGCCCATATGATGAGCGGTGTGTTCGAGACCGACCGGTCAGTGCCTACGCGGCGCGCCGGCGCGCCCATCGGCGCGGGTTCCCGCGCTTCGCGAGGCCGGCCGATTGCGGGGCTCAGTGTCTCGATCGTGTCGCCCACAAATCCGTAGGCTGGACGCGTCGCCCCCTCGCTTCTAATCATCCCCCAAATCCAAAGGCGCGTCGCGACGGGCGCGATCGCTAGCAGCGGCAGCGCGATCGACTGCAGCACTGCCACGACCGGCGGCGGATACCACGCCACGCTCGCGATCTCGCCGAGCAGTACGATTGCTCCGGTCGTGGCCTGCAGCCAGAACCCAGACAAGACGACCATGTGGAGGCGATAAGTTCCACCCGCGAGCCACGGGTCGGGTTGGCTGAATGCGGTCGCGAGGAAGCGCCTTCCGTGACTTGGAAGGAATGGCGCCGCGCCGATGAGGAAGCTTGCAAGTCCGAAGAAGCTGATGGCGAGGGCAAATGGCGTGATCACGGGTCCGAGCGCTGCAGACGCAAGGCATGCGGTTCCGCCGACCGCGAAGAGAGCGAGGCCAGCAACACAGGGAGCGGCGACGACGCCGAGCACATGACGTGAAGCCATCGCTCCCCAAGCCGAATCATCGAAAGCGAGACGGGGGAGGAGTCCGGCGCGCAACGAGATGCCGAAGCTCCGGGTCGCGTAACCGAAAAATGACGCGACCACTGCCTGAGCGAGCGGCGGCACGATGGCCGTCACGATCAGGGCCGTCACGACGAGCACCGCGAGCAGTGCCGGATTGAGGCCCGTGAAGGCGGTGCTCACCAGACCAGCTTGCAGCGGCAAAGCCACGGCAACGACGATCAAGAGGGGGAGCAGCATCCAGCGGAAGAAGCGAAGGGGACCGCAAATCCCGTCGAGTACGCGCAGAAGGACCGTGGGATTGCCGAAGCGCACGGCAAATTGAAGCGGAAGAGAGTCGACGTCCGCCCGTTCGTCGATCTCGGCGAGCAATGGGTTGGCCAGTTGCTCCGGCAGAGGCTTGGAGGGTGAAGTGTCCCGAATTGGCTCGATCACCCCGGAGTCGGAGAGCTGCTCGATGAAGCTTTCGAGCTGCTCAGGCGTGAGCGGCGTTCCGAACTTTGCGCCGAATTTCGATTGGATTTCGCCAACGGAGTTGCGCCCGTCGAGCGCGCGCCAAAGGAAATATTCCTTGTCGCCGAACTGCAATACTTCCTTGCCGGCGGTCTTAATAAAGTAGATTTGCTCGCCGCCGTCGCGCTTCGACGAACTCAGGCTGCCGACATGGCGGAAGGGAACGGGAGCGTCGCGGCGCCCGGTCCCGCTTCTTCGCTCGCTCGTGTCGATGGTCATCGGCTACCCCAAGGTACAGGTCCAGACCCTACGGAGGGCCGCGGGACACCTATAGTTAAGACTAGGCCGAACAATACAATTTATACGATTGGGCCTATTTCCGCAATGGCTGCCGCAGGCTCTCCGTTACGACCCTTAATACGCAGAAGGTCCCGTTCAGGATTGATGAGGGCAAAGCCTGCGAGTGCACCGGTACTTACCAAAATGCCGAAGATCAGGAAGCCTCTCCGAAACCCCGCCATCGGGTCGGCGCTGACGTCGACAATGACACCGAGCGCGAGCGGGGTGAGGAGGCCGGCTATCGTAATGATCCCATTGGTCAGGCCGAGGAGGGCACCGCGCTGGCGGACCGGGGAAAGCTCGCCAATGCAGGCTGGCCCCAGGCTAAAGACGATTCCGCCGAGCGCTGTGCTCAACATAACGAGCGCCACAGGTAAGACGTGCCCCGGGGCCAGCGGCAAAGCCATCAGCGCGAGCCCAGCAACGAGAACACAGGCGCACGATACTCCGCCCCGGGCCAATCGACTGGGCACGCCGGCCTGGCGAAGACGATCGGCACCGTACGCGATGAGCGGCGAGGCCACGATCTGGCTAAGCGCCGGCAGCACTACAATCCACCCGGTTTGGGCTATTGAGAAACCCAGAACCTTGGTGAGATAGGACGGAAGCCAGACAACATAAAGCGTCGCCTTGGCATAGGCGACGAACATAACGATCCACACTCCGATCACGCTGCCGGTTGCAAGCATTCGGCGATATGGAATGCGCTCCTCGCCTTCGCCCTCGCCAGCGAAGGGTTGGGCAACGCGTAGGGGTCCCTCCCGGGCAGAGGCTAGCCACAGTGCCGTCCACGCGAAGCCGCAAAGCGCAAGGACAGCGAAGACCGCGTGCCAGGAAAAGGTGACTATGAGAAAGGTCGTAAGCGGCGCCACGATGCCCGCGCCCGCGGACGCGCCGATGACGATGACGCTCGAGGGCAACAGGCGCCGCGCTTCCGGAAACCACTTGTAAGCGGAGTGGAGCGCCACCGGGAACGCCGGGCCTTCCCCTGCTCCCAGCGTCAAGCGCGAGGCATAGAGGGCAGCCAGCGGAACGTTCCACATCAATGGCAACTGCGCCAGCGACCATACGAGCGCCATCGCCGCGATGATCCAGCGGGTCTCGATACGGTTGGCGATGAAACCGACGATCAAGGCCGCGATCGAGAACAATAAGAAAAAGCTGCTGCCGACCGAACCGAATTGCGCGTGCGAGAGATGAAGATCGCGCATGATTGGTATCGCCGCGAGGCCAAGCGCGGCCTTATCGGCGAAATTAATCATCATGAATAGAAAGAGCATAGCGATCGTGAGCCACGCTCGTCGTGAATGCGACATGTCCTCTCGATGCCTCCGCGAATGCAATTAGCGGCCAGCGCGCGCGGCGTCGACAAAAATTGCATGGACCGAGGCGGCAAACAACGACCGCTTCTTGACATTCACGGGCCGAAAGCACACGCTCGGTGCGCTTTCTACGACTATTGAGGCAGAACTTTGCGCACGTTGCTGAGTGCGGCGTTTCTATTGGTTTTGACGGCGGCGGCTTTTGCCGATGGTGTGCCGGCGGATACACAGTCCTTGTCCGCGGAAGCTGCCGCGAAGCGTAACGAGGAGGCGCGCGCAGAACTTGATAGGGCGCGCCAAGCGGTGGCGCGCGAGGATTGGCCGGAGGCGCTGCGCGACTGGAACGACCTCTTTGTTCACGGTAACGCCGAGGCCCCTGTACAGCTCTGCCGGATGTATTTCGATGGTCGCCAAGGAGAATTCAGCGCCAGGCAAACGGTGCAATGGTGCCGCCTCGCAGTCGCGGACAACGACGCCGGCGGGCTTTATCGCATGGGACTGCTTTATCTCGTTGGGCTGGGTGTCGACCGGAATTTCGATCAGGCCCGCGCGATCTGCGCTGCGGCTCGCACGCTAGAACCCGGGCCGGACGTCGCCGCTGGATTCTGCCTTGCCGTCGTGGCGCAGGAGAAAAGCGCTGTTGCACGGGAATCGATGCGCGAACCGCCAGTACCGTCAAGCGGCATCCCCGAGACTGACGTGCACGCACGCGCACCGGCACAGGAATGCGCGGAGACTTTCGCAAGCAACGGCGCGCGGTTCGACTCTGCGCTGGCGGTGAAATGGTGCGGAGAAGCCGCTTCCGCAGGCGATCCGGGAGCGATTTATCGACTCGGCCTGATGAAGCTTATGGGCTTGGGGATGAAACGTGATCTGGCCGCGGCGACGTCGGATTGTGAAAGCGCCCAGGCGCGGAGCGGGGGCCGTCTCTCCGCGGCCTATTGCGTCGCAGCGGCAGCGGCCTTGCGTAACGCTGCACGATCCGCGGCGCTTGGCCGCGAGCTTGGTGATATCGACACGAATCCGGCGATCGGCGGAGCGTTGCCCAAGACGGAAGCCGATCCTTATCTCGCCGACCGATTACTCGACGAGCCGCATCAAGCACCGACCGGATTGCAATATACCTGCCGCGACATGCAGGAATGGGCGTTGTTCGAGGCACCCGACCTGACCATCCTTAATCCTCGCGACAAACTGTTTGGGCGCAAGATCATCGAGTATCAGCCGTCGGATTTCGCAGCGCTCGACCAAGGCGCCGCGGAATGCATCAGTGCTCTCTCCCGGGTCGACGCCGACGGCAAGCTGCGCCACGATCTCGCAACATTCCAGTCGTCGCTCACGGCGCTACGGGCCCGTCGTTCCGCGCTTCTTGCTGAACAATCGAAAAGTGGCACGGTAGAGCGGCGGGTCGCGGACGTGAATCGGCTCGGCAAAGCTGACGTGCTGATCGTTCCGTCGTTCCTGACTGCGCACGAGAACGCGTGTGTCGACCATATTCGTCGCGTTTGGCTTGCGAGCACGGCCGCCACGAAGAAACATCAGGCGCTTGAGATCAGTGACACCGCACTCGCCACGGAGAAGGGTAACTACGTGGTTCGGGGCCATGCGCGCGCCATCGAAACTGACGACGAAAGCCGCGACGTCAAGGCCTACGATCGCTACAGCTGCACGTTCGTCGGACAATCAGGTAAGATTGCGTCTTCCTCGCTCGATGCTTACGAGCCGGCGCCGGCGCAATCTGCCGACGAAGTCCAATGACCATCTTGCGCTATCTTGTGATTGCCGTCGTTTCGATCGCAATCGGGGCTGCGCTTGCGCCGCGCAAAGCATCGGCGCAAACGACTTGCTTCGGAAATTCGAAGGTCATGACCTGCCTCGGTGCGGCCGGCAGCCCGTCGTACCAAGTGAATTGCTTCGGATCGAAAAGCTACCGAACCTGCCAATCGCAAAACGCGCAGTTCTCGCAGTCCGGAACACCGGCGAGCGCCAATGCGTCGAGCTCATCTCCGTCTTTCCAATCGGCGAGCGTCGCCGGCTCTGCGTCATCGCCTTCGGATCCCGCGTTCGGGAAGGCACCGGCCTTGCCGGGCGATCCCGCATTCGGCCCGCCGCCCTCGTCGCCGACGGACCCGGCTTTTATGCAGCCGCCCCAACCACCGCCGAACTATGCCAGTCCTGCTTCTCCCACGAACGCGAGCGTGCCGACAGTAGGCTCAAACGGCATCAGTTCGAGCATTCCAAGCCCATACTTCCTTGTGCCACCACCCACCGTTCGCGAGCCGATGCAGCCGCCGCCGTCGATCAACGTGCCGGTGGTGCCTGCGCCGACGATCGGCCCCTATGTGGCGCCCGTCGGAAACTGAGTCTCAATCGCGATCAGGCGTTGCGGGTTTCGCGCCACAAGGGCCGCGAAGGATCGAAACCGACTCGCGGCGCGCGTGAAGAGTTGCGATTTCGATCATTGCATCTGCATCATACCGTGCCGCGGCTTCTCGATAGAGATGCTGCGCCGCGCTATACGCCGCGCGCTGGTCCGGCCGACGACGATCCACGACCGGCGCCTGGCCTCGAGCGCTGCGCATCAGTCGCGGATTGTGGAGAATTACCAGATCAGGCGGACTCATAGGGAACCCTCTCGTTATTGAGGCGCTCTCAACAAAAGAGCGCTCCTTGCTTGTCACCCCCTCGAATTTCTTCTCATACGAAGCATTGTGCGCACTCATCCCCTCTCGTTCTGGGTCTGCCTAATCTCGGTCACGTGCGCTAAGGTCTGCCGGATCAACGTTGTGGCACAGGGATTCGCGCAAACCCTGCTCGAAAGGACGAGGTGACGATCATGGGAAATCCTCTATCTTCGCGAAGCCACGTGATGAAAAGGCAATCGATTTCGAGGGTCGGACGATGAAACGAACAGCGCTGCTAATCGCCGTCGGTCTTGCACTTGCTGCGCCGATCGCCGCTAATGCCCAGTCGGCCGGCCAGGCGAATGAGGCCGCCCAGGCTCGCGCCGCGTTTCAGAAACTGAGCCCGGACCAGAAGAAAAAGGTCATGGCGCTCGGTCAGCAGATTCAAAAGTTGCGTGAGCAACAATTCGCGATTTTGGGGCTGCCTCCGCCGCAGCGCGGAGCAGGCGCGGGTGCTGAGGGCGGCGGGGGCTTGTGACCCTCAACGACAATCGTAATAGTAGGTCGTGTAGGAATTATCGGACGCAATAGTCGCGTGCGATTGCGTGGCGGCTTTGTCAAACTTGCTGCAATACCGCGTGGCTGTCGGATCCGGGTTCGCGTCGCCTTTCACCTTGTATACGACGCCCGAGGAATCGCCACTTAGCTGCGTGATCGCGCCGCTCGTTGCCTTACTCTTATCGTCGTCTCCCGACAGCGCCTTATAAATGTGACGCGCCGCGAAGAAGCATCCAGTCTGCGAGAGACACAACAAAACGACTAAAACGCGTGTCACTGAGCCGCTCCTCGCGTGACCACCTTGCCGAGGCGGCTGATCGTGGCACGCATACGAACGTCTCACAACGAATTCCGGCACGCGGAGGCGCCCTGTCGATCACGGGCGCAGAGAGTTCCCAATGCTGGTTGAAGGCGGTGCTAACGACGTGCCGCCGGCAGGGCGCACCGAGCCAAATGGTGCGAGCCGGTTTTCGATTCTTATTGTGCCTTGAAGCGTACCGGCCGTCGTGAAGGCCGGACCGAATTCCACGAATTAGGCACTCCGCGTGCCAATCTCGAACCTGTCGCGCCGATAGGCTGAGGCGATCGCAATCATGTCGCTGGCGGACCAAGTGGTCGCAGCCTCGCGATAGGCTTCACGCGCCTTGCGTCGTGCGGCGATATTGGCCTCAATTCGGTCGAAGCTAGTTTCGGCATCGAACGGCATGGGCCACCTCCAAGGGTCTCACCGGCCCCTCGGTTTACGCGCGAATCGTAAATCCTTTCTTGAAAATGGATTGGGTTTTAAGGATTTGGGTCGCTGACGCGGAGCGTGGTGCCACTCGGACGCAAAGCAAACGCCCAAGGCTCGGGAGCTTCCCTCGCGGGGACACCCGAGCCTTGAGTTTCGCCGATGGTTGAGGCTTCGGCTCGTCCGACCTGGCGTGAGGCTGGACGAACCGGCGGGACTCAGCCGTTCTTGCGCCGGCGGCGCATCGCGCCGAGGCCCAAGAGCCCCGTACCGAAAAGCGCCAGGGAAGCAGGCTCGGGAACGGGATCCGCGGCCCAGTTCACCTTGCAGTCCGTCACGCTGCTGTAGCCCGTCCCAGCGCAAGAGGTGGTGAAGGTCAAAGCGGGGTCGGTCACAGGCGACAGCATGAAAGCTTCGACGCCCTCGGTCGAGCCGGTCATGACGCTAAGGTCGAAGGCGTCAACGCCGGGGTCGGGGAGCAAGGAATCGTCGGCGGGGTCGACGAAGGTCATCGTCGCATCGAACCCAAATTCCTCGTAGAACTTGCCGCTTTCCGTCCCCACGATCGTCACATTGCCATCTGTTCCGGTGCCGGTCGCCAGTTCGAGACACTGGTTGGATCCCGAGCTAGCGCAGCCCACTACGCCGGTGCTCGGCGCGCCGGTCGGATCCGTGAACGTCACGCCGGTGCCGTTCACGGCTTCGAGTGTGACGTTGACACCGAGACCTGAGTCGGTGCCGCCGCTCAATGTGCCTGCAGCGCCCGTAGCCGTCACGAGCGCATAAAGTTCCCAGGTGGTGTTAATGCCGGTCAATGGCACGGTCCCGCCGGAGGGCGGCGCGCCGCCCGGCGCGAACGACCCGATATCAATGACCATCGAGCCACTGACGGCATGGAGCGTCGTGTACAACGTCATGCTGTTCCAGACTTGCCCGAGGCCGCCCGAGGTGCTGAACACCGGGCGGGTGTCGATCTTCGTGCCGTCGACGCTTCCGGAGGGATTGATACAGAGGTTATAGGCACCGGGCTCGCACGTGACGGTCGCGTTCGCGCTCTGCGACCCAGCAAAGACGCCCGCGATCACCAACCCTGGCAGCGCAATCGCGCCAACTGCACGTGTCATCATAGAACGTCTCTCCCGCTCCAAGCTATCAATACAGAAGCAAAATTCGTGCCGATCTTAGGAATTTCAAAAAATCACCAATAAACAAGGACTAAGGACGACTCATAAAAATCGATCGTAAAATTTTCCGACACTTTTGGGGCATGCACCCACTGGACAAGCGCCCTTCGAGCGCCCCGCCGGCAGCGACAGATAATATGGAGCCTAGTTAGATATATCGGCTCGGGGCGATTGGCTGGGCTTCGAGAAGGGATGCACGCCTCGGACGGCCGCTCCCTCCAGTCCCTCGCGCCGCCCACTGAGGCCGGCGCGTAGGACAGCTTGCTAGCGAAAAGATCCTTCGGCGAAGTTCGAAGGCTAAGGCCTGCCATATCCAGGTGGCTCGATCAGCTATAGATTCGACGGTCCAATTGGGGAGGAAAACATGTCCCGACTTTGGGCGCTTGCAGCTGGCGTATCGATTGCAGCGGTTCTCGGCGGCACGGCTTCGGCCGCAGACTCACTCCTTACGGAGAGCCATAAGGTGTTGCCTTTGAACCTCGCCATCGAAGCGGCGCAAGCGGCGCTGCAAGCGTGCGAGGCACAAGGCTATAAAATGACGGTCACCGTCGTCGATCGCACCGGCGCCGTAAAAGCCGTGCTCGTCGGCGATGGCGCCGGCAAGCTCGGCGCGGAGATCACGTTCCGCAAGGCCTACACGGCGGCGACGCTGAGGGTCAGCTCGGGAGAGTTCGGAAAGCGGGTCGCGGGCGGCGGCTTCAATCCCGGCGTGTTCGATCCGCAGCTGACGACCGCGCAAGGGGGCGTGCCGATCAAAGTCGGCGACGATACGATCGCCGCCATCGGCGCGGGCGGCGCGCCCGGCGGCGACAAGGACGAAGCCTGCGCCAACGCCGGCATCGCCAAGATCAGCGAGCGCTTGAGATAGAAATCCGTTAGCGACGCGCTATCGCAGAGGCATTTTGACAGCGCATCGCGGTGCCATTCGTGATTGCGCTCGCGGTTGACGCCGTGAGCGAATCAAGGCAATTTTTGAGAGTGCTCCGGCGGGGGATGGCCGGAGCGCGCCAGTACATTTCGGGGGATCTCGATGAATCGCAGGATTTTGCTTGCCACGACCGCGCTGGCCGCGGGCGCTTTCTTCGGTGCGCCGGCGCATGCCACCGGCACTCCCCTCAGTTGCTCCGACAGCAAGACGAGCGACCAGTCGGCGGTTGCGACCGCGATCACCACCGCAAGTTCGGCTAGTGGCATCATTCAAATCACGGGGATCTGCGCCGGCGACTATAAAATCACGGCGAGCCCTCTTACCTTCATCAACAGCGGCGGCACCAACTCGGTCAGCGCGACCGACGGATTCGACGGTATGGTCGAGATCTTGGGTGCGCACGTCACGTTCAACGGATTGACGCTCAAGGGTACGACGCTTAACGCATCGAACGGATCGAACGCCCTTAGCAGTTCGACATTCACCGAAGAGGGCAACCTGATCCTTCACGACGGCGCCGTGGCCCTTATCGAGAACAGCCAGATCGGGCCCGGCGAGCAGGATGGGTTGGTTGCGATACGCCTGTCAGTGGCCAACGTCCTCAACACGACGATCAGCGGCAATGGCACGCGGACCGGGTCGTCCGCTATCTTTACCAGTGGCATCTGGGTCACGGACGGCTCAACGCTGCGCCTCGGCAATCCCGACGACAGCGAGCCCGCAACGGTCCAGGGCAATGGGCAATACGTCGCCAACACGAGCTGTTCCGGCTTCAATATTCTGCTGACGCAATCCGCATCGGCCAATATTTTTGGCTCGACCATCGGCGGCACCACCTCGGGCACTGGCGCCAATTGCGGCGAGATCAACCTGCAAGCCGCTTCGTCTGCGCGCATGCAGGATATCACCCTGGGCCACTTCGGCGGCCTCGGGCGCCAGGCGGCTATCTACGCGATCGGCGGCTCCTCGGTATGGATCGACGAGAATCTCGGTGCCGCAAGCCCCACCGGCTCGTTGCTGACCGAAGTCGCCGACTCGGTTCCAAATTCCATCGGCCTCATCTTCGCCGGTGGTGCCTCGTCGGTCGTTCTGCAGGACACCACGGCCACCGGGCCGAGCAGCCTCGGGCCCATGGTCGAGGCGAGCGCCAGCTCGACGATCGTTCTCGCCGGCGGCAACAACGTCACAAACACGGTCTCGGGCGGGATCGCGATCCAGGTCGACCATTCCTCGAGCATGCTGCAGCTTCTGGGCCGCCAATTCGGCTTTGCCAACGAGCCCGACAATGTCTCAGGCGGTGGCTCGGTGCAGGAGCAAAGCTCGATGGATCTTGGCCAGGGCCTGTTCGGCGGGCTTACGAGCATGAACTGGGTCACAGGAGGGAGCGGCATTGCCGTGCTGCAGAACTCGTCGTTCCGGCTGTCGGGTGGCGTTGCAATCACCGGAGCCGTCACGCTGCAACAAGGCTCCAATGGGTTCCTTAATCTCGCCAATGGCGGCTCGGCCGCGCAGCAGACCGTGAGCGGCGGCATCTCGTGTCCCTTCACGGCGGTTCCCGGCTCGCATGTCTCCGCGCCCACCAAAGTCACGCCCAACCCCACCATGGCGACGAGCTTCGGGTCGGCAATCTCGCCGCAGTGCCTGCAGTTCTAAGCGCGGTTCTCGGTTGCGCTCATTCGCGGGGCGCGACGGTGAGGCGGTAGTTGCGCGCGCTCCAGCGCCTGAGCGGGTCCGGCAGAAGCCCGCAGATCCGCGTCATGGCCGCGAAAAGGAACGGGAAGGCGATGACCGCACGGTTTCGCGCGATCCCGCGGCGAATGCGGCGCGCGGCATCTTCGGCGCTGATCATGAAGGGCTTGTCGCCGCTGATTTGGTCAGTCATTGCCGTGTCGATGAACCCGGGGCAAACGACGCTCACATGGACGCCATGGGGCGCGAGCGCCGCCCGCAGCGACAGGCCATAGCTCAGGATTGCCGCCTTGCTCGCGGCATAGCTCGGCATGTCAGCGATCGGTGTGAACGCCGCGATCGAGGCCACGAGGACGATCCGTCCGCTCCCGCGCGCCAGCATTCCCGCCAGCACCGGCTGCACTGTGTTGAGGACGCCGAGCGCGTTCGTTTCCATAACCCGATAGGCGGCATCGGCCGGCTCGACCAGCGCGTCGGGCGGGGTCCCGGTGAGAAGCCCGGCATTGGCGATCACGAATTCGACCGGACCACCCGCGGCGATCTCCTCGAGCCAACCCCGCATCGCCGCTCGGTCGCGCACGTCGAGCGCGGCGATGCGCACCTCCGCGGCCCCGAGCGCGCGGCATTCCGCAGCCAATCCATCGAGCCGCGCGCGATCACGCCCCGCGAGCGCCAGCGCTGCCCCGTCGCGCGCATACTCCCGTGCGAGCGCGGCGCCGATGCCGCTGCTCGCTCCCGTAATGACGATCATCGATCGGGCGGGCGCTAGGCCGGGTTGGTCGCTGCCAGCCGCAAGCGCCGGATGCGGTCGTGGATCGGCGGCAGTTCCTCGGCCGTCGCGTCGAGTACGGCGGCGATCTCGTTCTCGGTGTGCTCGGCGGTCAGGAAGAATCTGATCCGCGCCTGCCGCGCGGGCACGCCGGGATAAACGACGGGCATGGTGTTGAAGCCGCGCTCGTAAAGTCGCGCGGAGAGCAGCGCCGTCGGCAGGGAATCGCCGATGATGACGGGTGCGATCGCGACGCCGCGGCTTGTCCCCGTATCGAGGCCAAGCGACTTCGCGTGAGCATGGAAGGTGGCGCCGTTCCGCCTCAGCCGCACCGCCCGCTCAGGCTCGCAATGCAACAGCTCGAGTGCTTTCTCGGCGGCGGCAGCGATCACCGGTGGCATGGCGACGCTGTAGATGAAGGCGCCGACCTGCGACTTGACATAGTCGACAAGCGCTGCCGAGCCCGCGATATAACCGCCGCACGCGGCGAGAGCCTTCGACAGCGTGCCCATCCAGATGTCGACCGCGCGCGGATCGACGCCGCATTCCTCCGCAAGCCCATGCCCGCGCGCGCCGAGCACGCCCAACGCGTGCGCCTCGTCGACCATGAGCCAAGCCTCGTGCCGCTCCTTCAAAGCGACCAACCCCGCGAGGTCGGGATAGTCGCCGTCCATGCTGTAGAGCCCTTCGACCACGATGAGGGCACGCTCGAACTGGCCGCGGAACTCCTCGAGGATCGCCGCGAGGTGCGCGAGGTCGTTGTGACGGAAGCTCTTGCGCGTGGCGTGCGAGAGAGAGCCGCCCATCAGCGCCGAATTGTGGATCGCCTCGTCGAGAAGCACGAGGTCCTTCGCGCCCACAAGCTCGCCGATCACGCCGGTATTGGTCATCCAGCCGCTGACGAAGACGACGCAATCCTCGACGCCATAATGCGCGGCGAGGCGTTCTTCAAGGCGGCGGTGGACGGGCCGCTCGCCGGCGATGCAGCGGCTCGCCGAGGCCGAGATGCCGTACGCGTCGATTGCGTCCTTGGCCGCGGCGGTGATGCGCGGATCGCCGTTGAGCCCGAGGTAATCGTAGGAACAGAAGTTCACGTAATCGCGGCCGCCGATCTGGGTGTGCGCGCCGGCAATGCCCTCGTGTACGCGGAAATAGGGGCTCGCGATATCGAGCTTGGCAGCGACGTTTCGTTGCAAGAATTGATCCGCCATGCCCGGCAGGGTCGTGAAATCGGTGGCCGCGCTCGTGCCGCGCGCGGGCGCGGCGGAGGGGAGCGCGGTCCGCCCGACCTCGCGCGCAGCCTCGGCCCGGCGCAGCAGATTGTCCCAGCCTGTGCTCCGCGGCCGCGTGCTCATTGCGCTGCCACGCCGCGCGCCCCTTCGTGCATGAGCGCTTCAATCTGCTCGATCTCGCGTGGCGCAATCGACGCGGCGTGAATTTGCGCGATCGGCGCGATCTCTGCCGCTGGCGAGGGCTCGCCGCCACCTGCTGCCTGCAGAATGATTTCCTCGGTGAGCCGCGCGACGGTCAATTCGCCACTCGCCCCAGCGAGAGAGAGACGCAGGCCGAAGACACGCTCGAGACTCATGCCAAGCTCGAGCGCCATGAGCGAATCGACTCCAAGCTCGCCGAGCGGGCGCAACCGGTCAATGTCGCCTGCCCGCGCATGGAGCACGTCGGCAAGCTGCGCTGTGATGGCGCCGCTGACCTGCCCGCGCACCTCTTCCGGCTTCTCGCTACGTACGAGTTCCGCAAGGTCGATGCGTGCCGAGGGCTCGTCGCTCTTGTCGCTGGAGGCGTTCGCAAGCGCGGCGAAGCTCGGCGAGCGGAGAGTGGCGAGACGGTCGGTGCCCGCAACGTGATCGCTCGGTGCGATAGTGATGACCGCCGCACCCTCCGCTGCCTGCGCCGGCGCAAGCGCCGCCGCCATAAGTTGCAGGGCGTCGAGCGAGGTCATGCCGCGCCCGCCGGTCACGCGCTCAAGGCCCGCGCGAAGCTTTTCGCTCCGCGCCACGACGCCGACGTCCGTGATCGGACCCCAGCCAATTGCGAGGGCCGGCAAGCCGCGCCGCCGCCGTCGCCATGCCAGCGCTTCCATATAGGCGTTGGCGGCGACGTAGTTGCCTTGACCCGGATTGCCGATGAGCGTCGTCACCGACGAGAACAGCACCAAATAATCGAGCGCCATTGGCGCGGTCAGTCGGTCGAGATGCTCCGCACCAAGCGCCTTCGGCGCGAGCACGCGACGGAATCGCTCGGCATCGAGCTTCGCCGCGGTGGCGTCGTCGAGCACCATCGCGGCGTGGATGACACCCGCGAGCGGCGGCAGCTCGCGTGCGATTTTCTCGAAGACGCGTTGAAGCTGCGCGAAATCGCTTACGTCGCACGGGTCGCACATTATCCTCGCGCCCTTCGCTTCGAGCGACGCGACGAGCGCCTTTGCCGCGTCATCGGCGACTCCGCGCCGCCCGAGCAGGACGAGGTTACGCGCCCCTGCCTTGACGAGCCACTTCGCCACCTCGCGGCCGAAGCCGCCGAATGCGCCCGTAACGAGGTGTGTCCTAGCGGGATCAATCGCAAAGGGTGTGATGGCGCCCGCGTGCGCGGGCACCGGCGGCGGCTCGAGGACGATCTTGCCGATATGGCCCGATTGCTGCATCAGGTGGAACGCGTCGGCGGTATCGGCTGCGGCGAACACCGTGTGGGGAAGGGGTACCAAGCTTCCTTTGTCCATCCGCCGAATGATGTCTCGCAGGAGGCCGCGCGCACCGGAACCCTTGTTGCCAAGTATTTGGTCGAGGTCGATGCCGAAATAGGTGAGATTTTTGCGGAACGGGCGGAGCCCGACATGGGTATTGCCGATATAGTCGCGCTTGCCGAGTTCGCAGAAGCGCCCGAACGGCTTGAGGCAGGCGATGCTGTGCTCCATCGCCTCGCCCGCGAGACTGTTCAGGACGACATCGACGCCGTCGCCCGTGAGCCGGCGCACCTCGTTCGCGAACGCGAGCGTGCGCGAGTCGAACACGTGGCGCACGCCCAGGGCTCTGAGAAGGCTTCGCTTCGCGGACGAGCCGGCGGTTGCGATCAATTTGGCGCCGCGGGCGCGAGCGATCTGGATGGCGGCCATGCCGACGCCGCCGGCGCCGCCATGGATCAGAACCCACTCGCCCCGGCGCAGCCGGGCCAGCGTCACGAGTGCGTAGGCGGCGGTCAAGAACGCGACCGGAATGGTCGCGGCGGCGGCAAAGCTCATCCGCTCCGGGATTGGCGCCGCATGCGGCGCCGGGATCGTCACGTGCGTCGCAAACGCGCTGCCTGCGAACGCGGTCACGCGATCGCCGGGAGCGAGGTCGCGCACCCCTTCGCCGACGCGCACGACCGTACCGGCGCATTCGAGCCCCAGCGTCGGGCCGGCGAAGCCGCCTTCCAGCATCGTCTCGGGAACCAGCGACAGGTGCCACATCACGTCGCGGAAATTCAAGCCGGTCGCGCGCACCTCGATCTCGATTTCGCCGGGCCCCGGCGCGCGCCGGAGGGCGGTCTCCCAGCGGAGGTGCTCGCGGCCGGCGGCGTGCGCGTGAAGCCGCAGCGCTTCGCCTTCTTCTGCCGCGCCTTTCGTGCGCGACACGCGCAGCACGCGCGTCTCTGTGGCGCCGAGTTGAAGCTCGGTCTCGTCCGTGCCCGACGCGACGATCCGCACGAGCCGTTCGGCCGCGCCCGCCGCAGCGAGCGTGCGGGGCACGTCGATCCGCCGCATGTCGAGGTTGGGCGTCTCGTTCGCAAGCGTGCGCGAGAACGCCCATGTCGCCGCCGCGACTGGGCTGACGTCGCCCGTATCGCCAGTTCGCGCACCGGCGAACACAAGCCAGAGCTTGCGCCGCTCGTCCCCGCATCGCGCAGCGATTGCCCGCATCGCGAGGCAGTGCGTTGCAATTTGTCCCGGCGCCGCACCTTCCGCTTCTGACGGCACGAAATAGATGAGGTCGCCCGTGCCGGCAGAATCGCACCGCGCCGCCATCGCCGCCACGAGCTCCCGGCTGCGCTCATCGTCCGTGTCCGCCAAGACCTCGAATGACGGCGCGGCCGTTTCGGCGATCGCCGCGTCGGGCCCTTGCGCCGCGAGCAGGGTTGCGGGCTCTCCGCTGCATGAGACTTCGCTCGCTTCGACTTCGGCGAAGCCTGCCGCTGCGAGATCCATCTGCCATTGTGCGCGCGAGCGAAGCGGCCCACGCGGATCGTCGGATTCGCCCCGCGCGAACCAGCCGGCCTCGATGCCGAGCGCCATGTCGTTGAAAAGCGAGGGCTGCGCCTCGAGCGCGAGCAACGTTCCGCCTGGTGCGAGCGCGCGTGCGAGCCGGGCCAGTTCTACCGACGAGAGCGCATGAAGCCCATTGGCCGCGACGACGAGATCATAGGATGCGGGCTCGAGTTTCGTTGTGTCGTCGAGCCGATCGTGTCGCGTGACGTTGCCGTCAAGCTCGAGCAGCGCTTTGCCACCGGCTTGAAGAACGCGCAGCGAGCGGCCGGCGGGAAAGAGCGCGGGGCAGGCGCGCAGCAGGCGCGCGAGGAGCCCGGTCGCGTTCGCGGTGATCTGTGCGGCGAGCGCGTGAAATGCTGTCGTGAGCCCCGGCCGTGCGAAGGTGGCGAGCCGGCCCGGCCCAGTCGCGAGCATGGTGACCTCGCCGGCAAGCAGCAAGTCAGCGGCGCGCTCGGGATGATCCTGGGCGAGCGCGCATAGCACGTCGGCCGCGCGCGGCAGTGATGGCTCGCGGACTGTCTTCCAGGCAGCACCTTCTTTATGGGCGAGGCCAGCCGCGGCAAGATGGTTGAGCCACGCGATAAGCCACGGGCGCTGCGCCGCCGCGAGGCCGCCATCCTCGACGAGCTGATCGGGATCGATCCGGTCGCGCGCGCCGAGGCCGCGCACGATCTGATAGGCTGCCGCTGTCGCCCACGCGTCGAGCAAGCGAAGCGCCGTGTGATCGGCGCCGTGAGTGGCGGCAACGTCGAGCCCTTCGGCCGCGCCAATTATTTCGCGCGGCCTGACCGGTACGCCCGTGCCGCCGGCGAGCGCGCCAGGCGCGGGTACGAAACGCTCGACGAGGCCGCTCGAGGCGAGCGTGTGCGTTGGGCGCACCGGAACCGCCTGGCAATGCGCGCCCTCGAATTCGATGAGAACGCGTCCATCGGCGTCGGCGATGCTCACATCGACGAGGAGCGAGCGCTCGCTCTTGCGCCGCAGATTCAGGAGTGCGCGCGCAGGCGTACCAAAGGGAACGTGAACCGTGGCACGTTCAAGCTGCGTCGGCACGTAAGCGACGCCGCGCTCGGCGGACGCAAGCTCCGGAAACACGTGGAACATGCCGTGCAATGTCGCGTCGACCCGTATCGGGTCGGCGAGATAGGGCGATCCGCCCTGGCCCGACGCGAGCTCGATCCAGGTGTGCGCGCCCGAGCAGGTGATGCTTCGCGCAAGACGAAATTGCGGCCCGTAATGAAGTCCGGTCGCGTCGGCGATCTCGTAGAGCGCCGCGCCGTCGAGCTTCGTCGCGCCACCCGCGGGCCCGCACGTCAGCTCTGCCGGCTCGGCTGCTGCCGGCAGGATCTTGCCGCGCGCGTTGAGGGTCCACGCGGCTTGCGAAAGGCGCGGACGGCTCGAAATCTCAATCACGTTCGCGCCCGCGGCCACGCGGCTCATCAGCTCGTAAGACCGGCCGTCACTCAGGTCCAGAGGTCGCAGGATCTCGAAGTTCGCGATGGTGACACGGTCGCTCTTAAGCCACAGCCGCGCCACCGCGAACGCGATTTCGATGAAGGCGGTGCCCGGCATCCAGGTCTGCGCGCCGACGCGATGATCGATGAAGGCGGGGATGAGTGCCGTGTCGATGTGCGCATGCCAGGTCGGCTCGTCGGCGGACCAACGCGTGCCCGCGAGCGGATGCCACCCGCTTTCGCCGATGGCGATCGCCTCGGGCGTCGGCCGGTAGCGGAACGGCTGCTGCTGCCACGGATATGTAGGAAGCCGCACCGCGCCATGAGGAACGGCGCCGAATGCCGCGCCATCGTCAATCGCAGCGCCGGCGACGAGCGCGCGGGCCACTGCCTTGTCGATCGCATCGTGCTCCTCGCGCTCGCCGCGCTCGAACACGCCGATCGCGCCGCAGGCACCGGCATCACCGTCGAGGCTGTCGATGATATGCTTCAGCAGCGTATTGCGTGGGCCGATCTCGACGAAGAGGCGTACACCGAGCGCGTGCGCCTGTCGGATCGCGGCCATGAACTGGACCGGCTCGCGCACGTTGCGCCACCAGTACCCGGCATCGAGCAGAGAGCCCGGCACGCACGCACCCGTCACGGTCGAGATAAATGGGATCGAGCCCTGATCTGGTGCCAGGTCGCTTAGGTCGGCGAGGAGCGGCCGCTCGATTGGCGCCATCGCTTCGGTATGAAACGGATAATCGAGCCCCAGATCGAGGAACGGCACGCCGCGATCAGCGGCGATTGCCTTGAGCGCGGCGATCGCCTCGGCCGGGCCGGCGACCGTCGTGGTCCTAGGGCTGTTCGTAGCGGCGATCTCGACGGCACCGGCGGCACGTGCGAGTTCTGCAGCGGTCTCGGGCGGGGCAGAGATCGCTGCCATGCGTCCGTTGCCACGCACGCGCTCCTGCAGGCGGCTGCGATGATAAATGAGCCGCACGGCGGAATTGAGGTCAAGTATGCCCGCGGCTTCCGCCGCCGCTACTTCCCCGACGCTATGACCGAGAACGGCGCCCGGCACAAAGCCGCGCGCGGCAAGCGCCGCGGTCGTGGCGCACTGGATCGCGAAGATGAGCGGTTGCGCGACGCTGGCCTCGGGCAGGCGTTGTTCCAGCACGGGATCGAACAGCGCGTCGACGAGCGACCAGCCAGACGCCTCGGCGAATGCGGCGTTGACGCGATCGAAATGTGCACGGAAAACGCCGCCGCGGCGATAGGCCGACGTTCCCATACCCGCCCATTGCGCGCCGTTGCCGGAATAGACGAAGGCAGCGGCGAGCGCCCGGCCGAGCGCGGGGCCGGCGACAAGGTTCGGATGCTCGCGGCCTTGCTCGTAGGCTTCGAGACATTGCGCAACTGTCGCCTTGCGCGTGCTTGTTACGACGACGCGCTGCGTCAGCCGGTCGCGCCGGTAAGCCGCTGCCCCCGCGAGCTGCACGACGCCATCGTCGCCGAGCGGCCCGATCGTTTCGGCGTATCTGCCCGCGAGTTGAGCCAAGGCCGGCTTCGTCTCGGCGGAGACGAAGAAGAAGTGCTCGCGTTCGGATTTTTCCGGACGGGCGCCCTCGGCCTTGCGTCCCGGCCCGAGGACGACATGCGCGTTCGTTCCGCCAAAGCCGAACGAATTGACCCCGGCGCACTGTTTCTCGGCGGGCGCGAGGATGCGCGACTGGGTGCATACGGCAAGGTTGAGACTGGTGAAGTCGATCGCCGGGTTTGGCGCGGTGAAATGCAAGGACGGCGGCAAGATGCCATGGTTGAGCGCGAGCAGCGCCTTCAGCACGCCGGCAAGGCCGGAGGCGGGCTCGAGATGGCCGACGTTGGTCTTGATCGAGCCGATCGGCAGCGGCTCATCGCGGGCCTCTCCGAGGGCGCGTCCGATCGCCATCGCTTCGACCGGATCGCCCACAGGCGTGCCGGTGCCGTGCGCCTCGACGAAGGCGAGCCGCGTTGGATCGATGCCGGCACGGACGTAGACGCGCTTCAGCAGATTCTCCTGCGCCTCGGCCGAAGGGAGCGAGACGCCGTTGGTGCGTCCATCCGAATTGACGTCGGAGGCGAGAACGACTCCGTGAATCGAGTTTCCTTCCGACTGCGCGAGCGCGCCCTTCCTGAGCACGAGAGCCACGCCGCCTTCGGCGCGCACGAAGCCATCGGCTTTGGCGTCGAAGGCGCGGCACAGCCCGGTGGGCGACAGCATTCCCGCCTGCGAGAACGAGATGAACGAGGTGTGGCTCGCGATGATGTTGATGCCGCCGACGATCGCAGTGTTGACGCGGCCTGTGCGGAGCGCTTCCGCCGCCTGATGCAGCGCTACGAGCGAGGACGAACATGCGGTGTCGAATGTCATGCTCGGCCCGTGGAGATCGAAGGCGTGCGAGATGCGGTTCGACAGCAGCGCGAGCGCGTTGCCAGTGCCGAAATGAACGTCGATAAGGGCAGGATCGGCGAAGGTGCTGTTGGCGTACTCGGTCAACGAACCGCCGACGAACACGCCCGTGTCCGTGCCCGCCAGCGAGGAAGGCGGAATGCCTGCGTCCTCGAGCGCCTCCCACGCGAGCTGCAGCAGTATGCGCTGCTGCGGATCCATGACCTCGGCCTCGCGCGGCGAGATGCTGAAGACCGCGGGATCGAAACCCCATGGATCGTCAATGATGCCGGCGGCCCAGGTATAGCTCTTGCCGCGCTCGCCGCGACGCGGGTGGAGGAAACGTTCCCGGTGAAATCGATCGGCGGGGACTTCGGAAACGGCGCATCGTCCTTCGAGGAGCAGCGACCACAAACGGGCTATCGAATTCGCTCCCGGCAGTCGACAAGACCAGCCGGCCACGACGATCTCGTCATGGAGATGGTGCACCGACATTAATGCAGCCCCCGCAAACCAATTCAGACATGCTATAATCGGCACACGGAAAATTCGAAGGTTTTTTTGTTCAACTCACCGCGCGTAGAGCTGCCGAACGCCGCGTCGATGCGTCCGCCGAGTCCACCCCAAGGCTTTGAGTTCGACCGTCACAATGATGGCTGGCTGGCCGAGCCTGAGCGGCGCGCGCTATTGTGGCTTGGCGAGCGCTTGCCGCGCTTCTGGACGCCCGACAGGCTGACGGCTCTTGGATTTTTCGGTGCGCTGCTGGTTTTCGCCGGATATCTCCTTGCCGCGCATCGGCCTTGGATGTTGTGGCTCGCGAACCTAGGCCTCGTCGTCAATTGGTTCGGCGACTCGCTTGATGGCACGGTTGCTCGGCTGCGCCGTGCTGAGCGCCCGCGTTTTGGATTTCTGCTCGATCAGTCGATCGATGTGCTCGAGCAATTGCTGGTTGCGCTGGGACTCGGTCTTTCCGGATATGTGCGGCTCGACTTTGCGATGTTGGGCCTTGCCGTTTATTTCATGATGTCGATCCTCACGCTTCTGCGCGCCGCGGTGTCGCGGCGCTTCCCTCTCGCCTACGGGGGCATCGGATTGACCGAGCTGCGCTGCATTTTCTTGATTCTCAATGTCGTAATGTACTTCGTAAATCCGCACGCTCAGCCGATCCCGTTCATCCCACTGACTTATCCGAACCTTCTGGCGCTCGTCTGGATCATCAGCACGCTCGTCTCCTACGTTGTCGCGATGGTCGGTGATTTGCGCACCTTGGCGCGAGAGGAATGAGGGACGATCCCGCATCTGCCCCGGTGCGGATTGTGCTCGATCTGTCGCGACTCGTTTATGCGGCATGGAGCCCGAATCCAACCGGCATTCCGCGGGTCGAGCACGCATATGCCGAATTCTTACTGGCGCGGTACTCGGGGGAGCTCCAATTTGCGGTGCGTGACGCCCTGGGCCGGCTCCGCCTCGCCGAACGCGGCTGCGCTATCGACTTTACACGTGCAATCGGCGCCTTCTGGCGTGACGAAGTGGCGTCGCGCGCGGCCCATCGGCGCCTTAAGCTGTCCGCGCTTCGCCTCCATGCCCGGCTTCTGCTTCGGAGCGGATCATTGCTCCGCCATGTCGCGGGGCCGGGCGCACGAACGATCTATATCATCGTTTCGCAGCTCCATCTCGAGGCGCCCCGGCTGATCGAGCGCTTGCGCCGCACGAGCGACGTGCGGCTCGTCTATTTTGTGCACGACGTCATTCCGGCGCGATTTCCGGAATTCTTCCTTCCGGGCGATGCCGACAGGAACCGGGCACGGATGGGCAATGCGGCGCGTCTCGCCGATGCGATCGTCGTCAATTCCGAGGCGACCCGGCGGGATTTCGTTCAGCAATTTGGCGATCGCCTGCGCAGCCCGGTCTATGTGGCGCCACTCGGTACCACGCCGCAATTCCTGCGCTCGACTGCGCCTATGCCCGCTTTTCGCCCGTATTTTCTCTGCGTCGGCACGATCGAGCCGCGCAAGAACCATCTCCTGCTACTCCATCTCTGGCGACGGCTCGGACCCGACGCGCCGCGACTCGTCTTGGTCGGCGGACGTGGCTGGGAGAACGAGAATGTGATCGATTTGTTCGAGCGCAGCACCGCTCTGCGCGGCGTCGTCGAAGAGCGTAATTTCGTGTCCGATGCGGAGCTTGGCCGTCTCTTCGTGGGTGCGCGCGCGCTCCTCCTGCCGTCGTTCGCCGAAGGCTATGGCCTGCCGCTGGTCGAGGCACTCGGCTCCGGCGTGCCGGTCTTGTGCAGCGACTTGCCGGCTTTTCGCGAGGTGGGCGGCGACGTGCCCGAATATCTCGATCCGCTCGACGGGCCCGCGTGGGAGCAGGCGATCCGCGACTATGCGGCCGAGCCCTCCGTCCGCCGCGCGGCCCAGTTGGAGCGGCTCAAGGCTTGGCGCGCGCCCACATGGGCGTCGCACTTCGACGTGATCGAGACGGTGCTGCGGAGCATCGATGCGGAGCCGCCTGCGAACTCGGCCGCCGAAAAGTACCCGCTCAACCGACCCGGAGAGGAAGACGCCGGTTCGCGCCGGAGACGACCGTGACCCAGTTGTGGCCTTGATGAAAGGCGCCGACATAGGCCTCGTTCGAGAGACACGGAGTGAGGCCGGCGGCGCGGAAGACCTCTTCATACCCCCGACGGTCGAAGCTCCAGATGTGCCCCGTGCCCGGGAGCCAGCCCTGGAGTTCGCCGAGTGGCGAACCCGCCACGAAGAAGTCGCTGCAGAGGGGAACATATTCCTTGAGCGTGCGTATGGGGTCCTCGAGGTGCTCAACGAACTCGAACGCCGAGATGATGTGAAACGAACCAGCGCCGACTTCCCGTAATGCGTCTCGAACGTCGCCGACGAGGAATTTGCGGCGCGCGCTCGCGTGACTTTGCGCGAAGCCGATGGCCGAGTCGTTGAGGTCCACGCCGACGACCTCCCAATTCTCGTCGCCGAGACAATCCTCGAGGCGGACGCTATTGGGAATGGCGCCTAGGCCGGTGCCGAGATCGAGCCAGCGGATCGTTTCATTCGGCCGCTCCTTGCGCAGGACTGCGAAAAGCATCTCGATCAGCGCGACAACCTGCCAGATACGGACGTAGTGATCGATCGGTCCTCCGATGTTGGTACGAGTATAGGTGCCTATGTTCCTCCGGCTCGGGCCGCGCGACAGAAAGGCTTCGAATCTGTAGATAAATACGTACTCGCTCATTGGCTTGAAGGCGTGCGGACCGATGAATGCTTGAGAGGCCACGTTCGTGGCCACGTGAACCGTGTCGTTGGCCTCCGGTACATGAAACCGAAAACTGGCCGTATGTTCGAAATATTCCCAAAGAACGACGTAGGCGTGTAGGAGCGGCTCCTGCACCTGTGCGTATCCCGATTTGCGACCGCGGTCGATAAGGCGGGCAAGCGCTTCCTGTGCCCTCGTTGCGCGCGGTCGCGCGGCGAAGCCGGCATGGCGGCTGTTGCGCGGGTCGAGCAGGCCGCAGAGCGCCGTTAGGAGGGCCACCGCATCGTCGTAGAGTTCGCCGGACAGGTGTGGAGTTGGGGGCGGCGCGCTGAGGAAGCCGAGACGGCGATCTGCTTCGAGCGTCAGCTCGGACGCGCGACCAAGCATCTCGAGGAAAGCGTCGACGAGAAGCTTGGTTGACTTCGCGTCACGCAACCTGGGCGCGACGTGACGAGGCTCGAGCGACTGTGCCGCTGCGTAATCGGCGAATTGTCGGGTGAATGCCCGCCGCGCGGCATGGTGCGCTTCGGCGAGATGGAAAATCGCAAACGACCGCCATCCAGGAACGATCTCGACGCGCGTACCGCTTGCCCGTGCCGCTGCGACGAGCTGGCGCGAGGCGCAATCGATCACGTTGTGGAGGATCAACAGCGCGGGCACGCCGGCGGTCACATCGTCGATGATGCGTTCGGAAAACGCAATGACGTCGGATCGGTCGGCGAGTAGCGCGATCACGGCATCCTCTCCGGCTTTCCTGCCGCGCGCCTCATCTTGCATTGGAACTAGGCCCAGCGGCTCGAGGATTTCGCGCGGCGCGTCGCCGAGTGTATCGGAGACCTGGCGATCGAGTGTCGCGCGCATGGGGTGGTCGCTGCCCGCACGCATCCAGGCGACGAGATCGAGGTTGAATGTTCGCACGACGGCGACGTCAATCGCGATGAGCCGCGCGTACTGCGAGATAATTTGCCCGTCGAGTTGATTCACTTCGCTGCGCCAATCAGCTTGGACTTTTTGCTGCACTTGGTCATTGACGGGCTTCACCGGCCGCGCGTGGTAGGCTGGCAGGTCGAAAATCGCTTCGGCTTTGGGAAGAGTGAGGGGCATGAGGTTGTGCCAAGGCAACGAATGAAGGCAAAAGTTTTAGGACATTTCCGCGAGTGAAGCGACAGGAGAGGGGCCGCAGGCGCATGAGATCGGGAGGCGAAGCGGCTTGTCGCGTTGGAGGCGACTTGGCATACTTTGTATCGAGGCGGCGGTGGGGCCGAATTCGCGGTGCCGATCAACAGAAGAACCCTCGAGGAGATAACGGCAGCCGCGGAATTGGCTGCCGCCAAGGACCCGCGAAATGTGGCGGCGATCATATTCGCGGCCGACCGGCTCTACCGGGAAGGCGAGATCGATCGTGCCGCGGCGCTGGCGCAACGAGCGGCTGAGATAGCTCCCGACGATTTTCAGGCGGTGCGGTTTTTGAGCAGCATGCTCGCCGCCGCGGGAAAATCCGAAGCAGCACTTGCGGCCGCGGAAAAGGCGGTGCGGCTCAATCCCACGGACGCCACCGCACGCCTGCACCTCGCCGGTCTGCTCGTTGGCGCGGAGCGCTGGCGCGAGGCTGCGCGCCATCTTCTTCATCACGTGAATCTCGAACATGCGAGCGCGCATGGCTGGCGCCTTCTCAGCGTCGTCCTGACGAAGATGGGTCGAGTCGAGCGGGCGATCGACGCGATCGGGCGCGCGCTCGCGATGGAGCCCGAGTGCGTCGATTACCATATGCAGCTCGCCTCGCTCTTCGCCTCGGTGGGGCGCCACGCCGATTCGCTCGAGGAACTCGCCCGCGTACGCGAGCGCGATCCCAGCAACGCAGTCGCTGCGCGTATGGCAAGCGGCCTCTACCACGTGATCGGAGATGCGAAAGCCGCGCTCGAGGAGGCTCGCCGCGCCTGCCGGCTTGCTCCTGGCGATGCCGAATATCGGCAGAATCTTGCTCACATGGAGGACGCCGCAGCCTTCGGCACCACGGCCGACGGTCTCAACGAGATCTGGATCGAGAACGAATTCAGCCGTTGGACGGACGTTGATCGAAGCGCACGCCAACGTGTTCGTCCGCCGCGCGAGGATGGATTTTTAGCGGCACTGCGCACCAAGATGCGGGTCATCTTCGCTGTCATGCTGCGCGAGACCCGCGCGCAGCACGGGCGTTCGCGCCTCGGCTATGCTTGGGCCGTTATCGAGCCGATCGCGCACGTCTTGACGCTTGGCAGCGTCTTCAATCTGTTCAATCACGGCGCTCCTCCAATCGGCAACAACTATTTTCTCTACTATCTGACCGGCCTCCTTCCGTTTTTGATGTTCAATCACACCGCCGAAATGATGATGTCGTCGATCACGGCTGGCACGCCCGTACTGCAGCTGCCGAAGGTCACGCGGGTCGATGTCGAGCTGGCGCAGGCGCTGCTCTGCCTCGCGACCGAGATCGTTGTGGGGCTTATTGTGTTCTCGGGGGCCGCGCTCTTGGGCCAGCGGGGCATGCCATATAATATGCTCGTCGTGATGCAAGGGATCGCCGCTTTGTGGTTCGCCGGCCTCGGGATCGGCGCGATCAATGCGGTGGTATCGCAGTTTTGGCCGGCGTACACCACCTTCTACAATTCGATCACGCGGCTCCTCTATTTCGCCTCCGGCATTTATTATTCGCCAATGGTCACACCGGATTGGGTGCGCAACATCCTTGTCTGGAATCCGGTGTTGCAGGGCGTTGAATGGTTCCGCAGTGGCTTTTTCGAGGGCTATGCGCCGCATTGGCTCGACCGCGCTTATCTGATCGAGTGGGGTGTATGTGCCGTGATCCTCGGCTTCTCGCTCGAACGCGCCGCCCGGCGCCGCATCATCTTGCCGGCATGATCTCTCTCGATCGAGTTAGCAAATCCTATCGGACGCTCGACGGACGGCATGTCGTGCTCGCCGACGTTTCCGCTGTGTTTCCGGACGGACGCAACATCGGCATCATGGGCGCGAATGGGTCGGGCAAGTCGACGCTCATCCGGCTTCTCGCGGGGTCGGAGCTGCCGGACCGCGGGCGAATTTCGAGAGATTGCCGCGTGTCGTTTCCGCTCGGATTTGGCGGAACGTTTCATGGCGAGCTGAGCGGACACGAAAATGTTGCTTTTCTCGCCCGCATCTATGGCGAGGACGTGCGGAGGGTCCTGCGTTTCGTTGACGAATTCTCCGAGCTTGGTGAATATTTTCGGATGCCGGTCAATACCTACTCCAGCGGCATGCGCGCCAAGCTCGCCTTCGGCGCGAGTCTCGCGATGAATTTCGACGTCTATCTCATCGACGAGGTCACCGTGGTCGGCGACGCGCAATTCCAGGAGCGATGCCGCGCAGCATTTGAAAGCCGAATTCGTCATGCCGATGTCATCATGGTCTCGCACAGTTTTACGACGATTCAGGGATATTGTGATGCGGCAGCCATCCTCGAAGGCGGCCGGTTGACGATGTTCGACGAGCTTGATGACGCGATCGAGGTCTATAGGATGATGATGGGCATCACAGAGCCGGCGGTCGAGGACAGAGCGGGATGAGTTCCGCGGCTGAAGATAACGAGTCGGGAGGAGCCGTCGAGCGGCGGTCCCCCCAGGCGGGGCGCCGCTCGTCACTGCCGCTCGAACCCGTAGCGCCGCGCAAGGTCGATTTTCCGGCACCCCCGCGCCTGCCGCAGTTTCCTGCCCTGAAGGAAGGACTCGCTCGCTGGCCGTGGCGCCTACTCTCGTTCCTGGCGGCGGTCGTCCTGCCGACCGCCATAGCGGCCATATATTTTCTGACGATCGCGTCGAGCCAGTACGTAAGCGAGATTCGCTTTAGCGTGCGCCATGCGGATCCGTTGCGCACCGACCCGACGCTCGTCTCGGGATCGGCGTCAGCCTCGGTCGCCGTCGCGATGCTTGAATCGCAGGAGGTCGTGCAATACGTCCGAAGCCGCGAGATGGTTGATCAGATCGAAAAGCAAATCGATCTGCGATCGGTCTATGCCGCGCACGGAATTGACCGGTTCGCACGGCTTGATCCCTCGGTTTCGGTCGAAGAGCTGACGAAATACTGGAACGGGATGGTCGATCCGTTCTTCGATCTCTCGACGGGCCTCATCACCGTGTCGGTTCGGGCCTTCCGTCCAGCCGACGCCCAGGCAATCGCCGCCGCAATCCTTTCCCTATCGGAAAAGCTCGTCAACGACCTGTCAGAGCGTGCCCGTAGCGACACGCTGAACTATGCGGAAAAAGCCGTCTCCGACGCGGAGAAGCGTCTACGCGCCGCGGAGATCGCAATCCTCGATTATCGAAATCAGCACAACATGCTCGACCCGACGCTGGAGTCGAAAAGCTCGACGGAGCTCGAAGCCCGGGTTACGGGCGAGCTGATGAACGCACGCGTTCGCTACGCGACAATGCAATCGCAGCTCAAGCCCGGCGCTCCCGCCCTAAATTTGCTCCAGTCGCAGATCGCGGCTCTTCAGGGCCAGCTCGACCAGCTGCACGCGACGATGGCGCGGCCAAACGCTGCCGCCGGTGGCAAAGGAGGGCAGACTTTGTCGACCGTGCTTACTGGATATGAGAACTTGCAGGTCGAGCAGAACCTCGCGGGGAAGACGTACGAGGCGGCATTGCTGTCGGAGCAGAAGGCGCGCGAGCAAGCGGACCGTCAGCAGATTTACCTCGAGGCGTTCGTGCAGCCGGCGCTTGCGCAGGAGCCGCTCTATCCGCAGCGGGGACGCTCGATTTTGGTGGTCTTCCTCGTGTCTTTTGCCGTCTGGTGCCTCGGCAGTCTGCTCTATCACGCAATCAGCGACCATCTTTGACCGGAAGCGCGATCGTCGCTCCCAAACCTCCGCTCGCACCGCAGCGGAGCGATCGTTTCGGCATACGGATCAGTGTTAGCGGGGCCCAAGGCGGCCCGGAACCGGGTATCTCGAGGACTGGACCTCGATTCCGACGGTGCTGGCGCCGAGCGCTTGCGTGATCGGACCGCTGCCGAAGGTGGGATTGAGGATGAGGTTGCTCTCGCCCGCCGTCGCGTTGATCGCCGCTGTCCGCCAGACCCACGCTCCTCCGATGAACGTGTTCGAGCCGGCATTTACCGAATCGATCACGAGATCGTAGGCGGTCACCTCCATGTCGAGGTTGAGGAATGTATTGCCGTAGCTGTATCCGCCGGTGATGTGAACGGCGTCGTCGGAGGTGCCAAAAGCGCCTTGGATCGTGCTGAATTGCGTCTGCCGCACCCGCAAGGCATCCCCATGTCCCGCGACGTTGGCAATGATGTTAACGAAGTGGCTGCCCAGCACCTCATTGAGCTCGAGCGCCGCCGCCGTCGGCGCCGGGCTTAGATTGTTGATGACCAGATTACGGAAATAAAAGCTGTTGAGCGCGTCCTTGAAGTTTTCTTGTCCGATCCGGAGCGCGGGGCCTGAGGCGTTGGAAGCGCGGACGCCGAAATCGGCAAATTCGCCGTAGAACGCGCCGGCATTGCACGAGCAGATGATGCTGAGCGTGCCGCTTCTGATTACGATTACCGATTGCTGCGGCCCATCGCCGTAGATTTTGAGCCCGCTGCGTCGCACGCGGTCGAGATCCCATGTGATCGGGGAATCGGCCCTGTAAGTTCCGTGCGGCAGGTGGCCGGGAACGCCGCTCGCGACAACGGCCGCATACCATTTTTGTAGCGCAGCGCTACTGTCGGTATGGCCGGTTGGGTCCGCTCCGAAGCCAACCAGGGAAAGCGTCTCGGTCGCTGCCGGAGTTTGGGCGGCCGCGGATGTGATCGGTGTTGTCAGACTCCATGAGAGAGCGAGCAAGCTCGCCGCAGCCGCCCCTACAGCGGTCAGAGAGTTTCCGGGTCGGCGCGCCCCTTTACAGCCCGTGAATTTTGGTGCCATATCCGTCCGCATCCGGGGGGCTGTGATCGTATTCCGCAAAGCGCGCGAAGACCGAACTCGCCAGCATTTTGGAGGGGGCATTGAACGCACCGGATTCGTCATTTGCGGTCGCACCTGCAAGAGCGCGACACCGTCGGCTCGCGATCATCACCAGCTTTGACGAACTGTGCGGTATCGCCGCGTATGCACGTGCGCTCATTCGCCAGCTCGAGCCGGTGTTCGACCTCGAAGTCTTCGAACTCGATCAGTTTCTTCTCCGCGGTTCGTCAAAGCGCTTGCGTCGATCGGCGGACAAGCACATCGAATCGATCGCTTCGGCGCTCAAGAACTTCGATTGCGTCAACATACAGCTTGAGTACGGCACACTGGGACTCGGCGCCGGCGACATAGTGCGCCGTTTCGGGCGTCTCGTCGATGCCGCCTCGGCTATCTCCGTCACCTGCCACACGGTGATCCGGCCGGAAGCCGCGTTCAATCAGGCGATGACCGATCTTGGCGGTTTCCGGGTGGGCAAGGCTGCGGGCAGCATCGCGACCTACCTCGAGAAGCGCCGCCTGCTGCGTGGCACGTTTCTGCCGCTCCAGCGCTCGCAGCACAAAAAGCCCACCTCCGTCATCGTGCACACCCAGCGCGACCGCAACTATGTTCATCATCTCTGCGGCATCGAGCGCGTCTACGAGCATCCGCTTGCGTTCATCTCGGCCAAGGAGGCGGCCGAAATCAACGCCAAAGCCTCGCGCCGGCATTTCCCCGTTCTCGATGGCGTGCCCCAGGATGCGAAGCTGGTCGGTACCTTCGGCTTCATCAGCCCCTATAAGGGGCTCGATACCGTCATTCGCGCGATCCGGCATCTGCCGCCTGATCATCACCTGCTGATCTTTGGCGCCGTCCACCCACAGGAGATCAGGATGTGGGAGCCGATCGATCCTTTCCTGAAGTCGCTTCTCAAGGAAGCCAATGTCGGCCAATCGATCCTCGATCAGATCAAGGAGATGGCTGGCGAGGGACTCGAATCACGTTCGGTTTCCTTCAGCGTCGACTCGTCGACGCGGGGCATCTTCGAAAATCCTTCGCCGCATCCGCGCGATCTCAGCGGACGCGTGCATTTCATGGGGTCGCTCGACGACGATCAGTTCGCTCTCGGCATGGCGATATGCGACGCGGTCGTATTGCCCTATCTCGAAGTCGGTCAGTCCTCATCT
>Ga0335079_10001049_pt1 | contig 31437 bp, 30 predicted proteins | sample Lox_Sample_33_FD_206719 | JGI IMG/M metagenome (GOLD analysis project Ga0335079, IMG submission 206719) | Soil microbial communities from Loxahatchee National Wildlife Refuge, Florida, United States - Lox_Sample_3.3 | ecosystem: Environmental > Terrestrial > Soil > Wetlands | place: USA...
CCAGTACGGCCCGAAGATATGTTCTCCGGATGCGGTGTTTGCGCGTTTTGTCTTGGACTGGAAAGCCACTTCGTACTCCGTCCCCGAGCCGCTCTCCGGGGCCTTTACTTTGACGGCACCCAGCCCAAGCCAAATTCCCGCGGTTCCGATAAGCAGGATCGCCAAGATGGCCGTGCAGAGATATGAGGACACCGCGCGCGCGATGGCATCAAAGCTGAATGGCAAATTGATATTGAGCCTAGAAAGGCCTTTCCAGACGTGCGGTAGTAGTGCCAAAGCGCCCGGCAAAGCAATCAGACTTTCGATGGGTTTGCCCAGAGAGGTGTAAGTATCAATGATAAGAAACAAGGAACTCAAGAAGGCAAACAACAGGACAGTATTCCAGAAGAGTCTGCGCGAACCCGTCGGGGGTCCGTGACCGGTTTCATGCTGATTTGCCGGCGAACCAGGCTGATTTCCCACTACGTGCGCTCCAGTGCGATTAGAATAGTTGTACCACCACTTCCGCTGGCTTGCACTTAGTCATTACATTTGCCGCCATAGTGCCGATTACAAACGATTATATTGGGCGACGGCCAAAGCGGCGAATAGATATTTTCGGGCAAAGACCGCAGTCCGGCGCGTGCGAGGACGAAGCGGATTTCACCTCGTGAAAAGCACGCTGGCGGAGTTCGGTTCGATTGACATGCTGGTCAACAACGCCGAGGTTATCCGCCGCACACCGGAGGCGGAATTTTCGCGACCCAGAGTGGCCGGATGTACTGGAAGTCAATCTCAACGGGGATGAAGCCGGATTGAGCAGCGGCAGTTATGGCGGCCAGCAGGGCGAACGTTGATACAGCGAGTTGAGATGGCAAGCGCATGGGTCGTGAACGACGATATCAGGAGGGCTTTGGTGCAGCAAGCCGGGCTGACGGCCGGCACGTTGAGCTCCGCTGAACTGATTGTTCAAAGTAACTGATTTGACACCTTCGGGTCTGGATTCTATATTCAGGAATATCGCTTAGCTTCCGACGTCGTGGAAAGGAGGTGTTCGCATGACCGCTGCAACGCCACGCGCCACCGATTTGATGGTCTTTCGTAAAACCAACGCGCATGCGGGCCGGCACATCGCCGTCACACCGGCGAATAGCGCGAACCAACATTTGTGCTACGGGAGAGTCATTCTCAACCGCGATGTGCCCGCGGTTTCGTTCAGTACGTCGTCGCATGAAACGGCGCTGATCGTTCTTTCGGGCTCCGTGAATATCGAAGCTGCCGGCCAGCTCTTCCAACTCGGCCAATACGATGGCATCTATATTCCTCGGTATGCCGCCGTTCAAATCAACACGCACGACTTGGCCGACCTGGCCGAGTTCTCGGCCGAAGTGGCCGGGGAGTACCCGCTGCAAGTGGTGAAGTACGCGACCGTGATGCAGACCCCCAGCCTGTATTTCACGGCCGGCAAGCCGGGGCAACTGCGGCAGATCAGCACCATTATCGGCAAGAACGTGAATGCCGGGCGGCTTCTGGCGGGTTTCACGGTTTCCGAACCGGGCAACTGGACGAGCTGGCCGCCGCACGAGCACGCAGCCATGCTCGAGGAGATGTACGTCTACTTCGATATGCCGGCGCCTGCGTACGGCATCCAGATGGTGTACCAGGAGACCGAATATCCGGAATTGGTGACGGTGGTGCGCGACGGAGATGCGGTCCTGATGCCGGCCGGATACCATCCGAATGTTGCGATCCCGGGACACCGGATCACATTCCTGTGGGCCATGGCGGCGCACCGCGAGCAGGAAGACCGGCAGTACGGAGTGGTGAACGTGCAGCCCGATTTTGCCGCCGGCGGGTCGGGGCTCGAGGCCAGCCGCAAATAGAGCGGCCATGATCCTCGATTCATTTCGGCTCGACGGAAAGAACGCGGTGGTCACCGGCTCGGGGACCGGGCTCGGCGCCGGGATGGCGATCGGCTTGGCCGAGGCGGGCGCCAACGTGGTGGTTTGCGGCCGCGTCGAACCGGGAATGGATGAGGTCTGTGTCACGGTCTGCCGCTCCGGCCGCAAGGCTCTCAAGCTGGTATGCGACGTCGCGCTTCCCGAAGACTGTGAGCGCCTGGTGAAGAGCGCGGTCGCGGAGTTCGGCTCCATTGACATTCTGATCAACAACGCCGGTATCATTCGCCGGGCGCCGGCGGCGGAGTTCTCGCTCCAAGATTGGTCGGATGTGCTCGAAGTCAATCTCAACGCGATATTCCGTCTGTGCCAGTTGGCAGGCCGGCACATGCTCGAACGAGGCAGCGGGAAGATCATCAACATTGCCTCGCTGCTTTCCTTTCAAGGCGGCGTCTACGTTCCCTCATACGCGGCGGCCAAGGGAGCCGTGGCCCAGTTGACGAAAGCGCTGGCGAACGAATGGGCGCCCCGCGGCATCAACGTCAATGCGATCGCGCCGGGGTACATGGCCACTGCCAACACGGCAGCGTTGCGAGCCGACCCGGTTCGGAGCCGGCAGATTCTGGAGCGAATCCCCGCCGGCCGCTGGGGCACCCCGGAAGATGTGGCGGGTGCCGCGGTGTTTCTGGCTTCGCCGGCCAGCGATTACCTGCACGGGCACGTGTTGGTGGTGGACGGCGGGTGGCTGGCGCGGTAGACGGTTCCAGCGATTTGATGAAACGAACCCAATTCCGGGTTGGATGGCTATTTGGTAACCCATTGAGTTTTAAAAGCCCTTTCAGGCGAAAGGCGAACGTGGAAGATTGAAAAACGAACCCAATTTCCCTCCATTGGTCGATCGCGCCGAGAGACGACGGAACGAACCTACATGAGCTACGAGCATCCGAGGCCTCCTATTCCCAACGATATCAGAGGCGGGATTCACGGCAATCGTAAGCTGCTGATTCCGTTGATGGATGCTGCTGTGACCCGAAGCGGCTACCTGCACTCCGCAAGTCTTCGGAGCCGAGCTGTCGGGCGTCGTTTCATGGGCCGGATTCGAATGGAGTCCGCAAAAGACCAGACTGGCGGATGATGCTCTGTAGCGTGCCTCCGCAGTTCCTTATGCAACGGTACCGGCACCGTGGTAGTTGTGCCTTCCGCCGCTTCTGATGATGGCGTGACTGCCGGGCTGGCGTACAAATCGAAATCCGTGGGCATCCAGGATCCGGCATACTTCTTCGCCGGACAGAGTCCGAAGCTTACCCAACCGGGACCTCTACCTGAGTGACGAACACGTCGGGCTGATAGCGCCGCAGCGTGGACATGCATTGATTGTAGCGTTGGGGCGGTTGCGCGACGGTGGACGGGGAGAAAATATCAGATCTTCTCCACGTCCCAACATCTCTCGACGCTCTCCGCATCCCACAGATTGAACTGGTGACCGAACAGTTCTAGATAGCAGGTCAGAAAGGAAGCCGCGTGTCGAAAGACGTTGCCAACGTCAAACTCTCGCGCGCGATTTGACCAACCTACCCCCTCTGGGCGCACACTAAGGAAACGATTGGCGAGCCGGACATCTCCGTGGGCGAAGGAAGAAAGCTCCGAGTAGAACACATCGTACGCCTCCTTGTGGTCGACCTCGACAGCCATATCACGTATTCTGAGGCCGGACCAGCTCTCGAATCGGCGCATTTTGCCATTTCTTCCGCGGGCTTCGAAGCGACTCCTCACTTCCTCATACTTGTCGTTGACCTGATGTTCCTCGTTGGCCCAGCGGGTTTGCCACAAGAGACGCATCGCTTCCCTCCATTGGGAATCCTTGCTATCTCGGAGCTCAATGCACGTGTCCATTTCCCTCTTCTTCAAGACTCGCTCGAAGAGAATGTATTGGTGAGCCCGGTCCTTTGGCTGCTGGCTGATGAAGTGGGCCGTAACGTCTGTCTCAAACATCGACCGGGCGATGAGATATCCGACTGTAGTTGGAAACCACTTCTCGCCAAACGATTGTCGCAGACGCACCAGGGAATCCGCGGCAGCGATGTCATGCAACAGAAAACAAACCATTAGGGACGTGAATTCAGGGCCAGCCACGTGGATCGATACAGCGTCCGCTTTGCGCGCGAGATTGAGAAGTCGTGATAGCACCTGAAGATGCTGTTCGACTGTGAGAAACCGGATCACCGGCGTGACCTCGGTACCATACTATCGCCTAGCGAGCGATCAGAAGATCCGAGGGACTTTAAAAGACCGGGATTTTGGAAGAACTTACACCAGCACGGTAAACGTCGCTTCCGTCCGCTGCACCGGCCGGTACAGGGTATCGCGCTCGACTGGCTCGCGGCCGGCTTTGCGGATGAGTTGCAGTAGCTCGTTGCGCCGCAGGCCTTGACTGGTGGTCGCGCCGGCGTCGTGGTAGATGCGCTCTTCCACGATGGTGCCGTCGATGTCATCGGCGCCGAAACGTAACGCGATCTGAGCGACTTTCGGCGTCATCATCACCCAGTAGGCTTTGATGTGCGGAATGTTGTCGAGCATTAGCCGCGCGACGGCAATCGCCTTGATGTCATCAAAGCCCGTCGTTTTCGGGATGTGGTGCAGCGGCGTGTTGTCGGGATGGAACGCGAGCGGGATGAAGGTTACGAAGCCGTGCGTTTCGTCCTGCAACTCGCGTAAGCGGATCAGGTGGTCGACGCGATCCTGCTCGCTCTCGATGTGGCCGTAGAGCATCGTGCAGTTGGAGCGCAGGCCCAACGCGTGCGCGATGCGGGCGGTCTCGATCCACTCGTTGCCATCGATCTTGTGGTCGCAAATGATGCGGCGGACGGGCTCGTTAAAGATTTCGGCGCCGCCGCCAGGAAGCGAATCCATGCCGGCGTCGCGCAGACGTTCGAGCGTTTCCCGAATGGTGATTTTGTCCCGGCGCGCCAGGTACGCGATCTCCACCATCGTGAAGGCCTTCAGATGCACCTGGGGAAAGCGCTGCTTGAGGCCGCGCAGCATCTCGCAGTACCAATCGAGCGTCAACTGCGGGTGCAGGCCGCCGACAATATGGAATTCGGTGACGGCTTCGCTCCAGCCTTCGCCGGCACGGTGCCAGACTTCATCGAGCGACATCGTGTACGCCTTGGGGTCCTTGGCGTGTTTTCCGAAGGCGCACAGGCGGCAACTGGCGACGCACACATCGGTCGGGTTGATGTGGCGGTTGACATTGAAATACGTGGTGTCGCCGTGGAGCCGCTCGCGGACGAGATTGGCGAGGTAGCCGAGGGCCAGGATGTCGGAGGTGCGATACAAATCCACGCCGTCGTCGAACGACAGCCGCTCGCCCCGGTCGACTTTTTGACGAATGGGGACCAGGCGTGGATCTTCGATCGCAATCTGCATGTTTACGCACCCCGGCGCAGGAAGAGTATGTCAGCAGCCCAAAATAGAAAGAATAACACGCTCACGTAGCCGTTCATGGTGAAGAAGGCCGCATCGACGCGCGAGAGGTCGTGCGCTTTGACGAGGCTGTGCTCGTAGATCAGTAACGCCACAATTGCCGCCACTCCCGTCAGGGCGAGGGCGCCGAGATGGAGCTGGCTGACAAGGAAAAGAAGGCATCCCGCCATCAGGACGTGCAGGATGCGAGCGACGATCAGGGCTCCCGCGATGCCGAGGCGGCGGGGAACGCTCGACAAGGATTCGGCGGTGTCGAATTCATAATCCTGGCAGGAGTAAATCACGTCAAAGCCGGCGGTCCAGAAGGTGACGGCGGCGGTGAGCCAGAGAATGCGTAGGTCCAGCGAACCGGCAACGGCGATCCATGCCGCCGCGGGCGCGATTCCGAGCGAAAACCCGAGCACGATGTGGGAGAACGACGTAAAGCGTTTCGTGAACGAATAAAAGAAGACGACGGCGAGAGCCACTGGCGCCAGGCGCAGGCAGAGAGAATTCAAGGCACCGGCGGCGACGAAGAAAAGCGCGGAGGCGGCGGCCACGAAAGCCCAGGTAAATCCGTGGCTGAGCAGACCGGTTGGCAAATGGCGCATCCGCGTGCGCGGGTTGCGCGCATCAATGCGAGCATCGACGAGCCGGTTGAAGGCCATCGCGGCCGAACGCGCGCCAACCATGGCGACCACAATCCAAGACAACTTCCAGGCCACCCGCTGGTACCCGGTTTCGCGAAACGCGAGCAGCGCACCGGTCAGAGCAAAGGGCAAAGCGAATACCGAGTGCTCGAATTTGATCATATCGAGCGTGAGGCGGAGTCGTTTCCAGTTCATGCCGGGAGTGATACCATTCTACCCTGGGGTGCTGTGTTAACTTGAGCGTAACGGAAGGGTTGCGGAAAGGAAGCCCGGGATTGCTGGAAGCATTCGCGTCGACGGACAAGGGCTGCGTGCGGTCGAACAATGAAGATTATTACGTCGTGCAACCCGAACTGGGGCTCTACGTTGTGGCCGATGGAATGGGTGGCGCACGCGCCGGCGAGCACGCGTCCCGTCTGGCGGTAGAGACGGTCGCGGAGGTGTTGCGAGCAGCAGAGCAGCGCGATTCTCAAGCGCTCCTGCGCGCGATCGAAGAGGCCAACCGGCGCGTGCTGGAGGCCGCGCACAACGATCCCAAATTGGAAGGCATGGGGACGACATTATTGGTTGCCCTCGAATCGTCCGATGGGTTGGAAATCGCCAGTGTAGGAGACAGCCGCGCCTATGTGCTGGAGGACGGCGGGTTCCGCGCGATCACGGACGATCAGACCTGGGTGAACGAGGTCGGTCGGCCGCTGGGGCTGGACGAGGAAAGCCTCCGCACGCATCCGATGCGGCATGTGCTCACGATGGCGATCGGCGCCGCGTCGCCGCTGGCCGTGAATTACTATTCGATTCCGCTCCGGGGCGGCAGCCTGGTTCTGATGTGCAGCGATGGGCTGCACGGCGTGATCGAACACACCAAGCTGGAACAGATCCTGCGCGCCACTGGAGACGGCGCCTCACTCGAAGAAACCTGTGAGCGGTTGATCGAGGCGGCGAAAGAAGCCGGCGGTCCGGACAACGTGACAGTGGTGTTGGTACGGAAAGCCGCGTAATTCAAATTTGGAGACAGGCCAAATTCTCTCCGCAGCCGGAGATAAGGAATTGCGTGGCCTGTCCCCGAATTTCGGAAATCGCCGGCGACAAGATCGCCGGCGCCACTCGGCTACGGATTCTGGCGGAGCCATTCCTGGAAGGCGCTGCGATACAGAATGATCCCTTTGCGGGAGTACTGCAGGTAGCCTTGCTTCCGGAAATGGTTCATGTAATGGGTGACAATCTCGCGCGACGTGCCTACGTACTGCGAGAGCAGTTCGTGGGTGAACGGCACCATGCGAACGGATCCGTCTTCCTGGGCGGTTCCGAGGCGTTCGGAAAACCGGATCAGTGACCGGGCCAGCCGTTGCGCGATGTTGTCGGTCGAGAAACTCTCGATCCGATCGGCGAACTCCATCGTGCGCTTCACGAAGATTTGCACCAGGGCGACGGCAAGCCGGGGGCGCTTCATAATCACGTCCTCGATCTCGGCGGTTCCCCAAGCCATCAATTTGGAACTCTCCAGCGCGGTGGCTTGCTCGGCGCGGGGCGCCGCACCCACGAAAGCAGATTCGCCGAAGAACTCGTCTGGTTGATAAATGTCCACCACCACCTGACGCCCGTCGTTTGCCAGGCGCGAGACCTTTACCTTTCCTCCGATGACCAGATAGATCGCGGTGGATGGTTGGTCTTGGTTGTAGACCGATTGACCCTTCCGGTACTCCAGAATACTAGAGCACGGCAGGTGCGCTAACGGATCTTCCAATGCCCGTCTGGGCGCTAAACCTGTCAGACTCGTTGCCATTTGATCTCCTCCACAAGACTTGCGCTTTTCGCAGTGTTAAAGCGGTGTGTTTGCAGTTCCTGTGCCAAATCACCCAAAAGTGACCGGCGGGAGAGACTCGCAGTAAACAAAATGTGAACTCCGGTCCTCTTGAGCGAACCGCAGAGTATCCCCTCGAGTTCCGACGTGAAAAATTTCACTAGTTGTGACTGAGTTTATCAGAAGCTGCATTCGCGAGACAGCCGGGAGAAGACCGGTCCCGCGCGATTCGGCAGAAGGCGGCGAGAACCGATTATATGATGAGGAGGTGTCGATCGGCCGACGCTCCATCGGATCCTTCGCGCTGTCCTGCGCGTTGGCATCCGCTCAGTGGTATGCTCCACCAGCCGGCGATCGGGCTGCACGAACGGGCACAGCAGTGTCGATTTTACCCGGTGGCCGCATTCTTGCGCCATCGGGCGATCAATACGTCACCGGGGCGGAACCCATCTCATTGGTGGTCGGTCCAAACGGAAAGACGGTAGTGACCGTAAACCTTCATCGGCCGTGGCTTACGGTGTTTGAGTACGATCGCGGATGGGGAACACGGCAGTTGCCCGCGGACTGGTTCCGGCTGGGTGGACCGTCGCCGGAACAGTCATCAGATTCGAGCTCGTGGACGGTTTCAGGCGGAGCTGCGTTCTCGGGATCGCGGTCTGTTTACGTTTCTGAAGCGAGCACGGGACGGGTCTCGTTGATCGATCTGGACAGCGGGGAGCGACGGCACGCAATTGATCTGGAAGAAGGTAGCGTCTCCGGTGATATTGTCCTTGATACCGCTCGGACTATTTTGTATGTCGCGGACGCGGGTCATTCGCGTGTCGTGGTTGTCGACACTCGGTCGCGGCGGAGCCTCGCGGCGGTTTCGCTCAACGGAGTTCCCGGGCTGCTGCGGCTAGCCCCGGATCGGCAAAGACTTTATGTAACGATACGGCGCAATCTCTTGGAAACCAATGGCCGAGCGGCACCGGCCGTGGCGGTGATCGACGTGGCGCAGCCTCGGGCCGCCCGCGTCATCGCCCTCATTCCCGCGGGCCGCGCGTTAACCGGGATGGCGGCGACCAACGACCGTGTATTTGTTTCCGATGCGGGCGACGATTCGATCGTCGCCATCGAAGCCAGTACCCATCAGATCGAAAGGCGGATTCCGATTCGCATTCCGGGGCTGGAGCGGCTTCGCGGCGTTTTGCCGATGGGATTGGCGTACGAGCCCCGGAATGGCTGGCTGCTGGCGGCCGAGGCAGGGCTGAATGCGATCGGGGTGATTGACGCCCGCACCGGGGAGGTTTTGGGGCATGTTCCGGCCGGATGGTCTCCCACCCAGGTGGTGGTCGACGGCGGCACGGTGTATGTCGCGAATGCGAAAGGGTCCGGGGCCATGCCTGACCCTCGCGGTAACTCCGGCCGGCAAGGTTCGATGTCAATGTTCCGGGTGCCGGCGGCTGACAAGCTGCCTGATTCGACGAAGTTCGTTATGCAGGCAGCCGGCATGGCGCCGCACCCGAGCGGTCCACGCCCGTTGCCGAGCGGCATCCGCTACGTGCTGCTGATTGTCAAAGACGGCCGTTCGTTCGACGAAGTCTTGGGCGACGTCGGTCGGACCAGCAATGGGACGGTCATGGGCTCGCCGCCACTGGCCCGGTTTGGACGTGATGGCTACGTCGATGGCCTGAGAAAGCGTTTGAGCCTGCATCATCTGGATCTCACTCCCAACCATCACGCCATCGCGGAACGGTGGACATTCAGCGATAACTTCTACAGCGATGCCGATACCGGCCTCGAAGGCATGCATTGGTTGTCGGTATGGCAGCACCTGGCGCGACATGGGGTTTCGTTTTTCCGTTTTGGAGAGCCATTCGATCCGGAACTGGCCGATACGGAACGGGCTCGGCGAGTCATTGCGGAGATCCAGGAGAAGTACGGGCGGGCCGGTTCGGAGCCGCCGCGGTTCCTGATGATTCATCTTCCGAACGACCGGATGGCGGCGGAGCATCCCGATGCCGGCTATCCGTATTCGGAGTCCTACCTCGGCGATAATGATCTGGCCCTGGGACGCATTCTCGAATACTTCTCATCCACCGAGTGGTGGAAGCAAATGGCGGTGTTCGTCACGGAGACCTCGGCGGAGGACGGAATCGACCACATCGATGCGCATCGGACACTGCTCTTGTGCGCAGGACCGTGGGCGCCAAAGAACTCGGTGTCTCACATCAACACCAGTTTCCCCGGGCTGCTCAAGACCATCTTCCAGCTGCTGGGCGTCCCTCCGCTCAACTTGTTGGATGCGACGGCGGCGGACTTGAGCGAGTGCTTCACGAGCCATCCCGACCCGGCGCCCTACCATGCCATCGCGGTGGATCCGCGCTTGTACAGCCGTTAGCGAGCCGATCCCTGAGCGCGGCCGGCGGCCACAATCCATCCGCGGAATGTTTCCGCCATCGCGACCGCCTGCGGGTCGGAGCGCAGTTGCTCCACAGTGAATCGCATCTTCCGCCGCCAGTTGGGATATTGCCAGGTGGTTCCGGGCAGATTCTGCTGGTGCAGCTCCCAGGTAATGTCCTCCTGGTTGATCGAGAGCAGCCGCGATGGCGTGAGCGCGAGGAAGCCGGCGATGGCGTGGTGTAATTCGGGGGTGAGCTCGCGATACTCGTCCGCAGACCGAGGCAGACGCTCGGGCAGCAAGTTGGCGCGGAACAGCGCATCCAGCATCTTTTGTTTGTCGTGGGCTCGTGCCGCCGATTGATTTCTGTAGCCCTCCTCGTCGATGGCTCCAGCCTGGCGCCGGGCTTCGATATCGGCGCTCACCCAATAACCGGATAACGTGGGCAGGTCGTGGGTGCTGGAAGAGACCAGCGCTTGCGGCGGGTATTCGTCGCTGCGCCGAAATTCGCCGTTCAGTTTTTCAAAATAGAAGACTCGATAACTCAGGATGCCGAAACGCGACAGGTTCTCGCGGATAGCGGGTTCCACGGTACCAAGATCTTCTCCGACGATGATGACGCGGTTCCGGACACTCTCCAACGCCAGCAGGCGGAGATAGTCGTCGGAAAGCTCGCGCACATACGCGCCCTGGCTGGCGTCGCAGCCTTCCGGAATCCAATACAGGCGGAACAGGCGCATGACATGATCGATCCGCAGAGCGCCGCCATGCCGGCAATTTTTGCGAATCGATTCGACGAAGAGGCGGTAGCCGTCTTCGCGATGGAGTTCCGAGTTCGGCGGCGGGAAGCCCCAATCCTGCCCACCGGGTGCGAAGTCGTCGGGCGGCGAGCCAACGCGGCATCCGGCTGCAAAGAAGCGGCGGTGCGCCCACAAATCGGAGCCGAATTTGTCGGTGGCCAGCGCCAGGTCATGATACAGGCCGATGGAGAGGCGGCTCCGCGCGTGTTGCTGCGCGCAATCGAGCTGGCGGTCGATCTGCCACTGCACATATTGGTAGAACAGGACAGACCGCCAGTGTTTTTTGCGAAAGGCCTCGACGCCGTGTCCGTCCGGATCGTGATATTCCGGCGGCCATTGCGGCCAGATCCAGATATCGGGATTTCGCCGGTGGACGTGCTCATCGATGGCGCAAAAGGTCGCGAACCTCTCGAGGAGATCGCCTTCGCGGGAGCGAAAGGCTTCGAACTCCTGAGCCCGGCTGGAGCCGGCACGCCGTTCGCGCAGGAATTGAACGAACAGCAGCTTCAAAAAGCGAAGCTTGATGGCGGCGACGCGCTCGTAGTCGACGAGCGATGCGGCGCGGAGCGATTCAATTTCGGCGCAGATATCGGGCTGATGGCGCAGGGCGCGCGCACGGCGGCACCGCGCGAAATCCTCGATGCTCTCGATATCCAGGTATAAATAGTTCTGATAGAAAATTGAGTTCGGCGAATAAGGGCTGGTATTGAACGGCTCGCGGTTGTGGATGGCGTGCAGAGGGTTGAGGGAAACAAAGCTGGCCTGGAGGCCATCGGCGGCCCAATCGATGACCGCCAGCAGATCGCGAAAGTCGCCGGCGCCCCAGTTGCGCGCGGAGCGGACACCATAGAGACTGACGGCCACGCCCGCGGTGCGGCCTTGTTCCGAGCCGGTCCACGCGCGCTCGGGGGTCACGATGACCCGTGTGGTAGCGCTGACCGAGCCTACTGAGACGGAGACATCGTGATAGCCGAGCGGGAGATTCTCCGGGAGGCGGACCTGTTTGCGGAACCAGGTGCGATTATCCAGATCGGCGGAGCCGGTTTGCGTCAACTCGGATATGCTCACTTCGAATTGGGAGGATGTGCCGTCCTCCCGGCGTACCGTGACTCGCGCCCGCTCGCCCGCCATTTCAGCGGGCACCTGGATCGGCAGCAGGCGAGGGCGCGATTCGGGAATGACCACTGCCGGCGAGAGCAGGCGTTCCCATTCGCGGCGGGCGCGGTCTGTAAGCGAGCGCACCAAGGCGTCCGGTGTGCCGGCGGCCATCCCCATCGCGTTCAGAATTGCCTGTTTGACGCCGGTTGACGTGACGTGGCGGGTGCCCCAGATGTCCCAATAGGCGCCCTCGATTCCGCAAGCGACGGCGGCGCTATCCAGCAGTTGATCAAAATCTTCCGGCGGCATCGGGGGTGGTTATTTCGATTCTACAGGACGCCCGTTGGGCGTGCGAGAATAAAAAATATGGACAAACCACTCGCGAGCAGTCCAGTAGAGTTGTTCACACGGGTTGATGACTATTCGGTGAACAATGCCGCGGCGGCGGCTTCCGAGGGGATCGTGTTCACGACGCTCAACTCGGCAGTCAACTGGGCGCGCAAGAACTCCATCTGGCCGATGGCTTTCGGGCTGGCATGCTGCGCGATCGAGATGATGTCGATGAGCGCCTCCCGTTTTGATATTTCGCGATTCGGCGCGGAGGTCTTCCGCGGGTCGCCGCGTCAGGCTGACTTGATGATCATCGCCGGCCGGGTGGCGAATAAGATGGCGCCCGTCGTGCGGCATCTCTACCAACAGATGCCGGAACCGAAATGGGCCATCTCGATGGGGGCCTGCGCGACATCCACCGGCGTGTTCAACAACTACGCGCTGGTTCCCGTTAACCAGGTAATCCCGATTGATGTGTTTGTGCCGGGCTGCCCGCCACGCCCGGAGCAACTGATCTACGCGATCATGCTGCTTCAGGAGAAGATCAACAAGCAGAGCGGGACGGTGAAACAGGTTTTGAACCTGGGCTGAACCGCTACGGTTATCCCCAGTACCAGCGTCGTGGACTGCACGCAGTTGCGTAACCCCAAGTATTCAAGCCATTAAACAACGATCTTCAAACTTGTTTCGGGAATGAGGCCACTCGCTAGTACCCGCCCTAGTAGTCCGGGTGAACTCCCACGTGTTATTTGAAGACTAGTGGAACGCGAACTGGACTCGGTCGACATTCAGCTTCTCCGTGCGGTGGCCGCCGCCGGCGAGGTCCATCCGAAGAATATCCACCAGCAGCGGCGGCTCGACCGGCTCGATCAGGAGGGGTATGTTGAGTCTTCGCGCCACGTCCATCGCGAAAATGGCGACGGTCCAGCGTGGGTATTCCGGCTGACGCGGAAGGGCCAGCAGGCGGTACAACCAACGCGACAATGAATGATCAGTCGGCGCGGCGCCGGCGGTATTCTCCATGACCAATCAGCCCCAGGTCCGCCAACACAGCGAGAATGAGCGCTACAAGGTAGATTCCATCCAACGGATGCCGCCCGTTTACGATCCAGGCGTACACAATCGTGGTGAGTGGCAGAAAGACGAAGCCCAAGGCCACCAGCAGCAGTGAATGATAGGCCCGCTCCAGGAACGTCGAAAAGAAAAAGAGGATCACGAGCGCGACCCGGGGAAACGCGAGGCCGATCAGCAGTATCAAGCAGGGCATGAAATAACCATTGTAGAGGCGATGGACGCAGGCATTTCCGCTATACTCGACAGTGTCGATGGTGACCTGGCGAAAAACACTGGTGCTGACCGCTCTGCTCCTGATTCCAATCCATATCCAGTGCCTGATTGCGTGTGGAATGCCCGCGCCCACGGCGGCTGCTTGTCATCATCATCGCGGCCATTCCGACAAGCAGAGTCCCGCGCCGTGCGCCGCTGGATTCATGGCAGGCACGATCATTTTCCATGCTCCGGACCACAACGGGGCGGCCATTCCGATGTTCCTCGTCTCCCAAGCCACGCCAACGGTCAATAGCCCTGTGTATGGCGACACCGCGGTGGCTCCCCAGTTGTCGCCTCCTGGTTCGCTGCTCGTTCTGAAGATCTAGACCTCCTCATCGTATCCACGCGCCTGCGCGGCAGGCGGTCCGATCGAGAGGTCATTGATGTTCATAAGGCAAGTTTGCACGCTCGCCGTGATTCCGTTCACGTCTGCGCACGTTATGGCGCAGTCTCGTTCCGGCATGGTCGATATGAATGGCGCTGCGATGTCCCTGATGAATTTCGCGTCTGGGACGGCGGTCAACCCGGCGTCGGCCTTTCCGCCGATGATCATGGAACATTACGGCAAGTGGAACGCGATGCTGATGGGGACCGCGTTCTTGGTAGACACGCAACAATCGGGGCCGCGCGGCGGGGACAAGCTTTTCTCGTCGAATTGGTTCATGGGATCGATCGAGCACCGCGCCGGCAAGAAAGGCGCGTTCGAAGCCGAGCTGATGCTGAGCCTGGAGCCGGCGGCCGTCACCGCTCGACGATATCCGGAGCTGTTACAAACCGGCGAGACAGCATTCGGAGTTCCGCTCGAGGATGCGCAGCATCCGCACAATTTCATCATGAGCCTGGGATTCCATTACCACTATCAACTGACGCCGGAAACTCAGCTTCAGTTGTATTTCGCGCCGGTCGGCGATCCGGCGCTGGGGCCCGTTGCATTTCCGCATCGCGCCTCCGCCATGGAATTGCCGCAGGCGCCGCTTTCTCATCACTGGCAGGACTCCACGCACATTGCCGACGAGGTCGCGACGGTCGGAGTGCTGCACAAGAAGACCAAGGTGGAAGCGAGCGGTTTCCACGGCGCGGAACCGGGAGAGAACCGGTGGACCATCGCCACCGGGGCGATGGACTCCTGGGCCGCCCGACTGTGGTTCTTCCCGGCGAGAGACTGGGCCATGCAGATCTCCGGTGGAAGACTCGCGCATCCGGAAGCCCTCGAGCCTGGCGATCAGATCCGCACCACCGCTTCGGTTCATTACTCGCGGCCGATGCAAGGCGCGGCCTGGTCATCCAGTCTAATATGGGGACGCAATCACAACACGATCACGCATCGCGATCTGAATTCGTATCTCGCCGAGTCCGTGCTGCCGATCCGCAGTGTCAATTTTGTTACGGGACGTTTCGAACTGGTGGACAAAGACGAATTGTTCGCCGCCGACTCCAGACTGGAAGAGCAACTTGACGCGGCCGCCGGCAGCACATTTCGTGTCGGCGCGTTTACCGTTGGATATACCCGCGATATCCGGATTTGGGACCGAGTCGAAACCGGAATTGGAGCGAACTTCACGTTCTATGCGGTGCCGGCTCCGATCCAGCCGTTCTACGGCGCGCACCCGATAGGGGGCAACTTGCTGATCCGGCTCCGATTGCAGCCTCACCGCGGATAGCCGGAATGGGGCGCAGGTTGGTGGAATCCCAATTGCACCCGAGCAATTTGGATGCATGGCAGACGCCTCCGACCTTTCGAACGCTCGCTCGCTGGAAGCGGCGAAAGCGGCAGGGCTTCGATACGTTGATGGAAAAGGGCCCGGGATCGAACGCCGGCGCTGCGGCCGCGGGTTCATCTATTTGGGTCCCGACCGACGGCCCATTCACGACCGGCAGCAACTACACCGCATCGGGTCGCTCGCCATTCCGCCGGCGTGGGCCCGAGTATGGATTTGTCCCACATCCACTGGTCATATTCAAGCCGTGGGATGGGATGCCAAAGGCCGCAAGCAATATCGCTATCATGCGCTGTTCCGGGAGGTGCGAGACCGGAGCAAATTCGGACGCATGGTCGCGTTCGGGACGGTGCTGGCCGTCATCCGCGGACGCGTGAGAAGGGATCTGAGACGCTCCGGGCCGCCTCGCGAAAAGGTTCTGGCGGCCATGGTCCGGCTCCTCGAAACCACCTGCATCCGGGTCGGAAACGACGAATACGCCCGCGAAAACGACTCGTTCGGCCTGACGACGCTCCGCAATCGTCATGTGCGCAGCTCCGGCGCCACGTTGCGCTTTCGCTTTAAGGGCAAGAGCGGCCTTTGGCACGCGATTGAACTCAACGATCGGACCGTATCGCGGATTGTCCGCCAATGCCAGGAACTCCCGGGTCGCTTGTTTCAATACATCGACGAAGACGGCGCGCTCTGCAATGTCGACTCCGAAGACGTGAACACCTATCTTCGGGAGATCACGGGGCAGGAGTTTTCCGCCAAGGACTTCCGCACCGGGCCGGAACCGTTCTGGCTGCGCGCGAACTGGTTGCCGCCGGGCGATCGGGCAGCGAGCGCGAAACTAAACAACGTGGTCGAAGCGACCAAACGTGTCGCCCAACGCCTGGGAAACCGCCTCGCCACATGCCGCAAATACTACATTCACCCGGCCATCATTGATGCATTCTCGGACCATTCGCTATTTGAGACCATGCGTCAGGGGGAAGAGCAGCACGCCGCTTACAACGGCCACGGCTTGAGCCCGGAGAGTATAGCGTGATGGTGCTGATTACCAAGTACCTGGAGAAGACGACTGGCGCGGGTCGAAGATCCCCGCTCGCGGCGCGAGCTGCCTGACCCGCCGAGGCCCAGGCGAGACCTCCGTAGCACTCAATTCACCACAGTCCAGTGGTGTCGTCATCAACTACGGGCAGCCGCTGAGGCGGCAGTTGCCATTCCAATGTGAAAGCGGGCTACTGCGGGAACGATCGAAGTATTTGCAAGGGAAAACGGCGGACTAGGCGCGCACTGTGTGTTCGCGGCTGAGGAGCGATTGGCGCGCCAGGCGCTCGATCGCGTAGGAGACTTGGACGCGGTGTTCGTGGGTATACAGTCGGTGATTGCGTTCCACCTCTCCCAGGCGGTACACGTAATTCGCGGTGAGACTGGCGGACCGCTGCAGTCCGGCGGGCGATAAATCGCCCATCCAATTAATACGCTCCAGACGAGCGCCATTTCGCAAGTGAAATCGGGCGACGGAGTCGAGCGGCTCCTGACCGTGCTTGGCGTGGAGAAGGTAATATGCGCAGAGCGGAACGAGGTCGTGCTGAAGCTCCGCCGCGAGTTTGGCATCGGAGGGCCAGTTCGGAGTGTCGAGTCTATCGAGCACGGCAGCGAGGCGCCCGTCGCGCGGTCCTGGCTCGTGGCGCCGGGCTTTCGCCGCCAGCCAACCGGCAAAGCCGGGAATCGGCGAGAGTGTAGCGAATGTCCGCAGACGCGGAAACTCGCGATGCAGTTCATCCACTACCGCATGAATGAGAACACTGCCGAACGGCACGCCGCGCAAGCCCTCGTGGCAATTGGTAATCGAGTAGAACAAGGCGCACTTGGCGGCTTCCGGGCCGGTGACGCGGGAATCGGGGTCGAGCAACGGCTGCACCCGAGCGCTCATGCGGTCGACGAGCGCGACTTCGACAAAGATGATCGGTTCGTCAGGCAGAGCGGGATGGAAGAACGCGTAGCAGCGCCGATCGTCTTGCAGCCGGCGCCGCAGATCGCGCCATCCCTGAATCTGGTGGACCGCCTCGTATTGAATGAGCTTTTCGAGGATGATGGCCGGAGTGTGCCAGTCGATCTTTCGCAGGACCAGGAACGCGCGGTTGAACCAGCTCGAGAGCAGGTGGCCGAGATCGGCGTCAAGCGCTACCCAGTTGGGGTGCTGGGCCAACCCGGCCAGGATCTGGCCGCGCATTTCGATCAACGTACGCGTGCCGCCCGGCGCCAGATTGAAGCGGCGGAACAATTCCTGGCGCGGCGGTTCGACGACGTGCAACAACCGGGTCAAATTGGCCGGCGTGGGCTCCTTCCGATAGGTGTCGCCGGAACTACCGACTGCCTCGGGATCTGGCGAGAACTCGCTCGCTAGCATGTCAAAGAATTCGGTTCGCTCGGCCGGCTGCAGGCCGAGGTAGGCTTCCAAGGTGTCCTTGGCGAGACGGCCATCGTCAACCCGGGTGGCCAGCAACTCGCGGCAAAGGGAGACGACCTGGCGCACGGGCTGCGACGGCTCTTGCGAGCCGTTCTTGAGCCGCGGCGTTAAGCCGATGAAGCGGGCGAGTCCCAAGGCAGTTCCCCTGTCCTGTACATAGTGTTTAGCATTATGCATGCAAAAAACAAGGGCGAAGGCCGAAGACGAGGTTCCACCGGTACCACAGACCCTACCGAAAGTAACAGTCGGGTTAAGAAGGCGGCCGCGAGCGCCTGTAGACGTTCGGCAATATGATGGATATCGTCGCCGGGGGTGACAGCTTGAGAGGCCTGCAGAAGCTCGGGATTGTGGTCACGCTGGTGGCGCCGGCAGCGGCCGCCGATTTGCCGGCGGGAACCGGTCGCGAGCTATTGATCCGCGCCTGCGTGGGCTGTCACAAGACCGAAGAGTTCGCAGGTTACCGCCACACGCGGGATGAGTATCGGTCGATTGTCCATCGCATGGGCGACCGCGGCGCCCCAGCTTCTGCCAAGGAGTTGGATGAAATCGCCGATTACCTGGCCACGAACTTCCCGAAAGTGGAAGATCCGTCGAAGATCAACGTGAACAAGGCGAGCGCCCAGGAATTGGAACAACGTCTGGACCTCACGGCCAAGGAAGCCGAGGCGGTTGTCAGCTACCGCGAGCGTCATGGCGACTTTCGCGCCATCGGCGACCTGTTCATCATCTACGGCGTCGACGGCCGGAAGATCCAGGCGGCGAAAGAAAAGATCAGCTTCTAGGGCGGATTGGCAAGCCGGAGGCCTTGCCCGCGCAGTTACCGGGATGAAACCAGGGCCTTCATCGGTATGTAATACCCGTCTGTCGCCGGAGGGTCCGGGCTGATACGGTCGGCCATGCGATACTGCACACACAGGGCATGGCCAAAAGGAAAGTCTCATTGGGATCGGCGGCTAGGGATCCGGTACAAGCGGTAACGAGTCTACCGGGGGAGCCGGGGGATCTCCATGATCCGGCGCTGTACATCAACCGCGAATTGGGACTGCTGGCGTTCCAGCGGCGGGTTCTCGAGGAAGCGCAAGACCCGGCGAATCCGCTGCTGGAGCGCGTGAACTTTCTTTCGATCCTCGGATCGAACCTGGATGAATTCTTTATGGTTCGCGTTGCCGGCCTGGCTGCCCAGATGGACGCTGGCACGCTAGAGGTCGGCCCGGACCGGATGAGCCTCCGCGCCCAGTTGGTCTCGATCCGCCGTGAAGTCAAAAAGCTGTTGTCGGAAGCCCACAAATGCCGGATCGAGCTTCTCGATGCCCTCCAGAGGAACGGCATTTTCATATACAACTACGAGCAGTTGAGCGAGTCTCAGAAGCGGCGCGTGGCCGAATACTTCGCGAATACTGTTTTTCCCGTGCTGACGCCGCTGGCATTCGACCCGGGCCGGCCCTTTCCGCACATTTCGAATTTGAGTCTGAACCTGGCGGTGCTGATTCGAGACCGGAAGGGAGCGGAACACTTTGCGCGCGTTAAGGTGCCGGATTCGTTGCCGGCGCTGATTCCACTCGGGACGAGGCCGCTAAAGAGCGCCAAGCGACTCAGGCCCAAGCGCACCGAACTCGTTTGGCTCGAAGACATCGTTGCCGCGCATCTGTCGGAACTGTTTCCAGGCATGGAGATTTTGGAATCCCATCCGTTCCATGTGACGCGCGACGCCGACATCGCTATCAAAGAACTGGAAGCCGAGGACTTGCTAGAGACCATCGAGGAAGGGGTGAAGCAGCGAAGGTTTGGCAGCGTAGTTCGTTTGATGGTGACGGAAGATATGCCGGCGCCCATCCTGGAGATCCTCATGAACAATCTCGAGGTGGGCAAGAATGAGATATATAGGGCTTGGCGCCCGCTTTCCTTAAAGCGGCTCTCAACGCTCTACAGCCTGGACCGCCCGGACCTGAAGTACGCGCCGTTTGTTCCCTCGCTCTCTCCGGCGCTGGTCACGAGCGAAGACGACGATATCTTCACCTGCATCCGCCGTGGCAATGTTCTCCTGCATCATCCCTTCGACTCATTCCAGCCGGTTGTGGAATTTCTCAGGCATGCGGCGCACGACCCTTCGGTTCTGGCGATCAAGATCTGTCTCTACCGCGTGGGGCGAAACTCGCCGATTGTCGAGGCCTTGCTCGAGGCGGTGGAGGAAGATAAGCAGGTCGCCGTCCTGGTAGAGCTCAAGGCCCGCTTCGACGAAGAGAGCAATATCGAATGGGCGCGCGCTCTGGAAAAAGCGGGGGCGCACGTCGTCTACGGTCTGGTCGGATTGAAGATCCACAGCAAAGTGGCGCTGGTGGTGCGGCGCGAACAGGACCGCATTGCGCGCTACCTGCATTTCTCCACCGGCAACTACAACGCGGTGACCGCGCATCTCTACACCGATATCGGCTTGTTCACGGCGGACGAGGAGATCGCAGACGATGCGAGCAGTCTCTTCAATTACCTGACGGGCTACTCTGACAAAACCGACTATCAGCACCTGCTGGTTGCCCCGGTGAATCTGCGGCAGCGCCTCAACGAGTTGATCGAACGCGAGATCGATCACGCCAAAGCCGGCCGGAAAGCGCACCTGCAATTCAAGATGAACGCGCTGGTCGATCCCAAAATAATTCGCGCTTTGTATCGCGCCTCCCGCGCCGGGGTCAAGGTGCAGCTTCTAGTGCGCGGGATTTGCTGTTTGCGTCCTGGCCTGCCCGGGATCAGCGACAAGATCGAAGTGACCAGCATCGTGGGGAGGTTCCTGGAACACAGCCGGGTCTACTATTTTCTAAACGGCGGCGACGAGGAGCTATACATCGGCAGCGCTGACCTGATGCCCCGAAACATTGATCATCGCGTCGAGGTGCTCGTGCCCATCCGGGACACGGAGATGGTGCGGCATATCCGTGACGAGGTTTTGTCCGTGTACGTGTCGGACAACGTAAAAGCGCGGACCATGCTGCCGAGCGGGTTGTATACGCGAAGCCGAAGTGGCAAGAGTGCGGCGAACAGCCAGGAGGCGCTCATCCACGTGCCTGGTAACTCTGACAAAAAATCGAAGCGCTAGTTCGATTTACCAATCGGCCGCAGGCTGCCAGTCTGCCCTACACTAGTTCTCCGAGGGCTTTTCCACGTGATCAATCACCAGGATCTCTACCGGCGCTTTTTCCGCGCGCATGCGGAGGCCGAGCTGTTCCGGGAGGGCTGTGAACAGCGACGAGCGGTCATCGCCGGTTAGGGGAGTGGCTCGGTCGCGCGCCCATGTTAGCCGGAAATTGAAGGTTCCTTCGAGCGCGGTGCGATTGAGCACGGGCTGCCCTGTTTCGCGAGCAAGAACTCTGGCGAAGGCGTCCATGCCGGTCTTGCGGGCTTCAATCGTGATGCCGGCGTTATTGCCGTTGGTGTTAGTGGAAGACTCGCCCGGCTCGGCTTTCTCCAGCTTTGGTCCGTTCTTCGCGACTTCCAGCAGAAGAGCCGGAATCGTGCGGGTCTCGCGATGGAACGCCAGTTTGAAGCGGTCCGCCAAGAGAGCCTGAAGCATGACCATGAGCGCGGTGTCCTGGCTAATGGGCTGATCGGCTTCGGCCTGGATGTCGAAGCGGTCGGAATTGATCCAGTCGGCTCCACCGGAGACCTCGTGGGGACCTATGCCGTAGGCGCCCACGATACATCGAAGCAGAGTGACGTTATGCGCGTCGAGACGGCCGTGTCCTGTGTAGATTCCGGAGGAGGAGTTATCAGCTGCTTTGCTGGGTTTGATCGACGCGATGTCGAACTGCTGGGCGCGGGCGGCGCCGGCCAATAAGACCGCTGCATAGAGGGTCGCTCGAATCACGAGATCAGATTTCTTCTAAATTTCTTGCGGCAGCGATCCTGCGAGAAGACCGACGGGTGTCGTCTGCGCCGGTGGGGCCGAAAGCCAGCCCTTGATAACCGGAAGCGCTTCGAGCGCCGCGGCCTCGCCCGCCGCAATCAACTGCGGTCCGCGCGCAAAGCCGTCCCAATCCACGCCGTAGACGTCCGGCGCGATCACCAGGTCGGTCTGGCTGCGCCAGCCGTCTTCGGATCGGCCCTGCATGATCTGGAAGCAGCGGTTCACTACCTGGAACATGTTGCTGGGCTGCGCAGTCGGAACGAGAGCCGGTAGATGGACTGAAATCACATGCGTGGCGCCCAACTGCCGCGCGAGGGCCGCCGGGATCTCCATACTCATGGCCCCATCGACCAGCACCCGGTCCGCCAATAATACGGGACGGAACAGTCCGGGGTACGAACAGCTGGCGCGAATCGGATCGAACACGGTTCCGGAGCCGCAGAAAGGCACGGCTTCGCCGGAAGAGAGATCGGTTGCCAGCACGCCCAGCGGGATCCGCATGTCCTCGAAGCGATAAACCTTGAGGAGCCGTTCGAGGAAGCGTTGCATACGCTCGCTGGTGACGAGCCCGAGAAGACCCAAACGCCAGCGACCGACGTCGCCAAAGCGCATGGCACAGCCGGCCCGGCCGATTTCCGCGGGAGTGGCGCCACTGGCGTACGCCGCCGCGACGATAGCGCCGGCGCTGACACCGGTGATGCAGTGAATGGGAATGTGGTTTTGCTCAAGGACCTTGAGGACTCCGGCGTGAGCGATTCCCCTGGCAAAACCGCCCCCCAACGCCAGCCCAATGCGTGGCTGGGGGAGCGGCTCGGGCGCCGCTTCGCCGCCGGGTGTGCTGGAATTCCGACGCATCCCCCCAAGAAAGCCGCCCACCCGGCGTGCGGCTTTCCGGGCCCAGTGCTGGTCCACTTGGACCTCCGACGGGAATCGTGAAGCCAATTCCCGTAGAATAAACTCTAATCATGAAGATGTGCCGTCCCGCCGCGAGGTTTCTCCTGTTCGTCTTGTTTGCTACCCGAGCAGTACTAGGGCAGGCCCAGCCAAACCTGTCCGGCACCGCCGAACTCGAGGAATCCCTTCGCAAACTCAACGAGTTGGGCTCGGTACTGATGATCGCCGCGCATCCCGACGACGAGCGCACCGGGGTGCTCGCCTATTTCGCGCGCGGCCGCCACATGCGGACGGCCTATCTTTCGGCAACACGGGGCGAGGGCGGGCAAAACTTGATCGGGGCTGAGCAGGGCGCCCAACTGGGCATGATTCGTACGCAGGAACTGCTGGCGGCCCGGCGCATTGATGGCGCCCAACAGTTCTTTACGCGGGCGATCGACTTTGGGTTCACTCGTACCCCCGAGGAGGCCCTGGAGATGTGGGGGCGCGACCGCATCCTTTCGGATATGGTCTGGGTGATTCGCCGGTACCGGCCGGACGTCGTGATCCTGTGCTTCACGGGCACACCGCGGGACGGGCACGGGCAGCACCAGGCTTCCGCGATTCTCGGCCGTGAGGCGTTTCAGGCAGCGGCCGACCCGGCGCGGTTTCCCGAGCAGCTCCAATACGTGCAGCCGTGGCAAGCCCGTCGGCTGGCGCAGGCTTCGTTCAATTTCGGTCCGGGGCCGGGTCCGGCCGGCGGACCGCCTCGGAGCGGAGCCGATGCCGGCGGCCGGGGAGGCCGTGGGGGACGTGGCGGCCGCGGCGGTGCGGGGAATGCCGATCCGCCGCGTCAACCCGCCAAGCCCATCGGGCCGCCGGTTGAGACCGATACTGGAGCCTTCAATCCCATCCTGGGCTACTCGTACGAGCAGATCGCCGGGATGAGCCGGAGCATGCATCGCAGCCAAGGAATGGGAAATATGGGCCGGGTCGGTGAAGTCGATAGCGAGTTCACGATCATCGGCGGCGACGCCGCTTCCAAAGACTTGTTTGACGGCATCGACACTTCGTGGAATCGTCTTCCCGGCGGTGCCGCGGTCGGCGCGATCGTAGCCGGCGCGCTTCGCGCCTTTGATCCGGCTCATCCGGAAAGCATCATCCCGCAGCTCACCAAAGCGCGGCCTCTGATCGCCGCGATTTCCGACCCGCTCGCCCGCATCAAACTCGAGGAGCTCGACGACCTTCTCGCCCAGTGCGCCGGGTTGTGGATCGACGCGCAGGCGCGTGAGCCCGAGACGGTACCGGGTTCGTATTTAAGCGTAACGACGACGCTGATCAACCGGTCTCGCGCAAACCTCAAACTGGATGGCGCGCGCCTGGAAGGTATGTTCAACGAGGATTTGCCGGTCGAGCCGGTGCAACTGGATTACAACCAGACGAATGCTTTGACTTCGACCCGGCGGATTCCGCCCGCCGAGCCCTACACGCAGCCGTACTGGCTCGAACAACCGCCCGTGGGCAGCGCCTACACGGTTCCCGCTCAGCAGCTAATCGGTCTGGCCGACACCCCGCCGATCCTCCGCGTGCGCCTGCGGCTCACGGCCGACGGAACGCCGTTCGAAGTGACGCGTCCGGTGGAGTATCGTTACGCGGATCGCGTGGAAGGCGCGCGCGTCCGGCCGATTGCGGTTGTGCCTCCGGTGGCGGTGGAAGTGCCGAATGCCGTGGCGATGTTTCCGGCCGCGGCGGAGCGTAAAGTTGCGGTCGCGATCAAGGGAAATACCGGCGACGCCAAAGGTGAGGTTCGTCTCGATGTTCCCGCCGGCTGGAAAGTCATTCCCAAGTCCATGCCCTTTCATGTCGGGGCTCTTGGGGAGCTCGAGCAGGTCTTCTTTGACGTGACGCCGCCTGCCGGGGATTCGTCCGCGCCGGTCCGCGCCGTGGCCACGACCGAAGGTCGCGACATCACGTCCGGCATGCAGGTGATTTCTTATTCGCACATCCCCACGCAGATCCTGCTACCGCCTTCGACGGGGCGGTTTGTGCGTGCCGACATCAAGGTTACGGCGCACAAGATCGGTTACATCATGGGGGCCGGCGACGAAATGCCCCAGGCCTTGCGCGAACTCGGTCTGGAGGTTACGCTTCTGAGCTCGACTGATCTCGAACAGGGCGATCTGTCGCGCTTCGATGCGATCGTGGCCGGTGTTCGTGCGTATAATGTGCGCGCCGACGTCCGCGCCAGCCAACGCCGGCTGCTGGACTATGTGTCGAACGGCGGAACCTACATCGTCCAGTACAACACGGGTGACAATTCGCTGAACGTGGGCCCGTATCCGATCACCGAACCGCCCGGCAATCGTTATCGCGTCACCGTGGAAGACGCGCCGGTGACGCTGCCTCATCCGGATAGCCGGCTGTTGCAGTATCCGAACCACATCGATCCGAAAGACTTTGACGGTTGGGTGCAGGAGCGCGGCGTCTATTTCGCCAGCAAGTGGGACCCGAAGTATGAAACGGTGATGGCCTCGAAAGATCCCGACGAGGAGGAACCGCTGGCAGGCGGCGAACTGTGGACACATTACGGCAAGGGCGTCTACATCTTCACCGCCTATTCATGGTTCCGGCAGCTTCCAGCAGGCGTGTCGGGGGCGTACCGGATGTTCGCGAATTTGCTGAGCGCGAAATAGGCGTCAGGATTGTGTGGCGTGCCTGCGCAGCCAGGAATGCTGCCATCGCGGTGACGGCAACGTGCTTGTTGCCGTCGACAAGCGGATGGTTCTGGGAAAGGCTTTCCCACAGGTCCGCCGCTCCGGCAATCAGATCCGGATGGTAACCGGTGTGCGGTCTTGCCACCCGCTGCCTCAAGCGCACCGATATCGCGGACACCGGTCGCGCCACCGAATTTTCCAATTGGAAGCGCATGAACGGCAAGTACCTCATGGAGGCTTGGATAGGCAATCACTGGGCGAGGCTGCGGAGCAACTCCGGATGCGTATCAATGAAACTCTTCGACAGCAGCCAGAAAAGGGGAAGAGGCGCGCAGTTCCTTTTGCTTCAGGAATTCAATGAACTGCCGCACGGATTCTTGCTGTTCGGGTGTCAACGAGTGGATTGCGTCCGTGAGACTTGGGCGAGTCATGAATTGCCTTTGGTCCGCAGTATACAACCCGGCCAAGCGTGCGTCCGACGCGCGGCAGGTCAATTCTCCGGAAGCGCGAGCGCGGGCAACTTGCGGCCGTCGGGCAGTTGAATGGTCGAGGCGCGGATGCGGAAGCTGTTGTTTTTGGCGCGGCCGCCGGTCACTGAAATCCGGTCGCCCGGTTTCAGCGTGTCTTTGGTCCACCCAAGGCGGCCGAGCATGCTGCGGCTTTCGAGTTCGACGTCCCAGTACTCGATTTCGTTGTTTTCACCGGTGACATCGAGAGCGATGTGCACGTGAGGATTCTCCCAATCGAATTTGGTGACGACGCCCCCGATGATCGTGCCGTGCACCAGGTCGTAGATCGCGGTCGAGTGGTGCGCCAGGACCGGTATCGCGCACAACGGCAGGAGCGCCAGACAAGCCCGAAACATTGCCTTCACTCTAGCACCCGCCTTGACAGAACGGAACGCGGCAGAGTATAGGTTACAGATGGTCTCCAAGGGTCTTCTGTTTGCGGCCGGACTCGCCCTGCTGCTCACCACCGTGCCGGCATCGGCACACCACTCCTTCGCCGCCGAGTATGATCGCGAGAAGCCGATCAAGCTGACCGGCACAGTGACCAAGTTCGATCTCACCAATCCGCACTCCTGGGTCTACATCGATGTGAAAGATGCCGATGGCAAGGTGGTGAACTGGGGTTTCGAAACGGCTTCGGTTGCCAACCTCTATCGCCGCGGATTTCGAAAGGACACCGTGAAGCCCGGCACCGTCGTGACCATCGAAGGCTTTCTGGCCAAGGATGGCACGCACACCGGCAACGCGCAGAGGATGACGCTTCCCGATGGCAGCGTCGTGGTGCTCGGTACGGAAGTGAATCCGGGATAGGAGACCGCGCCAGGTGATCCGCTACAGCACTCTATCGGCCGTTCTCTGCTTGAGTTCGTTGGTCGCGAGCGCGCAGATCTCCTACGCGCCGCCGCGTACACGGGACGGCAAGCCGGATCTGCAGGGGATTTGGGAGACTCGCAACGCAGCCGCATTCGATGTCGCCGAGATTGCCGAAGGCCATGAGATTCCTTATCTTCCTGAAGCGCTCGAGAAGGAGCAGAAGGGCAATCGCGTGGATCCGCTGGCGCACTGCGCCATGCCTGGCATTCCGCGCGCCAACTATCTGCCGTTTCCGTTGCAGATCATTCAGCGGCCCGGACTCGTCATTATTTTGTATGAGTATCTTCACAACCAGCGGCTGATCCCGACCACGCCGCGCGAGCATTTGGAAGGCATCGATCTGTGGATGGGCGATTCGGTCGGCCGCTGGGACGGGGACACGCTGGTGGTTGACGTCGCGGGCCTGGGCGATAAAACGTGGCTTGATTCGGCCCGCCACACGCACAGCGATGCGCTTCACGTCGTGGAGCGCTACACGCGTACCGGCCTGGACACCGTTCGCTACGAAGCGACGCTCGAAGATCCGAAAACATATTCGAAACCGTGGAAAATTGCCATGACTCTGCACAGGAATGCGCAGCCTGGCTTTGAGTTGCGTGAGCAGGAATGCACCGAAGGGGACGACGGGCGCGCCATTCAGCCGCAATATCGTCCGGCGTCCAAAGGCGATCCGCTCGAATTCATCCGCACGTATCCCGGCAAGAACGAGGTTTCCAAATGAAGACGGCTTGGCTGATCCTGGTTCTCGCGGCTGCTCCTTGTTTGGCCCAGTCGAACCCGTATGTTCCTCCGCGCACCGACGACGGCTTGCCCGACCTGGAGGGTATCTGGCAGCCGCGCGCCAACGGCGCCGCGTATTCCATTCTTCCTCACCCCGGCGGTTTCTTCCTTGGCGCGGAATCGAAGGAGGGCGTGGTGGAAGGCGGGGTCCTGCCGTATCAGCCTTGGGCCGCGGCCCGGGTCAAAGAGTTGACGCAGCATATGGAGTTCGACCCGACTGGGCATTGCCACTATGAAGGCATACCGCACGCCATGTATTTCGGGTTCCGGATTGTCGAGACGCCTAAGTACGTCGCCATCATGCACGAGAACATGCATGCCTGGCGCATCGTTTACATGGACGGCAGCCCCCATCCCAAAGACTATTCGGCTTGGATGGGAGATTCGCGAGGGCGCTGGGAAGGGAACACCCTGGTAGTCGACGTGGCCAATAACAACGACAAGAGCGTCTTCGATATGGCCGGCCATTTCCACAGCGATGCGTTGCACGTGGTGGAGCGATTCATCCCGGTGGACCGCGACACCATCCGGTATGAAGCTGTCATCGATGATGCGAAGGTGTTCACGCGCCCCTGGAAGATGGGTTTTAATCTGAAGCGCGCTCCCAAGGACTACCTCTTTCTGGAATCCGGCTGCTTCGAAGACGAGCGCGACCAGCAACACCTGGTGAATGGCCTGGCGACCCTGCCGAAGGATCACTACAAACAGTGAAGCGCAGCAGCGATCGAATTTTGACGACGCATTGCGGCAGTTTACCGCGACCAGCGGATCTGCTCGACCTGATGAAGGCCAAGTCTCAGGGCGACGCGTTGAACGCGGATGCTTATGCGGCTCGCGTCCGCTCGGCCGTCGGCGACATCGTCCGCCGGCAAATCGAAACCGGCATTGATATTCCGACCGACGGCGAGCAGGGAAAGCTTGGTTTCTTCGCCTATGTCCGTGAGCGGCTGGAAGGGTTTGAGCCGCGGCCCGATGCGGATTTCCCGCGGTTCGCGGCTGAGACCAGCGCCTTCCCGGAATACTATGCGGAATACATGGGCCGCGCCATGACGGGCGCGGCGATTGCGCCGCTGAGTCCGCTGGTGTGCACGGGGCCGGTCCGGTACCGCGGACAATCTGCTGTGCGGCGCGACATCGAGAATCTGAAAGCCGCGCTCGCGGGCTCGAATGCAGCGGACGCCTTCTTGCCTTCGGTCGCGCCGAGCGGAGTCGGGTTCAACGAGTATTATCCGACCGAGGAGCAGTACTTCGAAGCGGTGGGCGCGGCGATGCGAGAGGAATACCAGGCGATCGTCGATGCCGGCTTCGTGCTTCAAATCGACGACCCGTTCCTTACCGAAATCTTCAGCCGCCCCTCTCTGACCGCGGCTGAGCGCCGCCAGGCCGCCGAGATGTGGGTGGAAGCTCTCAACCACGCGCTCGCCGGGATTCCGCCGGAGAAGATCCGTTTTCATACGTGCTACGGGATCAATGAAGGGCCGCGCGTTCACGATGCGCCGTTGAGCGACATTGTTGAGGTCATGTTGAAAATCAACGCCGGTGCGTACTCATTCGAAGCCGCCAATCCGCGGCACGAGCATGAATACCACGTGTGGGAACGCGTCAAACTTCCGGAAGGCAAAGTGCTCATCCCCGGCGTGATCACACACGCGAGCAACATCGTCGAACACCCCGAGCTCATTGCCGAGCGCCTCATCCGCTGTGCCGAGCGTGTCGGCCGGGAAAATGTGATTGCCGGGACCGATTGCGGCTTCTCTTCGCAAGCCACGTATCACCCCGAGGTGCACCCGACGGTAGTCTGGGCGAAGTTTCAGGCTATGGCCGAGGGCGCGCGTCTGGCGAGTGCCCGGCTTTGGCGCTGACCTGGTCGAGAACCCTGCGAACGGCCGCGACGATGGCGTCGGGAGCCTGATAGATCAGATCGCCTCCGCTTACCTTCGTTTCGATGCGGGTTCCGTACGTCGATAGCCGGCTTAACTCCTCCTGCAGTTCAGCCCAGACTGTTTGAGGGACGAAGGTGCTCTCCGAACTGACCACCACCAGCGGGCGCTCACCGAGATTTCCGGCCGCACGAGCTTCGGCTGTGCTTTGCGCCCACGAGCCGACTTCTTGCAGCAAGGCGGTGCGGCTCTTGGGAGCTTCGGTCAATCGCCATATGAGACTCCACTCGTCGGACGTCATCCCTTGAGGCGGTGTGGGCTGCAGTCGATCGGTCGTCAGAAGGCGGGCCAGGCCGATCTGATTGAACAGTTGCGCGGTGACATCCTGCGAATGGCCGACAAATTTCGGTACGCGGGCGTATCTACCGCCGCCCGGCCGAGCGCGGATCAGCAGATCGGGATGTACGCCGTCGGCGAATACCAGCCCGGTGACCTCGGACGCATAGAGGGTGGTGAACACGCGGGCGTCGAGGGCCGCCGACACCTCCGCTACGAGCACGTAAGGCGAGGGCACGCGCGCGGCTTGCAAGAGGGCGTGCAAGTCCGCGGCTTGAGCCGCACTGCTGCGCGGATAAGGGCCGAGATCGCTCCAGCCGGAGCCCGCCCGATCGTACCAGCAGGCGCGAGTAAGTTTGGCCGTTTCGCGCTGAACGAGAACCCAGCTGTAACCCGGCCGCGGCGCGCCGTGTTCCCACATCTCCCGCGGCGCGTAGAGAGGCCAAGGTCCGCCGCTCTCAAAAATGACCGTGGGCTGGCCGGTGCCGGAACAATAGAGGTTGAGGCGGCGGCCGCCAATATCGACCGAACGGCCGATTTGAGGGAAACGCTGGCGGTCTTGCGCGCGTTGCACCTGCTCGTACGAAACCCCGGAGAGCAGGACAACTGCGACAATCGCGGCAACGACGATCAGAACCGTAACGAGAGCAGATCCATCCTTCGCATGCATAGTCGGACTTAGTTATATCGGAATCCGTACTATGTGTCAAGCACGGCTGGTCTGCCGCTACGGTTCTTCGTATACCCGGCGCACTACGTTGGCGACCGGCCCCATGTTGGGCCAATCCGGATATTTCATCTTGAACTCAGCCGTGAGGGTCTTGCCGGCTTCATCCACGGACGTCCCTTGCCGCTTCAAGTCGAGCGCCCGCTGCCGTAGGTCGGAGAGGAAGGCTCGCTCCTTCGCGATCAACGAGCCGTCGCCCAGTTCGCCATGATCGGGCACGATCAGACGCGGCTGAAGGGGCGCAAGCTGATCGAGGATGGCGAGCCAACCCTTCGGGCTCGCATCTTCATTGGGCATGTTCGGGACCAGCCGGTTTTGGACAATATCGCCTGGAATGAGGACGCTGTCGGGTTCGACGAAAATCAGTTCGTCGCCCTTGGTGTGGGCCGCTCCCAGCCAGAACAGGCGCGCTGTGGCGCCGCCCAGATCGATTTTCACCTCGCGATCGAACACGATATCCGGTTTGCGGAACTTGACGCCTTCGAGAAGCTGCTTATTCTGGGCCGACCGGCTGCTGAAGAGTTCGAGGTATTCGGTGCCGCGCTGCTCCAGTTCCTGTTGCTGCGCCGTCGGCCGGATCAGCACGGTTGATGGCGGAAACGCGCCCTCGCCGGCCGCGTGCTCAGGATGAAAATGCGTAGTCGTCAGGTACAGGGCCGGACCCTTGGCCAGTTTCTGCGCTTCGCGCAAGACCACCGCGCCGTTCCGGGGCCCCATGCCGGTATCGATCACCAGCGTGCCGCGCATGCCGGTCACAATTGCGATGTTCGGAAACCCGATGATGGCGGAGACGTGCTCGGAGACCCGCGTCACCGCGTTTTCCGGCACTCCTTGCGGCGCGGGCGGGTTCTGAGGCAGCGCCGTTCCGATCGGCAAAGAAACAAGCACAAACCGAAGTAGAACCTTCTTGCTTCGCTTCATTGGCCAGATTGTAGCTTATGTAGGGC
>Ga0335079_10001050_pt1 | contig 31430 bp, 31 predicted proteins | sample Lox_Sample_33_FD_206719 | JGI IMG/M metagenome (GOLD analysis project Ga0335079, IMG submission 206719) | Soil microbial communities from Loxahatchee National Wildlife Refuge, Florida, United States - Lox_Sample_3.3 | ecosystem: Environmental > Terrestrial > Soil > Wetlands | place: USA...
CTTCCAAGAGCGGGAAACGGGACTCGAACCCGCGACCCCAACCTTGGCAAGGTTGTGCTCTACCAACTGAGCTATTCCCGCACGACGGCGAATTTAACTGACCCTTCCCGAACCACACCACCCCAGGCGGTTTGGCAGCCGAGGGCGGTCAGGCGGTTGGAGGCTGAGTCGTGTGACCAGGTTCCTTGGCCGCCCGACCGCTAAACCGCCCTGCAGTGGAGGCGAGGGGGATCGAACCCCTGACCTCGTGAATGCCATTCACGCGCTCTCCCAACTGAGCTACGCCCCCATTATATTTGGCGGCTCGATTTTCGCTTCCTGAAGGTACCGTAGACAGCCGTCTGGGCGGGAACACGGGATCATATCGGCGTGTTTCACCCATGTCAAGCGATTCCAGCGCCGTACGGTGCAACTTTTCCGCCCCGCGGGCGTATGAGGGGCAAAACCCCGAACCAAGAGTTCAATGCCCAAGCAGAGCCAGAAGAAGAAGACCGTTGCGGTCGCTCGCGGCAAGTCCCCCGCCAAGGGGACGCCGAGCTCGTCCGTACCCACCGCCCCCGCCAAGGCAAAGCCGGGCCGCAAGCGCGGCCGGCGCCGCGGCTTTCTCGCCGGATTGGGACAGCACGAGCACGAGCGGGATATTCTCGATCAGTATTTGCACGAAGTGTCGAAGACGCCGCTGCTCACCCAGAAGGAGGAGATTGCGCTCGCCCGCAAGGTGCGCGCCGGCGATCAGGAGTCCATGCAGGAGCTCGTGAAGCGGAACCTCCGCTTCGTGATTTCGGTCGCGAAGAAGTATCAGAACCGCGGTCTGCCGCTTACCGACCTGATCGGTGAGGGCAACGTCGGTCTGCTCACGGCCGCCCGGAAGTTCGATCCCGACCAGGGGGTCAAGTTCATTTCGTACGCCGTGTGGTGGATCCGTCAGGCGATTCTCGCGGCGCTCGCCCGGCAGGGACGGACCGTTCGCGTTCCGTTGAACCGCACCGCCGATCTGTCGCGCATCGTGCGCACGGCCGAGTATCTGCGCCAGACGCTCAGGCGTGAGCCTACGCCCGAGGAAATCTCGGATGCCACCAAGCTGTCGCTCGAGGTGGTGCAGTCGCTCGCGGCCCTGAACACGGGTGACGTGCGGCTCGACGCCCCGCTCGACCCTGATGGCGACCGCTCGCTGATCGAGCGGTTCATCGCGGAAGATTTGCCCGACACGGAAGATCAGGCGATGGATCGCTTCCTGTCGGACGAGGTCGAGTCGGCGCTCAACACGTTGCAGCGCCGTGATGCCAAGGTGCTGCGCCTGTATTTCGGTCTCGATGGCGGTCGCGAGCACACGCTCGAGGAAATTGGCGGCATGCTCGGCGTTACCCGCGAGCGCGTCCGCCAGCTGCGGGACCGTGCGCTCAAGCGGTTGCGCGACGGCGATGTGGGGAAGGCGCTGGCAAGCTTCGCAGCGTAACCCATTACACGACGCCACGACGCCACATTGCACGAAAGGCCGGGTCAGTTGCCCGGCCTTTTCTTTTTCGTGCAACATGGCGTCGTGCAAGGTGGCGTCGTAGTTTAGTGCGCGATGATCGAACGGATCGGCCGTACCGCCGTCGGCATGATCGAGGCCGTCGGACGCTGCGGCCAGTTCCTCCGAGGCATGACGAGCGCGCTCCCCGAGGTCCGGGTCTGGGGACGCCCCGCGCTCCTCCAGATGCGCCGGGTCGGCGTGGATTCCCTGCCCGTGGCCCTCTACATCGCGGCGTTCACGGGTGTCGTCCTCGCCCTGCAGGCGTCGTATACCTTCACCGGCACCGTGCCCCTCTATTTCGTCGGCACACTCGTGGGCAAGAGCATGATGCTCGAGCTCGGCCCCATGCTGGTGGGGCTCGCGCTCGCCGGCCGAGTGGGGGCGAGCATGGCCGCTGAGCTCGGGACCATGCGCGTTACCGAGCAGGTGGATGCGCTCGAGACGCTGGCCTACGATCCCCAGAGCTTTCTCGTGCTCCCTCGCGTCGTGGCCGGGACGGCGATGTTCCCCGTGGTGGTGGCGATCGCGATCGTCGTGGGCATCATGACAGGCTGGCTCACGAGCCTCGTCCTGCTCAATCTCACGACGCCCGAATTCGTGAAGGGCCTGAAGCTGTTTTACGTGTTCAAGGACAGCTGGTTCGGACTGTTCAAGAGCGCCACCTTCGGGTTCACGATCACCGTCGTGGGTTGCATGGTGGGACTCGCGACGAGAGGCGGTGCGGCGGGTGTGGGCCGCAGCACGACGCAGGCCGTCGTCTACTCCGCCGTGCTCATCCTCGTGCTCGACGCCTTCTGGGCCGCCGTGCTCCTCAGGTGATTCGATTTGAGAATCTGTGGAAGGCCTTCGGCTCGAAGCAGGTCCTGGCGGGGCTCACGCTCGACGTACCGGATGGGGAAACGACGGTGCTCATGGGCTATTCCGGTTCCGGAAAGAGTGTCGCGCTGAAGCATATCGTCGGATTGCTCGACCCCGATCAGGGTGACGTGTTCGTGGACGACCGAGCCGTATCCACGCTCGACCGGGAGGGATTGAATGCGCTGCGCCGTGAGATCGGGTATGTGTTTCAGGCCGCCGCGCTGTTCGATTCCATGACGGTTGGCGAAAATGTCGCGCTGGGATTGCGCCGCCGCAGTCTCGACGAGCCGGAGATCCAGAATCGTGTCGAGGAAGCGCTCGCGCTCGTGGACCTGACCGGGGCGGAGGAGAGCGACCCCGCTGAGCTGTCCGGGGGCATGCGCAAGCGGGTCGGCATCGCGCGCGCGATCGCGCTCCGTCCCCGCTACATCCTCTATGACGAGCCGACGACCGGACTCGATCCGGTGACCTCGTCGCTGATCGACCGTCTCATGGTCCGCGCACGCGAGCGGCTGGGCGCCACGAGCATCGTCGTGACCCATGACCTGCGCAGCGCGTTTACGGTCGGCGACCGGATCGCGATGCTGTACGAAGGCCGGATCCGCCAGGTCGGCACGGTCGACGAAATCCGGGAGACCACGGATCCGATCGTGCGGCAGTTCGTGGACGGACGGGCCGCATGAAGCGCGAGAACGAGTTCGCGGTCGGCGTCGTCGTGATCGTCGCGCTCGCGGTCGTCGTGATTGGCGCACTGTGGCTCTCGGGAACCCATCTCGGCCGAACGGAATCGGTGCACACGGCGCGGTTCCGAACGGTGGGCGGGCTCGGGGCGGGTGCGCCGGTGGTGTTGCGCGGCGTCCGCGTGGGCCAGGTGCAGGCCATCCGGCTCGCCACGGGGTCGTGGGTGGAAGCGGACCTCAAGATCTATAGCGGGATCACGCTCCCCTCGCAGCCCGCCGTCATTGCCGCCTCGGCCTCGCTGTTCGGCGAATGGGCCGCGACGCTCGTTCCGCTCGATCAGCTCCCGGACGATCCAAACATTCGTCAGGCGATCGCGGAGGCGCAGGCGGCGGGCGGCGGGAAATGGCCCGGCGCCACGCTCCCCGATATTGGCCAGCTCACCGCTCAGGCGAGCCGGATCGCGACCGACATCGGGACGGTGGCCAATCGCGTCCAATCGGCCTTCGATTCCGAGGCGGTGCTCGAGTTACGGCGCTCGATACGCGACTTTGGCTCGATCGCCGATCGGCTCCTGCGGGTCACGGACGAGGAAGCGCAGGTGTTCGGAGAAGTCGGCGCCAACCTCCGCCAGGGCTCGGACCAGCTGACGCGGGCGGCCCGGAACCTGTCGACCACCGTCGGCCGGGTGGATTCGGCGACCAACCAGGGGCAGCTCGCGACCATTCTCAACAACTCGCAGACGGCCAGCCAGAACGTGCAGGAAGCGTCGCAAAATCTCCGCGACCTGATGGAGACGGCGCACAAGAATCAGGAGAGTCTCGTCCGCGTGCTCGTGAACGCGGACACGATCATGGCGCGCATCGCGAACCGGTCGGGCACGCTCGGCATGCTGATCTCCGACTCCACGCTATACCGGGAAACCGCACTGACCATGGTCCAGCTGCGGCAGCTCCTCGCGGACATTCAGGCGAATCCGCGCAAGTATTTCACATTCAGCGTCTTCTGAGTGGCAACCGTGGGCGAACGGGGGGGAGGACCGAGGCGGGCGGAGCGGGAGACGAGCGCCGGTGGCGTGGTGTATCGCCGCGCCGGGCCCGCGGATCTGCACTTCCTGCTGATCCGCGATTCCTACCAGAATTGGGGATTTCCGAAAGGCCACCTCGAGGCGGGCGAGCCGCCGGCGGACGCCGCGCGCCGGGAAATTGCCGAGGAAACGGGATTGTCCGACCTCATGCTGCACGGCCCGATTCAGATCATCGACTGGTATTTCCGGTTCCGCGGGCGCACCATCCACAAGTACTGTCATTTCTTCCTGTTCGAATCTCCCCATGGAGATCCCGTTCCCCAGGTCGAAGAAGGCATCACCGACTGCGTGTGGCAGCCGCTCGACGACGCGCGGCGCACGATTTCCTACGACAACGCCCGCGGCGTGCTGGAGCGCGCGGCGGATATGATCAAGGCGCTCGAACAGGAAAACGGGCAGTGAGCCGCGCGCCGGGAACGGAAGGCGCGCGGCCGATCGTCGCCATGTTTCACCCGCGACGCGAAGCCCGTCGCGCGGTGCAGCGCGGCTACCCGCGTGCGACCGGAGCGGTGCGCCTGTGCCGGGGCGTCACGCATATCGAGCGGCTCCTCGCCCAGCGGCTCGTGGACGCCGTGGTACTCGACATCAAAGCCGTACCGGACGCGATCGCGCTGGCGGCGCGGTTCCCCCGTATTCCGATGTTCGCACTCTCCGTGTTCCGGCCGGATGACGGGGCGCTCATGCTCGAATGCCGGCGCGCCGGCTTTGCGGGCGTGCTCGTGGAGGGTGTCGATACTGGCGTGGCCGGGCCGTGGATCGCGGCGCGCACGGCCCAGCGCGCGCGCAACGAAGCCCTGGCCGACGCGCCCGCGCTGCTCAGGCTGCAGGATCGCGTACAGATCGCCGCATGGGAGGAGATCCTGAGCCGCGTCGCCGCGCCGACCACCACGGCGGAGATCGCCCGGGCGCTGGGAGTCACGCGAGAGCATCTGTCGCGCGAATTCGCGGCTGGCGGGGCTCCCAATTTGAAGCGCGTGATCGATCTCACGCGCCTTGCCTGCGCGGCAGACCTGCTCGGGAATCCAGGGTACAGCGTGCGCGCGGTCGTTCGGATCCTCGGCTATGCCTCGGCCGGTCACCTCGCCGCCGCTGCGCGGCGCCTCACGGGCGTGCCCTCCAGCATGCTGCGCGAGCTCGGGCCCAGAGGCGTGCTGACGCGCTTCCTCGGAGGACGGACGCGCTCGCGTTACTGACCGTTGTGCCGGATGTAGCTCCCTGGATACAACATCGCTGCTCTGCCCCCGTCCCCCGGTGTTGAGCCGCCAATTCGTTGCCTGGCAAGACGGAAAGAGACGAAATTACCGGGTTGCGGTGGAGTCGCCATGTGATATTTTTCACAATCTCTCATCCCCAAACTCATGGCCACTGATTCGATCCTACGCCCCGGCGAGCTGAAAGACATCCTCCTCAAGGAAATTCAGTCCGCGGATCTCGCCGAGCTCGATGTCCGTGAAGTCGGGACCGCGCTCGAAGTGAAAGACGGCATCGCCCGCGTCTACGGCCTCACCCAGGCGATGGCGAACGAGATGCTCGAGTTCGTCTCCTCGGAGACGGGCGAGAAGATTACGGGGATGGCGCTGAACCTCGAGGAAGACAACATCGGCGCCGTCATCTTCGGCGACTACCTCCAGCTCCGTGAAGGCGACGAGGTCCGCCGGACCGGACGCCTCCTCGAGGTCCCGGTCGGCCCCGCGATGGTCGGCCGCGTCGTGGACGCGCTGGGACGGCCGGTGGACGGACGTGGACCGATCGCCTCCACGACGATGCGCAACGTTGACGTGCTCGCCCCCGGGATCATCCGCCGTCAACCCGTGAAGGAGCCGCTCCAGACGGGGATCAAGGCGATCGACTCCATGATCCCGATTGGGCGCGGTCAGCGCGAGCTGATCATCGGCGATCGCGTGACGGGCAAGACCGCGGTCGCGATCGATACCATCATCAATCAGCGCGGTACGGGCGTGATCTGCGTGTACGTCGCCGTGGGCCAGAAGAATTCCACGGTGGGGTCGGTAGTCGAGCGCCTCAAGGAGCACGGGGCGATGGACTACACGATCGTCGTGGTGGCGTCGGCCTCCGAGCCCGCTCCGATGCAGTTCATCGCCCCCTACGCCGGCTGTGCCATGGGCGAGTACTTCATGTACGATGAGAAGAAGGCCGCACTCCTCGTGTATGACGACCTCTCCAAACAGGCGGCCGCCTATCGCCAGCTCTCGCTCGTGTTACGCCGGCCACCCGGCCGTGAGGCGTACCCCGGTGACGTCTTCTATCTGCATAGCCGGCTGCTCGAACGGGCGGCCAAGCTGTCCGACGAAATGGGCGGCGGGTCGCTGACTGCGCTTCCGATTATCGAAACGCAGGCCGGCGATGTCTCGGCCTACATTCCGACGAACGTCATTTCGATCACGGACGGCCAGATTTTTCTCGAGACGGACCTGTTCTACTCGAACGTGCGCCCCGCCGTCAATGCGGGAATTTCGGTATCGCGGGTCGGTGGCAACGCGCAGATCAAGGCGATGAAGCAGGTGGCGGGCCGGCTGCGGCTCGACTTGGCGCAGTTCCGCGAGCTCGAGGCGTTCGCTCAGTTCGGCTCGGAGCTCGATGCCGCTACGCAGCGCCAGCTCGCGCGCGGCGCCAGGATCGTGGAGATTCTCAAGCAGCCGCAATACCAGCCGATGCCGGTGGAGCAGCAGGTCATGATCATCTTTGCGGTCACGAACGGGTTCCTGGATGACGTCCCCGTCGAAGCCATCCGCGGCTGGGAACAGGCCTTCCACACGTTCATGGCGGCGCAGCACAAGGAGATCGGCGAGGAGATCCGGACCAAGAAGGCGCTCTCGGACGACCTTACCGCGCGCCTCAAGCGCGCCATCGAGGAGTGCAAGGCGCAGGCCGCGCCGGTCACGCCCGCCAATGCCGCCGAGCCCGAACCAGGGAAGCGCGCGGCGCCGTCAGCCGCGAAGCCCGAGCAGAAGGCGAAAGCCGCGCACTGACATGGCCAAGCCCCGCGAGCTGAAGCGCCGGATTCGGTCGGTCCAGAGCACGCGCAAGATCACGAAGACGATGGAGCTCGTGGCCACGTCGAAGTTGAAGCGTGCCCAGGACCGCGTGTTCGCGGCCCGCCCGTATGCGGCCGCCCTGGCGGAAGTGATCGGGGACCTGTATTCCCCGGCGCTCGCCGAGCGGTTTCCGTTGCTGCGCCAGCCGGGAGCGCACGGGGCCCGGAAAGTGGCGCTCGTGCTGGTGACGGCCAATCGTGGGCTGGCCGGGGCATTCAACGCTAATCTCATCCGCGAGGCGAGACACCGGTTGGATGCGCTCGAACGCGAGGGCGCGGCCGTGGATCTCCACATCATCGGGCGCAAGGGGGTGGGCTTCTTTCGCCACACCAGGCGCGCGATCGCGTCGCAGCGGACCGACGTCGGCGAAAATCCGAAGGCCGCCCAGGCAAGCGAAATTGTGGGGCCGCTCGTGCAGGCGTTCGAAGCCGGCGGGCTCGACGCCGTCGAGGTCGTGCACGCGCAATTCAAGAGCGCCCTCTCGACGCCGCCGACCGTGCTGCGCATTCTGCCGGTCACGCCGCCCGAGACGGGCGGGGGCAAGCGCGAACAGGCGGACTACATCCTGCGCCCGTCTGCCGAGGCGATTCTCGAACGGCTGCTCCCGCTGTATGTCGAGAATCAGATGTTCCGCGCGCTGGTCGAGACCGCGGCTGCATTCTACGGCTCGCAGCGTACTGCGATGAAGAACGCGACAGATAACGCTGGTGACCTGCTCAATCTGCTGAACCGCACCTACAATCGAGCCCGCCAAGCCCAGATCACCCAGGAGCTCGCCGAGATCGTCGGCGGGGCGGAAGCGCTGCAAGGCTAGCCTCATACTGAGGACTTCATGGCGACAACAACGAAGGGCATCCCGAAGCAGGCACCCGGTGAGGCGAAGGCCAAAAACATCGGCCGCGTCGTGCAGGTCATCGGGCCCGTAATGGACGTGGAATTCGAGCCCGAACGCCTGCCGGAAATCTATAACGCGCTCCGCATCGATTCCGAAAGCGATGGCGGAGCCCCGGTGCACCTGACGGTGGAGGTCGAGCAGCACATCGGTCGGAATCAGGTACGGGCCGTCGCGATGAGCTCGACGGCTGGCGTTGTGCGCGGCATGGACGCCGTGGATACCGGCGCAGCGATCTCGGTCCCCGTCGGCAAGCCGGCGTTGGGGCGCATTCTCAACGTCCTGGGCGAACCGGTCGATGAAGGCGATCCGATTCCGCCCGACGCCGAGCGCTGGTCGATTCATCGGCCACCGCCCGAGTTCGTCGACCTCGAGCCGACGACCGAGGTTTTTGAAACCGGCATCAAGGTCGTCGACCTGCTGGCGCCGTTCGTGAAGGGTGGCAAGATCGGCCTGTTCGGCGGCGCTGGTGTGGGCAAGACGGTCATCATCATGGAGCTGATCCACAACGTCGCCATGGGCCACGGTGGCCGCTCCGTGTTCTGTGGCGTAGGCGAGCGCACGCGGGAAGGCAACGACCTCTATCTGGAAATGAAAGAGGGTGGGGTGCTCGATTCGTGCGCCCTGATCTACGGGCAAATGAACGAGCCGCCGGGCGCGCGCCTGCGCGTGGGCCTTTCTGGACTGACGGTCGCGGAATACTTCCGCGACGTGGAAGGCCAGGACGTGCTGGTGTTCATCGACAACATCTTCCGCTTCACGCAAGCCGGGTCGGAGGTATCCGCATTACTCGGCCGTATGCCGTCCGCAGTAGGATACCAGCCGACGCTCGCCACCGAGATGGGGGAGCTCCAGGAGCGCATCACGTCTACCAAGAAAGGCTCCATCACGTCGGTGCAGGCCATCTACGTTCCCGCCGACGATCTCACCGATCCCGCGCCGGCGACCGCATTCTCCCACCTCGACGCGACCGTCGTGTTGTCGCGCCAGATCGTCGAGCTCGGCATCTATCCCGCCGTCGATCCCCTCGCGTCGTCGAGCCGGATTCTCGATGCCCAGTATGTGGGCGACCGGCACTACAAGGTCGCGGTCGAGGTGCAGCGCACACTACAGCGCTACAAGGATCTCCAGGACATCATCGCGATTCTCGGGATGGACGAGTTGTCGGAAGAAGACAAGCGCGTCGTCGGTCGGGCCCGCCGGATCCAGCGGTTCCTGTCGCAGCCATTCCACGTCGCGGCGCAATTCACCGGCATCGAGGGGAAGTACGTGAAGCTCGAGGACACGATCGCCTCGTTCGAGCGCGTCGTGGCGGGCGAGTTCGATCAGCTGCCGGAGCAGGCGTTCTACATGGTCGGCGCGATCGACGAGGCCGTGGCACAGGCCGAGCGGCTGGCGAAGGGTTGAGCGCATGCGCGTAACCGTCATTTCGCCTGAGCGCTCGCTGTTCGACGGCGAAGCCCAATCCGTGGTCGCACCGGCATTCGACGGATTCGTCGGCATCTTGCCGCAGCACGCGCCGTTTCTCACCCTGCTCGGATCAGGCGTCCTCACGATCGAGGGAGCCAAGAGCGGCGACGGCGTCGTGGGCACACAAGCGTTCCACGTCTCGGGAGGGTTCCTGCAGGTGCGCGGGGATCATGTGCGCGCCGTCGCAGATCGTGGCGAGCCCGCGCGACCCGGGGAGGGGGACCAGGGGACGGGCGGGGGTGCGGGAAGTGGAGCGGGCGGGCACGCCTCGCGCAGGTCGTAGCGCCAAAACGGCACTTCGGGTCGGCCCGTTCCTTTCACGAGGGAACGGGCCGCATCGTTTGCGGGTACCTGTGCAACGCGTTGTTCGTTCTCCGCTTTCCGAGGAGCCGGGTCATGCCTCGTTACCTGGGGTGGGTGGTGGTGGCAGGGATGGTGGTGGGTACGACGGTAGCTCGGGCGCAGTCCACGGGAATGCCGTCATTTAACGCGCCGTACCGAGCATTCGAGCATTCGGAGTTCGGCGGTGACGTGAGCTCTCCCAACGGCACCGGGACCGGGATCGAAGGCTCGTAGCGGCGCCTCGAAAATGTTCGTGCCGGTGGGGCTCTCGCTCGGACGCCGGATCGACCTCAAAGGATCATCGGTCAGCATCGTGCCGTATGCACAGCCGACGGCGTTGCTCGTGGTGAACGGGAATACGAACCTCGATTTTACGATGGGGCTTGGCGCGGATGTGCGCGTAAGCCGTACCGCTGACCTGCGCCTGAGCGCCGGCATCGGCGACCTGCACGGGCTCTCGTTTGGCATCGTCTGGGTGCACTAGCCGTTGACTTGTCTCACAGGCGGCTCTAGCGTTGGCCCCCGGATCGCACCGGAATCGAGGAGGAGAGTGTTCATGCATCGCGCCGCGTTCATTTTCGTCGTCATCGCCCTCGTCGGAGGGGCGGCTCGCGCGCGCGCGCAGATTCCGGGGATGCCCGTCTGGAACAGCCCTCGGGGCGGCTCTCGTTTGTTCTTTGCTGCTGACGCCGGCTACCCCGACTCGATCGGTGGCAAGGGAAGCGTTTACGCGGTGCGCGCTGCCGCGGGCTTCTCGGGATTAACCGTGAGCGCGACGGCCGGCTCCCGCAGTCCGAGCGCGGGTTCAAGTTTTGGCGAGTACGGCGGCACGGTGGCGTATCGCCTGGTGGGCGGTTCGCTCATTCCCGTCGCGGTGAATCTGCAAGGCGGCGCGGCCTTCTGGAGCGAATCGGGGAGGGCGGACAACCGCTACACCGGTGCCGTGGGAATTTCGGTCGACGTTCCCGTGCCCTACGTGACGTTGGAACCCTGGGTGGCCCCGGGAGTTCGCCTGAATCGAACGGGCGCGAGCGGTACGACCCCGGCGCACAGCGACACGGAGTTCGGCTGGGCCGCCGGAATCACGTTCGGGTTCGGCGCCTTCGGGGTGCATACGGCCTACAATTACGAAAAGCTGCCTTCCGGCTACCACACCTCGACCCTGGGGATCGGGGTCCACGTCGACATCCGTCCTGCACTGGGACTGTGATTCACAACTTCCCGGCGACCCTGTACCTTTGGTGCGCGCCACCTCCGCCTCTCACGTCCTTTTCTCGAGGAGCAGCGTGAATTCTCCCACGGCACGCGCGATCGCGTTGGCGCTCATGCTGGCAACGAGCGGCTGCGCGCTGACGTTCGACGCTCACAATCTCGGTGTCGCGGCCACGATGGCGGAGCCTGCGCAGGCGCAGCCGGCCGGTGCGCAATTCCACATCACCAAGCATCCGGTCTACTTTCTCTGGGGCTTGATGGCGGTCTCGGAGCCGAATCTTGAGGACGTGCTCGAAGGACAGGTCGGCAACGGCAATTCCATCGCGAGCCTGCGCATTCATGTGCGCGCGCGGCTGAGCGACCTGGTGATTACGGGGTTGACGCTGGGGCTGATCTCGCCCCGGTCGGTGACTTACGAGGGGATCGTCGTCTCGCGATAAGCTTCCATCACCACGCGCTCCACCAGCGCGGTTGTCCGTTCGGCCGCGCCGCGTCCCTCCCGCACCATTCGCTTGCCAGCTGAGCCGGATTTCTTCCTGGCGTCGGCGTCATGGAACCAAACGAGCCATTGCGAGTGCAGCGGCTGGCGTCCGTCGAGGGGGAGTGCCACCGCGCCGCCCTTCTCCTGCAGGAGGTGCGCGTCGCGGCTCGATTCCCAGAATGGTCCGAACGAGACCGGGACGCCGAACACCGCGGGCTCGAGAACGGAATGCAGCCCGGCGCGGTGAAACCCTCCGCCCACGAACGCCACGTCGCCGAGCGCGTACAGGTCTGCCAGCACGCCGACCCGGTCGACCACGATGAGTGGCGAGTCGCCCGCGTGCTCGAGCTGCGACAGGCGGACGGGCCGGGGCAGACCGAGCGCCTGGGCCCGCTGGGCGATTCCCGCGAGATGGTCCGGGTTCGGCTCGTGCGGCGCGAGGATCAGCCGCGCGGCCGGGGCCTGCACCAGCAGATCCGCGAATGCCCCGAGAACGACGGCCTCATCGGCCGGCCAGGTGGACCCCGCGACGATCGTGAACCCTCCCGCAGCCGTGGTCCGTAAGCGCCCGAACGGCTCCCGGTTGGGGTCAAACCGCTCGGCGCGCTCCGCCACGCTGTCGTACCGCGTGTCCCCGGTCACCTGAATGGCCTCTGGGCGCGCGCCCAAATGCTCGAGCCGCTGCGCGTCAGCTTCGCTGATTGCTCCGACCTTGTCGAGCGCAGTGTAGGCGCCGAAGGACCATTGCCGAGCGGGCCAGCGCAGCCGCGAGCTGTTGGGCGCGACCGTCGCCGAAATGAGCGCGAGACGCACGCCGCGCCGGGCGGCGTTCAGGGTCAGCTCCGGCCAGACATCGAGCTTGGAATAGATGAGCGCGGTGGGTTTCAGAGCGTCGAGCACCGCGCGCACGTCGCGCGGACGATCGAACGGCAGGTAGTCGGATACGTCCACCGGCAGGGTGCGGGCCAGGCGCTCCGCCGAAGGCGAAAAGAAAGTGAACACGAGCTGCCATGAGGGCTGGGTGGCTCTGAGGGTCTCGAGCACCGGCTTGGCCTGAAGGCCCTCGCCCACCGATGGCGCGTGCACCCAGACGAGCGGTCGCTTCGGGTCGCGGCTGGCCTCCACCCATCTCCGGAATCGTTCGGTGAGACCGCGCCGGGCTTCGAGGCTCTTGGCGAGCTTCTTATCGAACCGAGCGGCGAACGGCGCCGCGCGTCCCGCGACGCTCACACTGAGTCGATACAGGATCGAAGGGCGCGACATCAACGCGCTGACGGAGCCGGGCCGGCGGTTTTGCTCTGGTACACCGAGTCGAGCACCTGCCGGAATACGGCAGCCGGGGCATCGCCCTCGATCAAGCCACCTTCGATGTAGAACGTGGGCGTGCTGTGCGCGCCGGTCCGCTGCGCGGCCGCGATATCGACCTCGACCGCGTCGCGGCCGCTCCCGGAGTCCACGCATTGGCGCACTGCCTCGCTCACGCCGCCCGCGGAATCGGCGAGCGCCAGGAGATAGGGCTTCGGGTCCTTGAGCGGCGCCCAATCGGGTTGCTTTGCGAACAGGGCATCGTGGACGGGCCAGAAGCGGTTCTCATGCGCCGCGCACAGGGCCACTTCTGCGGCCGCGATGGCATTGGGATGGATGTTCTGCATGGGAAAGACGATAAAAACGAGCCGTACCTTCCCGGTCGCAATGTATTCGCGCTCGAGCGCGGGAAGCGTGTTCAGCGCGAAGTCGCGGCAGTAGGGGCATTGGAAGTCCGACATTTCGTAGATCGTCACGGGGGCGGTGAGGCGGCCCTTGGAGCGGGTGGCTACGCCTTCACCCTGGGCGTGGAGCGCCGTTGCGAACACGCATACGAGTGCCACGCGCGCGGTTGCACGCAAGCTTGCCACGACCAGCACGTTAAACTCCCCGCCCGGGAAAGGTGGCAGTACCATAGCGAGTGGCGCTCGGAGGCGCCACTACTCGCCTCACGACGTTAGCTTGTTGCCATGCTGCCCGTCCTGGCCGGCGTGGTCATCCTGGCGCAACTCGCGGTCCCCGCGCCGGTTGGCTACGTCAATGACTTCGCGCACGTGGTCGATCCCGCCTCCGCCCAGCAACTGACGGACCTGATCAGCCAGGTTCGGGACGAGACCAAGGGAGAGATCGCCGTTGTCACGTTGTCCGACCTCGGCGGCCGCGAGGCGAGCGATGTGGCGGTGCAAATCGGGCGGCAATGGGGTGTCGGCGCCCAAGGGGCGGCCGGCGACCCGGCAAAGAATCTCGGGGTCGTGATCCTGCTCGTGCCGCGAAAGAATCATCAGCCGGGCACAGGACAGCTGTTTCTGGCGACGGGTCGGGGTGCGGAAGGATTCCTTCCCGATGCTCGCGTCGGCCGGATTCGCGACGCCATGGGCGACGCGCTGTCTCGCGAGGACTACGGGCAGGCGCTGGTCGTCGGGGTGGACTCGATCGCGCAGGCATTCGCGGATCAGTTCGGCGTCGCGCTCAATGCGGCGCGGCCTCCGCCCGAGCAGCAGCCCACTCCAGCACGCCGCGGTGTGCCGTGGGGATTCCTGTTGTTCTTGCTCGTGATTCTTATTCTCACTCGCGGCCGCATCCTGTGGCCGTTTCTGCTCGGCAACCTGTTGGGCGGGGGGCGGCGTGGCGGATGGGGCGGTGGGGGCGGCGGTGGGGGATTCAGTGGCGGGTTCGGAGGTTTTGGCGGTGGCGGTGGGTTTTCCGGCGGTGGAGCGGGAGGGAATTTCTGATGGCCGATTCGCTCGGAACGTTCGCGCAGGACCTCGAACAGGCGCTTGGTGCGCGTCTCGTTTCGCTCCTGGTGTACGGATCGGCGGCGCGAGAAGGCGCGAAACCGGCAGGCGGCCTCAATACGCTGCTGATCTGTGATACGATCGATGACGCGCTGTACGCGTCGCTCGAGCCGCCGCTCGAGCGCTGGGTGCGGCAAGGCCACGAGCCGCCGCTCATTTTCTCCGAGCAGGAATGGCGCGACTCGAGCGACGTGTTCGCGATCGAATACGACGACATGCGGGCTGCTCATCGGGTGATTGCCGGCCGCAGTCCCTGGGACGGCATCGTGATCCGCCGGGAGGATATTCGCCGGCAGCTCGAGGCCGAGCTACGCGGCAAGCTGCTGCGGCTGCGGCAATCCGCTGTGGCATTCCGCGGCGATGGCAAGCAGCTCACGCAGCTCGTGGCCGGGACGAGCGCCGGGGTGTTCACGATGTTTCGGACGTTGTTGCGCCTGGTAGGGCGTCCCGCCCCGCATGGTCCCGAAGAGCTGGTGCGCGAGACCGCCGCGGTCGTGGGCTTCCCGAGCGGCGCGCTGGACGACGTCGCCGCCCATGCGTCGGGCGCAAGGCGCCTCGCGCTCTCGCCGCGGGACTCACGCGCCGCGGCATACCTGGATGCGGTGGCACGGACCGCCGCTTATGTCGATCGTCTGACCTAACCGGATCGGAGTGACTGTGAACGCGACGCGACGTTTTCATCCCGGACTGCTGGCCCTGGCACTCGTGACCTCGGGCACCGGGTGGGGGTGCGGCTACAACACGATTCAAACGCTCGATGAACAGGTGAATGCCGCGGAAGCGCAGATTCGGGTGCAGCTCCAGCGGCGCGCCGATCTGATCCCGAACCTGGTCGAGACGGTCAAGGGATATGCCAAACAGGAGCAGACGATCTTCACGGAAGTCGCGGAGGCGCGCGCCAAGCTGTCCGGCGCCGTGCAGTCGGGCGATGTCCAGCAGATGTCACAGGCCAACGCGGCGCTGACCGCGCCGCTCGGCCGCTTGCTCGCGCTGGCCGAGAACTATCCGCAGCTCAAATCGAATGAGAACTTCCGCGCACTCCAGGATCAGCTCGAAGGGACGGAGAATCGGGTCGCGGTGGCGCGGCAGGATTACAACGACGCCGTGAATCGCTACAACGCGTACATCCGGCGCTTTCCACAGGTGCTGACGGCGAAGGTGATCGGCAAAGGGCCGCGGCAGTATTTCGAGCTGCAAACCCCGGGAGCGGCAGAGGCTCCCAAGGTGGATTTCTCGCGCTAATCGACCAGGGCGTCGGGCATTACAAATTTCTTCGGATCCACCGGGTGCCCGTTCACCCACACCTCGTAGTGCACATGCGGACCGGTGGCGAGGCCGGTCGAGCCCACGAGCGCGATTTTCTGGCCGCGCTTCACGCGCTGGCCGCGCACGACGAGGATCTTCGAGCAGTGCGCGTAGCGGGTTACGAGTCCGTAGCCGTGATCGATCGTGAGAAAGTTTCCGTAGCCGTCCTCCCACTTCACGTCAGCCACGACGCCAGACGCAGGGGCGAGAATTTCGGCGCCCATCGGCGCGGCCACGTCGATGCCTTCGTGGGGGCGGGCAAGGTGCAGGATCGGGTGCTCACGCTCGGCTGCGAAGGCGCTCGAGAGCCAGCCCTTGGTCGGCATGATCGACGGCGTTGCCGCGAAGCGCTGCTGGTGGCTGTGGAGCGAATCGTAGTCCTCGGTTACCGAGCGGACGAGAATGTCGGCGCGCCGCAGCATCGCATCGACATCGACCCGCACTGCCAGCGCTTCTTCGCCGTTCGCGCCAACGGCGGCGAGACTGTCGCGCTCCGACCAGTGTCCTGACGGTCCGCCGATCCCCGCCTGCCGCACGGTGGAGTCGAGCGCCGGGAGACCGGCGAGGAGCCGCATGTCGGACTCCCGCTGGGCGATGAGCGACAGCGTGTCGTGCAGCGTGGCGAGCCGCTCGTGCATGCGCTGGATTTCGTCGGCGAGGACGCGGTTCTCCCGCTCGAGTCCGCGATTTCGGGTGATGCTCACGCCGCGCACCAGCGCCGCGATGCCGAGCACGATGATCAGCGAGACGAGCACGCCGCCGGTACCGAGCAGCATCTTCATGACGGTGTGCGACACCTCCACCGCGCGGGAAGACCCCGCGCCGTGAGGCACCAGCATGACCGTCCATCGCCGCTCCGCGCGCTTCCGCATCGTGGAGACCTCACAAACACCGGTGTGTACTGCGGCTGCTGACCGACTCCCGGACTGGGGGCGCAACGTCCGGAACCCTCGAGGGAATGCCATAATACGCCCCGCAAAGAAGGGCGTCAATGCAACCAACAGTGAGCTAAGTCACGATTTTTGGGCTAAGCGGCATCCGTCGCGGGCTTCGGGAACAGAATGGGAGGACGCGAGATAGCTCGCCCGCCCAAGTCCGGCGCCTCGAGTTTTTGCCATCCGGCGTGCGCGAGCGCATGTCCCGCCGGGGGAGCGAGCAGTGACCAGATCGCTTCGGCGATCTCCGGTGCAAACGGCTGCGCCATGAGCGCCAGCCGCGCGACCGTGCGCGCGAGATTTGCGAGCACAGAGTCGAGCGCGCCATCCTGCCTTTCCTTCGCCAGTTTCCAGGGTGTGGTTTCTTCGACGTAGCGGTTCGCCCGCGCCGCGAGGCCGATCAACTGGGCCGCGCCTTCCTGCAGATCGAACGCGTCCATCGCGCGCGTGTACGCCGCGAGCGCGGCGCGTGCGTCTGTCTCGATCGCCGTGTCGAAGCGCGCCGGATCGGCCGGCACGGTGCCGCCGCGATACCGCTGGATCATGGAGAGCGAGCGTGACACGAAATTCCCGAACGTGTCGGCCAGATCCGCGATGTAGCGGGCATCGAAGCGGTCCCAGGTGAAGTCACCGTCGTTTTCGAACCCGACCTCGCGCAGCAGGAAATAGCGCAGGGCGTCGGGACCGTGCCGCTCGATCGCGTCGTTCAGGTTTACGGCGGTGCCGGCGGTCTTGCTCATTTTCGTGCCGCCCCACTGCACGTAGCCGTGCGCCCATACCTCGCGGGGGAGCGGGAGGTCCGCGGCGAGCAGCATCGCGGGCCAGATGACGCAATGAAACCGCGTGATCCCCTTGCCGATCACGTGCAGGTCGGCGGGCCAGAGGCGCTCGTATCCCGGATCCGGAAAGCCCGTGGCCGACAGATAATTGATCAGCGCGTCGAACCAGACGTACACGGTCTGGTGTGGATCGCCGGGGAAGGGAATGCCCCACGACTGGCGCTGGCGCGAAATCGAAATGTCCTCGAGTCCTCGCTCGAGCAGGCGCAGCACCTCATTGCGGCGGATCTCGGGCTCGACGCGGAAGCTGCCGCTCGTGATCCGCTCGAGTACGTCATCGCGATAGGCGCTCAGGCGGAAAAACTGATTGCGCTCCTTGGTCGGAATGAGGTCGAGGGTCGGGTGCTCGATGCAATGCCCGTTGACGATCTGCGTGTCGGTCTTGAACTCCTCACATCCCGTACAGTAGAGTCCCTCGTACTCGGCCACGAAGAGATCGTTCGGCCGGTACGCCCGGATCCGCTCGAGCAGGCCCACGACCGCACGCGCGTGGCGTGACTCGGTGGTGCGAATCCAGTCGTCGTTCGAGCAGTGCAGGCGGTGCCAGTAGTCGGCGAACGTGCCGGCCATGCGATCGACCCAGGCCTGCGGTGTGACCGACCCGCGCGCCGCGGCCTGAATGACGGACTGGCTGTGCTCGTCCATGCCCATCAGGAAGTGCACCGCGTCGCCGCGTAACCGCCGATACCTTGCGATGCAGTCGGCCCCGATCTTCTCGAGGGCGTGCCCGAGGTGCGGCTCGCCATTCGAGTAGTCGATCGCCGTGGTGAGGTAGAATCTCGACATTAGTGCGCCTCGAGCTCGCGTTCGAGCTGCGCGAGCGGCACCACGCGCGCGCTCCCGTCTTCGGCGCGCAGCGTCACGGATTCACAGAAGATGTCCACCGCGAGTACGCGTTCCGTGCCCAATGCCGTTTTCACCACCTTCCCTTCCTTGGGAAAGCGCTTCCGTGCCTGCACGTAGAAATCGTGCTCGTAGCGCAGACAGCACAGCAGGCGTCCGCAGCCGCCGGAAATCTGCGACGGGTTGAGCGACAAGTGTTGATCTCTGGCGAGCGTGAGGCTCACGGGTCGAAGCTCGGGGAGCCAGCTCGCGCAGCACAACCGCCGTCCGCAGCGGCCGATGCCATCCAGACGCTTGGCCTCGTCCCGGGCGCCGATTTGCCGCAGCTCGATGCGGGTGTGATACCGCGCGGCGAGATCGTGGACCAATGCCCGGAAATCGACGCGTTCCTCGGACGTGAAATAGACCGTCAGCTTGCGCCGATCCCATTGCCATTCCGCGTCCGTAACCTTGATCCCGAGGCCGTGCTGGACGGCGCGTTCCGCGACTGCCTGACGCACCGCCGCTTCGTCCAGGCGCTGCTCGCGGGCGACGCGCTGATCTTCGGCGGACGCGAGCCGCAGCACGGTGCGTTCGGGAGGCGCCGGGTCCCTGCCCCCCGCTCCCACCGCACACCCGGTGCAGCCGCCGCACTTCCGGGCGGCTGTCGCGCCAATGGCGGAAATGCTCCCGAGGTCTTCGCCGCGATCGACCTGCACGATCACCGCGAGGTCGAGCCGCGGCGCGTCCGCCGCGGGCTCGGGCCAGCGGAAGAACTCCTTGCGATTGCCCTTGAAACGGACTTCAACGGCGGGTTCCACGAGGATTTATTCGCTCAGCGCGCCCATGGAGAGGTATTTCTCCTCGCGCCGCCGGCGCAGCTTCTCGATGCGGATCCGCCGCAGCTGGCGAACGTGACGGCGCAGCGAATCGCCGAGCAGATCGGCGGCGGCTTCCGGATCGGCGTGCGCGCCGCCCGGCGGCTCGGGCACGATCTCATCGACGACGCCGAGGGTGAGCAGGTCCTCCGCGGTGAGCTTCAACGCTTCCGCGGCGCGCTCGCGCTGGCTCGCGTCCTTCCAGAGTATCGCCGCGCAGCCCTCGGGCGAGATCACGGAGTACACGGAGTTCTCGAGCATGATCACGCGATCGGCGAGCCCCACGGCGAGCGCGCCGCCCGAGCCTCCTTCGCCGATCACCGCGGTAACGATCGGCGTCCTGAGCGATGCCATCTCGAGCAGGTTGCGCGCGATCGCCTCGGCCTGGCCGCGCTCTTCCGCGCCCAGTCCGGGATAGGCGCCGGGCGTATCGACCAGCGTCACGACCGGCGCGCCGAACTTTTCGGCGAGATGCATCAAGCGGAGCGCCTTGCGATAGCCTTCGGGGTGCGCCATTCCGAAGTTCCGGCGCAGGTTTTCCTTGGTATCGCGCCCCTTCTGGTGACCGATCACCATCACGCTGCCGCCCTCCAGCCGCGCCCAGCCGCCGACAATCGCAGGGTCGTCGCGGTACAGGCGATCGCCGTGCAGTTCGACGAAATCGCTGAAGAGATAACGGACGTAATCGAGCGTGTAAGGGCGCTTGGGATGCCGGGCCACCTGGACACGCTGCATCGGGGTGAGCCCGCGGTACACCTCGACCCGTAGCTCTGCCAGCTTGTTCTCGAGGGGAGCAATTTCCTTCGACACGTCCACCGCCGTATCGGCCGCGACCCGCTTCAACTCCTCGATCTGCTTCTCGAGCTCGAGTAACGGTCGTTCGAAGTCGAGTGTATGGGTCGCCATCAGGACACGGCCTTCAGGCGAACGTGGTCGGCGCCGACGAGCGCGCGCAGCGCCGAGACCAGCTCATCGCCGGCGTCGACACGAATGCTCCGGGAGCGGAAGCGTTCCAGCCCGCCGTTGCCATTCGACCCGCTCCACTCGATGAGGAGCGGCGCAGGGCCGGGATGCGCGGCGCACAGGGCCGCGGCGGCCCGCGCCGACTCGGGGTCGGGCGGGCTGTCGGCCGACCACGAGAGCTGCACGGCGACATTCCCGGTGCCTCTCAGGTCGGCGAGCGGGCGCGCCTGCTCGACAATGAAGGCCGCCTGCTCTTCGCCGCGGTCGCGTCCCGAGTAGCCGCCGATCAGAAGCAGCGCCTCATCGGCACGGATCGCCTGATTGAGCACGGACCACGCTTCGGGAAACACCAGCGCTTCGGCCGTACCATGGAAGTCCTCGAGGACGAGGCGGGCGTATTCGGCGCCCGAGCGCTTGGAGATCTGTCGCTTGACCGCGGTGACCACGGCGGCGATGCGCACCTTGTGCTCGCTCCATTCGGCGAGCGTCGCGGTGGTGCGGGTTCCGAAAAGCTCCACTTCCGTACGGAACTTGGCGAGCGGGTGGCCCGAAATGAAGAATCCCAGCACGGCTTTCTCGCGTGCCAGCCGCTCGTGCTCGCTCCACGGATCGATATCGGGCAGTCGGGACGCCGACGTCGGGGCGTGGCTCTCCTCGGCGAAGAGGCCGTGCTGGCCCGCGTTGCGCTCGTCCTGGCGGGCTTGTGCCTCGGCAAAGGCATGCTCGAGGGCGGCAACGAGCTGCGCGCGATGACTGTGCAGCGAGTCGCACGCTCCCGCATCGATGAGCGACTCGATGACGCGCTTGTTGCAGAGTCTCAGATCGATCCGGTCGCAGAAATCGACGAGCGAGCGGTACGGTCCTCCGCTCTTGCGTCCCTCGAGAATCGAGGCGATGGCGCCTTCACCCACATTCTTGATCGCGCCGAGCCCGAAGCGCAGCCGCCTCTCGCCAACGACGGTAAACTTGAACCCCGATTCGTTCACATCCGGAGCGAGGACGAGGAGTCCCAGCTCGCGTGCCTCATTGATGTACTGCACCACCTTGTCGGTGTTGCCGATTTCGGATGAGAGCAGCGCCGCCATGTATTCGGCCGGGTAGTGCGCCTTGAGCCAGGCCGTCTGATACGACAGTACCGTGTAGGCGACGGAGTGAGACTTGTTGAAGCCGTAGCGCCCGAAGGTCTCGATCTGTGCCGAGATTTCTTCGATGACCTTGCGATCGTGCCCTGCCTCGACCGCCCGCGCGACGAATTTCCCGAGCTCCTGCTGAATCAGCTCCTTGTCTTTTTTCCCGACCGCCTTGCGCAGCACGTCGGCTTCAGCAAGCGAGAACCCGGCGAGCACGTTCGCGATCCGCATCACCTGTTCCTGGTAGGTGATGACGCCGTAGGTGGGCGCGAGGATTTCCTCGAGCGCCGGGTGCGGGTAGCGGATCGGCTCGCGGCCGAGCTTGCGGTTGATGAACACGAGATGCATCCCGGTGTCGAGCGGCCCGGGGCGCAGCAGCGCGTTCGCCGCGACCAGGTCGTCGAACCGGTCGCACTTCATGTTGCGCAGGCAGTCGGTCGCGAGTGGTGACTCGAACTGGAAAACCCCAGCGGTGCGGCCGGAACGCAGCAACGCGTACACGTCGGGGTCATTGAAGTCGAGCGCCTCGAGATCGATGGCCACCCCGTGCCGCTCGCGGATCATCACGACGGCGTCGTGGAGCACAGTGAGCGTCTTGAGCCCGAGGATGTCGATCTTCAGCATCCCCACGCGCTCGAGCGCCACCATGTCGTACTGCGTGATGATCGCGTCGGGCTCCTGCGGTGCGAGGCACACGGGCACGTAGTCGACGAGCGGGCCCGGGGCGATCACGATGCCGGCCGCGTGCACCGAGGCGTGGCGTGCGAGCCCCTCGATGCGCGATCCGAGGTCGAGCACCTTGCGGACCCGCTCGTCCGCTCGCACGAGGCTCTTGAGCTCGGGGGAGCGCTCGCCCGCTTCGGCGAGCGACATCGAGAACCCCGGCCCCGCGGGGATCATTTTCGTGAAGCGATCGACCTCGCCGGGCTCGATGCGCAGCGTTCGCGCCACGTCGCGGAACGCGGCGCGAGCCTTCAGCGTCCCGAACGTGATGATCTGCCCGACCGACTCACGGCCGTAGCGCTCCCGCACGTACTGAATTACCTCGCCGCGCCGCTCGAAGCAGAAGTCGAGATCGATATCGGGCATCGAGACGCGCTCGGGGTTCAAGAACCGCTCGAACAGCAGGTCGAACTTGAGCGGATCGATTTTCGTGATCCCGAGCGCATACGCCACGAGGGATCCGGCCGCCGAGCCACGCCCCGGACCAACGGGAATGCCGCGCTCACGGGCGGCACGGATGAAATCGTAGACGATCAGGAAGTAGCCGGCGTATCCCGTGCGGCCGATGACGTCGAGCTCGAACTGCAGGCGCTGCTCGACCGCGGGCGTGAGCGGCGTGCCGTAGCGGGCGAGGGCCCCAGAGCGCGCGAGATGCACCAGAAACTCGACGTCGGACGCGAACTCGCGGGGACGGGGGTACTGCGGCAGGAAATACCGCTTCTCGAAGTCGAACTCGCACCGGTCCGCCACGCGCACGGTTTCCGCGAGCACCTCGGGATGCCCGGGAAACAGCGGCTTCATCTCCGCTTCGGATTTGACGTAGCTCTCCTGACCCGTGAACCGGAACCGGTTCGGGTCATCGAGATCCTTGCCCGTGCCGATCGCCAGCAGCACGTCGTGCGCTTCGGCGTCTTCGCGGCGGAGGTAGTGCGCATCGTTGGTCGCCACCACGGGAATCCCGAGTTCTCGGGACAGGCGGAAGACGCCCTCCGTCACCTGGCGCTCTTCCGGAATGCCGTGATTCTGGACCTCGAGCCAGTAGCGGTCCGGCCCGAACACGCCCGCAAACCACTGCGCTGCTTCCCGCGCGCGCTCAAAATCGTTGCGACGCAGATAGAGCGCGATCTCCCCCGAAAGACAGGCGGCGAGACAGACGATCCCGTCCGAGTATTGCGACAGGGTTTCACGATCGATGCGGGGACGGCGGTAGTACCCCTCGAGGAATCCGATCGACGACAGCTTGATCAGATTGGCGTAGCCCGTGCGGTTCGTGGCGAGCAACACGAGGTGCGCGTAGTCGGCCGGCGCCTCGAGGTTCTTCTCACGGCGGCGGCGACTGCCGAACGCGACGTACGCCTCGAATCCCAGGATCGGGCGAATGCCGCGCTGCTTTGCTTCCTCGTAGAACGTCCAGGCCCCGTGCAGGTTGCCGTGGTCGGTCAGGGCGATCGAGTCCATGCCGAGCTGCTTCGTGCGATCGAGCAGATCGGGGATTCGGTTGGCGCCGTCGAGGAGGGAGTACTCGCTGTGGGTGTGGAGGTGAACGAAACCCATCGGATTACCGCGCTCGCCGCTCCAGCTCTTCGAACACGCGATCGAGCGGCACGCGCTTTGCCTCGAGCAGCACGACGAGATGATACAGCAAGTCGGCGGCTTCGCTCACCAGTCTGGCATCGTCCTCGGCGAGCGCGGCGACAACCGTCTCCGTCGCCTCCTCGCCGAGCTTCTGCGCGATCTTCGGCACGCCCTGCTCGAGCAGCCGCACGGTGTAGGACTCGGCCGGTCGCTGCCGGGCCCGGGCGGCAACCGTGCCCGCCAGCCGGCTCAGGACACTGCCCGTGGTCGGGTCGAAGCAGGTCGGGGTGCCGGTGTGGCACGCCGGGCCGTGCTGACGCACCAGATAGAGCACCGCGTCGCCATCACAGTCGACGCGCACGTCTTCCACGACCTGCCGGTTGCCCGAGGTTTCGCCCTTGCGCCACAGCACGCCGCGGCTGCGGCTGTGATAGTGCGCCTCTCCGGTGTCCCGCGTGCGTTCGAGGGCTTCGCGATCAGCGTAGGCCAGCATGAGGACATCACCCGAAAGGCCGCTCTGAGCAACGACGGGGACGAGTCCGTCGTCCCCGAAGTGTACGGCCTCAATCCAATTTGGTTCTGTCACCCACAATAAAATATCGGCGGCTCCTTGCATTGTCAAAAGCAGCCGCGCGCGGATATGTTGCGCGCCATGCGCTGGGCCGCGTCGCTGTTTGCGCTGGGCCTCGTCATGGCCCTGGTGCATCGAGTCACTGCCCCTCCTTTCACCCCGCTCGGCGGTCGTGCCGCGCTCGCCTTCGGCATGCTGGTCGTCGCGGCCCTGGTCGGCGCCGATCTGGCGCGCCGCGCGCGGCTGCCGCGCGTGACCGGGTTCGTCGTCCTGGGGTTCCTCGTTGGCCCGGGATGGCTCGGTCTCATCCGGGCCGACGAGCTGCGCGCGCTCGCGTTCATGGGCAACGCGGCACTCACGCTCATCGCGTTCGAGATCGGCCGCTCGCTTCATATTCACCTCGCTCCTGCCGGTCGCGTCCAGTTGGCGCGGCTGGCGCTGGGCACGACGCTGTTCCCGGTCGTCGCGGTCAGCCTCGTCGCCATCAGCGTGAGCCACTGGTTGCCGCTCACGGTGCATCAGCCGTTCTCGAGCGGCCTCGCGGCATCGCTCGCGCTGGGAGCGGTGGCGGGGATTTCATCGGCCACCCTGACGTTCGGCGTGCTGGCGGAATCCGGGGACTCTCCCGAGCTCGGACAGAGCATTCTGCATCTCTCCGTTCTCAAAGACGTCGCGGGTGTCGTGCTGCTCGTTGCCGTGCTCGTGGTCGCTCGTGTCGCGTCCGCGCGCGGAGTCGTGGATGCGCGAGTCGCCTTGGAAACCACGTCACGCCTCCTCGCATCACTCGCGGTCGGGCTCGGTTTGGGCGCGCTGACCGTGCGCTACACGTCGGCCCGGTTCGGCGGGGTGGCCGTGCTCGCCGCGCTGGCACTCGCCGGCGGGTTTCTCGCGCGCGAACGCGCCATCGATTTCTTTGTGGGGCTCGCGGCCGGAATGTGGATCCTGACTCGGGGGACAAACGAGACTCAGGCCGAGCTGGACCGCGGATGGGGCATGCTCGCGTTGCCCGCGTATGGAGTCGCATTCACGCTGCTCGGCGCCGGACTTCGCGTCGACGCTTTGGCGGACGTCTGGCCCTGGGCGTTGCTGCTGGCGGGAGTCCGTGCCGTCACGCTGCGCTACGGTGCCCTGTGGGGCGGGCGGGATTCGTCCCGAGAGTTTACGGAGGCGGTGTGGCTGGGATTGCTATCACAGGGCGGTACCGCGCTGCTGCTCGCGTCGGTCGCGCGGCGAGCCTTTCCGGGTTGGGGAGTCTCGTTCGAGGCACTGGTCGCCGCGATGGTCGTGTTCCACGCGTTGCTCGGACCGCTCGCGCTCCGCTACGCCCTGGCCGCGTCCGGCGAGCCGCCGGGCAGCGCGGCCATCGCTGCTCTCAACGCCGCGGAACCGCCTCCCCGTCTCGATCCGGTGCCCGTCGCGTGAGTGGCCCCGGAGCCGTGGCGTGTTGCGTCACGATGCTCGCGGTGTCTTTCGACTCGTCGGCGGCGCAGGCCGTGATCAACGGATTCGATCCTCCGTCCGTGCGGACCGCCGGACTCGGTGCGGCGAGTGTCGCTATCCTCGGCGATGCCGCGGCGATCTTCGCGAATCCGACGGGTATCGCCACCATTCGATCGGCCGCGTTCGAGGGCTCGTATGAGCACCGTGCGAACGGCGCGCTCGTGCGCTCGGGCGCCGCGGCCGTCCGCATCGGCCGGTTCGACTGGGGTCTCGGCGCGGAGCGCGTGGACCTGGAGCCGGCGCCTGCCGATGTGCTCGGGCTCACCACGCTCGTGGTCCGCTATGGTGTCCTGGCGGCTGGCGCGTCCGGCAAGTATGTCGAGCGGAACGAGACCGGATCCCCGGTCCATGCGTGGGCGAGTGACGCGGGGGTCGCGATCGCCCTGTTCGACATCGCCGCTTTGGCGGCGAGCGTCGTCAACCTGACGGGTGACTTCTCCGACGGCAGTCATCTGCGCCGGATCACGCGCGCGGGACTGACAATGAACTACGTCGATCCCCAGGGCACATGGCGGTTTCTCACGACGCTCGAAGGCCGGTGGCCGGAGGACGCCCGCGCCACGCTCGCGGCCGGCGTCGAAGCGGGGATCGTGACCAAGAGCGTGGGATTCGTGGGCCGGTTCGGAGCGGCAGGTGGTGCGCCTTCGGTCGCGGGGTCGCCGTTTACGGTGGGGGGCGGGCTCGCGTTCGGCCCGATGCGGCTCGATTACGCGTATCAGTCCGTCGATCAGGGTCGAGGCCGGCACCAGTTTGGGTTGCGATGGAGCAACTGACCGAACGGCGCGCGCCGCAATGGGGCCGGCTCGCGCGCCGCCTCGCGGTGTGGATCATCGTCGGGGTGCCGCTGGCCCTGATCGTGCTCCTCGCCGCGAGCCCCGATGCGCGCTACATCGCTCGTGCCGGCTACGAGGAGGCGCGGATTCTGCTGAAGCGCCAGTCCATCGCCGCGCTCGTGCGCGATCCGCAAACGCCGGCGGCATTGCGCCAGCGGCTCGCGCTGGTGCTGGCCGCCCGCGCCTTCGCCGCGGACTCGCTCCATCTGACCGCCGGGAATACTTACACGACGTATGCGAAGGTGGGCCACGACACGCTGGTGCTCGTGCTGCAAGCGAGCCGGCGGGACCGGCTGCGGGAGTTCACCTGGCATTATCCGATTGTCGGCGAGGTGCCGTACAAGGGCTTCTTCGATTTCGGCCGCGCGAGGCGCGAGGCGGCGAGCCTCGAGGCACGCGGCTACGACACGTTCCTGCGCCCCGCGGCGGCCTTCTCGACCCTCGGGTACTTCAGCGATCCGCTGCTCTCCACCGCGATCATGCGCGATACGATGGAGCTCGTGTCAACGGTGATTCACGAGCTGACCCACAATACGCTCTACGTGAAGAGCCACACCGCGTTCAACGAGAGCTTCGCGAATTTCGTCGGGTACCGCGGCGCGCAGGCGTTCTTTCGGTCGCGCGGGGACACGATCGACGCCGCCCGCGCGGCGGCTCGCTGGCGCGACGAGCGCACTCTCGACGTGTTCTACGCGGAGCTGGCCCGGCGTCTCGATTCCGCCTACGCGGGTAATCTCGAGGGCCAGGCACTCGAGCAGGCCAGGGCCCGCTTGTTCGGATGGGCGAGCGCCCAGCTCACCGGAGCCGTCGGCCAGTCGCTCGAGACGTATGATTGGCGCTGGTTTGCCGGCGAGCATCTGAACAACGCGGTGGTGATCGCCGAGCGGCTCTATCGGATGAACCTGAATCTGTTCGACGAGATCTATCTGCAGAACGGCGGCAACCTCGTCGAGGCCGTTCGCGCGATCCAGGTGCGCGTATTTACCCAGCCCGATCGCGATCCGTACGAAGCGCTGTACTCGCGCGCAGGGATGCCGGAGGAATAGGGCTCGGTGTCATCCGCCGAGCTGTTTCGATGCCAGCCGCGCCGCGGGATGTTGAGCGAGGGCGAGCGCGTGCGCGGTATCCGGGGCCCGCGAAGTCCGCGCGCCGTTCTCGAGCAGCGCGCCGACGACGTCGGCCTGGGCATGGGGATCCGGTGCATGCTCGAGCGTGAACACCAGCCCCGCGCCATGCTCCGCTACCTGCGCCGCGGCGGCATTCCATCCCGCGTCGGAAGACAGCGGGCGTAACGCCGCGATGAGCGGCACCGCGCGGGGACCGAGCGCTCCGCGCTCAACCAGCGGCACCCGCAGGCCGTCCGCCAGCAGGTTGAACACCGCGAGACTCGGACCCAGCACCACGAGCTGGCCAAAGTGCCAGCGGCAATTACCGGTCAGCTCGAGGAACGCCCGCACGAGCGCTTCGTCCGTCGGCGGCGCCGACGCGCGGCCAGCCGCGAGCACGATGGCGCCCGTTTCCGAAAACCAGCGATCGTGTGCGCTCAGCTCCTCCGGCTTCTTCGGGGAATAGAAGGCGAAGCGGCGCGTGACGGACAGCTCCACTTCCGCGGCCTCCCGCTGCTCGTTGTGTTCGGCGGTTTGCGACGCCGCTTCGAAGGCCACCTCCGCGGCCTGATAGCGGCCGGAGTCGCGCAGAATCCGCCCGCGGAGCTGGAGCGTTTCGGTATGCGGCTCGAGCGCGAATGCACGATCGAGGGCGAACAACGCGCGATTGGGATCGCCCAGCCGATAGGCGGCGTAGCCCAGCTCGTGCCACGCGAGGCCCAGATCGGGATCGCGCTCGATGGCGTGCTCCAGGGCCTGCAGGGCCTCGCGATAGCGGCGCAGCTCGATCAGTGCCGCGCCTTTGAGCGTAAAGGGAAAGGCGCTTTCGCCGAAATGTCCGAGTGCTCCTTCCGCGAGCCGCAGCGCGTCATCGGCGCGATGCTGGCCGCGCAGCAGCTCGAAGCATTCCGCCCAGCACGCCTTCAGGTCCGGCGTTGCCGCGAGGATGCCGCGATACGCGGCCTCCGCGTCGGCCACGCGACCCACGCGCGCGAGCCACCGGGCCCGTGCGATGGCACGCTCGCTGGGCACGTCGGGGAAAAGGTCGTAGGAGGCGGTAGTCCGCATTTCGCGAATATATCCGCGGTGAAGTTGCTGGCTAGGCGCGCTCGGCGCGCCTAAATTTCTCACGCCATCATGACCGATCGCGACACGCTGGTTCGAGAGTTGGAAGACTTTCTCCGCATTCCATCCGTTTCAACACTGCCCGTACACGATGCCGACTGTCACCGCGCTGCCCTGTGGGTGGCGGCCGAGCTCGAGCGGCTCGGCTGCAAAACGGTGCAACTGCTCGGGAGCGACACGCACCCCGTCGTGTGGGGTATCGGACCGGCGGTACCGGGCGCTCCCACGCTGCTCATCTACGGCCACTACGACGTGCAGCCGCCCGATCCGCTCGATCAGTGGATCACGCCGCCGTTCGAGCCCACGCAACGAAACGGAACGGTCTTTGCGCGCGGCGCCGCCGACGACAAAGGGCAGGTGTTCTGCCTGCTCAAAGCGGTCGCGGCACTCGACACCCCGCCCGTGAATTTCCGCTTTCTCATCGAAGGCGAGGAAGAGTACGGCAGCCGCGTGCTGTTCGACTTGCTCGCGCGCGAGCCCGAGCGCACGCGCGCCGACGCGATCCTGATCGCCGACATGGCGTATATCGCACGCGGGTGGCCCGCGGTGTACACGGCGCTGCGCGGAATCTGCTACGCGGAGATCACGGTGCGCACCGCGAAGACCGATCTCCATTCGGGAGAGTTCGGCGGTGCTGCGCCGAACGCGCATGAAGAGCTGATTCGTCTGCTCGGCCGCTTGAAGGGGCCGGACGGCAAGATCAACGTCCCGGGGCTGTATGCGGCGGTCAAGCCGCCCAGCGCCGCTGAGCTTCGCGCCTGGAAGAAGCTTCCGTTTCGAGAAGCGGAGTTCCTGAAGCAGCGCGTGCAGGCCAAAGCCCTGACGGGATTGCGCCGGCACTCCGTGCTCGAGCGTCTCTGGGCCTTGCCGACATTCGAGATACACGGCATCAAGGGCGGGTTCACGGGCGAAGGCGCGAAGACGGTCATTCCGGCCGAAGCGATGGCCAAGGTCAGCCTGCGGCTGGTCCCGAATCAGAAGCTCGGGACCGTCGAGCGTCAGGTCGCGGCGGCGGTCAAGCGGCTCGCTCCGAAGTACGTGACGGCCAGCGTCCGCTTTCTCCATGGTGCCGACCCCGCGCAAGTGCGGTTGTCGCATCCTGCCTTCAAACTGCTCGATCGGGCGTTCCAGGAAGTGGTGGGCCGGCCGGCAACCCCGGTTCGGGCCGGAGGGTCGATTCCCATCGTTCCCGCCCTGGGCAAGAGCGGGGCACCGGTCATCCTGACCGGGATTGGTCTCCCCGACGATCGCCTGCACGCCCCCAACGAAAAGCTGGAACTGAAACAGCTGTGGGACGGGATCGCGGTGTTCAAGCGATTCTATGAACTGCTGGGACGTCAAGAGAACGACGTCATGAAGACGTCAAGCAAGCGCCGCAGGCGCTAGGAGTCTCCTCATGCTCATGATCCGCGAAATCATGTACTGTCAGCCCGGAAAGGTTCGCCCCCTGGTCGAGAAGTTTCTCGCGATGTCCAAGCTGTCCGAAAAGGCCGGCATGCCGAAAATGCGCGTGATGACCGATTTCTGCGCCGAGCGCTACTGGACGGTCGTATCGGAAATGGAAGTGAAAAGCGTGGACGAGTTCGAGCGGATGATGTCGGGCACCGGTCAGCACAGCGAAGACATGAAGGAGATGGAGAAGATCATGAAAGGCTACCACGAGCTGGTCGACTGCGGCCGGCGGGAGATCTACAAGATCGAAGGCTGAACAACCCGTGCTACCGCTCGCTGGTGCGGTGGCCTTGCTCGACGAAGCTCGGAAATCCCGTCACCACTCCTAGGGTGCCGGCGCGCTGCTGCGGGCTCCCGAGCAGCACTAGCAGGCGTCCATCGGGACTCATGGCGTGGTTCCACGCGAACGTCGAGAGGAACGGTCCTTCGGCGACCAGGCGCGGCCGGCCAGCGTGAAAGCCGCCGGCGGTCGAAACCGGCGTCCCATAGTAGCGGGTTCCATCGCGGTAGATCAGCGCGTCGCCTTGCGGCGTCCACAGCGGCATCTGCCCGCGTTCGACGACGCGGTAGATCGCGCCGGTGGGAGGGACCGGCGAGACTTCGACCGCGCCATTCACCCCGCCCCACGCGACGAAGCGCCCATCCGGTGAAAAGCTCGCGGCGAACCCCCGTGCGGGAATCCGGATTCGCGCGGTATCGTCGCCGAGCGACCGGATGTAGAGATCGCCCGTGCGCCAGTCGGAAAACACAAACGACCGGCCATCGGGCGCGATGGTCATGTACGACGCGCCGGACACATGCACGTCTCGCGACGCGCCGGTGTCGAGTGATTGAATGCGTGCGCCATAGTTCAGGAATTGCACGGGGTCCCAAAGACCGATCATCAACTCGCGCCCCGAGGGGAGCCAGGACGCCGGGAACGCACGGTAATTGCCCTCCACATTGACGGGTTGCCGCACACCCGTTGCGATGTCCATGAGCAGCACCTGCCACCCGCCGATGGGATTGCGCAATTGCGCCGCAATGTGCTTCCCGTCGGGCGAGATCCTGGGTTGCGTGTAGGGGCCGCGCGGGAAGGGGAGCGTGTCGAACGTCCCGCGGGGTGTGACGAACGCGAGGTTCACGTAGAACTGGTTCCCCCCCGGGACATAGATCAACGTGCCATCGCGCGAAATCGCGAACTCGGCGTATCCGAATCCCGCTTCCATGCGAACGCCGCTGATGAGCGGCACCGGCTCGCCCCCCCCGGACACCTTGCGGGC
>Ga0335079_10001052_pt1 | contig 31395 bp, 28 predicted proteins | sample Lox_Sample_33_FD_206719 | JGI IMG/M metagenome (GOLD analysis project Ga0335079, IMG submission 206719) | Soil microbial communities from Loxahatchee National Wildlife Refuge, Florida, United States - Lox_Sample_3.3 | ecosystem: Environmental > Terrestrial > Soil > Wetlands | place: USA...
AGCTTGGCGCCGTTCCGCCGCGCATCGACATGAACCATGATGCCGGCGGCATCGCCGCGCGGCGCATGCTCGAGTCGCTGATCGCCGACGAGGCGCGCCGCGCGGCCGCCGAATAAAAGCCGCTACTGACCGGAGCCGTCGCTTCCGTCGCTAGTACCGTCGTTGGCGCCCGGACCGCCGCTCCGCTCGACCCGCTCGATCAGGCGCTCGCGCACGTCGGGATCGCTCTGCGCCACCTGAAGGATCGAGTTGTATTCGTCGACCGAAAGTCCCTGATCCGTCACCGCCTTTACCATCGCCTTCTGGCCTTCCTGGGCGAGGCGATCGCGGTCCGCAGGCTGCGCCGACGTGAGCCGCTGATCGTAGTCATGCCGGACGCTCTCGACGTGTTGGATTGCGCTGGCGGCGGCATCAAGCTTCTGGTCGGGAACATTGATCGGGTCGGTCATTTTCGGAATGCCCATATGGTTGGGTTGCGAGGTTTCCTGGCTCATGGCCGGAAGAGCGGCGAGCGGCGTCAGCGCGACGCACGCGGCGAGCAGTGCAAGGGAACGCATCATCTGTCTCCAAGACCCCTATGACGGGTCCGAACGGCCTTCCAAGGAACCCGTTCCGCATGAAGCTCAGGGTGGTTGTCCGCGCAATCAATGCAATTGACGATCGGCACACTGCGCGGTCATGTCCCGAGTTCGTCACGATCAATTCGCTCATGCAACAGATCCTTCTGGGCAATAGTGGGCACTGTCTCAATTTGAAATTTCTGCCGTCTCGCCGCCACGCTTCCGGTAGGTCGCTGGACGGTTTGGCTTCGCGGCGCGACCGTCGATAAGAGCGGCGATATCACTCATCTCCCAAAGCCGCGTCTCGATCCCCGCCGCCATCGCTGGCGACATACGGATTGCCTGATTTACGCGGGCGAAATTGTAGTACATGAAATAGAGCGCCTGAGCGTGGTGGTGGTTCGCCAACTTCTTGCTATGGGCGTTGGTCAGCCGAGTAAAACGGCGCATGCTCATACGCATGGTGAGATTCTGGCGCTCGACGTAGGACGTGCTCACATGATCGCGGTCGGGGTTGCCGATGATCTTGGTCTTGCGCGTGCCGATGCACTCTGCGGGGCTGTAGCGGCCTTTCATCGCTTCCGGCGTTTCACCGTAGAGCTTCACCAACATCGCGTAGTCGATGTCGATGCCGAAAGCCTCATCGACCGCTTGCAGGTAAGCCTTGTGCCCATCGGTCGTTAGCTGCACGCGCGTGGTGATCCTCTGCCGCAGATCGTCCATGAGCGCCATTGCGTACTCGCCATCGCGAGCGCCCGACAGATAGCTGATAATCAGCTTCGACGTGGTTTCGATGGCCGTCCAAGTCCAAACGTCGCCAGCGCCAGCGGGGGCAGCCTTCGCCGCCGCAACGTTGCGCTGCTTGCTGTAGCAGAACGCCCAAATCTCATCGCACTGCACGCGCTTGGCCTTCACGTTACGAACGTGCTCATCGTGATATGCCGCGCACGCCTCGCCCGCATTCTCTAGCAGCTTGGTAACGGTGTTGATCGAGACGCCAGTAATGCGGGTGATCGCCCGCATGCTCGACCCCTCAACCAGCATGTGCAGGATTTGAACGCGGGTTTTAAGGGGCAGCTTGTTCATGCCCCGACTGTCTAGACTTTTATGCTTGACGTCAAGCATTAAATGCACTTGACTTCTCCCCGGCAAGCTTTAAGTGCCTGCCGTGTGCCTGTAGTGGATGGTGCGCCCGGGGGGATTTGAACCCCCGACCTGATCCTTAGCGGGAACCCGCTCTGTCCACTGAGCTACGGGCGCTTGGGTTGAGGGCTGCGGCCTTTGGCGCTCGACGCGGTGGTTGCAACACCGCGCCGGGCGCCCCCGACCCTTATCGTTATCCGGTCATCGTGGTCCTCCGAAATTCATCGTGGGCGTGGGCGGTCGCTTAGCGGCCTGTGCCTCGCCGTAGTATTTGCCCCACATGTAGGTCGCCGCTGCCTGGCTTATCCCGCATAAATCCGCGGCTTCGGAGGGGCCAGAGAAGTGCGATAGATGGCGCGGCGACATAAGGAGCGTTCCAGCGAATACGTCCGCTTGCCATTCGGCGTCGCAATAGATTTTGTCGCTGTCTTCCCGCGCGCGCGACATTGTGATGTGTCGGTGCATAAGGAAATGCCCGAGTTCGTGGCACGCCGTAAAGCGCGCGCGCCCGGCCCCATTGCATGCTGCGGTGTAAACATCGAGACGAAGGATCAAACTGTTCGAACCAGCAACGACGCGCCCTTCGTCGCCGGCCATTTCGTCCTCATCGCGAACATCGAAACAGAAGTCATCAATAAGCGTTCCCAGCTTGAACTCGAGAACCTCGATGATGGGAAATGCGATCATGTCCGCCTCGACGAATGCCGACCGCACTTTGTCGGCAAATTCGCGAAGCCTCGCCGCCGACTGTGGCGGAACAAGAATCCCCTTCCGACTGCGGTAGAACGGCGTGTCGCCCGCGATAGATTTGAGAACGGCCTTCCTGAGGTTGGTGATCATGTCATCTGGCAACTCGTCGATTCTTCTAGCGAATGCCGCCAGCAATTCACGCTGATCCTCGGAGAGGTTTTGAACGCGGACCTCCGTGCGCGTCTTGTCTACTGCCGAATTCAATTCACGTGATTGACGGGAATCCAACGCCAGCGCCTGAATCACCCGGCGCACATAACCGTCAGGGATTGGCTTTCTGCCCGTTTCGATGGCCGAGCAATATGACGATGTGTGGCCAAGCCTCTCGGCCATGTCGAGAAGCCTCATCCCCTTGTCGAGGCGAAGCTTCCGGACGGTTTTGCCGAATATAGTTAACGTGGGCATGGGCTCCTCCGCTAGCAGCAAACGCCACTAAGTATAGCGGTTCGGGGCCTAAAATCAACCCAATCGGTTCAGTTCTCGTGACACCCGGTTAAGCGGTATCTATTTGTGCTTCCATCGTGCGGCAGCGGCCTTTCGGGCGATTTCCGCTCGCTTCCTTCTCGATAAACTTGCCGCCCGCGCGGCACCGCCTTTCCGGCCCAAAGCCTGTGCGGCCTTGTCCTTGCCATCGTCGGGCTCGATCTCCTCGACGATCTCGCCGGTAGCGATCTTCGCCGCTCGCACGGCGGCGCCTACTACGTCACCCGGGCGCTTCTGGCCTTGCGGTCCCTTAGGCACTCACTCGACTCCAATAATGCTTGACGCTAAGCATATCCAGGGCAACCCGCAAACGAAAGGGCGAATCATGGCTCACTTCATCCAATTCACTTATTTCCCAGGCGACGGCTCAAGCACCGCGAGGAAGATGGCCTTAGACGAATGCCCCGCCATCCCCCGCCCAGGAGAAATCGTGCGCGTAACTTACGCCACGAATGAGCACATTACGGGAATGGTGAAACAGGTCCAACACATGGTCTCGGATGACGCCGAGCACGGAATCATCGTTTCAATTGGACCGTTGCCGAAGTCCTAGATTTCAAATTGAGACAGTGCCGAACGGGCCGGGGCGCGGATAGCGCCGGCAAATCCTACCGCACGCGCCCCGATTCCTGTATTAGTTCGGCGGACGCCGCGCGCGACGGGCGCTGCGTTGGGGGAAAGGAAGGTCCTTATGCGACGCGTCGCGGGAATGGCCGTGCCTGGTGCGATGCTTCTGCTCGGGGCGTGCGCCGGCCCGCCGCCCACTGCGCCGTCGGTCATCGCCATGCCGAGCAAGGGCAAGAGCTTCGAGGCGTTCCAGGCGGACGACGCAGCCTGCAGGCAATTCGCCGCTAGCCAGGTCCCCGAAGGACAAGCGGAAGCCGCCAACCAGTCCGCCATCGAAAGCGCTCTGCTCGGCGGCTTGATCGCCACCGCGGAAGGGGCGGCCGTCGGCGGCGCCATCGGCAACCCGGCTGCCGGCGCCGCGATCGGCGCGGCGACCGGCGTCTTGCTCGGCGGCGAACTCGGCATCGCGTCGGCAACGGCATCGCGCGGTCCGCTGCAGTTCCATTACGACGTCGGCTATGTTCAGTGCATGGCCGCGAAGGGCGAGGCCGTGCCTACGCATTTCGTGCCGTACCATGCTTACGGTCAATGGCCCTACCCGACCGACACCATCGTCGGAGGATATTTCTACTGAGGGTAGGGCGGGACCCGCATTCGAGCCGGGAACCCGCCTGACGGTTGCTTCGTTGGACCCATAGGCATCCAACGAGGACGACCTATGACAAGGACCATCAAGTTCGCGATCGCTGCCCTGGCCTTCGCCGCCGCGCCGATCACCATGCTTCCCGCGCCGGCCTCCGCCGAGGGCGCTGGCGTCGCTGTGACGATCGGACCCGCGTTCGGCTACAGCGACGGCTATTGGGACCAGCACCACGCTTGGCACACGTGGCGCGACCGCAAGGAGGAGGAAGCCTGGCGCCACGAACATGCCGAGCATTTCTACGACCGGCGCCACGATGCGGTCGAGAATGGCGGCTGGCGCGCCAACGACGATTGGTGGGAGCATCACTGAGGGCCTGAGCCTGGTGGGCGGGTGCGGGATCTGATCGCGCGCGCCACACCATTGTTCTGCCTATCTTAACGAAGTGCGCGGATTCCTCCCGAGGGGGTGTCCGCGCTCCTTCTTTCGGCTTCCGATTTGGGCGGGCTATCCGCCTGACCACCCCGCCTGCTTTAGAGGTTGCGATAACGTTGGCCCGCTGACGGCCAACTGCAGAAACTGTTGTTTCAACGAGTCCAGCTCGGTGAGGTAGTTGGCGACGTCATGATCGCCGCACTTCTCTCCCTCGCCCGGGCGGAAGCCGCGACGCACGAAAGCCTTGGCCGGACCCGCGCCGCAGAGATGGATTACAGCAGCCAAATCCTCCTTCTGACGCGCCGATGCCCCATGGTCAGCAAGGACAGTCGAAACGCCGCGATCGAGCAACACGGACGCAAGCTCGATGGCGTGGCTTGGCACGACGCGCGTGTACATGCTGGTCAACCAGCAGCCCTGCTCGACCACGACATGATGACGGATGCAATAGTGCCGCGCCTCCGCGAAGGCCGCGTCGGTCATCTGGTACATGCCTACGGCGCTCGAGGCCGGTTCGTACACCGCGAACGGATGCCAGCTCAGGCGCCAGCGCCAGTAGGTATGAGCGACGGGATTGCCCGCGCCCTCGGCTTGCGCGAGCGCGGCCAGCAGTTCAGGCGTGATGTTCGCGGTCGAATACTCGGCAAAGAGGTCGCCATAGTCGCGCCACGTTTCAGCCGGGGTTTTGTTGAACGTGTGGCGAGCCGGGTAGAAGATTTCGGTCGGCTTGCGCACGATCTGATAAACCAAATTCGCGGCCAGGAATGTTGCGGCAACCGCCAGCGTGATCAGCGCTGCGCGCGCCGCCGCTGGCGCCGCATTCAGTTTCTTTCGGATCGATTGCAAGCGCGTACGCCAACGGCGGCTGCGGCGGCGGCGCGGCACGCCGTTACCCTTACGTCGACGCGCCCGCGTATCGGGAGTTCCAAGGCCGCGCGATGAAGCGGTCGCCATGACGCTGCATAATATGTGCCCGCACGGAGCGCACGCAAAGGAGAATGGGAACGTTTCCTTGGCGCCGACCGAAAGCTCGTCGGGGCGAGAAAACCGCTATGACGATCGAGGCGCGATAAAGGCGTGATACACCCACAGCACGACGACGGCGCCGACGATCGCGACCATCATGCTGTACAAATTCACTCCGGTCACTCCCGAGGCTCCGACGAGACCGAAGAGCAGGCCGCCGACAATCGCGCCGAGAATGCCAAGAACGATGTCGAGCGCGATGCCTGCACCTTTCTTGTTCACGATCTTGCTCGCGATGAAGCCAGCGATGAGTCCGAGAATGATCCAACTGACGAAGGACATTCGTTTCCCCTACTCGAGTCTTGAGGCTGACTTTCGCAGATTGCGGCCGGTCGGGTCCAGAGCCGCAAAACCTTGCACAATGGCTGCGATGGTCAGCTCAAGCATTCCGGCGCGAACAGCTCCTCCAGCGTCCAGGTGCGGGTCGATAGCCCCTGCGAGGCGTGATAGCGAAGATAGGTTTCGAGCGCCGTGCGATTGGGCTCAACACCGTAAGCCCATGGGTCGCGGCCCATGAGATCGCGATTCTTTTCGATGAGCGACGGAAGCCACGGGACCATGAAGGGCGCGCCGAAAAACGTTTCGGCAAAGCGGTATTGCGCAAGCGCGTGCGCTTTCGCCGCCTCGAAGGCTTGCATGAGCGCCCGCGCGATCCACCGATTTGCCTCGTAGAGATCGCGTCGGATCACGATCGTGTGCATTATGGGAAAGACGCGGGTCCTGCGGTACCAATCGCGCTCGACGTCTTCGTAATCGGGAAAGAGCCGCACCACGTTCGGAGAGCCCTTGATGAAACTGGGCGGCAGCCAAGCAGTAAAAAGAGCATCGATCTCGCCCGCGGCGAGCATCGCGTCGAGGCCTTGGCCCGGCCGAAGCGGCTGGATGCGAACATCGGGCGGCGGCCGAAACGGCGCCCAATCGGCGTGGTCCGCGGTGGGCTCCATCGGGCCGACGAAATGACTCATGCTACGAGGCGGAACCGCGTAGTCGTCCTGCAAAATGCCTTTGGACCAGATGCCCGCGTCGTGACCATAGCGATGGAGCTCGCCGACCTTTCGTCCGGCCAAGTCCTTAGGGTGGCGAATGCCGCTCGAAGGGTTCACGAAGATCGCGGCGTGCCGGAAGATGCGGTTCGGGAACACCGGGATCGCGATGAACGGCGCACCCGACAGTTCAAGCGTGCGGAGGTAATAAGTGAAGCCGAGCTCCGCCACGTCATAGGCGCGGTCGCGGACCATGCGCTCCATGATCATGCCAACCTGCTGCGCGCTCTCGAGGCGGAGCGAAATGCCCTCGGGCTTGACGCTCCCATCCATGAGGGCGCGCGTGCGGTCGTAAGTCCAGCACGCCAAGGTCAGGGAGAGATGCGCCATGAAAACCTCCGTAGTCAGGACAGTTGAGACGCGGTCTTCGAGAAAGCCGCGATCGACGCTATAAGGGTATGAGCGCCACGCTTAGCGAGACGGCATTGTGCGTCGGATGAGTCATAGAAGAAACGTCCTCGCGTTGCTGACGGCGGCGCTCCTTTTGGCCGCCGGTGCTGCCCGCGCCGAAACGCTCAAGATCGGCGGCGTCGAATCGACGGCGGCTGGGGCCCTTTATATCGCCAGCGCGAAAGGTTACTTTGCGGCCGCAGGAATCGAGCCTGAATTCGTAAAATTCGACTCGCCCGGCGCCGTGCCTGTTGCCGTCGTGTCCGGCGCCATCGATATCGGGTCTACCGGCCTGTCAGCAGAAATCTACACGCTCGCCGCCGAGGGCGCGCTCAAGATCGTCGCGGGCCAGGCGCACGAGACGAAGGGCTATCACATCAACGCGTTTCTTGTTTCGAATGCCGCGTCATCGGCGGGGCTTGCCAGTTTCGATCAGCTCGCCGGTCACTCGATCGCGATCTCTCAGATCGGTTCCCCCGTCCATTATGCCGCCGCACAAGTATTGCTTCATCACGGCATCGCACTCGACCGGGTGCGTTTTCTGCCCGTTCAGTCGAATGCGAACATCATTTCGGCGGTCACCGGCGGAACTGCCGACACGGGCGTGATCCCGGCGACGGTGATGACCGGGTCGCTCGCTCGGGGCGATCTCAAGGTGCTCGGTTGGGTCGGGGACGAGGCGCCTTGGCAATCGAGCGCGGTCATCGCCGGTGCGAAAACGCTTGCGGGGCGCCCGGATCTCGTGCGCTACTTCCTGGCGGCGCTGCGGCGCGGGCTTCAGGACTATCACGATGCTTTCAGCGCACCCGATGGATCGCGCCGCGACGGACCTACGGCGCCAGAAATTCTTGGCATCCTCGCCAACTTTCTGCACCAGCCGCCGGAGCAGCTGCGTCTCGGCATTCCTTATGTCGACCCAGAGGCGCGACTCGATTTCGCCGACATGAGACGGCAACTCGCCTGGTTCGCGTCGCAGAAGATGCTCAAGACGAAGATAACGCTCGATCAGGTCATTGACCGACGTTTTGCTACGGATTATCCGCCGCGCTAGCAAATGCGCCGTCTGCTCGAGCCGGATCGACCACGCCGATTGCTTTTGCGTAAGCCGACCCCATTGTTGAGAGGCATAGGACTATAGAAACTTGAGCGCTGCATCCCTTTTCCATCCCTCGGTTGCTGCCTGGTTCAGCGAGACCTTCGGCACGGCCACGGTCGCGCAGGAGGCGGCGTGGCCCGCAATTGCTGCCGGTTCGACTGTGCTGATCGCGGCGCCGACCGGCTCGGGCAAGACGCTCGCGGCCTTCCTCGCCGCGATCGATTCCCTTGTACGGCAAGGCATCGCCGGCGATCTCCCCAACGAGACCCAGATTGTCTATGTGTCGCCGCTTAAGGCGCTCTCGAACGACATTCAGAAGAACCTGGAGGCGCCGCTTGCCGGTATCGGCGCGCAACTTGCGGCGCAGGGCTATCCGCCCGTCGTGATCCGCAGCTGGGTTCGGACCGGTGATACGCCTGCGGACGAGCGCGATCGCATGCGCCGGAATCCGCCGCATATCGTCGTCACCACACCCGAGTCGCTTTACATCCTGCTCGGGTCCGAGAGCGGGCGGACGATGCTCGCCACCACGCGCACGGTCATCGTCGACGAGATCCACGCGATTGCGCCCAACAAGCGCGGCGCGCATCTCGCAATTTCGCTCGAGCGGCTCGACGCGCTGGCCGGCCGACCGGTGCAGCGGGTCGGACTTTCGGCCACGCAGAAGCCGATCGAGGAGGCGGCGCGGTTCCTTGCCGGGGCCGACACGGCGGGCGAACCGCGGCCTTTCCGCGTGTTCGACATGGGTCACCGCCGCGCGCGCGATCTCGCCATCGAGGTCCCGGAGTCGCCGCTCGAGGCGGTGATGTCGATGGATGTGTGGAAGCAGGTCTATGACCGGCTTGCCGCGCTGATCGAGGCGCACCGCACCACGCTCATATTCGTGAATACACGCCGCATGGCCGAGCGCGTTACCCGCGAGCTGTCGGAGCGGGTTGGCGCTGACAATATCGGCGCGCACCACGGCAGCCTCGCCAAGGAGCGCCGCCTCGAGGCCGAGCAGCGGCTCAAGGCCGGCCAGCTCAAGGCTCTGGTCGCGACGGCATCGCTCGAGCTCGGCATTGATATCGGCGAGATCGATCTCGTCTGCCAGCTCGGCTCGCAGCGCTCCATCTCGAGCTTTCTGCAGCGTGTGGGTCGCTCCGGCCACGCAGTTTCCGGAACGCCGAAAGGGCGGCTCTTTCCACTCTCTCGCGACGAGCTGGTCGAAGCGGTGGCGCTCCTAGACAGTGTCGCGCGGGGCGAGCTTGACCGGCTGAACCTGCCGCAACAGCCGCTCGATGTGCTAGCCCAGCAGATCGTGGCCGAGACCGCGGCACGCGAATGGGACGAGGATGCGCTCTTCGCGCTGATTCGCCGGGCATGGCCCTATCGCGCCCTGCCGCGCACCGATTTCGACGCGGCCGTGCGCATGCTCGCCGAAGGATACAGCACGCGGCGCGGGCGACGCGGCGCACTCGTCCATCATGACGCGGTGAACCGAAAACTGCGCGGCGGTCGTGGCGCGCGTCTCACGGCGCTCACTTCGGGCGGCACCATTCCCGACACCGCCGATTACCAGGTGCTGCTCGAGCCCGAAAATCACGTGATCGGCACGGTGAATGAGGACTTCGCCGTCGAGAGCCTTGCGGGCGACGTTTTCCAGCTCGGCAATGCCGCCTATCGCATCCTGCGCACCGAGCGCGGTGTCGTCCGAGTCGAAGATGCGCAGGGCCAGCCGCCCACGATTCCGTTTTGGCTCGGCGAAGCGCCGGGCCGCACCGAGGAGCTGTCGCAGTCGGTGTCGCGTCTGCGCCAAGCGATGGCCGACAAGCTCGAGCAGGATGCGGGCGGCGAGGCGGCACTCGCGTGGCTCAACAAAGAGCTCGGCGTCGCCCCTGCCGCGTCAGAACAGCTCGTCGAATATCTCCAGGCCGGCCACGCCGCCCTCGGCTGCCTGCCCACTTTGGACAACATCGTTATGGAGCGCTTCTTCGACGAGGCGGGCGGGATGCAGCTTGTCATCCACTCGCCTTACGGGAGCCGCGTCAACCGCGCGTGGGGCCTCGCGCTTCGCAAACGGTTCTGCCGCAAATTCAACTTCGAGCTCCAGGCGGCGGCGACCGAGGACAATATCGTTCTTTCGCTGACGAAGGCGCATAGCTTCCCGCTCGACGAGGTACGGCATTATCTTCATTCGGCGAGCCTGCGGCCTTTGCTGATCCAGGCGCTGCTGGACGCGCCCATGTTCGTCACGCGCTGGCGATGGGTGGCGGGCGTGTCGCTGGCACTCCCCCGTTTTCGCGGCGGCAAGCGCGTGCCGCCGCAGCTCGCGCGCATGGATGCCGAGGATTTGCTGGGCACGGTCTTTCCCGATCAGATCGCGTGCGCCGAAAATCTGCAGGGTGACCGCGAAGTGCCCGACCATCCGCTGGTGCGCCAGACGATCACCGACGCCTTGAGCGAAGGCATGGACATTACCGGGCTCGAGCGGCTGCTTGCCGCCCTCGAGCAAGGCACGGTGCGGATCGTCACGCGCGACCTTATCGCGCCCTCGCCGCTCGCACTCGAGGTGCTTGCGGCGCGGCCTTACGCCTATCTCGACGACGCGCCGCTCGAGGAACGCCGCACCCAGGCGGTGATGAGCCGGCGCTGGCTCGCGCCGGAGGCCGCCTCGGAGCTCGGCGTCCTCGATGCGGAGGCGATCGCGCGGGTGCGCGCCGAGGCGTGGCCCGAGGCTGCGAACGCGGACGAATTGCACGACGCGCTCGTGTGGCTCGGTTTTCTGACCGAGCCTGAAGCGGAAACGGGATCGGGCTGGCGCGGATTCCTCGATGCGCTCGGGCGCGAGCGTCGCGTCGCGCGCCTCTGCAAGCCAGGCGGTGCGATTTGGATCACGGCCGAACGGCTGCCGCAGTTCCGCGCGGTTTGGCCCGACGCACGGTGCGAGCCTGCGATCGAGGCACCTGCGTCGGCGATGCAGGTTTGGGCTCGCGAGGAAGCGCTTGTCGAGATCGTTCGCGGTCGCCTTGAAGGGGAAGGCCCGGTTACCGAAGCCGCGCTCGCCGGCGCGCTCGGGCTTGAGCGGACGGAAATAGCGGCGGCGCTTGCGGCGCTCGAAGTGGAAGGCTTCGCGCTGCGCGGCCGCTTCACTCCAGCGACGGGCGAAAGCGAATGGTGCGAGCGGCGGCTTCTCGCGCGCATTCACCGCTACACTCTGAAAAGGCTTCGCGCCGAGATCGAGCCGGTGGCGGCGCGCGATTTCCTTCGCTTTTTGTTTGACTGGCAGCGTGTTGCGCCGGAAGCGCGGATGGAGGGGCCCGACGCGCTCGCGGCCGTTCTGGGACAGCTCGAAGGGTTCGAGGCACCGGCGGGCGCGTGGGAGAGCGAGATTCTGCCGGCGCGCATTGCGGGCTACGAACCGCGCTGGCTCGACGATCTCTGTCTCTCCGGCCGCATCGCCTGGGCAAGATTGCGCCCGGATCGTTCGTCGGATGCGTCGCGCGCGCTGGCGCCGGTACGGGCCACGCCGATCGCGTTGCTGCCGCGCCGGATGCTGCCGCTCTGGATGGGCCTGCTCGCGGGCGGCGACGCGATCGAGCCGGGCACGCGCGCACGGGCGGTGCTCGAATTCATTCGCGCACACGGAGCTTCGTTCTTCGACGAACTCGCGGAGGGCACACAGTTGCTGCGTCCCGAGCTCGAGAATGCCTTGGCCGAGCTGGTTGCGCTCGGCCTCGCGACGTCGGACAGCTTCGGAGGCCTGCGCGCTCTCACTTTGCCGGCCGACCGGCGGCGGGGCGCACGCGGTCGGCGTACCGTCGCTTTCGGCATGGAGGACGCTGGCCGGTGGGCGCTTGCAGTACGGCAAACCGGCACCACGAAGTCGGATGACACATCTTGCGAGCACGTCGCACGCGCGCTGCTGCGCCGATACGGCATCGTGTTCTGGCGCATGCTCGCACGCGAGGCATCCTGGCTTCCGCCGTGGCGCGATCTTCTCCGCGTCTATCGCCGGCTCGAGGCCCGTGGCGAAATTCGCGGCGGCCGATTTGTCGCTGGCTTTACCGGTGAGCAGTTCGCCGTGCCGGAGGCAATCGGGGCGCTGCGCGAGGCGAGGCGGAAGACGCAAGAAGACGCGCTTTTGTCGGTTTCAGGAGCCGATCCGCTCAACCTCATCGGTATTCTGACCCCGGGGGCCAGGCTTCCGGCGCTTACGGGAAACCGCGTCCTCTACCGTGACGGGGTTCCTGTGGCGCTGCTTGCCGGGGGCGCGGTGCAGTTCATCGAAACGCCAGAGCCAGCGTTGGAATGGCAGTACCGCAAAGAACTCAGGCGCGGCAATCTAGCCGCTTCGCTCGTGGACAGACCGGGTTAGCCCAACTCGCAGTTCGATCACCGACCTCGGTTTATGCAGCCGGAGCGATGGTCGGCCGATTGTGCATGCTGGTCATGAGCGCCTTGTATTGGGCCTGCATCTCCGGCGTGAGGAATTCGATCATCAGGCTGTTTTCGAGCCAAAACTCGACCACGTCGAAGCGGCCTCGGCTGCAGTGGAGAACGCGCCAGCCCTCTCGCTTGCCAATCGCGATGACCTCTTCCTTCGAGAGTTTGGTTGCGACCGCGAGATGGAAGCATCCATACCGCGGGGGATTTTCAAGATGGGCCTGGCGGACCATCTCGTCCTCCCCGATGCCAGGCATCATCACCTCGTCTCGCGGATAGACCTCAATTCCTGTTCTGTGTTCGTCGTCGGCACCGCCTCGGGCCATGAAGCTGTGACGGCCGACGTGGAAGGGGCTCGACCCGCCGCCGAGCAGCTCACCCAATACCCGCGCCACCTTTTCGGGATCGTCCGCCGGTACAGATGCGTGGAAGATCATTTCCACCTCCGAGGATGCGATTGCGAGACGCGCAAGTATGGTAGGCCGACTGCGCACGCTGTCAATCAACACGGACCACAATGGCAGCGCTTTCAGAGCGGACTAACCGGGCTTGTCAGTGCGGACAGAGCAGCCACTCCCGATGTTCGCTCGGCGAGGAGGACGCCATGACCGCCAATGTCTATAGCGTGACCGAGATCGTTGGCACCTCGGAAACGAATGTGGACGATGCCATTCGCAATGCCGTCGTTACGGCCTCGAAAAGCCTGCGAAATCTCGATTGGTTCGAGGTAACGGAAGTGCGCGGCCGCATCCGCGACGGGCGCATCGAGTACTATCAGGTCGGCCTGAAGCTGGGCTTCCGCTATGACTCTCGATGAGCGCCTAAGCGGTTCATCGACCAGTGCTTCTCGCTCGTGAGCCGAGTATGTACCCGCGCTTGCGCCACCTAGGCGCACAATCGACGAAACTATTATCGGACCAAGGGTTCACAACGAACACCAAGCGCGGCGTGCGGCAGGAGAGCCGGCATTTGCATCGTGCGCTTTTCGCGAGTTGCGTTGTTCTCATCGTCGGCACGGCTCATGCGCCCGCACAGACGAGCGCGGCCGCTCCGGCCACCACGACACAATTATCGACGAGCGAAGGCGGTAGCGCCCCGAATAGCTCTAGCGTCGTGCCGGTAACACTCCGGGCACGTCGGCTCGTCTCCGAGGAGGCACTCATCGCCGGCGGCGACTTGTCCTGCGCCCCCTAAACCGGTGCAGGGATTGGAAGTGCCGGCGGGAACAGACAGTGCCGCGTCGCGGAGCAGGATTGTCGCGGCGCGCGGTCTTTTCCTAAGCTTTCGCGTATGGAAGCGACGACGATCGCCGAAGGGGTCCTGTTCGAGCGCGACGTGGCGGTCAGAATGCGCGACGGCGCGATCCTCATGTCGAATGTGTTCCGCGGGCCCAACGCGCGCGCACCGTGCCTTCTGTCGGTCACTCCTTACGGCAAGGATAAGCTGCCCGACCGGCTCGGCATGTTCTTCATGCGGCTCGCCGGCGTGCGCTTCGGCGACATCGCGGTGTCCCGCTATACCGGTTTCGAAGCGCCCGATCCGGTTTATTGGGTTCGGAACGGCTACGCCGTCGTACAGGCGGACGTGCGCGGCATGCACAAATCCGAGGGTCGCGCGAGCGTGCTGAGCGACCAGGACGCCGAGGATTTCTACGATCTCATCGAATGGGCGGCGGTTCAGCCCTGGTGCGACGGCGGAGTGGCGCTCTCCGGGGTCTCCTATCTTGCGATGTCACAATGGCGCGTGGCACCGCTTCGCCCGCCGCATTTGAAGGCGATCGTGCCGTGGGAAGGAGTGAGCGATCTCTACCGCGAATTCGTGACCCAGGGCGGCATCCCGGAGGTGGGCTTCATCCCGATCTGGTGGAAGAACCGCATGCAGCGCGGGCGCAATCGTCACTTCGACTTCGCCGAGAATTTTCTCGAGGAGATCGGTCGCCATCCAATGCTCGATGAGTATTGGGAGCGCAAGCGCCCGGCGCTCGACCACATAGATGTTCCAGCGCTTGTCTGCGCAACTTGGGCAGACCAGGGCTTACACACGCGCGGCTCGTTCGAGGCTTTTCGCGCTATCGGGTCGAAGCAGAAATGGCTCTTCACCCACGGCCGCAAGAAGTGGGAGACCTACTACAACTCGGCGGACGTACAGAGACGCTTCCTCGATCACTTCCTCAAAGGCGCCGCTAACGGCTGGCCGGAGACGGGGCGCGTGCGGCTCGAAGTGCGTTCCTCGTACTACCGGCACGAGGTTCGCTTTGCGAACGAATGGCCGCCTGCGGGCCTCCGCCCGACGCCACTCTACCTCGATGCCGCATCGCGAACGCTGAGCCTCGCGCCTGTCTCGACCGAAGCCGCGAGCACTTATGATCCCGCCAAATCAGGGCCGAGCGGCCGCGTCGCATTCACAATCCGCTTCAAGGATGCGGTTGAGCTCACCGGTGATACCAAGCTCAAGCTCTGGGTCAGCGGCTCGAACGACGACCTCGATCTTTTCGTGATCGTTAAGAAGTTCGACGCGGAAGGACGAGAGACGTTCTTCTGCGGGTATAACGGCTACGAAAAGGACGCGGTGGCGAAGGGCTGGCTTCGCGTCTCGCATCGCGCGCTCGATCCCAAGCGCAGCACGCCGCTGCGTCCATGGCATACTCACACACGCGCGGAAAAGCTCCAGCCAGGTGAGATAGTACCGATCGAGATCGAGATACTGCCGTCCAGCACACTGTTCGAGGCCGGAACGCGGCTCGAACTATGGGTGCGAGGACGCGACGGCGCAAAATATCCCGCGTTCCGCCATGCCAAGCCGCCGCGCGGCGGTCGACACACGGTTCATGCCGGCGGTCGCTTCGATTCGCATCTCCTCGTGCCGCTGCTGCGGGGAGAGATCGTGCCCGCATAGGTGGATTTCCCTACCGAGGATTTGATCCGCGTCACGATCCCCGAAAGTCAATTTGAGCAAGGTGGCGGTCGAGAAGGGGATCGCCATGACATCCGCATTGAATCTGGGGCAGGTCGCATTCCTCATCGCGGCCGGCTTCGCGATCGCGGTGCTGCTCGTCACCGAGGCCGCGGAGGAGCGCGTGCTTTCTGCTTCGCTCCACGCTGCGTTAGGGGCAGCGCGTCGCGCAGCGAAATTCGCCTGCCGCGTTATCGCACCGCGTGAGGACGCGATCTCAATTCCGGCCCGGTAACATTCGCGACAGAACACGATCGCGAAGCCAGAAATGGTGGTACATCGCGGCCGCTACGTGGAGCCCCGCGAGGCTGAGAAGCACGTAGGCCGTGAACGTATGAACGTCTCCAAGCCTCTGTCCGATCGCGGAGCCGGCGGGCAAGATGTGCGGCAGTACGAAGATTCCGAAAACCTCGATCGTCCAGCCGCGGGCCGATGCATTTGCCCATCCCATGAGCGGCAGCAGCATCAGAAGCACATAGAAGATCCCGTGCGTGACCTGTGCCGCCTGGCGCTGCCAGCGCGGGACGTTGTCCGAGATCAAGGGCACGGGGTGGCCGAGGCGCCAAACCAACCGCGCCATCACGAGGACCAAGATCAGAATTCCGAACGAGAGGTGAAGGCTGATAAGGCGTTCCGGTTGAGTGCCGCGGTGGATTTCCGGCATCGTCCACGCGATCGCGAATTGGAGCAAGAGAACCAAGACCACGAGCCAGTGCAGGGCCCTCGCCGTTACACCGTAGGAAGGCTCGCTCGCGGTTCGGCGCTCCACCATTCCCCGTTCTCTTCCGTCAGCATTCGTCCCAAACTTGTGCGTCACCGCAATCGGCTCATCCTGCGTCGCAGCACTACCGCGCGCCGTGACCTCTCGCCCTCGCGCTGGCGGAACTACTGTTTCCCTCGCAGACTGAGGATATACCCGATCACGTCCGCCGCCTCGTCGGGTTTTAGGATCAGGTTGGGCATGGTGGGATGCGGTGTGCTGAGGAAGGCGTTGAGCGAGCTGGCGGTCGTTCCCTTCGCATCGGCGATGGCCGAGAAGCTGGGCGCGTCCGCGAAGCGCGCCGGCGAGCGTTGACCGCGCGCGACAACATGGCAGGGCGTGCAGACTTCGAGTGCAAAAGCCCGCCCGTGCGCAGGATTGCCGAGGTCCTGGGCGTCGGCACTGCCGGTGACGAACGATAATGCCGCTACGGCGATGACAAGGCTCTTCATGTCCATGCACTCGCTCCGCTGGCTAGAGGCTAGCCGCAACACTCGTTATACGCCTTCCGCTCGCCCTGCCGGGTCAGTCATCAAGGCGGCCCAATCCCAACATCCGCGCCCGGACCGCGATGTTGCCCGGCCAGAGCCCAGGTGCCTCGATGCATACGGTTCTCCACGTCCTATTCGACCGGAGGATGGTCGTTGTGGTGAGTACCGGCTTTGATCCAGGTCAGCTGGCGCTTTCCACGCGGACATAGGCATTTCTGTGGCGAGGGAATAATGGGTCGGGCTCGGGTCGTTGTTTGGGTGACCGAGCCACCTTTCCGGCGCGGCTTATGTGAGGGTGCAAATGGTCCGAGAAAAAAGCCAAGGTTTCGCAGCCATGCGCAGGCTTATCTACGCCGTGATCGCGGCCGCGCCAATCGTGATGGCTGTATCGGCGCCGGCGCTCGCGCATAACGATGATTGGCACGGACACAACTGGCGCGCATATGAATGGCGCGAGCACGAATGGCGCGAGCACGAGCGGTGGGAACATCACGCTTATGCCTACCCCTACAGCTACTATGGTTACGGGTACGCGCCCGGTTATGGCTATGCGGCGCCGCCCCCCGCTTATTACCCGCCGGCTGCGCTCAACTTTGGCTTTACCTTCCGATAGCGCAACGCAAGCTTCTTCCACCGCGCCGAGCGAAGCGCAGGCGGAGGGCAAGTAACTGGCGGAGGGAGTGGGATTCGAACCCACGATGGAGTTGCCCCCATACACGCTCTCCAGGCGTGCGCCTTAGACCACTCGGCCACCCCTCCGGATCGCTGGGCGTGGCGAGACTAGACCATGAGCGGATCGGGCGGAATCGCTTTGCGGTCCGTCCGATCCCTTCATCAAACGATCTGCAATGGAAAAGCCCCGCCCAGTTGGCCGGGCGGGGCTTTGGCGGACGAGCGTGTCGGCTTATCGGTCAGCGATCCGCTCCAATCCAGCCCTCCTTATAAAGGAACGGCGCCGCTCGCGAAAGCGCTCCAAAGATCCGGTTCTGACGGGGGCTAGAGTGGCAGGAAGCGCTCGAGCGCGGTAGCGGCGAGGTTCTTCGGGATTGCGCGCGCGAAATCCTCTCGGCGCTTGGCTTGCGTCAACGGTGGCATCGTTGCATCGATGAGCCAGCGCGAAGCTCCGCGCGCGGCCGAGACGAAATCGAACGGATGCGCCCGCATTCCCGGGATCACGGCCACGTCCTTCTCGGCATGCGTGCGGCTCGCGATCGACCAGAACACGTCGCGCGGATCGGCGGCGTCGACATCCTCGTCGACGGCGATCGCGAGTTTCACTCGGTTGACCGGGCCCGAGAGCGCGCCCATCAGCGCCGTCTTCGCCTGGCCCTCGACGCGCGCGCGCATCTTCACCACCACGACCTGTCCGGCCGCCGCCACCGGACAGCGCACGTCGATGATGTCGAGCCCGCCCTCGATGTTCGCGATGTGCTTCAAGACGAGCGCCTCGGCGGCCAGCGCCTGGGCACCGCGATAATCCGCCCGCGGCGCCATCGTCGCGTCGCCCGCGACCGCGCGCGGCACAAACACCGCGCAGTCGAACTCGGGCGCAACCGTGCCGAAGGGCGTCATCGCGTCTCGCACACGCGCGGTCGTCCGCGCCGGCACCGCGCCCAGGATCGCGCCCGCGCCCGCCGGAACAAGCAGGCCCGTCGCATCATCGCGTGCGAGTTCGGGCGGGCGACGACTGAGCGCGGCGGCGAGCGCGAAATCGGCCGGCCGCCAGTCGCCGAGCGCCGCCGCAAGCGCGAGCGCGGCCGGCGGATCGGGAACGAGCGCCAACGCCAGCTCCGCCTTCTCGCCGCGTGCACGTTCGAGCGCGGGCGCAAGCTCGAGAATGGCGAAACACCCATCCGCCAGCGGTGCAAGCCGCGCGAGCCCCAGCATCGCACGGCCGCTTACCGCGTCGTGCGCAACCGCGACCGCGGTGAATTCCTGCGCCGGCAAGACACCCGCCCCGGCGTTCCGCCAAGCCGTCGCCGCACTCATATTCGGCGCGGCCGGCGCGGCGCTCAGCGCGCGCGTGACGAAAGCGAGTGCTTCGGCCTCGCTGATGCCGAGCTCCTTCGCCCAGGCCGCGCGTGTCTCTTTGGGCGCCGGCGCGCAGCGCCAGCCCGCGGCACGTGCGAAACGAGGGTCGCTTGGCGGGCGCGTCGCATCCAACACCATCTTGGTGCCGACGCGATACATCGCGCTCATGCCTGGCTCGATCGGCGACGCGTTGTCGAGCGTGAAGACGCGCGCGGCATTGATGCGTGCGAGGTCGCTCGCCGCATCAAGCCGGGTTGCGAGCGCCCACATCACTTCGTTCACGTCGCTCGGATCGATATCGTCGTCGATCGAGATCGCGAATTTCGGATGTAGATAGGGGCTTGAGAGGGCCGCGAGTGCGGCGTGCCTGCCTTGCCCCGCGAGCTGTTGGCGTAGTTGCAGCACGATGAAGAGCGGCGACATGCCGCCGATGCAGCGCACGTCGAGAAGCTCGAGCTCGCCCGCGTCGATGCCGTTGAGATGCTCCCACAATTTCATCTCGACCGTGGTGCCGATAAGCGCATGCGCCTCGCTGGGCGCTAGCCCGCATTGCATGGCGTGGAAGATCGGGTCCTTGCGGTGCGTCACCGCCTTTACGCGGAAGAGTGGTGTCGAGCCTTCCTGCGCATAGGTTCCTGTCACCTCGCCGAACGGGCCTTCGGGAGTGCGCTCGCCGGGAAAGATTTCGCCCTCAATCACGAGCTCTGCTTCGGCCGGCACCTCCATGTCGATTGTTTCGCATTTCACCATGCGCACCGGATCGCCGAGGAGCGCGCCCGCGATCGTCATCTCGTCGGTGCCGTAATCGGCGACGAACCCCGCGGCGAACGCGATCAAGGGATGCGCGCCCACCACCATCGCCACCTCCATGGGCCGGTTCTGCTTCCCATATTTCTCGAAAATCTTGAGCGCCTGGCGCGGGCAGATGAGAAAGCCGGTGCGGTCCGGCCCGACGATCTGCGCGCGATGGAACGAGACGTTGCGAATGCCGGTCTCGGGATCCTTGATGAAGCACATGCCTGCCGCGATGTAGCGGCCCGGGTCTTTCTCCGAGGTCCACATTGCCGGAAGTTTGGTAAGGTCGACCTCGTCGCCGAGGAGCACCACATCTTTCACTGGCGCCGCCTCACGTGCGACCTCGACCGTCGGCACACGCGCCGCGATACGCTCGATCAAAGTCGCGACAACCTCGGCTTCGGAAACGCCGAGTGCCACGGCCCATTTGCGGCGGTCGGACACGAGCTGTGCCGCAACGCGCCAGCCGGGATGGCCCTTCACCCGGTCGAAGAGACACGCCTTGCCGAGCTCGGCGAAGGTGCGGTGCGCGACCGCGGACATGTTTTCGTCGGGATCGATCTCTGCGCTGAAGCGGATGAGTTCGCCCTGCTGCTCGAGATTGGCGAGATGGGTGCGGAGCGATTGGTCGCGCATGGCTCAGCCGTTGGCCGGATAGGCGAGCCGCGTCGCAAGCGCCCGATAGGCCTGCTCGAGCCGGCGCGCGGGACTGTCGTCGCTCGCAACGCACGTGTCACAAAGATTGACGCTGGTCCAGCGCGACGGCGATATCGCCGGCGGCTCGACATAGGGTACCGCGCCCGCCTCGACGAGGCGGGCCATGCGCGCCTCGTCGCCGGGATTGGCGCGCGTGATGCGTTCTGCGATCTCGCGCTCGTAGGCGAGTGCAGCCGCGTGATGGGCCGCGACGCAGCATGGCGGAAACCCCAAAAGCCCCGCCTCTGCCGCGGCCTCGACGCGCCCCTGTGCCACCAGCGCCTCGGCGCGGGCGAGCGCATCGCGCGGGCGCGCGACGACGAGGATTCTCTGCCGTGCGCGTCGCGTCGCGGTCGCATCGAGATACCAGCGCGGCAGAGAGCCGCCGAGCGCTGCCGGCTCCCACGGCGCCGTCTCGATCATCGGCAACGCGAACTCCCGCGCGAGCGCGCGCCAAGGCTCGACCGCGCCGCCGCGACCGAACATCGCCACAGGCTTCAGCCCCGCCGCCATGGCGAGAAGGTCGAGCCCCTCCTGCCAATCCTCGCCGCTGCGTGCGCGTGGTATCGCCCACGCCAACTCGTCAAGCCGCACGGCCGCTTCAAGCGTGGAGATCGCACCGTCCATCGCGCACGCCCGATACTGGAGCATCCATTCGATGTCAAACCGGCTCGCGGGCGCCTGGATTTGACGAACGGCGTTGACATCGGCGCCGCGGGTCATTTGATAATTGGCTTCAATCGTCGACGCGAGACGCGGAGGGACGGACGATGGCGCAACGGTTGCGGCTCCTGCTCGGCACGCGCAAGGGCGCGTTCGTGGCAACTGCCGATGCGAACCGCAAAAGCTGGGAGATCGCGGGCCCGTTCTGCAATTCGCTGCCCTTGAACCACGTTGTCGCCGATCCGGCGAGCGGTGCGATCTATGCTGGCGGCGGCAACGCCTGGCTCGGACCGATGGTTTGGAAGTCGGAAGATCTCGGCGCCACATGGGCGCAGTCGAGCGCCGGGTTTTCCTATGGCGCAGGCGAAGAGCCGGTGAAATCAGTCTGGAGCCTCGCCGCTGCTGGCGGATCGCTTTATGCCGGCGTCGAGCCCGCCGGGCTCTTCCGGAGCGACGACGGAGGCGTCACGTTCGCGCATGTCGCGGGACTGCGCGCGCATCCGACGCGGCCCAACTGGCAGCCCGGCGGCGCAGGCCTCATCCTGCACCACATCGTGCCGCATCCGAGCACGCGCGCGGAAGTCTGGGTCGCGATATCGACGGGCGGCGTGTTCCACACCGCCGATGGCGGTGAGAGTTGGGCGCCGCGCAACCGCGGCACGAGGATGGATTACGCACCGCCCGAGCATCGCTATGGCGAGTGGGGGCAATGCGTCCATTCGCTGGCGATGGCGCCGGGCAATCCCTCCCGCCTTTATCAGCAGAACCATTGCGGCATGTACCGGAGCGACGATGGCGGCCGCTCATGGGCGAGCATCGAGGCGGGCCTGCCGACAAGCTTCGGCTTCCCCGCCGTGGTGCATCCGCGCGATCCCGACACGCTCTATCTCGTACCGCTGAACGGCGATCAGGCGGGGCGTTTCATGCCCGATGCCGCGGCCGCGGTGTGGCGCACGCGCGACGGCGGGGAAAGCTGGCACGATCTGCGCCGGGGCTTGCCGCAGGACAAGGCCTATCTCACGGTGCTGCGTCAGGCGATGGCGACGGACCCGCTCGCGCCGGCGGGAGTCTATTTCGGCACCAACACGGGCGAGCTCTTCGCGTCGGCAGACGAGGGCGACAGTTGGGCCATGATCGCCCGCCACCTGCCGCCCATCCTTTCGGTCGAGACCTATCTGGCCGCCGCCTGACCGCCCGCGCCGCTTTTGCAGCGACTATGCCGGCCGCGCGCGCATCGTTATGCTTCAAGCCATGGCTGACGGCCAATGGATCACGCTCGCCGAGGACGGGCAGCGGCGCCTCGCTGCCTATGAGGCGCGGCCCGCCGCGCGCGCCGGCGGGGCCGCCATTCTCCTTTTCCATGACATGTTCGGCTTGGGCGCGCCATTCCGCGAATTGGCCGAGCGCTATGCCGACGACGGCCACCACGTGCTCGCGCCCAACCTGTTCTGGCGGTCCGATCCTGACGGCGTGCTGCCGTATGACGGCGGCCACGAGCGCGGCTGGACGCGGCTCCAGAGCTTCGACTTCGATCGCGCCACCGCCGATGTGCGCGTCGCGCTCGCCGTGCTCCGCGAGAGATCGGGCGGGCGCAAGGTCGCGGCGATAGGCTTCTGCTTCAGCGGCGTCGTCTCCTTCCTCGCGGCCGCGCGCACGGATGTCGATGCCGCGGCCGCGTTCTACGCACTCGGCATATCGCGCTATGTCAGCGAGGCCGCGCGCATCGCGTGTCCGGTGCAGCTCCATTACGGTCTTGCCGACGACTCCGTTCCGATGACAGAGATCGACGCTGTCGCTGCCGCGCTGCAGTCGCACCCGCGCATCGAGCGCTATCTCTATCCGGGCGTCGGCCATTCCTTCTTCAATCCCGTGCGCCCGATGTACGATCCCGACGCGTCGGCGCTTGCCGGTGCGCGCGTCGCGGCGATGCTCGGGCGGCTCGGCTAGGAGGCGAGAATGGGCAAGGTCGTCGATTACCGCTCGGCCGAAGCGCGGGCTGCGGCGCCGGGCGTTGCAATCGTGCCGGTGGTGGACTGGTTCGATGGCACGGAGCTCGCGGCCTCGGTCGTGAAGCTCGACGCGAGCGCGCGCTACGCGGCGAAGGTGCCGACGGGCTCGGACCAATATCTCTTCGCGCTTGATGGCGCGCCGAAGCTTGGCGGTACTGCACTCGCGCGCGATTCCTGGGCGCTCATCGCCGAAGGCACGGAGTACGCTCTTGAAGGGGCCGGTTTGGTCCTGAGCGTCCAGGCCCCTCCGCCCGGTGCCGGTATGAAGCGCCCAGGCTTTCAGGGTGGCGTCAAGCTCATGCGCGTTGCCGACGAGCCTGAGATCGACATTCCCGCCGAGAAGAAGCGCCGCGTCTATCTCTGCAACCGCGCCATCGGCTCCGAGCGGGCGCATGCCATGATCGTGCGCTACACCGGCGAGACGGTGACGCGGCTCCATCATCATCCGAATGCCGAGAGCCTCTTCGTCGTCCTTGATGGACACGTCGCCTTCACCGTCGACGGCAAGCGCCGTGTGCTCGGACGCGGCGAGGTCGCCTTCTTTCCGTCGAACAATCCGCATGGCTTGAAGAGTGCCGACGGCCAGAGCCTGAGCTTCCTCGAGTTCCACGTGCCCGGCGCCTACGAGACAAGCTACGATGACTAAGCGATGCTGAGATCGGGGGCGGAACACCTCGAGCGCCTGAAGGACGGCCGCGCGGTCTATGTTGGCAGCGAGCGCATCGACGACGTCACGGCGCACCCATATTTCCAAAACGCGGCTCGCACGGTCGCGGCGATCTACGATCTGAAGCGCGATCCCAAATGGCGCGATGCGCTTTCCTACGAGGCCGAGGGCGAGCGCTGCAGCATCTATTATCTGTTGCCGCGCACGGCGGGCGATTTGCGCCGCCGCATGAAAGGGCACAAGGCGATCGCCGATCTCACCTATGGCCTCTTCGGCCGCTCGCCCGATCACGTCGCGAGCTTCGTTGCCGGAATGGCGACGAACCCTTCGGCGTTCAGCGCCGGCGGCCGCGCCTACGAGGAGAACATCGCCGCCTATTACCGCCACATGCGGAAGAACGACATCTACGCGAGCTATGCCGTCGTGCCGCCGCAGGCCGCGCGCAATCCGGAATTCTACGAAAAACGCAACCTGCCGGTCCCGACGTTGCAGGTCGTGCGCGAGGACGATGCCGGCGTTGTCATTTCCGGCATGAAGATGCTCGCGACCGCAGCCGCCTACGCCGATGAGATCTGGATCGGCAACCTCATCCCGCTCGCGCCCGACCAGATAAAGCAGGCTGTAACTTGCGCCGTTCCAGTCAATTCACCAGGTCTGAGCCTCTGGTCGCGTCAGCCCTTCTTCGCGAGGAACGAATTCGACAGCCCCTTGGCGTGGCGCTTCGATGAAAGCGACTGCATGGTGATTGCCGAGAACGTGCGCGTGCCCTGGGAGCGCGTCTTCGTCATGGACGACGCCGTGCGCGCGCGAGAGATCTATATCAAGACGCCCGGCCACGCTTTCGGCAATCACCAGTCGAACGTGCGCTTCTGGTCGAAGCTGCGTCTCATTGTCGGGCTCGCAAGTCGCCTCGCCGAGGCGAACGGCGCTGATCAGATCCCGGCGGTGCGCGAGCTTCTGGGGCGCCTCGCGGCACTCGAGGCGACGCTTGCGGGCATGATCCACGGCCAGATCGAGGCGGCCGAATCGTGGCCCGAAGGATTCATGTGCTTCAATCGGCGCATGATGTATGCGGCGCTCAACTGGTGTACCGAGATGTATTCGTCGCTCGTCGACGTCCTGCGCGATCTCTCGGGCGGCGGCGTGTTCCAGATGCCGGCGAGCGGAAACGTCCTCGCCGATCCCGATCTGAAGCGCCTGTTCGAGGCTTACTGGCAGACGCCGCAAGGCGCGGCGCTCGACCGGCTCAAGCTTTTCAAGCTCGTGTGGGACCTCGTCGGCTCGGAATTCGCCGGCCGCCAGCTTCAGTACGAAAAATTCTATGCCGGGGCCTCCTTCATCGTGCGCAATCACAATTACCGCGAGGCGCCGTGGGATGAGTTCCACGCCTACGCCGACGATCTCCTCAAAAGCTACGCCGCACCGGAGGCGTGACCTGCGATGGCGCATGCGGGCGAGAGAAAAGGGCGCGGCAACACCTTCGTCGGTAGCGCCGTCCCGCGGCGCGAGGACTTCCGCTTCCTCACCGGGCGCGGCACCTATGTCGATGACCTCGCCGTGCCGGGGCTTTTGCATGCGGTGATCGTCCGCAGCCCGGTGGCGCGCGGCCGCATCAACGGCATCGACGGGGGCGCTGCGCTTGCACTCCCGGGCGTCGCGGCCGTGCTGACGGCGGCCGACATTGGGGACGTCCCGGTCATCGCCATCCGCGGCGAGCACCTGAAGGTCGAAGGCTTCCAGAATTTCCTCCAGCCCGTCATCGCCAAGAATGAGACGCGCTACATGGGCGAGCCGGTCGCGGTCGTGCTCGCCGAAAGCGCGGCGCTCGCGGAGGACGGCGCCCAGAAACTCGCGCTCGACATCGAGCCCCTGTCGCCCGTGATCGACCGCCTGAAGGCGCTGGCGGGCCCACCCTTCGTCGTCGCCAGCGCCGGCAGCAACGAGATGGGGCGGCTCCGTGCGCGCAAGGGCGATGCCGACGCTGCCTTCGCCGCCGCGCCCTACCGGCGCAAAGAGGAGTTCCGCGTGCAGCGCCACAGCGCGGTGATGCTCGAGCCGCGCGGGCTCGTCGCCGAATGGGACGAAGCATCCGGCATGCTCAAGCTCTCGGGCGCGTGCAAGACGCCGTTCATGAACCGGGAGAACCTGGCGCGACAGCTGGGCCTGGCCGCGCACAACATTCTTATGGTCGAGAACGACGTGGGCGGCGGCTTCGGCGTTCGCGGCGAATTCTATCCCGAGGATTTCCTCATCCCGTTCGCCGCGAGACACTTGAAACGCCCGATCAAGTGGATCGAGGACCGGCGCGAGCATTTCGTCGCCGCCAACCACGCGCGCGGCCTTGCCGCCGAGCTCGAGATCGGGTGCGCGCGCGACGGCACGATCCTAGGCCTGCGCGGCCGCATCTATGCCGACCAGGGTGCTTACATCCGCACCAACGGCGCGACCGCGCCCCGCAATGCGGCGCAAGTGGGCGCCGGCCCCTATCGCATCGCCAACATCGACATCGAATCGATCCTGATTGCGACCAACACAACGCCGATCGGAACCTATCGCGGGCCGGGCCGCTTCGAGGGCGATTTCTTCCGCGAGCGGCTCATCGACTTGGCCGCGAACGATCTCGGCCTCGACCGCGTCGAGATGCGGCGGCGCAATCTCGTGCCCCGTGCGGCAATGCCATGGTCGCACGCGGAGATGCCGCCTTATGGCGGCGGCGAATATGACAGTGGCGATTATGCCGAAACGCTTGATCGCTGCCTCGATCTCTTCGGCTGGGAAGAAAAGCGCGCGCTCGATGGCGCGACGATCGAAGGCCGCCATCATGGCATTGCCATCGGCTGTTATATCGAGGGCGGCGCCTCGGGCCCGTTTGAGAACGCGCGGCTTACCATCGACGCCGAGGGCAACGTCATCGTCCAGGTCGGATCGAGCTCGGTCGGGCAGGGGATCGAGACCATCTTCGCCCAGATCGCCGCCGACGCGCTCGAGCTGCCGATGAGCCGCGTCAAGGAGGTACGCCACGGCACGACCGCGCTCGTCAATGACGGGGTCGGCTCGCACGCCTCGCGCTCGACCGTGATGGGAGGCTCGGCGATCTTGATGGCCGCGACGGCGTTCAAAGAGAAGGTGTTCGCCGAAGCCGCGCGCCGGCTCGGTCTTCCGGCCGCGTCCTTGACGCTCGCCGACGGATACGTCGAGGGCGAGGGTAAGCGCCTTCCCTTCGCAGCGCTTGCGGGCATCTCCGCCGAAGCGACCTTCCGCAACAATCGCCGCACCTATGCCTATGGCGCGCACGCGGCGCACGTCGCAGTCGATCCGTCGACGGGCGACGTCGCCGTCATCGACTATGCCGCGGTCGAGGATGTGGGCCGTATCATCAATCCGCTGACGCTCCACGGCCAGGCGGTGGGCGCAATCGTGCAGGGTCTCGGCGGTGCGCTGCTCGAAGACATGGTCTATGACGACGAGGGCCAGCTTCTCGCCGCGACCTTGGCCGATTACCTGCTGCCGACGGTCGATCGCGTACCGCCCATTCGCGCCGAGACGCTCGAGAACCATCCCTCGCCGGTCAATCCGCTGGGCGCCAAAGGCGCGGGCGAAGGCGGTATCGTGCCAGTGGGCGGCGTTATCGCCAACGCCGTCGCTTCGGCCTTGCGGTCCTATGGCGTCGCGCCCAACGCGCTGCCGCTGTCGCCGGCGCGCGTGTGGCGCCTCATCAGCGACGCGAAGCGCGCGTGAATATCCTCCTCACGCCCCACAAGATCGGCGGCGTCGAGATCAGGAACCGCATCGTCATGCCGCCGATGACGACGCGCCTTGCCGACCGGGACGGCTTCGTCACCGACGAGCAGATCGCCTATTACGTCGCGCGCGCCAAAGGCGGCGTAGGGTTCATCACCTGCGAGATGGCCGCGCCCGAGCGTTGCGGCCGCCACCGCTTCCACGAGCTCGGTATTTACGATGACGGCTTTCTTCCGGGACTCGCCCGCCTCGTGTCCGCAATCCACGACGGCGGGGCAAAGGCCTCGATTCAGCTCGGCCATGCCGGCGGCCACACGCGCCACGACATTTGCGGCGAGGATCCGATCGCGCCCTCGGCGATCCCGCACCCGGTCTACGAGATCACCGATTCCGTCATCGTGCCGCAGGAAATGACGCGCGCCCGCATCGCCGAGACGGTGGCTGCCTTCGCCAGCGCCGCGACGCGCGCGAAGAAAGCGGGGTTCGATTGTGTCGAGATCCACGCCGCGCACGGTTATCTCATCTCGCAGTTCCATACGCCCTTCGAGAACCGCCGCACGGACGAGTATGGCGGCAGCCTCGAGAACCGCGCACGCTTCGGGCTCGAAGTGCTACGCGCGGTGAAGCGCGCGGCGAGTGATATGCCGGTGATCTACCGGCTTTCGGTCGAGGATTATTTCCCGGGCGGCATGCCATTCGTCGAAGGGCGGCAGATCGCGCTCTGGGCGGCAGACGCGGGCGCGGACGCGCTCCATATCGCCGCCGGGCACTACCGCTCGCTACCTTCGGGTGCGATGCAGCTGCCGCCGATGGCGTGGCCTGACGGCCTCTGGCTCGACTATGCCGCGGCGATCAAGAAGGACGTGCGCGTGCCGGTGATCGCGGTCGGGCGCTTGGGCGATCCCGACATCGCGCGCGCCGCAATCGAAGGCCGGAAATGCGATTTCGTGGCGCTCGGGCGCACCAGCGTCGCCGAGCCCGAATGGGTCGCGAAGGTGGCGCGGGGCGAGACACCGCGCCGGTGTCTCGCCTGCAACACCTGCATCAACGAGATGCGCGGCGGCGCACGGATCGCTTGTGTCGTCAACGGCATGGCAGGGCGCGAGCACTATTTCGTCGCACGCGCGCTGGCCCGCGGCCTGCGCATCGCCGTGATCGGCGCGGGGCCTGCCGGCCTTTCCTATGCGGCGCTCGCGGCCCAGGGCAATTCCGTCACCGTGTTCGAGCGCGAGGACGCGCCCGGCGGCAGCTTTCGCCTCGCAGGATTGGCACCGCTTTTTCAGGAGGTCGAGGCCAACGCGCAAGCTTTCACGCGCACCATCGCGTCGCTCGCGCAAGCCTGCGCCGAGAAGGGGGTGACGTTCCGCTATGGGACGGATGTGCTGAAGGCGCCCGAGTTGCTGGCGCCGTTCGACCGCATCGTCGTTGCCGCCGGCGCGCGTTACCGCTTCGGCCTCGGGCCTGTCGCGCAGCTCACGCTGCGCTCAGGCTTTGCGCAGCGAAAGCCGTTTGCGTCGCTCTTTGTGTCGCCAAAGTTCCGCGACTGGTTCTATTACCGGGCGCGCGCAGCCACGGCCGAACGCTTTCGTGCGTTGGGCCGGCCCGGCCAGGACGTGGTGGCGATCGGTGATGCGCGGCAGCCCGGCAAGAGCAAGGAGGCGATCGCGTCGGCTTTCGACGCCGCAATCGGCTGAGCGACTTTGTTGATGGCGGAACGAAAATTCCCCATCCTGTGACGAGCGCGCCATCGGCCGAGACAGGGGGCTCCATGTCCTTCACCGACATCATCTGGATCTTCTTCCTGTTCTCAGCCTTGCAGCCGCTGTTCCGCAAATACCTCGTTGTAACGATGCGCACGCGCAAGCTCGCGCAGTTCGAGAAGAAGCGCGGCTCGCGCGTCATTCTCCTGGTGCATCGCCAGGAGACGATGAGCTTTCTTGGCTTCCCTGTGATGCGCTACATCGACGTAAACGACAGCGAAGAGGTGCTGCGCGCCGTTCACCTCACCGATCCCGAGGTGCCGCTTGATCTCGTGCTGCACACACCGGGCGGGCTCGTGCTCGCGGCGGTTCAGATCGCGCGCGCGATCCGCGACCACAAGGGCAAGGTCACGGTGTTCGTGCCGCATTACGCCATGTCGGGCGGGACCCTGATCGCGCTCGCCGCTGACGAGATCGTGATGTGCGCCCATTCCGTGCTGGGCCCGATCGATCCGCAGCTTGGCCAGTCGCCCGCCGCCTCGCTCCTCAAAGTGGTGGAGCAAAAACCCATCGCCGAGATCGACGACAACACGCTCATACTCGCCGATGTTGGCCGCAAGGCGATCGCACAGGTGAAGGAAGCGGCGCGCGAGCTTTTGGACCGCCGCATGCCGGCGGCCGAAGCCGACCGGCTCGCCGACACGCTGTCGCAGGGGCGCTGGACGCACGATTATCCGATCTCGGCGGCCGCCGCGAAGGAACTCGGTCTCCCCGTCACCACCGACATGCCGGAAGACGTACTCGAGCTGATGGCGCTCTATCCGCAGCCGGTGCGGCGCTCGGGCAGCGGCGTCGAATATCTGCCGCTGCCGCATCCGAAGGAACAGCCGTTGCAGGGTCCCGGCCGCCCGGGATGACGCGCCCGCCGCGCGAGGCCTAGTCCGCCGCCTCGCGGCCTAATGCGGCGTTGACGGCGGGCATCACCTTTTCCGCCATCAGCTCCATCGAGCGGCGGCCAAGCGCGGGATCGGTCCAGTTCTTGCCGCAATAGAGCAGCGTGCCGAACCCGCCCGCGTCCTCGTAGAGCTTCAGGATCGCGTCGGTGACGCGCGCGGGCGAGCCCGCGATCACGATCTCGTCCATGATGCGGTCGACCGTCACCGCCTCGTCCGGCAGCGCTTCGTCCGCCTTGAACGCCTCGAGCTTGCGCGCGCGGGAGAGCTTCATCGAGAGCTGGCGCATATAGAAGCGATAGGGGCTCGCCGCGTCGGTCTTGCCGTAGCGCTCCGCCACCTTGTCGTCCTCGGCGCAGAAGATCGAACGCGCCACACGCCAGATGCTGCGCTGCGCCGTTCGCCCGGCCTCGGCCGCGCCCTTGGCGTAGAGATCCCAGTGATACTTCACGTGGTTGGCGTGAAGGTAGGGCGCCGTTGCCGGGATGAAGCCGCGCTTGCCGAGGATTTGGATGCCGCGCGAGTTCTTGTCGGTGACGGTGCCCATGATCGGCGGGTGCGGCTTCTGATAGGGCTTCACCATCGCGCCGACGCCGAGCTCCTGCCACGACGTCTTCCCGGTCGAGATGTTCCAGTACTTGCCCCTGAGGTCGTAAGGCGGATCGCGCGTCCAGAGCGCGATGACGTGATCCAAGGCTTCCGCGAACATCGCGCCGCGATCGGCCTCCAAGAGCTCGAGCGCCTCGGCGTCCGAGCGCAGGATGCCGGCGCCGAAGCCGAGGATGAGCCGCCCCTCGAGGAGATTGTCGAGCAGCGCCGTGTTCGTCGCCGCCACGACCGGGTGCGTGAACGGCAGGTTCGCAACCGCCGTGCCGAGCTTGATCTGCTTCGTCGCGTCCTTGAGGCTCGCGCAGAACATGAGCGAATTGGGGACGTTCTCGCAGAGATCGGTCAGGTGCTCGCCCATCATCGCTTCGCTGTAGCCGAGCCGGTCGGCGAGGATGAAGGCCTCGCGGTCTTCCTTCAGCGTCTCGACATAGGGCCGGTCCTTCGGATGGACCGGCATGGTGAAGAAGCCGAGCTTCATCTCTCAGGTCTCCTTGAAGCAGCGCGCGGCGTTTCCCCAGAAGAGCTTCTCGCGCGCACCATGGCCAATTGACGACCACGCCATGATCTTGTCGATCGAATCCGGGAACCAGCTCTCGTAGTGCGGATAGTCCGACGCATACATGAGGACGCCGTCGCCGAGCGCGTCGGTCACCATCTGGTACATGGGCTCGCGCTCGTGCCATTCGATGTTGCAGAAGACGCGGCCCGCGGCGAACTGCTCGCTTGGCAGCATCTTGAGCTGCGCGGTGCGCCCCATATAGGCCACCTGC
>Ga0335079_10001056_pt1 | contig 31336 bp, 30 predicted proteins | sample Lox_Sample_33_FD_206719 | JGI IMG/M metagenome (GOLD analysis project Ga0335079, IMG submission 206719) | Soil microbial communities from Loxahatchee National Wildlife Refuge, Florida, United States - Lox_Sample_3.3 | ecosystem: Environmental > Terrestrial > Soil > Wetlands | place: USA...
CAGCTTCCGCTCGAACAGCACCCGCAGCCGCTGCCCGGACAGCGGGTGGAACGGGTGCGTGACCGTGAGGAAGGATTCCGGAACCTCATGATCCCTGCGCGAACGGGCGGTTTGCAGGTTCCGTGGGTACCCCGAGCACACGGACCCCTTTACCTCCTGCCTTGGGGATTTCCACCGCCTTCACCGGCGGCGGGAAGTACGAGCCCGATGACATCCGGTTCCAGATCCTGTACAGGTTCCGGTCCCGGTCCGCCTCGAACTCCGCGATCGGCTGCTCGTCGACCCCCGCCGCGCCCTTGTTCGCCTTGACCCTCTCAAACGCTTCCCAGACCTTCCACTTGGAGATCTGAAACGGCTTGTCCTGCAGCTTCGGCTCGCTCACCCGGCTCCTCCCGGCCACGCCGGCTGACCGCCAGGCGACCCCGGGCAACCCGTCCCCTTCGCTCCGCCCGCATTACCGGGCCTCACCGCTACTACGAGACGGTCCGCCCCTGTGCCCCGCACCGGTACTCGGCCCCTCGCAGTTTCTGCTGCTTGGGGGACTCCCTTCGGCCGGCCGGCCCAACACCCGGCCAGCACCATCGGGGCGACAGGTTCCCACGTTCCGTGCTGGTGCCTGAACCGGGCTCGCGCCACCTTCACGCCGGTCACCACCTGGCCAGTCAGCAGGCACCCGCCAGGCTCGTCCCGGGGCAGCGACTGGACCCCGGTTTTGATGACACCGCTACGCTTTCGACGCTTCAGCAGTGGTTCACTCACGTTCGCCTTCCCGGCCCGCACCTGACGCATCTCGTGCGCCTTTTCCGCAACGCTCACCACCACGGCTCTTAACCGCAGCAGCTTGCGGTGGTTTGAGACCTCCCCCTGCAGGGCGGTCCCGGAGGGCCATACCTCCATCACCAGCACAGCACCGCATCCAAAGATCACGATCCTTCTACATCGCAACCTCCATCAGCGCTCGTGGCGCACGGTCATCGGCATACCGGACCAGGACAGGCGTTCCCGGGACGGCGCGCAGGGTTGCGCAGCCCTCCCAGTACCTGACCCCGGCCGCCTGCTCCATGCCGTGCAGCGCCACGTTCATGATCACGGGGCTGATCACGCCGCCCTGAGGTACTCCTTCCCTGGTCAGCGTGACCCTGCCGTCTTCCATCACCCCGGCCCTCAGCCACCGGCGGACAAGTCCCCTGGCGGGAAACGTCCCCAGCGAGCGGAGGATGTGGTCATGACTGAGCCGGTCGAATGCCGCCTCCAGGTCCGCGTCAAGTACCCACAGCCTGCGTGCAGAGGTTGTCCCGAGTCCCGTAGAACTTCGGTGGCGGCCCCGTGATCTTCACGCCGCTTTCTGATCCTCATTCTGGCTTGCGGCACTGACATTCTTGAAGTGATCTTCGAGCGCGGCGCGGAGCCTGGGCAGGTGCATGTGCCCGTTGACGCGGCGGAACTGGTGATCGGCCTCCAGCATCCCGGCGGCGCACCAGCGCAGCGCCATGGTTCCGTCCCGCCAGCGCTTGACGTTCTTGGAGTGCTCCCGGCAAATCTCGATCAAGGACTCGACCGGGTTCGTCGAGCGGAGGGTCCTGGCCAGGGTGGGCGGCACGCCCAGCCGCAGGATGGTCAGCGTCTCGGCCATGCCCTCCCGCAGCGAGGCGGCCGCACCGGGGTGGGTCTTGTCCAGCTCGCGGGCCAGCTCGGTCAGCAGGCCCTCGGCCTTGAGGGCTGATTCGGCGTGGTAGGCCTGGCGCATCCGCCGCTCGGCGACGGCCCGCAGCCGTCCGGGCAGCTTGTCCCGGACATTTTTGATCTTGTGCTGCTGGCAGCGCTGGATCAGCGGCTGATCGAACACGTCCCTGACCGCGCGCGACAGGGCCTTGGCGCCGTCCAGGACCGCCAGGATCGGCCGGGTGACGTCCAGGCCGCGCTCACGCAGCCCGGTGATCAGGTCCGTGACCAAGGTGGCGTTCTCGGTTGAGCCCTCCTCGACCGCCAGCGGGTGCTTGGTCCCGTCGATGCCGATGCCCAGCGCCACAACGCAGGTGTGCTCGCCGAAGTGCACCCCGTCGACCATGAACGCGACCAGGTCCAGGTCATCGAGCCGACGGGACATCAGCTCCGCCAGCGCAGTCTCGGTCGCGGCGACGAACCGGCGGGAGACCGCCGACTTCGACGTCGAGGCGGCCGCCTCCTCCACCACCTGCCCGGCGGGCTCCAGCCCAGCGGGGTAGCGGCGCGACGACAGGCCCGCGAGCATCTTCTCCATCGCCAGCTGGCCGAGGACCTCGGTCGAGGAGAACAGGTCATATGAAGGCAAGTGCAGCTCACCAGACCCGCCGGCGGCCCGCACCCGCGGCCGGGTCACCGGCACCCGCCGCCCGCCCAAGGTCACCGATCCCGCCTCGCTGCCGTGCCGGTACCCGGCGCGCCCGGGGTTGTGCTTTCCCTGCGGCCCGCACAGCCGCTCCGCGTCCTCGGCGAACATGGCGGCCATGACCTGCATCCCGGTGCCCACGGCCAGGGCCAGCAGGCCCTCCTTCGCCGATTCGGCGATCCCGGCCATGGACACGATCACCTGCTCCGGCACGGTGACCTCACCCGGCACCGGGTCAGGCTGGGCATGACGGCTCTTCTTCTGGTAGGTGTTGCTCACGGCGGTCCCTTTCCTTTGTCGGATGATTTGGCGATTGCCCGACACCTACCACTCGGCAGGCCACGGGCGGGGGACCGCCACCCTCAAGTTCTACGAAGGCCGGGACATCCTCTGCGTGCATCCTGGCGGGATGCCGAGATGTGAATGGCCACGATCGCGTCATGGCAGCCCCGGCCCGGCCGGAACCCATAGGATCTCGGCTCGAACCGGGCCTCCCACTCGGGCTCCAGCGCGTTCACCGCCAGGGCCTGAAGCGCCGGCCGGCGATCACGGGAATTCCGAGCCCGCGGCGGCGCCCGTTGCTCTTGGGCACATACACCCGCCTGACCGGCCTGGGCCTCCATCCGGCCGCTCCGCGCTGGAGCCAGGCGGCCAGGTCGGCCTTCTCCCAGCCCGCGAGCACGATGCGCCCGTCGACCCCGGCCGTCTTGCGGCCAGCGTTGACCTCCGTCACCCGCCGCACGCTCATCAGGGCGTTACTGCGGGACCGGAGCATCAGCTTCTGCAGACTGCGGACCTTCTTCAGGTCCCCGGCCCGCGATGCCGCGAAGATCCTCTGCCTCAGCCGCCGTACGTTCTCCTCGGCCTGGCCCCAGTCCACTGAGTCCCAGCCCGGGTCGCCCTCAGGTCCGTTCACCTGCACGGTGTCCAACTTGCCCCTCGGTGATGGCGTCCTTGCTTCTTCTCTCCACAGGCTCACCAGGCCCGCGTCAGCGCTCTTTCGAGCCGGGCATTCGCCCTATCCGGCCAGTTATGCGGGAGCCGCTGGCGGGGGAGCCAGCATCCGGTCCCGGTTTCCTGTTGCCTTTCGGCCACCGGCGTTCGCTTCTCGGGCCTTCCTGCGCCCGCTGGGGAACTGGGCCTTCCTCACGGTCGGCTTACCGGCGGACGAACCGCCGGACCCCATCGGGGTTGTCATGTTCCGCATGTGATAGATGCGGCCGGGATGGGCGTCCTCTGAACCCCGGGGACGATGGTGCGCTCCCGGCCGGCCAGACTCGCCCAGCCGGCACCCGCCGCCTTCCAGCGGCCGGCCCCTGTTCTCCCGCCTGCCGCATCCCACCGGCGGAAGTGCTAATGACGAGGCGTCATCGAGGATTCACTTGCGTTCACCCGTCCGGCCTTCCCCAGCCTGTGGTCCCCCGGGTGGAACGGGAGCCCTTGGGCCTTTCCCCCGGGCTTCGCACCCTGCGGTTACCCGCAGCGCACGCCGGGGCGGGGACGGTCCTTGCGCACTGGACCGGGAACTACGTCACCGACATCAGCCGATCTCCCTTCGACGAGCGCCACTCATCACATGCGACCTCATGTCGCACGATCCAGTTCAGCCAGGAGGCGTAGCTCGGCAGAAAGACGAGTTTGACGTCGTGCGCGGCAGCCCAGCTTGTTACTTCTGTGTGCTTGTGTGGCGAGAAGCTGTCCATGATCACGTAGAGTTTCTGGCCAGGCCAGCGGCTGCGCAGCAGCTTGAGGAACGACAGCAGCTCACGCCAGCGCTTGCGGGCCCGGATCCGGTAGATGAGCTGGCCGGTGGCCAGATCTAGGCGGCGATCATGTGCCGCACCCCGCCGGTGCGCCGGTAGCAGGCGCGCAGCCGGGCCGGGTGCCCGGCCCGGCGCCAGGCGCGGCCCGGCCGGGGCTGCAAGTTCAGCGGCCCGAACTCATCGCGGCAGATCACCCGGCCGTCACCAGGCGGGTTGTCGTACAACTCCAGCACCCGGTGCATTTTCATCATGAAGTTCGGGTCGGCCGAGGCCTTCCAGGTCTTGGTGGCCAGCCAGCTGACCCCGCCAGCGCGCAGGATCTGCCGGATGCTCTCCCGGCTGACCGCGGCGATCCCGGCCGCGGCCAGGTACTCGGCCAGCTTGGCTAAGCTCCACGTGCTGAACGCCAGGCCCAGGTCGCGGGGACAGCACCGGGCGATCACGCAGATCCGCCGCCGGACCTGGTCACTGATCGTCCTCGGCCTGCCCCCGTTCCATTTTGGGTCCAGCGCCTTGAACCCGATGTCGTTGAAATCATGGATCACGCCCCGCACCTACTCCTGCGAGCAATCCAGCCACTGGGCAATATCCGGCGCACTTTGGCCCTGCGCCGACATCAGCACCACGATCGCCCGCCGCAGCCTCACCGGATCCCTAGCCGTACGCCCGATCCGCTGCAACCGCTGCCCTTCGGCCACCGAAACCGGGCGGACGAACACTTCCGGAGGACGGCTCATGACTACCTCCAAGGACTAGAGACCCGTCGACATCGTCGCGATCACACTGTTCTCACCGGATTCTTGGCGGTGCGGTGACGATGCCGTGTCCGGAGCAGGACGATCCGCGGCTCCGCTCGAGTGCTGCGGGTCAGGGCTGGCCGCCCGCGAGAGCGATTGCGCGCGTCTCGGGAACTCCCAGCATCAGCAGGCTCGTGATCGTCGCTGCCCGGGCGCCGAGGGTCCCGTTCGACAGGTCGCTGTCCGCGATGGCGAACACAGCGCCGTAGGCAACCTGGCTCAGAATGCCTGCCGGCAGGTGCCGTGCGAACACGTCGCTGTCCTGGCCCCGTTTCACGAGATCGGCGAGGAGCTCATCGACTGGCCCGAGCAGGCCGTGGATCGCCTCGCCGTACTCGCCACGGCGCAGCGCCAGCAGCACTCGGTACCGGTGCGCCACCGGCCAGACGCGGGCGATGAACTCGGCCCACGTCGCGTCCGCTTCTGCGCCGGAGGCGCTGACTTCGGCGAGCACGGCTGTTATCTCGGTGACGGCCCGTTCCGTGAGTGTCCGAACCAGGTCGAGGCGCGAGGGGAAATGACCGTAGACCGTGCGACGGACGACGCCGGCAGCGGAGGCGATGTCGCCCATTCCGGCGTCGGGGCTCTCTCCCAGCACATCGAGGGCGACGTCGAGGATTCGGTCGCGTGTCTCGTTCATCGAGCGCACACGGGAGGACGCGGCAGGCACGACACCATTATTGCACACCAGTGTGCAATAAAGTAGACTGCACACCAGTGTGCAACGGAGAGTTGCGCCGTGCTTCGAAGCTCAGGAGAAGAAGGCAATGACCGCACCGACGCCGCCGAACTCGGCCCTCGTCCGCCCGTTCACCGTCTCGATCCCGGATTCGGAGATCGACGACCTGAAGCAGCGACTGGCCAGAACCCGGTGGCCGGATCCGGAAACGGTGGGCGACTGGTCGCAAGGGGTTCGCGTAGAGAACGCCAGATCCCTGGCCGGCTACTGGGAGCACGGCTACGACTGGCGGCGCTTCGAGTCCGGGCTCAACCGCTTTCCCCAATTCCTGACCGAGATCGATGGGCTGGACATCCACTTCATCCACGTCAGGTCGAAGAATCCCGGCGCGATGCCGCTGATACTCACGCACGGATGGCCGGGCTCGATCGTCGAGTTCCTGAAGCTGATCGGCCCGCTGACCGATCCGGTTTCGTCCGGGGGAGACGCCGCCGATTCATTCGACGTCGTCGTCCCGTCGCTCCCCGGGTTCGGGTTCTCCGGCAAGCCCAAGGAGACCGGGTGGACTGTACCGCGCATCGCCAGCGCGTGGGTGGAGCTGATGAAGCGTCTGGGCTACACCAGATGGGCCGCGCAAGGCGGCGACTGGGGTGCCGTCGTCACCACCACCCTTGGGGCCATGCAACCTGACGGGCTTGTCGGAATTCACCTGAACACCCAGTACGCCTTTCCCGCACAGATACCCGGCACCTTGTCGCCCGAACAGCGCTACGCCGTGGAGACCCTCGCCCGCTACACCGGCGATCTCGGTGGGGCGAACCACCTTCAGGGCACGAAGCCGGAGACTGCCGGATTCGCCCTGGCGGACTCTCCCGCTGGCCAGGCAGCCTGGATCTACGACAAGTTCCAGTCCAAGACCGACAACCAGGGGCTCGCCGAGGACGCCCTCAGCATCGACGACATGCTCGACGCGATATCCCTCTACTGGTTCACCAACAGCGCAGCATCGTCCGGCCGCATCTACTGGGAGAACAAATCGTCCACTTTCGCCGGCCCGAAGCTGACGCTTCCGGTCGCGGTGACCGTCTTCCCGAAGGACATCCCACGCCTGCCACGAAGCTGGATCGAAGACACCTACAGCAATCTGATCCACTACGGCGAGGCCGGCCAGGGCGGGCACTTCGCGGCCCTGGAACAGCCCGAGATCCTGGTCAGCGAAATCCGCACCGGCCTGCGCACCCTTCGTTCCTGACGCCAACGCGCGAGTTCAGGAGCGCACGCGCATCACCCGGGCCTCACTGAATCGGCCAAAGGCGCTGGGGTGCAGCCTCCAAGGCTCACCTCGGAAGCAGCCTGAACCCTGACCAGCTAAAGATCAATTACCCGAACAACGTTCGTAGACGAGGCACTAGTTAGTCAGTCGTTTCCGGGTGGTAGCGCGCCCCGGAAATGACTGCGTTGCCCGGCAAGATTGGTGTCATTGGCGAAGTGTGTTCCGCCGGGGCAGGCCCCTCCCGTGTCCACTGCCTGCCTATGCTCCAGCATCGCGCCCAGCCATGCTCAGGGCGGCCGGACGGCTCAGCCGGCCCCGGCTAGCGCCAGCGCGAGGCCGAGCGCGGCGGCGTACCGGTAGCCGGCCGGCGGGCCGGGCAGCGTCCCGCCGACGTTGCCCCGGCCGGCCGTGACGCCCTCGGGCAGCACCCGGAGCAGCACGCCGAGCAGCTCATCGTCCCCGGCCGGGCCGCCGACGATCAGCACCTGCGGGTGCCGCGGAAGTCTCAGCGTGCGGATCGCGCGGAGCAGGCTGGCCGCGAAGACCGCTTCCTTGAGCCGGAGCCGGATGGCCCGCCACTCGGCTGGGCTGTGCCGCCGGTCGAACGGCAGCAGCCCGGCCGGGCCGGGGGCGGCCAGCATGCCGAGCGCGGTGGGTGTGGCGGGCCGGTCCAGGAAGCCGTGGCTGCCGTCTTCGGCCTCGAACCGCTGGCTGCCGGTGACCCGCACGCACGGGCCGCGCTTGACCCAGTCGGCCGCGGCCCGCGGCACGCCCAGCGTCTCCGCCACGGCCGCGGTGAGCAGCTCCCCGGCGCCGGCTACCACCACCTCACCGTCCGGCGCGATCACGTCGATGGTGCCCGCGCCGACGTCGACCACCACGGCGCCGGGCCGCGCGCCCGGGGTGGTCCGCGCGCCCAGCCGGGCCGCCGCGGGCTCGCTGATCAGGCAGCGCACCGGGCGGCCGAGCAGCTCACCGAGCAGCGCCGCGTGGTCCAGGGCGGGCCCGGTCCGGTGCAGCGAGGAGACCAGCACGGCCCGGCCGGTGCTGCCCTGCCGGGCGGTGGCGGTGCCGGCCACCGCGGCCAGGTCGATGGCGAACAGATCGTCCACTGGCGTCAGGCCGGCCGGGGTGCCGAGCGCACTGACCCGGCCCGCGGGCCAGCCCGCCAGCTCGGCGCACGCGGTGCGGAGCGGGACGCGGCGGTTCCCGGTGAGCAGCCACGGCTCGGCCAGCTCGGCCGGGACCTCCGGGCCGCGCGGCCCGGCCAGCCCGATCACCGCGTTGGAGTAATCCAGCAGCAGGCGGCTCAGGGTGACCGCGTCGGCCGCCTCGGCGTCACCGAGATCCAGGCCGGCGGCCAGCGCCACCGGGTCGGTGAGCATGGTGAGCGGCCGGCCGGGCGCGCGGACCTCCACGGCCAGCAGCGGGCAGGCGGCAGCCACCGCGATGTCCACCTGGTCGAGCACGGGTACCGCCGTGCCGAGCCGGTTGGCGATGAGCACGCCCTCGTCGCCGGCGGCCAGCACCGCACCGACCTCGGTGCCCGCGGCCAGCAGCCGCCGGACCCGGGCGGCCGCGGCCGGGTAGCTGAGCCAGGGCGGCACCAGCGCGACCCACGGCCCGCCGTCCGGCGGCGGGCGCTCGCCATCCAGGGTGAGCGGGCGGCCCACGCAGCGGCCCGCGCCGCCCGGCGTGGCCACGCCCGCGGCCACCACCCGGAGCCGGCCGGTGCGCGGCGGCAGCGCCGGGACGGCCAGCGTCGCGGTGTCCACGGCCCGCAGCGGCGCGATACTGGCCTCGGTGACCTGGACGCCGAGCCGCCGCTCGGCCCGGCGGACTAGCGCCGCCGCGCCGTGCACGGACTCGGCCGAGCCCTTCCGGCCCCGGGTGGGCAGCCGGCCGGTGCCGAGCAGCTGGCCGCCGCCCAGCACCGCCACCTCGGTGGTCGCGTTGCCGATGTCGACCCCGGCGACTACGGTCATCGGGTCAGGCCGCGCCTGGTGTAGACCTCCGCGGCCTCGGTGAGCAGCGCGGCGCACCGCGGCAGGCCGCGCCCGGCCAGCCACTCGGCCAGCTCGGTGAGCTGGGCCGGGGTGGACCGGCCTGGGCGGAGCGCGTCGTAGATGGCCAGCACCTCGTCATCGCCCAGCCCGGTCAGTTCCGCGGCCCGGCGCAGGTTCCCGGCCAGCTGCGGGTTGCCGTGCCGCTCGGCCACCACGGCCTGGGCTTCCAGCGCGTCCGGGTGGATACGCAGGTCGGGCAGGCCCAGTTCGCCTCGGCGGACAGCTTCGAGGGTCAGCTCGCCAACCGGCCGCCCGGACAGCCCGCGCACCGCATCCGGCTCGCTCACTGCAGCCCCTCCCTGGACAGTTCCTCGGCGGCCGCCCCGGGCCGGACCCAGGCCCGTTCCAGCGCCATCAGCGCGATCACGGTGGTGTGGTAGCGGGCCTCGATGGCCTCGTCGGAGTACGGGTTGCGGGCCGGGTCCGGTGTGCCGCCCTTGGCGTGCCGGGCCGCGTTCGCGCCGAGCAGCCGGTACAGCTCCCGGGTCACCGACGGCGCCACCGAGTACAGCTCCAGGTTGGCCAGCGGGGCCAGGTCGCGGCGGTGGATCAGCGCGGTGCCCTTGCCCTGCAGCCCGACGCCGATGCCCGAGCCGGCCAGCCGGGCCGCGGCCAGCCCGATCCGGCCCAGGTCCACGGTGTCGCTGAACCGGACCACCCGGCCGGTGCAGCCCTCTTCTTCCAGCCCGGCCAGCAGCTCGCCGAGCACCTCCGGAACGGTCAGCCCGGACAGCGAGCGCCATACGTCCCGGCCGACCGCGGGTGACACGCCGATCACCACGTCCCGCGGGTCCTGGCCGGGTGCGGCCGGGCCGGCCGGCGCGAGCAGCCGGGCCGGGCCGGCCGGGGCCGCGGCGGCCTGCTCGGCGCGCAGGTCGGCGACCCCCCGGGCCTGCCGGATGGTGTCGATCTCGGCCTGCCGGGCCGGCCCGGGCTCGTACCCGGTGCCCGGGCCCGCGTAGTCGTTGGGGTCGGTGACCAGGGACAGCACCCGCAGGCTCTCGTCGAAGATGGCCGCCGTCTGCAGGTAGTCACCGGACAGCCGGGCCCGGGTCATGTCCATGATCTTCTCCGCGGCGTCCTCGTAGCCGGTCTCGTCCAGCGCGGCCACGATGTCCAGCACGGTGAGGCCGCCCTCGCGGATCGCGTGCGCCGCGCCGACCACGGCCAGCGTGTCGGTGTCCCCAAGGTCCTTGGACCCGGCCGCATCGACCGCCCGCTCGACGTGGTCATCGGTGAAGTCAGCCAGGCCGAGCTGCCGGTACACCGCCCGGCAGGCCAGCGCGGCCTCCCGGCGCAGCCCGGCGATCCGCCCGGCGGGCACCGTGCGCAGCCCGCCGTCGATGCCCCAGTCCCGCTGGATGGCCAGGAAGTCGTCGATGTCCTCGGCGTTGAAGTTGCTCGGGCCGAACATGTTGTCGTAACGCTGGATGCTGCCGAACCCGCTGAACACGAAGTCTGACCCGGCCAGCACGATGGGCAGCGTGCGCGACGTGCGGCGCATATCGGACTCGCTCATCAGCGCGTCGTTGCCCGAGCAGGACTCGAGGTTGCGCATCATCACCATCAGGTTCTCGGCCATCAGCTCGCGCAGCCCGCCGGGCACCGACGCGGCCACGCTGGCCCCGTCGATGCCGCCGTTCTGCACCCCCTGGGCGCCGATGGCCCGGGCCAGCGCCACGCACCGGGCCTCCAGGTAGAGCATGGACTTCTCCTCGGCGCCGGCCATCAGCACCTCCGCGCCGGCCCCGGAGGACACTCGCATCTTCATCCCGCGCGAGGCGTAAGCCGAGGTGAGGAACGCCTTCGACCAGGGCGTGTCGTCGCCGTCGGTGAACACCTGCTCGGTGCCGTACAGCGAGATGGTTTCCGCGTACGAGGTCAGCCCGCGCATGCCGAGCTCGAGTTCCAGGGCCTCCTCGACCGAGCACTGGATGAGCACCCCCGCCGCGGCCACCGACGCCCCGATCAGGCAGGCCACCGCGTTGCTCGGCGCGTCGGCCAGCACCGGGACGGTGGTCTCGATCTCGCGGAACCCGAACGCCGCGGCGGTGGCCGCGTCGGCCGCCAGCAGCAGCGGGGCGTCGAGCCGGTTGGTGACGTGCGCCTGGTTGCTCGGCGTGCGGCGGCCACGCAGCTTCGTCATGGCCAGGCCCAGCTCGGCCGGCCGGAGCAGGGCCAGCACCCGGGCCAGCTTGGCCGGGGTGGCACCCGCGCTGAGCCGGATGATCTCGTCCCGTGGCACGTCCGGGCTGATCACCCGGCGGGCGAACTCGGCGTCGGGCAGGCTCATCGCCGCCGCCGCGGCGGTGAGGTCCACGCCGTGCCGGGCGATGTACGTGTCGATCGAGTCGAAGTCCGGATCGGCCACCCCGTCCAGCTCGGTGACCCGGCCGCCGGAGATGACCAGACCGGGCTCCGGATCGGCCGGCGAGCGCAGTGCGACCAGGCCGAGCCCCGGGTCCTCGACCGCGAACCCGTCCAGGTTGACCCGCTGCCGGTCCATGAACCGGATCCGGCCTACCGGCTGATCCGCTGGTGCTGCCATGGCCGCTCCCACTAGGTGGCGTTCTGCGAAAAGGGTCGAGGTGGTGCTGGGCTAACTGGTGCTGGGTTAGATGGCACTGTGCGGGCGCAGCTCGATGACCCGGCCGCCGCCCGGGTCAGCCTGGCTGGCCCCGGCTTCGCCGGGGGTGCGGACCACGATCCGGATCCGGTCCCCGCGGAACAGGTCCTGCGAGAACTCGAACGGCGCTCCGCCGGCGTCGGTGGTGGTCCGGGTGATGGCGAGCAGCGGCGACCCGGCCGGCACGTCCAGCACCTGTGCCTCGTCCCGGGACGCGGTGACGACCTCGATCCGCTCCACCGCTTCTCCCGGGCGGGTGCCGAAGTGCTCTTCCAGCAGCTCGTAGACGGAGCCGCCGAGCGGCAGCTCGAGCAGGCCGGGGAACCGGTCGGCGGGGAACCTGGCGTGCTCCACCACGATCGGGCTGCCGTCGGCCAGCCGGATCCGGTTCAGGTCGATGACCAGGTCGCCGCGGCGCAGGCCGAGCGCGCGGGCGACCGGCTCGTCCGCGGCCAGCAGCCGGGCGCTGAGCACCCGGGTGCCGGCCACCACGCCCTGGCTGCGCAGCAGCGCGGGCACGCCGACCACCCGGGACGTGTCCCGCTCGATCTTGTCCTTGCTGACGAACGTGCCGCCGCCCCGGCCGGGCACCCGGCGGACCGCGCCGCTGTCGGCCAGCACGGCCAGCGCCTGGCGCAGCGTGGCCCGGCTCACCCCCAGGTCAGTGGCCAGCGCACGCTCGGCGCCGAGCCGCTGGCCGGGCCGCAGCTGCCCGGCCGCGATCCGCTCGGCCAGCACCTGCCGCACGTCCTCGGCCGTCCGCCCGGCCGCGGCGCCGGCCGCGTCCCCGGCCATCAGCCGGCATCCAGCGCACCCAGCGACTCGGGCAGCACCTGGCCGCCGTCGACCACGATGGTCTGGCCGGTGATGTAGCCCGCCTCGTCGGTGGCCAGGAACAGCGCCGCGTACCCGATCTCGTCCACCGTGCCCAGGCGGCGCAGCGGGATGCTGGCCGTCATCGACTGGATGTACTCCTCGCCCAGGTCGGCCAGGCCTTCGGTCATCACGTTGCCGGGCAGCACCGCGTTGATGGTGATGCCGCTGGCGGCCAGCTCGATGGCGGCGGTGCGCATGAAGCCAAGCTGGCCGGCCTTGCTCGCGCCGTAGTGCACCCAGCCTGGGAAGCCGGTGATCGGGCCGGTAATGGAGGAGGTCAGGACGACCCGGCCGTGCCCGGACGCGGCCAGCGCGGGCAGGCAGGCCTGCACGGACAGGATGTTGCCGCGCAGGTTGGTGCCGAGCACGGTGTCGATGTCCTCGTCGGTCATGTCGGCCAGCCGGCTCTCCGGGAAGATCCCGGCGTTGGCGCACAGCACGTCGATGCCGCCCAGCCGGTCCGCCGCCACCTCGGCCATCCGGGCGCAGTCGGCCCGCACGCCCACGTCGGCCAGCAGGTAGGACACGTCGGCGCCGCCGGTGGACAGCTCGGCCGCGGCCGCCTGGGCCACCGCGGCGTCGCGGCCGGTGATCAGCACCCGCGCGCCGCGGCTGGCGAACACCCGGGCGATGCCCTTGCCGATGCCCCGGGTGCCGCCGGTGACCACGACGGCGCGCCCAGCGATGGAGGTGAACACGGTTACTCCTTCCCGGCCTGGCTGAGGAAGCGATCAGCCAGGTCACAGCTGTCCTGGGTGTATGCCACGCCGAGCTGCGGCGCGATGTCCGCGCCCTGGTGCGAGCCGATCCACGCGACCAGCAGCAGCCGGCGGAACATGATGAACGTCCAGATCTCGGCCGCGTCCGCGGCCGGCAGGCTGAGCACCCGGCGGTAGCCGGACAGCCAGCTGTCCACCAGCTCCGGCACGTGCGGCTGGTGCTCGAAGAAGCTCACCGACGTGCCGACGTCGTACAGGAACCAGCTGAATCCCGAGTCGTCGAAGTCGATGACGCTGACCCGGCCGCCGTCCACCAGCAGGTTGGCCAGCCTGGTGTCGGCGTGCACCAGCCCGAACCGCTCCGGCCCGGTGCCGAACCTGGCCAGCCGGGCGGCCAGCACCTGGTCGAGCCGGCCGAGCACGGCCTGCTCGGCCGGGCCGACCCCGATACCGTCCTGCCATCGCCCCCACCGTGGGTGCGGCCCGAACGCCGCGTCGTAGTCCCAGCTGAACCGGGTGAACCAGGCCGGCCGGGCCCACTGCCGGGCGTGCCGGTGCATCCGCGCGGTGATCTCGCCCAGCTCGGCGAAGTGCGCGGCGTCGTCGTCGGCCGGCTCCGTCCCGGGCAGGTACTCGAAGCGGACGCAGTGCCGCAGCGAGCCGGGCTCCACCCCTGCGGCCGGGTCCGGCGCCTCCTCGACGTCGGGCAGGGCCAGCACCCGCTGGCCGTCCGGGGCGGGCAGCACCCGGGGCGTGCGCACCCCGGCCTCGGCGCGCAGCGCGTCCATCCAGGCCAGCTCGGACTCGATCTCAGCCTGGGTGTGGTAGCCGAGCCGGTGCACCCGCAGGATGCACGGTCCCTGGCCCGGGTCCTCGACCAGGTAGGTCGCGTTCTCCGACACGTTCAGCAGCCGGACGGTGCTGGCCGGGGCGCAGCCGTAGGCCCGGGCCGCCCGCCCCGCGAACCGGGTGACCCGGTCCAGCACATCCCCGCCGGTGGACAGGTCGTGCGTGCTCATAGCGGGCTCACCGGGCCACCTCGGCGGCGTGCTCGCGGCCCTCCACCCCGTCCAGCGCCCCGATGATCGCGTCCCGGGCCGTGGTTACCACGCCGGCCGGCCCGCTCAGGTAGATCCGGCCGGCCACGCCGATCATCGACACGTCGACGAGCGTGGCCCCGGGCGCGGCCCGCTCGGCTTCGTTGGCGGCCAGCGCGGTGAACAGCGCCGGGGTGACCTCGCAGACCAGCAGGGCGTCACCGGGGAGGATCATGGAGCCGCCCCTGGTCCGGTTGATGAGGATGGCCTGCCGGTCGGTGATGTCCTCGATCACGTCGCAGAACAGCACCCGCGGCCGGAGCTGGTCGGCCGCGCTGACCTGCAGCCCGGCCAGGATGGCCTGCCCGGCCTGCTGCACCTCGGCCAGATCCGGCCCGTGCACCTCCAGCACGCCGAACTGCCGTTCGACGAACAGGATGCCGGGCTCGACCGTGGGCACCGCGCGCAGCGCCAGATCGGTGACCCGCTCGATGGCCAGCGCCGGGGCCACCTCGACGATCAGCGCGTGCTCGCCTTCCATGGGCGGGTAGCCGCGGGCCCGGGTCGGCGTCCCCAGGTAGGCGGCGAACTGCCGCCGCAGGTCCTGGACCAGGAGATGAACCCGCAGCTCGGGGACGGGCAGCGCGGTCAGCGGCACGGTTGCTCCCCGGTCCGGCTACTCGGCGCGGATGGTGAAGTGCTTGCCAAGTTCCGCGTGCGGCCGCGGGATGACATGCACGGAGATCAGCTCGCCAACGCTGCTCGCGGTCTCCGCGCCGGCCTCGGTGGCCGCCTTCACCGCGCCCACGTCCCCGACGATGGTCACCGACACCAGGCCGTCACCGACTTCCTGGCGGCCAACGATGGCCACGTTGGCCGCCTTGACCATGGCATCCGCCGCGGCCAGCGCGGCCACGTAGCCCTTGGTCTCGATCATCCCGATGGCGTTATCTGCCACGTCCCTCTCCTGTCCTCCGATTCGTGATCCGCCGTTTGCTGCCGCTTCGGCTGCACCAGACGGTTGATCACGACGAGTTTCCCGGCTCGTCGATCGAGCCGATGATCAGCGCGTCCACCGGGGGCGGCGGGCCCGGGAACCAGGCCGCTGCGACCGAGCCCTGCGCGATCAGGACGCGTTCCCCGACCCCGCTGCCCAGCACGTCGAACGCGACCAGGCGCTGCCCGGTCCCGTCCGCCTCCACCTCGAGGAACGCGCCCTTGGGGATCTCGGCCAGCCGGCGGGTCGCCCACACGTTGCCGGTCACGGTCGCGGTCAGCATCAGCGCTCCTTCTCGATCTCGACCCCGGCCGACCGGGCCCGGTCCCGGGCCAGCGGGGTCAGCACGGCCCGGCGGCCGAGCACCAGCCGGGCGCCGGCCCGCGCCGCCTCGCGGACCGCGGCCTCGGTGACCGCGCCCTGCTCGATCCGGTGCGCGGGCCGGGCTGACCCGGCCACCCCGGCCGCGGCGAGCTGGAACCGGAGCCGCCCGGACCGCAGATCCGCCCGGTGCCTGGGGTTCTCGAACAGGTGCAGCAGCCGGGTCGCGAACGCGGCCAGCTCGGCGTCGGTCCGCACGCTGACCGTCTGCACGTCGCGCACCCCGTCGCGCGGGGTGAACACCGCCCCGTCCTGGGCCGGAGCCGGCGCGGCCCCCGGCGCCGCGACACTGGGCGGCGCCGCCCCCGGCGGCGGTGCACCGGGCAGCAGCTCGCCCAGTACCTCGCGCACCAGTGCCCGCAGCACCTCGCCGTCCGGGCTGCCGCTCATCCCGGGCTCCGCAGCGCGTCCTCGGCCGCCTCGGCCGCCTGCCGCACGTCGGCCTCGCTCCCGGACAGGTACACCCGCCCGGTAGCGCCGATCATCCGGTAGTCCACCACCTTGATCCGGGCCGCCTTCTCGGCCTCGTTGGCGGCCAGGATCGCGTACGAGGCCGGCTGCATCTCCAGCACGAACAGCGACTCCCCGGCCAGCGCCATCGAGCCCAGCTTGTTCCGGTTGATCAGGAACGCGTGCTGCGGGTCGAGCATCGTGATGATGTCCGACGCCAGCACCTCCGGCCTGGCCGCATCGGGCGCGGCCGCCCCCAGCTCGGCCAGCACCGCGCTGCCCGCCGCCTGCACCTGGTCCGTTCCGCCGTGCAGCTCCAGGTACCCGAAGTGCCGCTCGACCACGAGAACTCCAGCCTGAACGCCGGCCTGCTTCAGTGCCACGTCGGTCAGCGCCTCGATGTCCAGCCCGGGCGCGATCTCGATCACCTGGGCCGCGTCGCCGCTCCGCGGCAGGCTGCCGCGGATCCACGAGCCGAGGTAGCACATCGTCTGCGGCTGCAGCCGGCTGATGAAGATGAACGATCGCAGCTCAATACCCCGCACGGCCATCACCCCCGGTCAGCGCCCCCAGCTCGTCCAGGATGATCCGGCGGATCTCGGCTCTTAGCGACTCCAGCTCAGGCCCGCGCACGGCGCCCGGGTGAGCAGCCGGCCCGGGTGTCCGGGGCCGGGCCTGCTCAGCCACGTTGGACGCGACCGGGTAGGGCGGCACGGTGCCGGCCGGGGCCTGCCACGGGTTGAGCCCGGCGAAATCGCCGAACACCTCGGCCGGGTCATTGCTGTACGCCAGCCGGGTCCACTGCACCAGGTGCTTGGGCTGCAGGTTCTCCCCCACCGACGACCGGCCGAAGAACCCGGTCCCGATGGTCATCGACGGCGCCAGCCCGGTCTCGATCCCGGAGCTGCCCAGGCTGCTGCCCGCGTTGACCGCGATCCGGAGTACGTCCAGGGCGGCGCCGTAAGCCATGATCGTGGCCGGGCTGGCCGAGTGGATCGCGGCCGAGTGCCCTTTGCCGCCGATCCGCAGCACGGCCCGCGCGGCGTCGATGCCCTGTTCCTCGCTGGGCACGGTGACCACGCCGAGGACCGGGCACAGTTTCTCGTGGGCCAGCGGCTCCTCCGGGACGACCAGGCCGAACGGGGCCAGCAGGACGCGGGTGGTGCCGGGCACCCGCAGGCCGGCCTGGGCCGCGATCCAGGCCGCGTCCTGGCCTACGAAACGGGTGTCGAAGCGGCCACCGGGGAAGACCAGGTCACGGATCTTGTCCCGGTCCGCGGGCTCCAGCAGGTGGCAGCCTTCCCGCTTGAGGTGCCGGCCCAGGGTGCCCGCCGCCGCCTCGGTGACGATCAGCACCGACTCGTTGGTGCACAGGACGGAGTTGTCGAAGCTCTTGCTGTCCGCGATCCGCTTGGCCGCCTTGGCCAGGTCGGCGGTCCCGTCCACCAGGACCGGCACGTTGCCCGGGCCGACCCCGATGGCCGGGTTGCCCGAGCTGTACGCGGCGCGGACCACGGCTACCCCGCCGGTGGCCACGATGACGCTGGTCCGCTCGTCCGTCATCAGCGCGTTGATCAGCGGCACCGACGGCTCGTCCACGACCTGGATGACGCCGTCCGGGGCACCCGCCGCGACGGCCGCCGTGGCCAGGGCGCGGGCCGCGTCCGCCGAGCACTCGCGGGCCAGCGGGTGCGGGCTGACCACCACCGCGTTGCGGGTCATGAGCGCGAGCAGCACCTTGGTGAACACGGTGGCGACCGGGTTGGTGGACGGGGTCAGTGCGAACAGCACGCCCGCTGGGCGCGGGATCTCCACGATCTTGGCCGCCGGGTCGAGCCGCGGGGTCACGTAGTCGTGGCCGGCATACGCCTCGGCCAGCCCGGTGCTGCAGGCCAGGTTCTTGAGCATCTTGTGCTCGGCCACGCCGAACCCGGTCTCCCGCACCGCCCACTCCGCGTACTCCCCGGCCCGGGCCGCGCCGGCCTGCGCCGCGGCCGCCGTGATGCGGTCCACGGTGGCCTTGTCGAACCGGGCGAACGCCTGGGCCGCCCACTGGGCCCGCTGCAGCATGGCCCGTGCCCGGGGCACCCCGGCCGGGCCGGCCAGCAGGTCCACGCTGATCGGCTCTGCTGGCCCGGGGGGGCGACCCCCCGGACCCCCCGCCATTTCACCCCGTGGCGACAGCCCCCCCGGAACTCCCCGCGACCGCTGGCCCGGCGGGAACACGCCCCCGGCGCGCCCCCGCTCGCCTGCGGTGGCCTCGGTCATGGCTGCCCCCGCCCGGGCGCCGCATCCCCCCGGGCCGCGCCGATGCCCACCGCCACCCGGTCCAGCAGCTCGCCGCACAGCTCCGGCGTCATCAGCAGCCCCGGCTTGAACTGCAGCACCCGCGGGTCGAGGGTGGAGAAGATGGCCCACACGCCGTGCTCGTAGAGCCGCTTCATCACGTACTTGGCGCCCTGCGGGTGGCCGAACTCCAGCCCCATCACCAGCCCGTTCTGCCGGATGCCGGTGAACCAGTCCGGGTAGGCCCGCTGGATCCGGCGCAGTCCCGCACCGAGCAGGTCGGCGATGTAGAACACCATCGACCGGATCTCCGGCCGGCAGGTGATCTCCAGCGTCTTGAGCGCGGCCACGCAGCCGAGCTCGGCGCCGCCGAACGTGGACATGTGCGCGAAGCCGTCCTCGGTCAGCCAGCCCGCCGCGGCGTCGCTGACCAGCACGGCGCTGACCGGGTACATGCCGCCGGAGATGCCCTTGCCGGTGACCAGGATGTCCGGCGCGATGCCGTGCTTGGTGATGGCCCACAGCTCGCCGGTGCGCATCAGCCCGGTCTGCACCTCGTCCGCGATGTACAGCGCGCCGTGCGTCTCGCACAGCCGCTTGACACCCTCCAGGTAGCCGGGCTCGGGCAGCGGGAAGCCGTAGGTGGCGGGGATCGTCTCCATGATCACCGCGGCCACGTCCCGGCCGCGCAGTGCCTGCTCCATCGCGGCCAGGTCGTTGAACGGCACGTGCACGAACTCGTCCGGCCGGTCGGCCAGGAACAGCGCCGCGAACCGCTCGTCGCCGGTGGCCACGGCCAGGCCGGTGTGCCCGTGGTACGCCTTGGCCACCGAGACGATCCTGCGCTTGCCGGTCGCGTGCCGGGCCGTCTTCAGCGCGATGTCGATGGCCTCGCCGCCGCCGCTGCCGAACACGACCTTGGTCAGCCCGGCCGGCGCGGTGCGCACCAGCGCCTCGGCCAGCGCGGTCCGGGCCAGCGACGGGAAGTGGTGGTTGCCGATGTCGAACCGCTGCATGGCGGCGGTGACCGCGGCGATGACCTCGGGGTTGCGGTGCCCGAGGTTGTACGTGCCGCCGTTGAGGTGCACGTCGATGAGCCGCTTGCCCTCGACGTCGTAGATGAAGTACTCCTCCCGGCGGTCGATGACCAGCGGGACCCCGGCGTCGACCCAGAACTGGGTCTTGTCCGGGTTCCAGTACTGCCGGGACGCTTCGAGCATCTCGCCCTTGGACGGGAAGGCGATCAGCTCCTCAGCCATGCCACCTCCATGTCACCGGCCCGGGCCCACTTTGGTCTGACCAAATACGTACCCTTTAGACCTTTAGGTGTCAAGAGGTCAAAGTTAAGTCCATATTTCATGAACCATAACTCTTGTCACTGTTCGTACCTGCTGATACTGTCCGCGCTGTGACCTGTACCACAATCCACCCTTCAACCGTTTGACTCGCTGTTGACGGAGCTCCGCTGCGGAGGCACGTATGGCACGGTCGGAACTTCCCCGGGTGGGCGGCATCCAGGGGATGGAGGAGGACTTCGACGTCTCGCAGCGCGCCGAGGTCTCGAAGCTGCGCAAGCACGCGGTCGGCCTGGGCGGGGTGCTGTTCCTGACCGTTACCGGATCCGCGCCAATCTCGGCCATGCTGTTCAACACGCCAATCATGGTCGGCTATGGGCAGGGCGCCGGCGCCCCCGCGGCGTTCATCTTCGCCGCCATCGTGCTGGTCGTGTTCTCCGTCGGGTACGTCGCGATGGCCCGGAAGAAGACCAGCGCGGGCGGCTTTTACTCCTACATCAGCCACGGGCTGGGCCGGGAGCTCGGCATCGGCACCGGCTACGGGGCGGTCGTGGCGTATTCGGTGTTCGAGGCGTCGCTGGCGGGCGGGTTCGCGTACTTCCTGAACCTCAAGCTCGCCTCGTTCGGGGTCAACGTGGGCTGGCCCTGGCTCGCGCTGGGCATGGTCGTGCTCATCTCGCTGCTTACGTTCTTCGACGTCCGGCTGTCCTCCACGCTGCTGGCCATCGGGCTGATCAGCGAGATCGCGATCCTGATCATCTTCGACATCTTCATGTACAGCAAGGGCCACGTGACCTGGGGCGCGATCAACCCGGTCAAGGCGTTCTCCAGCTTCCCGGCGTCGGGCAAGCTGGTGGCCGGCTCGGTCGGCATCGGGCTGTTCTTCGCGTTCTGGTCCTGGGTCGGGTTCGAGATGGCGCCCAACTACGCCGAGGAGTCCCGCGACCCGAAGCGGATCGTGCCCCGGGCGCTGTACATCTCGGTGATCGGGCTCGGCCTGTTCTACACGCTGACCTCGTGGGCGCCGCTGTTCGGCTACCCCACCACGCACGCGGCCATCGCCCAGGCGCAGAGCAACGCGGCCAACTTCTACCTGGCCCCGGCCAAGCACTACGCCGGGGCGTGGGTGGCCTCGATCATGAGCTACCTGATCATCACCGGCTCGTTCGCGTGCGGCATGGCGTTCCACAACACCACTGCCCGCTATATGTACTCACTCGGCCGGGAGGGCCTGCTGCCCGCCGCGCTGGGCCGCACCCACCACAAGTTCAAGAGCCCGCACATCGCCTCGGTGGTGCAGTCCGTGGTGGCCGCGGTGATCATCATCCTGTTCGCCGTGTTCACCGGCACCAACGACCCGAACTCCCAGGCCTACCTGCAGCTGTACGGGCTGATGGCGGTGATGGGCGTGATCATCATCCTGTCCGTGCAGGCGCTGGTGTCGCTGGCCATCCTGGTCTACTACGAGCGGCATCACCGTGACGAGGCGCACTGGTGGAAGACCCGGCTGGCGCCCGGCCTGGCCCTGATCAGCCAGGCCTACGTGGTCTACCTGCTGTTCGACAACATCACGTTCCTGGGCAGCGGGTACAGCTACGCGAAATGGTTCGGCCCGATCGACCTGGCCGTGGTGCTGATCGGGGTGGGCGCCGCGTTCTACTTCAAGAAGCGCCGGCCGGAGAAGTACGAGCAGGCCGGGCGCCTCATCAACGAAGGCCTCTGACTCTCGCACCCGCGGAGGGCGCCGTGTACGGAACGATCGTTGTCGGGGTGGATGAGTCCGGTCACGCGGACAGGGCGGTGCGGGCGGTGGCGAAGCTGGCCGCTGCGACCGGTGACGCGGTGCTCGTCTTCCACGGCGTGGTGCTGCACCCCAACCGCGCCCAGCCCTACACCACGGAAACCCAGGACGACGCCCAGCTGCTGGTGGACCGGTACGTCAAGCAGCTGACCGACGAGGGCGTCACGGCCACCGGCCTGGTGCACCGCGAAGTGGAGACCGGCGTCGGCGGGGCCATGGTCGACATCGCCCAGGAGCGCGGGGCCGGGCTGATCGCGGTCGGCACCCGCGGCCGCTCGGAGCTGGCCTCGATGCTGCTCGGCAGCGTGGCCCACGAGGTATTGCACAGTTCGCCGCTGCCCGTCCTGGTCGTCCCCGAGCGCACCGCGTAGCGGGCCCGGCCCGCCGCCGCTCCGGCGGATTACGCCGGGCGGGCTACGCCCCCGGTACGCTGGCCGGGTCTGACGACCCGGGGGGCTGGCGGTTCGGCGATGGTGATGACGGTGCGCGCGCGGTGGCCCAGCCGGTGGTGGCCCGGTGCGGGCCTGCTCGCCGCCGCGGGCCTGCTGGCCACGGCGTGCGGCGCCGCGCCCGCTCCCCCGGCCGCGGCCGTCACCCCGGACCGGGCCGCTACCCAGCCCGCCACGCCCGCGGCCAGCACCGGGTCCAGCCCGGCCACAGCCGCCCCGGCCCGGGCGGGCGGGTCGCCGACCCTTCTCCCGGCCCCGTTGCCACCTGGGCAGCTGCACCAGACCAGGGCGCTCCCCAGCGCGGGGACCCGGGTGTTCCACGCCGAGATGACCGACCTGTGGGCGGCCGTGGTGACCGGCCAAGCCCGGCTGGCCATCCAGGCGTTCTTCCCGCTGGACGCCTACACGCAGGTCAAGGCGATCTACGACCCGGCGGCCGACTGGCACAGCCGGCTGTTCGGCGATTTCCGGCTGGACGTGGCCGCGGCCCATCACTTCCTCGGCCGGGGCCCGGCCCGCGCCCGGCTGCTCCGGGTGATCGTGCCGTCCGCCGGGGCGGCCTGGATCGACCCGGGGGTGTGCTACAACTCGGTCGGCTACTGGCACGTCGGCGGCGCACGGCTGGTCTACCGGGAACACGGCCAGGTCCGCTCGATCGGCATCGCCTCGCTCATCTCCTGGCGCGGCCGGTGGTACGTGGTGCACTTCGGCGCGGTCCTGCGCAGCGGCGCGACCGGGATCGTCGACCAGCCCGCGGCCGGCCCCGGGGTGCCGGGCCCGGCGGGCGGGTGCTGACCATGCCCGGTCATGATCATCTCGAGGCCGGCCGGGCGATCAGGCCGCGCGCCGCGGCGGAGGGTGAGGTTGGCGGGCCCGTGCGTGGCGGCCTGCGCAGGCCATCACGGGCTCGTATGCTGGCCGGCATGCGAGGTCCGGCTGTCACGATGCGCCGCCGTGCGCGTCTGCCTGTGGTGCTCGGTTCCGTGCTGGCGGCCGTTGCCCTGGCCGGCTGCGGGCTGGGTGGCCAGTCGTCGGCCTCGACGCCACCCGCCTCGCACGCCGCGGCGGCGTCCGGCCCAGCCCCGTCACCGGCTGCGCGCACGACGCCCACGTCCTGCGCGACCACGATCGCTCCCGGCTTCCCGTGTGCGATGCAGAGCCGGATCCGCGAGGTCAGCCGGTACATCCAGCGGCTACCCGGCACGCTCGGCATCGTGCTGCACAACCGCGCAACGGGCGCGACCTGGCATAACGCCCACGCGGCCACGCTCATACCGGCCGCGTCGACGATCAAGCTGGCGATGATGACCGACATCCTGCTGCGCAACCAGGCCGGGCAGATCCAGCTCACCCCGGCCGACCGGGCGGCGATGTTCCAGGCGCTGTACACCAGTAACGACGACGACGCCGACTACCTGTGGTTCCGCTACGAGAACGCCAGCTTCATGGACCGGGTCCGGGCGTTCGGCATGTCGAGGACCCAGTTCACCAGCGGGGCCTACTGGGGTGACGTGGACACTACGGCGCGGAACCTGGACAACCTGATGAACTACGTGCTCACCAGGACGCCACCGCACATCCGTGGCTACCTGGTCTACCGGCTGCAGCACGTGAGCGCCATCGACCAGCAGTGGGGCGTGTGGGGGGCCGGGCCGGCCAACCACCCGGGTAACAAGGACGGCTGGGAGCAGGACCCCAGCCCGGTCGGCGTGTGGATCACCAACACGGTCGGGTTCGCCGGGCCGCACCAGCAGTACACCCTGGCCATCATGTACGACCTGGGCAGTTTCGATGAGAACGGCAACAGCGGGTTCAAGTTCGGCAGCAACAAACTGACCCAGATCGCGGCCATGCTGTTCCAGGGCCACCACACCAGCACACCGCACCCGCTGCCCTCGGCGGTGCCCTGACTAACCGATAACGGGCTCGCATCCCACCCCGGCTGGCCCGCCGCCCACCGTCTTAGAACTCCTAACAGAGTGACGCGTGGGAATAGGGATGATGGTGTGATGGTTGAGCACGCCCGTGAGGAAGGGTCAGCAGCCACCTGTTGCTAGTGTGATCGGCTGCGACCCTGGACCCGGTGTCCGCTCATGAGAGAGGCGAGCCGACCGGCCCGTCGGATACGGTGCGGATGATGGCGATCAGCAGTGCGCCCGCGAGAGCGAGGAAGAACAGGCTGCCAGCATTTGTGCCAGCGGCTATGTGCGGGAGGAAACCCGATTTCACCAACCGTGTCCCGGTGCCGAAGAGCCCTAGCTCGCTGAGCAGCCAGCATGTCCACCACAGCACAGGCAGCCACGCGGTCTCGCCGCGTTGCTCGGCGGGCAGTCCGGCCCGCCAGATGTCACCCATGATCTGGAACGGGAACCAGAGATTAACGATGGGGACAATCCAGCCCCAGAACGCCCAGCCACGTGCGTGCCGCTGCCAGTAGCCGTGCCGTTCGGCGTTGATCCTGGCGCGGTAGAACCACACGACGAACAGAATGCTCAGACCGAAAATCGTGAAGTCGGCCGCCTTGTCCAGCTCGAAGTCAGTGAAGTAGTGCATACTTCCCGGGCTGAGCTGCTGAAAGGCCAGCCTGGTCCAGAGGAAGGCAACAACCACGGCCAGCAGGACCGTGAGAACATCCGCCAGCCCTCGCAGCGCCCGGAATTCTGGCCCCGGTGCACCTGAGGTGGCGTCGGTGGGCGGGTCGGCGATGTTGTTCGTCATCTCGACCCCCTCCTTCACGATTGGGGGCGCAACTCTCTGGAGAGCTCACTCGCTTCCCATCTTCAGCATGAACTCATCAGCGACGGCCTGGCAGGGCCACAGGTCAACCCCCGGGCCGGTGAAGGTCCTAGGAACTCCTCACAAAGTGACAGGTTGGCCAGACGGCGCCGCCGGCCGTGACCAGACCACTCCCGCCTGGTACCCCCGGCTGACCGGGTCCGGGACGGTAGCGTCGGCCAGGTGACAGCGTCCCGGTTCGTGGTGCAGCTGCACGACGCCAGCACGCTCCATTACGACCTGCGGATCCAGGCCCGGGACGTGCTGCGGTCGTGGGCCGTGCCCCGCGGCCCGTCGCTGGACCCGGCGGCCCGGCGACTGGCTGTGCCGGTCGAGGATCACACGCTGGCCGCGGGTGAGTTCGAGGGCGTGCACCAGGGCCAGCGGCGCGGTACCGGGGCCGTGATCATCTGGGACGAGGGGCCAGCCGACGTGCGGCGCGATGAGCCCGGGCACCTGTCCGTCACGCTGCACGGCCGCAAGCTGTCCGGCGGGTTCGCGCTGACCCGCACCGGCCCGCGGCGCTGGAGCCTGGTCAAGACCCGGGACGCGGCGGCCCGGCCAGGCTCTGACGTCACCGCCGAGCAGCCCGCCAGCGTGCGCAGCGGGCGCACCTGGCAGCAGGTGGCCCAGCAGGACGGCGCCGGCGGCGGCCCGCGGCCTGGCTGAGACCAGGCCGCCGGCCGCGAAGCCGGTTCCGGCCGGGCCCCGCGCACCGCGATCCGCAGGACGCGCACCGGACGGCTGGTCATGGCCGGCCCGCGCAGCGGGCACCATTATCAGCGTGCCAGGCGGCCGCACCGTCACGGCCGCCAGGCCACCGAAGGGGTGGTCCAGATGCGAGCTGCCGGGGTGGCCAGGGCTGGCGGGCCGATCACACTGCTGGAGCTGCCCGATCCGCGGCCGCTGCGGGACGGCGAGATCCTGCTTCGGGTGCACTCGGCCGGGGTCGGCAACTGGGACGAGCTCGTCCGCACCGGCGGGTGGGACACCGGGGCCCGGCCGCCGATGGCCCTGGGCGTGGAGGCGGCCGGCACGGTGGCCAGGGTGAGCCGCGCGGCACCCGGCTTCCAGCCCGGCGACCGGGTCGCCACGCATGCGCTGCCGCTGCCCGACCAGGGGTGCTGGGCGGAGCTGTTCATCGCGGCCGCCGCCCAGGCCGCACCGATCCCAGCTGCGCTGCCGTGGGATGTGGCCGGGGCGCTGCCAGTGCCCGCACTCACCGCGGACCAGGCGCTGACCGGGGCGCTCGGCGTCCGGCCCGGCGAGAGCGTGCTGGTGCACGGCGCGGGCGGCGTCACCGGGGGCCTGCTGGTCCAGCTGGCCACCCATCTCGGTGCGCGGGTCATCGCCACCGGAGGGCCGCACAGCATGGCACGGCTGCACAGCCTGGGCGCGGCCAGCGTGCTGGACTACCACCAGCCCGGCTGGCCCGGCCAGACCCGCTCGCTGACCGGCGGCGGCGCGGACGCCGCCGTCAACGCGGCCCGGGCCGGGGCGGCGGACGCGCTGCAGGCGGTCCGGCCCGGGGGCCGGCTGGCCACTATCACCGGGGACCCGCCGCCCGCCGAACGCGCCATCACGGTCACCGCGGTCCAGGTCCAGCCGGATGGGCCGCGGCTGGCCCAGCTGGCCCGGCTGTTCGGCGCGGGAGAGCTGGGCATCACGGTCGGCGGCAGCTTCCCGCTGGACCAGGCCGGGCAGGCGCTAGCCCAGGTCCGGCGCGGCGCGCACGGCACCGCCCTGGTGCTGCGGCCGGCCAGCCCGGAGCGCGGGGCAGCGGCCAGCCGCTCATCTGATCCCTGACTGACCTTCGTCAGCACCGGCGTGACTGGGCCGGGCGCCGGGCAGGGGTGTCAGCATGAGCCAGCCCCCCGCCCCTGGCCGTACCGGCGATGCCGGTGCGGGCCTGGTGCTGTCCAGCGGGCCGGGCCGCTGGGTGCTGCTGGCTACCGTGCTGGGCTCCGCCATTGCGTCCATCGACGCCACCGTGGTCGGCATCGCGCTGCCCGCCATCGGCCGGGACTTCCACGCCACCCTGGGCGCGCTGCAGTGGGTGGTCACCGGCTACACGCTCACGCTGGCCGGGCTGCTGCTGATGGCGGGCGCGCTGGGTGACAAGTACGGCCGCAAGAAGGTGTTCGCCATCGGGGTGAGCTGGTTCGCCATCGCGTCGCTGCTGTGTGGCGTCGCGCCCAGCGTAGGGTTCCTGATCGGCGCCCGGGCGCTGCAGGGGGTCGGCGCCGCGCTGCTCACCCCGGGCAGTCTGGCCATCCTGGAGGCGGTGTTCCGGCCGGACGACCGGGGCAAGGCGATCGGCGCGTGGGCCGGGTTCAGCGGGGTGGGCACCGCGATCGGCCCGTTCCTGGGCGGCTGGCTGGTGACGGCCGCGTCCTGGCGGTGGATCTTCGCCATCAACCTGCCGCTCGCCGTCGTGGTGGTGGCGGTGACGCTGCGGCACGTGCCGGAGTCCCGCGACCCGGCGGCCACCGGGCCGATCGATGTGACCGGGGGCGTGCTGGTCACCCTGGGCCTGATCGGGCTGACCTACGGGCTGATCGGCGGGCCGGGCGGGCACTGGACCGAGCCCCTGGTCCTGGCCGGGCTGTTCGGTGGCCTGGCCCTGCTGGCCGCGTTCGGCTGGTGGGAACACCGGACGCCGGCACCCATGCTGCCGCTCAGCCTGTTCGGCTCAGGCCAGTTCACCGCGACCAACGTGGTCACGTTCGTGGTCTACGGCGGCATCGGCGGCGCGCTGTTCCTGCTGCCGATCCAGCTGCAGCAGGTGTCCGGGTACTCCGCGCTGCAGGCCGGCATCTCGCTGCTCCCGGTCACCGCGATCACGCTGGCGCTGTCCCAGCGCTCGGGCGAGCTGGCCGACAAGATCGGCCCGCGGCTGCAGCTGTCCGTCGGGCCGGTGCTGGTCGGCATCGGGCTGGGCTTGTTCGCCCTGATCACCGCGTCGGGTGACTATCTGACCGAGGTACTGCCCGGGGTGCTCGTGCTCGGCTTCGGCCTGGCCGTGGCGGTCGCCCCGCTGACCTCGACCGTGCTGGCCGCGGTGCCGGCCGAGCACGCCGGGATAGCGTCCGCGGTCAACAACGACGTGGCCCGGGCCGCGGCGCTGATCGCGGTCGCGCTGCTGCCCGCGGCGGGCGGGCTGACCGGGGACGCCTACCAGCACCCGGGCGTGTTCTCGGCTGGGTTCCACACCGCGTCGCTGATCTCCGGCGGCCTGTGCGTGGCCGGCGGCCTGCTGGCCGCGGTCACCATCCGCAACCCGGCCCGGGCCAAGGCGGCGGCCGCGGCCCGGCGCGGCCCGCTGCTGCACTGTGCGCTGGACGCCCCGCCGCAGTCCTGACTCGTGGTGGGCCGCCGGCCTGCCGTTCCCGTCCGGCTATCCGCCCCTGGCGCATCGCCCCGGCAGGCATATCCCACACGGCCGCAACTCGCCATAAACCGCCGATACGGGTACTCATTGCCGCGCCCTTTAGCGGCCGGCCGAGATCGTGCCCCAGGTGGCTTACCGGGCCTAGCGCACAGCAGGCATTGTGGGGCATCCTGGGAGCGATGTGGTGGCTAGTGCCTGGGGGGGCACCGTGCATGAAACTAGTCCAGTACGCGACGATTCTGTGCCGCACGGCCCGCCAGCTCAATCTGGAACGTCGCTCAACGGCGCAGCGGCCCCCGATACGCAACGGCTCAGGGAAGCCGCGCAGAGCGCCGAGCAGTTGCTGGCCAACGTCGGCCGCGTTACCGCCGAAGAGTTCCACTGGCAGGAATCCCATTACGACCGTGACTCCAGGCGCGGCCGTGAGCTTCTTTTCCTCATCGCAAATCACGAATGGGTGCGCGCGACCTCCGAGATAATCGACCTGTCGCGGGCGGATGCCTTCGACACCACCATCAAGATCGATATTGATCTGGACCAGGTAACCCACGAAGCATTCCGCCAGCGAACCGGGACGTTCTGGGCACCCATTATCACTTTGCCGCCGCAGCCCGGGGCGGCCACACAGCCCGCATCCGGCCGGCGCCGGCTCGAGCCGGACCCGTTTGCCACCGTTACCACCGCGGCGGGTGACTTGCTGCCGCTGCTGCCTACCGCCGACGTCCGTCACCAGACCTCGGCCGCGATGGCCGAGATCATCGTCAACATGGGGGTGGCGCGCTGGCCTGACGCAGATGGTGAGCCGCCCGCCGCCACCCGCGACCAGCGCCTGCTGCTATCGGCGGTCATCTACCGGTCGCTGCACCGGGGCAGCACAGCCGGCGGCCCAGCACCAGGCGCTCCTGGTGCGGGGTCCGGGAATTCCAGAGCCGGGCCAGGGACTCCGGCGGCCGAGCCGGGGATCAGCCCGTCGGCGTCGCGGCTCGACAAGGCCAGGAAGGAGCTGGCCAGGCTCCTCGGCCGTTACAAGCGCATGCTGGATGATGCCGTCAGGGAGGCGCCCCGGCCAGGGACGGCCCGCAGCCCGGACCCGGGCGGGCCTCAGTTCGCACCCGAGCTCGCGCGCCGTGCGGTCGACGTTCTCCGGGCGCTGGCGGATTCGGTGCTGGTCGTCGTCCCGATCGACCGGGGCACTCCGCCCACCGTCCTTACCGTCAAGGTGCCCACCCGGGGCCTCGCCTCGCCCGCAGTGTCAAAGATCAGGCAGCCTTCGACCTGGATGCTGCGGCCGCTGGGACACCTGGCTATTGACCTGCTGCTGCCGACCGCGGATGCCGATCGGCAGGTGGAACTGCACCTGCCCGACGGGGTGTCATTCGAGCAGTCTCCGCCTGCCGGGGCGGCCGAGCCCGCCAGGGCGGCCGAGCCGTCGCTGCCGCGGATGGACATCGACGTGCGGCCGCCGGAGCCGTTGCGCGATCTAGCGAAGCTGATGGACCAGATCCTGGACCCGAAGCAGCAGCAGCGGCCGCTGCCGGTGAAACGGTGCCTGGTGGACCTGGCCCGGAGCAAGGTGGCATCGGTCCGGGAGACCCTGCGGCAGTACGACGTGACCTCCCTGAACGGTGCGCGGCTGGTCTCCGCCGAGGGGCGCCGGGCCGCGACCGCTCAGGCCCGCGACACGTTAGCCGCCCTGTACCTGGCCCTCAGCCAGCCCTGCACCACGGCTGGCGCCCCGGTACCGGGACTGGCCGAGACCTGGCGGCGCTTCCAGCGCGAAACACATGATCTTTGCCGGCGCACTTCGGCGGAACGTCCCAGCCCACACATCCTGGTGGCGCGGGCCGAGATGGTCGAGGACGTTTACCAGCGGGCCACGCCAAGCGAGGCCAGGATTTACGGCAACATCGCCATCGCCGATGGCGAGTACTTTTCGATAGCGCGCTTTTCCGGCCGCATGAGCCTGCTCCTGATGACCGTGGTACTCGCCTTCCTGGCCGTCTCGAAAGTAACGAAGATCGGCGCCATTCTCAGCCCCGAGGTGCTGGCCATCGTACTGACCCTGTTCTCGGCGATCCAGGCGGGCCAGATGGAAGCCCGGGACAGATCGACCATTCATGGCCTGCTGTCGGCGGCCGGCAACTGGCTCATAGCCGCTTCCATCCTCCCGGCCGTGATACTGGCCGTTGCCCTCGCCTTTTCCAAGGGCGGCTGGGCGCCTACCATCTGGGCGGTAGTCAGCGTGGGGCTACAGCTATTGTTTCAGCTGGCCATGTGGCGGGGCCCACTGACGCCTGCCGGCTCGCCACGCACAAAACAGCGGAGAAGCTTTTCCACCGAAGGGCCGAACTACCACTGCTTTGAAGCCCTGCGCAGCGACTACTGGCGGAGCACAACCGCTGACGCCCTGACCATCGGACGATCGGCTTACGCCTATGTAATCTGGCAGAACAGGGACAGCGGGCAGGTCACCCCCCAGCTCAAACCGGTCCTGTCCTGGAAGAGCGAGTTCCCCGTGCCCGGCCAGCTGGCTAATGTACTGGCCCTGCTCCGCGCCGGAACATTCGGGCAAGCCATGACGTTTGCGGTATTCCGGCAGGAGCCGGATAAGGAGTGGCTGGGAAATGCGACGGTGGCCCGGCCTGACTTTGACCCGGACCGGCTGGCCCCGATGGAGAGCATCACGAGCGTGGTCGATGTTTTCGTCGGCGTTCCCCGCGATAAGACCCTGGCAATTTCTTGCCATCCCGTGGCCGATATCCTGAACGCGGCCGCACGTAAACTGATCGTACTGGACGCGCAGCTCCCCGTGCCCGCACCCGTGGGTGGCTATGGCAACCGGTTGTGGGCCCGCGTCCGGGTCGGCCTGAGAAATACCGAAGACATCGAACGGCTGGCGCCGTTCCTGGACGATGTTTACGCGCATACGGCGCCGCCAGCGGGCGGAGACCAGCCGTACGTCGTGGCGGTGCAGGCAGCGCAGACCGCCGACCCCCGGGTCATCACTGGCCGTGCAGAGTTCCGGCCGGCGGAGCCAGGACTGGTGCTGGCCAGCGACTTGGACATCACGTACCCAATCGCGAATGGTGATGAAGACGCGGACGCTCACACGTGGCGGCTTCTGACATTTACTTCTGATGCCCGAAGTAATGTAGAGAGCGAAATTCTGAACAAACTGTCTGAGCTCTCTTGGTCAAGTCGCTGCGGTGATGAGTTGTTCGCTGCGGTGTCGTAAAGGGTCGTAGGTGGTGTCGGTGTTCCAGCAGGCCCAGATCACGCGGATCCAGCTGCGGGCGAGGATCCGGAC
>Ga0335079_10001058_pt1 | contig 31309 bp, 24 predicted proteins | sample Lox_Sample_33_FD_206719 | JGI IMG/M metagenome (GOLD analysis project Ga0335079, IMG submission 206719) | Soil microbial communities from Loxahatchee National Wildlife Refuge, Florida, United States - Lox_Sample_3.3 | ecosystem: Environmental > Terrestrial > Soil > Wetlands | place: USA...
GATTTCGCCTGAGTGCTGTGGCGCACAGTTGCGAGCAGTTCGACGGCAAGGCCATGCCACGGCAATTCGATCACGACCGTTTCGCCAACTCGCGGCGCGCCACAGACCAACGCCGACATACCGCACAAACTCAGGTCGAGCGTCACGCCCCGCGTCACTTCAGGTCCAAATTGCAGGAACCGCTGCACTTTCATCGGCACACTGCACGCATAGCGCGTCTCTCTCCGCCGAATGTTGAACACACGGGACGGACTCCACATCCCGATACCCGGGTGCATATCGCTCTCCTTCCCGGGCCTGGCAGTGTCAGAACTCGATATGGTCTGAACGCCGGGAGCCCGCTCACTTACGATGGCATTCCTTCGCCCCATCCCCACCCGCTTTGCAGGCACGCGCGAATCACCGCCAGCAACTCTTCGTTGTCTGCCGGTTTCTGAAAGAAGGCGGTGGCACCCGATTCAAGCGTGCGCTTCTCGTTGCCTTCCGGATCACGGGCAGTCAGGACAATCACAGGGATCACGGAAAGCGCGGGATACTGCTGCAGGTTTTTCAATACCGCGAATCCATCTCCGGCCGGCAGCCCCAGGTCCAGAATAATGAGGTGGGGGCGTTCTTTTTGCGCCATGGCGATCGCCGAATACCCGTCACAGACGTTGACCGTGTCAAAGTGGTTGGCCCGCAGACGCAAACTCAGCGCCTGCCTCAGGTCGGGGTCGTCATCGACGACCATAATCTTCGCTCGCTTTTTCGGTTGATCGTCGATGCCGCTGTCGCTATGCATGGCAGTAAGTCTCCTTTGCTGTGGTTTGGATCAGTCATTGTTGCTGGCGGGACGCCGTTGAATCATCTCCCTGACACAATCGCCTACCCCCCACACCTGTTGCTCCAGGGTTCTGCCATCGCGGGGAGACGGCCCTGGAATCGGCTCGGCTGAAACAGATATGGTTCCGCTGGCCTTAAGCTTGGGAAACTCGCCCACTTGCTCGCGAATACGCTCAAGCATGGTGCCCACCTTCTCCATACTGGTGGAGGCGACTATGAAGAACGTTTCGGTGGTTCCGCTCAGCTCCATGGGTGGAAGAACGAGGTCCTTGTCTACAAAAATGCACTGGCGCAGGCGCTCGAGACTGCGTTGACAAATATCCTTCCAGCTTCCGCGCAGCGCCTTTTGCAGGGGCGTCAGTTCAACCCGTACCAGTGCAAGATCCGGCCGCAACTGTCCCTTGTACGTGATCACCGGAAGCAGGAGCTTGGCCAGGGAATAGTACGGCAGCGTGAATGAAAATACGCTGCCCACGTCCGGTTGACTTGCCACCCACATCCGGCCGCCGTGCAGCGTGACAATTTCCTTGGCGATATACAGTCCGAGCCCCAGCCCGGTCCGGTTGCCGTCGACCGAGTGCGGATCCTGATAGAGCCGATCGAAAATCTGCGGCACAACCTCCGGAGGAATGCCCCGCCCGCTGTCGCTCACCGAGAGATAGACCGAACTCGGATCGGTCTCTACCCTTGAAGCCCTCACGGTTACCGATCCGCCCGAAGGAGTGAACTTGATAGCGTTATCGATCAGGTTCACAAGGACCTCGAGCGTCCGGTCAGGATCCGCAAAGACGAGCGGGATCGCGGGGTCTAGCTCCGAGGTCAGGGCGATCTTGTTTTCCGCCGCCGCGGGCTTCATCATCGCGATGGTCTGCTCGATCAGATCGCCAATGTCGATGCACCGCTGATCGATCCGCATCTTGCCGCTATCGGCCCGGGTGGCTTCGAGCAAGTCACGGATCATCGCGTGCAACTGGTTGACGCTCCGGAATACCGCTTTGAGGTGGTCGGTCTGGTTCGGCGCCAGCGGTCCCGCCAGTCCATCCAGCAGCAATGTGACGTACTGGTAAATGCAGGTTAACGGCGTGCGCAACTCGTGCGACACGTGCGAAAGAAACCGGTCTTTAAATTCCAGCTGGCGCTGCCGCGTGACCTCGATGGCGTGCTGCAGATTCTGGCGTTCCACGGCATTCCGTATCGAGCGTTCCAGATGCTTGCAATGTTGGCAGGCCACATCCCCTTTTGCGACCACATCCTGCGCGCCCTGCCGGACCGCTTTGATCGCCAGATCGTCATCGTACTGCCCCGAGAGAACCACCACGGGAACGTTCGGCGCTTTCTGCATGATGCGGCGGACCGCTTCCGCCCCGCGGCCGTCCTGAAGATGCGGGTCCAGCAGAACCAGGGACGGCAGTTCCACCTCAAGGCACGCGAGCGCATCGGAGAGCCGGGTTACGCAGTTCACGTGATACTCGCTCTCCACCAGTCGCAGGCGGATCAGGTCCGCATCTCCGGGCTTGTCCGCCACCAGCAGCACATTCGCACGACCCCGTTCAGCCATTTCTCGCTTCTCTCCCCCCGCGCGCCTTCCGCCGGATCGGTGTCTCCCCGCCGCTTCCCCACACTTGTTCCACCACGCAATCAGGAGCCCCGCTGGCGCATCCACGACGGGAAAGCGCCCGCGGGGGTGTCATCCACGAGAAGGACCAGGCGCATGCCGTGGCAGCGCCGGCTCCCCACTTCTCATCGTGACGACAGGCGTTCGCTGTGAACCTGCTTCCTCCACCATTGCGGCGCAGCCCTCCACCGTCTTCGAGCACTGCTTGCGAGCTTCCGGAACAAGAACCAGTGATCGCCGCATGGACCAGCTATCGACCACACCTCAGGCGCCTTTACGCACCAAAGACAAAACCGGCTCCGCCGCCGGGCGGGCGCTAACCTCACAATTGGACATGACCGGATAGACGTACGCGGGAGCCGCAAGCAAGAAAGAGAGACGTGCGCAAATGCCACGGGCTACCGGGGCGGGAGGCCTTTCTTTACGATGGCGCTACTTCTGATAGACGGTCGGCCGCGGACCTTTTTCCAGAGCCTCGCGATCCCAGATCAACCCTTCGCGCGAATAGCTGGCCAGCTCGAAGTCCTGTGTGAGTTCGAGCGCGTCGGTGGGACATGCATCCTCGCAAAGCCCGCAAAACATACAGCGGCTAAGGTCGTAAGTGAAGGTGGTGAGTTCTTTCCGGCGGGTCTTCTCGTTGCGCTCGCTGGTGACCACAATCAAGTGCTCGGGACAAGCCAGCGCGCACAGATCGCAGGAAATACACAGGCTCTCGCCCGTGTCGGGATTGACATTCAAGCGCGGCGCGCCGCGGTAGCGCTCTGCGACCATCGGCCGTTCCAAAGGATATTGTTCGGTATAGATTTCCTTGGGATGCTGATAGCGGAAGGTTACGCTCAGCCCCTGGAGAAGATCGACCAGGAACACTTTTCGCAGAACTTCGGTCATTCCCATAACCCGCCTAGGATACCACCGACGGGCGCAGGCTCAACGTGAGAATGGTCACAGGCGCACCTTCCTGGCCAAAACGCCGCCACAGGGCGCGCCTGTCGCTTTACTGCACGACCTGCTTAAACGCGTACCGGAAGGGAAAATAGTAGGCATCGCCGTTGTAGATAACGGTCAGGGTACGCGTTCCAGTCTTGAGTCCCGTCACCTGACACTTCGCCACGCCGTTCTTGATAGTTCCGGATCCAACCTGGACCCCATTCAAGTCCACGAGCAACTGCTCGCCATCGGGCGGTGGTCCGGCGATGGAAGACAGCGTGACCGTCAGTGTGACGGCCTGCCCAGCCTTTGAGGGGTTCGCCGAAGAAACTGTCGTTTCCGAGACGTTGGGCATGAGCACGGTCAACAGATTCTTGGTGGAAAATGCGATATCGCCAAAATCATTGACCTGCACCGAATCGGGCTGCTTCTGACTCGCCAGCTTTGAGAGCGAGATAAAATCCTGCAAGCCGCCGGAAGGCAGCTTAAGAAAACCATGCAGAACTCCGGTTCCGTCGTTCACCAGTGAGGTCCCGACGATCCAGCCATTGTTGTTGATGCCGAGCGCGGTGCTCATACTGCCGCCCATCGTTCCAAGATCGACCATCCCGCCGGCCGGAGTGTAGGAGAACGCGTGGCGGTATCCGCTGGCGGTCAGTGCCTGCCCGACAATCGTGCCGGCGTCGTTCAGGGCAAACGGCAGGGTGCCCGGGTTGCCGAAGCTCACGAAGCCGCCCGCCTGGGTCCAGATGAATCCGAGAACGTTCGAGCCTCCATTGGGATAGTAATAACCGATGACCTCGCCCGAAGCGTTGATGGCGGTTGCGAAGGCGCCGCCCGCGCTGGTCAGGTTCGGCGTGAGGTCCTGCATCCCGCCGGCCAGCGTCCACAGGAACGCATGTGGCAGGCCCGCGGCGGTGTAGGCGGTGCCAACCACCTGGCGGCTCTTGTTGACTCCCGCTGCCGCGCTCAGTGGACCGCCGAGCGTGCCCAACCAATGCGTAGTGCCATTATTGGACTGCCACAGAAAGGCCTGCGGCTGGCTGGAAGTCGTTTCACTGCCCGCCCCGGCAACGTCGCCGTTCTCGTTCAGGGCCGATCCAACCATGTTCTGTCCTACAACGTTCAGGCTTTGGCTTCCCGCCACACGGTTCCATAGCGAGACACTCAACGCATTCGAGGAACCGGCGTTCACCACAACCTCGCCCAGATTGTTGATTGCGGTCGGAGTATTCGGATTGGAATTGGGCACTTTGGCCAGGTAAAAAACCTGGGCCAGTGCAAGACTCGAAAACAACCCCGCAAACCCCACGACCTTCAGAACCCTAGCTAGTCTTTTCACAGAAACGACCCTCCCGCCGAGCAAACAAACCCCACCGGTTCGAACAGGTCCTGCCCCCGGTGCCCCACCCCTCGATGTGCAAGTCTTGTTCCATTGGGTGCCACATTGGATATAGACCATAAGCACCAGATAACACAGTGTTTATCGAATTTGCCACAGACATCCACTACGTCGGAAGTAACCTCGCATTCACATTTTCCAGACGGCCGGTGAGAAACGAAATATCCTTTTTTCCCTAACCCGGCAACCGCGGAAAAGACGCGTTCGGCACCATGCTCACGGCCACTCCCCACCGGGAGTTCCTCCACCGTGACGAACACGTACGATGCGTTTGGGCCGTTGGTGGAGAACAAAATCAGCGGAACCTACACGCAGTTTCTGTGGGGGGCCGACCGGGGATAAACTGGCATCGGTCATGAATCGCCGTGATGCATGGATAATAGCGAACAGAGGGGCAACGATGATACCACATGCTGTCAAGCCCGGCCCGGTTTGCCCTGGCGCAGCGGTTTATCGCGGCGTTCAAGGCGCCACAAACTTGGACCGCCCTCCCTTTGGCCGCATTTCCGGCGGGGCTTCGCGATTGTTGCGATAAATCCCGGAGACGACTCTATTGGACCATTAAGTCGCAATTGGACGCGGCGTGTGGGCTCTGATAAGAGGCTGACAACGTGATTGCCCGTGCTTTCAGATTGGCCCGTAATTCCCCGAACAGCTTTCTGAACTTGCTCTTCGCCATTCGTAACTCCGCGCGCGACCGCCGGAAATCCATTCGAAGATGAGACGATTGTGCGATCGCGACACGCGATTCGTACACGGTGAAGCGAAATGTGTTCTGATTGCACTGGTCGATCAAGACAGGAGTCCGGCGATCGCCGTCACTCGGTTGTTGCAGGATTGATTGCTGCGCGGCCTCCTGCCTGCCCTGTTGCTCCCTGACGTGATTCTGCCTGGCGTCGGGCAGCGAACAGCACGGAATCATGAAGGCATGAGAATTCCCACAGGTATAAACGCGAGTCGGCTCGGAGGTCGCTCCAATGGATAGCTTAAGCTCGGAGTGGAGTATGACGGCCTCACAGCGGCAGACTGGACAGACCAGCCAGTTCGTGGTTTTCATGGACTCCTCCATCAAGAGCGGAAATCATACATGATGTTGGCTGACTTGTTTGTGAATCGTGGAGGCCGTTTGCGGGCGGGTGCCGGGTGAGATCTCGCGAGAATCAAAGGGCGCGGTTCATGCCGACGACGTTACCTGCGGCAGCCGGTAACAACGAAGCGAAGTCGGATCGAGCGGGACCTTACTAAGCAAGTTACTTGTATTATGGTGCTCCGTGTTATGGCGAACAATATACGTTTGTCAGGGCAGCCGCAATCGGCGGCGCGGCCCGACGCCCACGGATCTGAAAGTTGTCACCTAGGTCTGTAAGGAGCGTCACAGACACAACGAGCGAGTAAGAAGTAAGATATCGCACTGAGGCTGTGACCCTCCCTCGCCGTGCGTGACATGCGCCCGGCGGTGGGCGGAAAAAGCGGAATCCCAGTCTCGACCCTGTAGTTGGTGAAAGCGCAAGAGCTTATACCCGTAAAACAGAGAACTCCGGCGCGCTTCGGGGGAGGGGCGCCGGGGGTTCTTTCCAACCTATCGATCGGTTCTTATCCTCGACAGTGTTTGTAACTGTTCCCGCCTGCGCCCGGGCGTTGCCATTCCCTTGTTGACGCGAGTCGTTTCACGGCGTAGCCTCTTGTCCAATTGTTGTGGGATCGATTTCAATCGCCAACTTCTAAGGAGACTCTGCCATGGCTTTTCTTGCCGCGCTCTGGCTGCCGATCGTGCTGTCGGCGGTGATCGTGTTTATCGCCAGTTCGATCATGCATATGGTCCTGCCGTATCACCGCAGCGACTACAGCCAACTGCCCGAGGAAGACAAGATCCGCGCCACGCTACGGGCAGCGAACCTGAAACGCGGGCTCTACGTCTTCCCTTTCTGCACACACGAGAACATGAAGTCGCCGGCGCTCCAGGAGAAATACAAAGAGGGTCCGGTTGGGTTCCTGAACATCATGCCCAGCGGGCCGCCGGCGATGCCGAAATTTCTGGTGCAATGGTTCGTCTTTTGCCTGCTGATCAGTTTCTTCACCGCCTATTTGACGGCGCATACGATTGCATCGGGAGCGAATTACCTGGTGGTATTTCGGGTGGCGGGATGTGCGGCGTTCATGGCGTATGGGTTGGCCCGTCTGAGCGACGGCATCTGGCGGGGTCAGCGGTGGTCGGCGGTATTTAAGGAAGTGTTCGATGGCCTGGTGTATGGTTTGCTGACGGCAGGCACGTTTGGATGGCTCTGGCCGCGGTAGAAGGGTGGACGGTAAAAAGGAGAGGCGCAAAGAGGTCCGGGGTAATCACGAATCATTAGGGCAGGTGGCAACGGGGATGCGCGCCCACTCATCTAGAATGGATGCGTGCGGCTTCGTTTCCCGAAAAACCCTGTGCGGAGCCATGGTAGCGGCTTCCACCTCTTGAGGTGATTATGAAGCGAACTCTTCTGCTGCGAGCCTGCATTTTTGCCATTCCAGTTGCGCTGGTGGGCCTGCTGCTTGTTCTGGACGCACGGCAGGAAACGGTGGCCCGGGCCGCGCCCGCGCTTCCAGGCGTGCTCACGTGGCACAACGACAATCTGAGAACGGGCCGCAATCATAGCGAAACCGCGCTCACGCTCAAGAACGTGAATGCGACCACTTTCGGAAAGCTGTTCCTCCTGCCAAGCGATGGCCTGGTGGACGCGCAACCTTTATATGCTCCCAACCTGACCGTCAAAGGCAAGGTTCACAACGTAGTCTTTGTGGCCAGCGAACACGGCACAGTCTACGCGTTTGATGCCGATAGCGGCGCCAGCCTGTGGCAAATCACGACGCTGGGGTCGGGCGAAAAGACCTCGGACAATCGCGGGTGCAGCCAGGTGACACCGGAAATCGGAGTCACCTCAACGCCCGTGATCGATTTGGCCGCGGGGCCCCATGGCACGATCTATCTGGTCGCGATGAGCAAAGACTCCACAGGAAAGTATCATCAGCGGCTGCACGCGCTCGACATTACGACGGGAGCGGAAGAGTTCGGAGGGCCGGCGGAAATTACGGCGCGCTATCCGGGAACCGGAGACAACAGCCAGGGCGGCTACGTGATTTTCGATCCGGGGCAGTACAAGGAGCGGGCAGCCCTGCTCCTGGTGCATAACACGGTGTACACAACGTGGGCTTCGCATTGCGACTTCCGTCCCTACACGGGCTGGATTATGGGCTACAACGAAACGACGCTTGCGCAGGAATCGGTTTTGAATGTGACGCCGAATGGAAATGAGGGCGCGATATGGGCGGCAGGCGCCGGGCCGGCGGCCGATAGCGCCGGGAACATCTACCTGCTCGACGCCAACGGGACCTTCGACACGTCGCTTGACGCCAAGGGTTTTCCGGCAAGCGGCGACTACGGGAATGCGATCCTGAAGCTTTCCCTTAAAAAAGGAAAGCTCGCGGTGGCGGACTATTTCAATATGGACAACACGGTCAGCGAGTCGGACGCAGATGAGGACCTGGGTTCGGGAGGTGCGATGATCGTGCCGAATTTCAAGGACTCCAACGGAAAGCTGCATGAGCTGGTGGTTGGAGCGGGCAAGGACAGGAACATCTACCTTGCCGACCGCACGAACATGGGCAAGTTCAATCCGAACAACAACAGCCAGATCTACCAGGAGCTGACGGGGGCACTGGGGGGATCGGTTTATTCAGCGGCAGCGTTTGACGAGAGCAAGATTTACTACGGAGCGGTGGGCAGTACGATCCGGGCGTTTACGTTCAACGCGAATGGACAGCTCAACGCGACGGCACAGTCGGCAACCACGACATCATTTGGATTTCCGGGGGCGACGCCGAGCATCTCGGGAAACTCCCGGACCAACTTGATCCTGTGGGCGGCGGAGAACACTTCTCCGGCGGTTTTGCACGCCTACGAAGCAAACAATCTGGCGGTAGAACTCTACAACTCAAACCAGGCAGCGGGGGGACGCGACCATTTCGGCAACGGGAATAAGTTCATTACGCCTACCATTGCCAACGGGAAGGTGTATGTCGGAACGCAGACCGGCGTCGGAGTGTTCGGGTTGCTGCCTTAAGCATCTTGCGCCGCAGGAACGAGCCGCGAGGGGAATGGGGCTTTTCCTTACTTGATGTCTCCACAAGCGGGGCCGAGATACCTGGAGCTGAACGAAGTATCGACAGTCGTGCTGCCACCTTCGCCGGTAGTGACGATGTGGGAGGACCCGCGGGCGCTGTCGTCATTGGAGACGTCCACACTGGTAGTTCCCTCGAGGGTGGTTTTCTTACCATCCCGAGTCAGGTCACAGTGGTACTTGACTTCAAGGTGGCTGGGCGAGGAACTAACAACGGTGTGAGTACAGTTATTGTCCCTGGTATTTTCAGCGGCGAAGGCGAGGCCTTTGTCGATTTTTTCCCTGGTCACGCAGCTTTTGACGACCGTCGAGTTGCCGTTCGTCGACATTCCCCTCTGCTTCATCAGCTCCTCAATGCGCGCGCGCTGCTCGGGCGGCAGTTTAGCGAGCATGTCCTGGGGCATGGGGGGCAAGCCGTTTGAGGAATTCGTGACAGTTACCTCCCACAACCCGGCTTTCACGTTCAGAGCGGGAGGTTTTTCGGCGAACAGAGAGAATGACGAAAGGACAGTGAGGCAGAGAATCAGCTTGACGGACATGGGTAGACATCTCCAGATGAGACGATTATTTCCCGAACGAGAGCATTGCATACGGGCGGACATTAGCGCAAATAAGGTTTATTGCAGAACATGGTACGAGCGGATTGGCCGATCTGGAAAGCCCGGTATGGGAACGTTGCGCGAGCATGGCTCGATCAACCGTGCCCCCGACCGCTGTGCTTTATGGCGGAACGAGTATCGGAAATCTCGCGGCTGAGGATTTGCATCACCTCAAAACACATTATTGAATCCTGGCGCAGGGAGTCGCCGAGAGCGTCTTGGGAGACGCAGGCGAGTTCAGCCTCCTCGATTACCTCGGCCGACAGGCTGTAATTGGAACCGGTGACCGCAGCCGGCAACCCAACGACGCATCCTGCACCGAAGGTGCGCGGCAGGAAGGTTCGAGGCCCAACATCAAGGGTCAAGCGCACTTTCCCGCTGCAAATGAGGAAGGCACCGGCGCAGGCATCGCCGCGCCGGAACAGCATAGCTCCCACGGGCTTGGAGACGATGGTAGCGAGTTGCAGCAACTGAGCCCGTAACACGGCGGAAACGACAACGCCATCGGATTCCGACTCCATGCAGTTCTCCCCCAGGGTTTGTCTCTTGTATCGAGGATTGGAGCTCAAATCCGTGATGGCCGTCACCGGTGAGTGTGAGGTGGTTGGACGGGAAGGACGTAGTTCGTCGGGCCGGTGCCGTCGAAGGGAGATTCAGGAGGCCGACCCGAGGCAAACCGTTTTTTTTGCCAGCGCTCCGCGCAATGTGGTACAAGCATCAAAACAACGGCGATGCGTTCTTCCGATTTCATTTTGTGGGAAGTGGACGTGCAGCGGGACTTCATGCTGCCGGAGGGCAAACTTTACGCCCCGGGCGCCGAGACTCTTCTGCCCAACATCCGCAGGCTGACGGACGCTGCGCGGCGGGATGAAGTCCTGCTTGTTTCCAGCGGAGACTTCCATGCGGCGAACGATCCTGAGTTCAAGCAGTTTCCTCCACATTGTGTGAAAGGCACGCCGGGAGCGGAGTTGCTGCCGGAGGCTCTGGCGCCGGACGTGGCGCGAATCGAAAATGTGGCGGGGGCGACAATTCCAGAGGATCCATTCCGGCACCAGCAGCTCATTCTCGAAAAGCAGACGCTGGATGTTTTCCAGAGCCGGCACGCCGATGAACTGGTGAAGCGCCTGGGCGATCAGCCGGAATTTGTCGTCTTTGGGGTGGCGACGGAGTACTGCGTGGCCTATGCCGTCAGAGGGTTGCGGGAGCGCAAGCGGCGCGTGGCCGTGGTGATGGATGCGATTCAGGCCTTGCATCCGGAAGCCGGGGCCGCGACGCTCGACGAGTTTGAAGAATTGGGCGCGCGGCTGGTAACGACCGACGAGGTGGTGGCGAAGATTTCGAAACAAGCCCGCGCATCGTAGTTCTCAGTGCGCGGCCGCGCCAGCTTGGCACGGGAGTGCTCAAGACAAGTCCCGAGGAAAATCGGCTTCACGCCCTCTCACAGCAGAATGCCGGCAATCGAGGCCGACATCAGGTTGGCCATTGTTCCCGCCAGCATGGCGCGGATACCGAGTTTTGCCAGCTCTCCGCGCTTGTTGGGAGCGAGGGCGCCGATTCCACCCATCTGAATTCCAATCGAGCTGAAGTTCGCGAAGCCGCAAAGCGCGAATGTCGCAATGGTGAACGACCTTGGGTCCAGGACGGCCCTTTGCGGCCCGAGCATGGAAAAGGCAACCAGTTCATTCAACACCATGCGGACGCCGAGAAGATTGCCAATGGTTGCGCAATCGTGCCAGGGCACTCCGATCAGGAAAGCGACGGGAGCAAACAGGATGCCCAGGATGTGCTCAAGGCTGGACGGGAACCACGCCACGTGGGCATGAATTCCGCCCATAATTCCGTCGAGGAGCGCAATCAAGGCCAGGAAGGAAATCAGCATGGCGGCAATGTTGAGGGCCATGTATAAGCCGTCGGTAGTGCCGCGCGCGATCGCTCCCAGCAAGTTTTCGTTCTTCTCTTTTTCGACTTCGTCTTCGCTCATCACGACGCGGCCGGCGGTTTTGGGGACCCCGGTTTCAGGCACCAGCATCTTCGACATCAGGAGCGTGCCGGGGGCGGTCATGATCACGGCACTGAGCAGGTGCTTGGGCTCAATGCCGAAAGCGATGTAAGCGGCCATGATGCTTCCGGAAACGTGGGCCATGCCGCTGGTCATGACAGTCATCATCTCGGAGTAGGTGAGCTCGGGGAGAAAGGGACGGATCGTTTGAGGGGCTTCGGTCTGCCCCATGAAGATGCTGGCCGCGACATTCAGAGATTCGGCGCCGCTGACGCCCATGAACCGCGTCATAAACCAGGCGGCAATGCGGATGACGACTTGCATAATGCCGAAGTAATACAGAACAGCGAATAGGGCGCAAATGAAGATGACGGTCGGGAGAACCTGGAATGCGAAGTAGAAACCGAAATGGGAGCCTTGCTTGCCGAGATCGCCAAAAACGAATTGCGATCCCGCAAAAGCATAACTGAGCAGGCGGTTCACAGCGTCGCCTGCCTTCTGGAAAAGCGCGCGGCCGATTTCCACTTTGAGGACGAAAAAGGCGAACAGAAGCTGCAGGCCGAGGCCCCATCCGACCGTCTTCAGCCGAATCGCGCGCCGGTTGGTGGAGAAGATGTAGCCGAGAGCCAGCATCGTGAAGAGGCCGAGAATGCCGGTAAATCGTCCCATCTAGTGTGCTCCTTTGTGAATGACGCGATGAATGAGAGAGGGCCTGTGCGAGGGCGGGGCGGGCGAGATCGCATAACTCTCTTCGAGCAGCATGCGGGCGCGGCCGGCCTGCGCGGCAGAATGACAATGAATGGTACACAGGGCTTCGCCGGTCGAAACCTGGTCGCCAATCTTCTTGTGAACGACGATCCCTACCGCAGGATCTACGGAGTCTTCTTTCTTCTCGCGTCCGCCGCCGAGAATCACGCAGGCCGTGCCAACGTGCTCGCACTGGATGGAGGAAACGAAGCCCGCCGCCGGGCTGGGCACATCCACGCGATGTGCCGCGGAGGGCAGGCGGGATGGGTCATCAATCACGCTGAGGTCGCCGCCCTGCAGTTCGACCATTTGCCGGAAACGGTCCAGGGCGCGGCCGGAACCGATCATCTCATCGGCCAGTTGCTTGCCCTCGGCAACGGTGTTTTTCGCGCCCCCCAGATAGAACATCCACGCCGCCAAATGCAGGCAGAGTTCGCGGAGATCAGCGGGGCCGTGGCCACGGAGAATCTGGATGCACTCTTCGACTTCCATGGCGTTGCCCACCATGCGCCCGAGGGGCTGATCCATGTTGGTGATGAGAGCGACCATGCGCTTTCCCATGCGCTCACCGGTTTCGACCATCAATTCGGCAAGATGCACGGCATCCTTCTCGTGCTTCATGAAGGCACCCGAGCCCGTCTTGACGTCGAGCACGAGGGCATCGGCACCCTCGGCGAGTTTCTTGCTCATGATGGACGCGCAGATAAGGTTGGGACTTTCGACGGTTCCAGTAACGTCGCGCAGAGCGTAGAGCTTGCGGTCGGCGGGAGCGATCTTCTCCGTCTGGCCAATCATGGCGGCACCGCAGGCTTTGAGGGTGCGGTGAAATTCGGGCAGCGCGAGGCCAACGCGGAATCCGGGAATGGATTCGAGCTTATCGAGCGTGCCTCCCGTATGGCCAAGGCCGCGCCCGCTGATCATGGGCACAAAAAGGCCGCCGGCGGCCACCAGGGGCGCGAGGACGAGCGAGGTCTTGTCGCCTACGCCGCCGGTGGAATGCTTGTCGACGGTCTTGGCGGGAAGGAAGCTGAGATCGAGGACCTCGCCGGAGTGCAGCATGGCATGGGTGAGGGCAGCGAGCTCCTCGCGCATCATGCCGCGAAGGACGACGGCCATCAGCCAGGCCGCCACCTGGTAGTCGGGAATGGAGCCCGTAGTATAGGCCTCGACGATGTAGGCGATCTCCGCGGAGGAGAGGGCACCGCCATCGCGCTTTTTGCGGATGAGATCGATCATGCGAAAGGGCGGGTGGGAGGATGACGGGTTCACTTGAGGCGAAAGCCCTCCGGCAGAAGCTCGGTGATGTGGCTTTCTTTGGGGCCATTCCTGCTCTGATAGAAAACGACCGCATCGGGGCCGAATTCGTAGATCACCTGGCGGCAAGCGCCGCAAGGCGAGCACACGACATTGCCAGGAGTAGTTACCGCGATGGCGAGAATCTGGAGTTTGGGGCCTTCCTGAGCAACCGCTGAAAAGATAGCCGTGCGCTCGGCACAGTTGGTCATGCCGTAAGAGGAGTTTTCGACGTTGCAGCCGGAAAAAACATCGCCATTGGCAGTCAGGATGGCGGCGCCCACCTCGAAGCGGGAGAATGGAGCATAGGCATTCTTCATGGCCTTGCGGGCCGCAGCCAGCAATCGCGTGCGCGACCCAGCCGGCAATTTCTTTTTCCCCATGTTCTGGCCAGCCTGGCTTTCAGTTTGGCTGATGTTCCAGCGGTGGGCCATTGTAACGCCGGAGTGAGGTTGAAAACAGTGCCGGCGGCTGGGGCCGGTAGTTGGCCGCGCTTTTGCCCGGGAACCAGCTGCCGGCCGCCGTCCAGACGGGGTGCAACTGGGCTCAAGGCAACTCACTCGCGCCCGGTGCCGGAGTCACTTGTTCGTGTGATCTTGCTCACTGCAGAGTGTGTTACGAGCCTCTAGTCTCACTCGAGATTCTTTATAATGAATAAACACTGACAATCAGCTGGAGGCAAGTGTCATGGCTTCTTTCAATGGAGTTCCAGTTCCCGCCAACGGGCGCAAAATCGAATACAGCAACGGCAGATATCGAGTGCCCGATTATCCGATTATCCCTTTCATTGAAGGTGACGGAACCGGACGCGACATCTGGAAAGCGTCGGTTCGAGTTTTCGACGCGGCGGTCGAAAAGGCGTACCAGGGAAAACGGGCGGTGGCGTGGTACGAGGTTTTTGCGGGCGAAAAGGCCAAGGCACGCTTCCAGAACTGGCTGCCCGACGACAGTGTATCGGCGATCCGCGAATTTCGCGTGGCCATCAAGGGCCCGCTCACCACGCCGGTCGGAGGCGGGATTCGCTCGCTGAACGTGGCCCTGCGCCAGATTCTCGACCTGTATTCCTGTGTGCGCCCGGTGAAGTACTATCGCGGCGTTCCCTCCCCCGTAAAACATCCCGAGCGTATGGACATCGTCATCTTCCGGGAGAACACGGAAGACGTTTACGCGGGCATCGAGTGGGAACAGGGCACTCCCGAAGTTGCGCGCCTGATCGAATTCCTTAATAAGGACCTGCTGAAGGGCGGGCCGAAACAGATCCGGCTGGATTCAGGAGTCGGGATCAAACCCATCTCGGTCACGGGGACCAAGCGCCTGGTGCGGATGGCCATCCAGCACGCGCTCGACAACAAACGCAAGACGGTCACGCTCGTGCACAAAGGCAATATTCAGAAGTTCACGGAAGGCGCATTCCGCAAGTGGGGATATGAACTCGCGGTGGAAGAGTTCCGCGAGCATATCGTCACGGAACGGGAGAGCTGGATTCTCGACAACAAGGACAAGAACCCGAACCTTACGGCTGCCCAAAATGCGGAACTCGTCGAGCCGGGTATGGAGTTTGCGCCGGCGGAGTTCCGGCAGGCGGTTGAAAACGAAGTCCGGCAGACGCTCGATTCGATTTATGCCACGCACGGCAAGGGCGCCTGGAAGAAAAAACTGATGGTGAACGACCGCATAGCGGATTCGATTTTCCAGCAGGTGGTGACGCGGGCGGATGAGTACAGCGTGCTGGCGACGCCGAACCTGAATGGCGACTATGTATCGGACGCGTGCGCGGCGCAGGTGGGCGGACTCGGCATCGCGCCGGGGGCGAACGTGGGTGACGGGTACGCGATCTTCGAAGCCACGCATGGCACGGCTCCCAAGTACGCCGACCGGGATGTGATCAATCCGGGGTCGGTGATTCTTTCGGGCGTGATGATGTTCCGCTTCCTCGGATGGGCGGAAGCGGCCGACATGATCGAGCAAAGCATGGAGCGTACCATCGAGCAAAAGAAGGTGACCTACGATTTCGAGCGGCTGATGGAAGGCGCCACCAAGGTAAAAACGAGCGAATTCGCCAACTGCATGATCGAGAACATGCAAGTGGGCGTCTTGGCGTAGCTGGATGTGTTGGACGGAGAGATTTTGTAATTTTGTAATTGAATCATTGTGTAATTCAAAGCACAGTTCCTCCGATCCGGCCGCGGCTTGGTTTCGATTACCCAGTTAGGCAAATACAAAATCGAGGACTCATTCATGCGCAGCAAAATTACCGTGGTAGGTTCTGGCAACGTGGGCGCCACCGCCGCTCATTGGATCGCTTCCAAAGAATTGGGCGACGTGGTTCTCATCGACATCATCGAAGGCGTCCCACAAGGCAAGGGTCTGGACTTGCTGGAAGCGATGCCGATTGAAAAGCGGGATTCCTACGTCAAGGGCACGAACGATTACGCGGATACGGCGGGCTCCGACATCGTCGTGATCACGGCGGGCATCCCGCGCAAGCCGGGCATGAGCCGCGACGACCTGCTCAACACGAACTGCAACATCATGAAAGATGTGGTCGGGAAGGTCGTGAAGCACTCACCGGACTGCATCCTCATTATCGTGTCGAACCCGCTGGACGCGATGGCGCAGGCGGCCTACAAACTCAGCGGATTTCCGCGCGAGCGGGTTATCGGGATGGCGGGCGTTCTGGATTCGGCGCGCTTCCGGGCGTTTATCGCCGATGAACTGAAGGTCAGCGTAGAGAACGTGAACGCGTTTGTGCTTGGCGGACATGGCGACACGATGGTCCCGCTTCCCCGCTATTCGACGGTGGCCGGCATCCCGATCACCGAACTGATTGCCAAAGACCGGCTGGATGCGCTGGTGCAGAGAACGCGCGACGGCGGCGCCGAGATCGTGAAATATCTGAAGACCGGCTCGGCATATTACGCTCCCTCGGCCGCGGCGACGGAGATGGTCGAAGCCATCCTGAAGGACAAGAAGAAGATCCTTCCGTGCGCGGCGTATCTGGACGGCGAGTATGGGATCAAGGGCCTTTATGTCGGCGTTCCCGTAAAACTGGGTTCGAAGGGCATCGAACAGATCATCGAAATCAAGCTGACGGCAGAGGAGAAAGCGGCGCTCGACAAGAGTGCGGCAGCGGTAAAGGAACTTGTTGCGGTGATCAACGTCTAGGGTAGTTTCTTCACGCTTTCAAGCACGATTCCAGAGACGTATGCGAGGCCCGGGGTAAATCCCGGGCCTGACTATTTGCCGGTCTTCAGCATTTTTGCGGCGGATTGCGGGCGGCCCGTTCTCCGGAGCGACCGCCAGACTCGCCTGGTGTGCAAGGGCTTGCACAGGCCTGCAATCGGCCCTTTTTACTAACCAAACGAGCGGTCCAGCGTGTAGAATGAGGCTCACTTTGGCTGCTGGAGGCGGGATTCCGGCAGAAAGCTATCTGAAAACGCTCAACGCTCAAACGCAAAGCTGTATCGAACCCATGCGCGCCCTCGCAAGTTTCCTTCCAGGAGAAATCATGTTTCGAAAAGCAAGTACATCCCTGTTTACGGCAATTGCCATTCTGCTCATCTGGAGCACGGCCTCTCAAGCGCAGTCGCAATCGCTGATGACGCGGCACGTCCGCGAGGTGACTCAGACCGGCGAAGCCAAGTTGATCGGCCGCCTGCCGGCAAGCCAGGAAATGCGCATCGTGCTGGTTCTACCCCTGCGTCACGAGCCGGAGCTGGAGAATTTCATTCAGGAACTTTATGATCCGTCGAGCCCGTCCTACCGGCAGTTTCTTACGGTTGAGGAGTTCACGGAACGGTTTGGACCCAGCCAGGAGGATTATGACGCCCTCATGCGCTTCGCTGGAGCGAACGGTCTGTCGGTGGTGGGTACCTCTCGCAACCGCGTGAACCTGGACGTGAAGGGCACGGTGGCGAACATCGAGAAAGCTTTACACGTCACGATGGGTCTGTACCAGCATCCGACAGAGAACCGGACCTTCTACGCCCCCGACCGCGAACCGAAACTGGACCTGGCGTTTCCGCTCTGGCGTGTCTCGGGTCTCGACAACTATTCGATACCGCGGCCGATGTATTCCAGGAAGAGCGGGGCAGAGTCGAACGCGAAGCCGAACGCGAGCGTGGGCTCGGGCCCAGGCGCTTCTTTCCTGGGCAGCGATATGCGGGCGGCTTACTACGGCGGATCGCTCACCGGGAGCGGACAGTCCGTGGGCTTGCTGGAATACTACGGCACCAACCTGGTTGACCTGACGACTTACTACAAGAATGTCAAGCAGACCAATAACGTGACGGTGAGTCTGGTTTCGACCGACGGAACATCCACCAGCTGCGTGTATCCGGCGTGTGACGATACGGAACAAACGCTGGATATGACGCAAGCGCTGGGTATGGCGCCGGGGATGTCGAGCCTGGTTGTTTATGTGGGCTCCAATGACGCGCCGATTTTCAACTCGATGGCGACGGCGAGCCCGCTCAATCACCAGTTGAGTTCCTCGTGGACGTGGTATCCACCGGACGCAAGCACAGACAAACCCTATTTCCTGGAATTTGCCGCGCAAGGCCAGAATCTGTTCCAGGCGGCGGGCGACAGCGGCGCATGGACTGCGACGGGCGGCGGGTCCGAGATCTATCCGGCCGACGATGTGTATGTGGTTTCGGTGGGCGGGACGGACCTGGCCACGACGAAAGCAGCGGGGCCCTGGAAGTCGGAAACCTCGTGGTCTGACAGCGGCGGCGGAATTTCGCCAAACAAGTTTCCCATACCGAGCTGGCAGACAGCGGCGGCGAGCGGGTGTTCCAGCTGTTCTAAGAGCTATCGCAACGGCCCCGACGTCTCGGCAAACGCGGATTTTACGTTCTACGTTTGCGCGGACCAGACCACCTGCACGGCGAACGAGTACGGCGGGACCAGCTTTGCGGCACCGATGTGGGCGGCCTACCTGGCGCTGGTGAACCAGCAGGCAGTGGCCAATGGCAACTCGCCGGTTGGGTTCATCAACCCGACTCTTTACACGATTGGCGCCGGCTCGAGTTACGGGACGGATTTTCACGACATCACCAGCGGCAGCAACGGGTTTAGCGCGACCACGGGCTACGACCTGGTGACGGGCTGGGGCAGTCCGAACGGCTCCGGCCTGATCAACGCGCTGGCGGGAAGCTCGGGGCCAGGATTCACGATTTCCGCGTCGCCGACTTCGGTCTCAGTGGCACAGGGGAGCTCGGGAAGTTCCACGATAACGAGCGCGGTCACGGGCGGCTTCAGCGGATCGATTTCGTTGTCCGCGAGCGGGCAGCCCACGGGCGTGACGGTCGGCTTCAATCCAACCTCGATCACCGGGGCGGGAACTTCGACGATGACGATCACGGTCGCCTCCAACACAGCCACCGGCACGTATCCCATCACGGTGACGGGAACCTCGGGCAGCATCACCTCGCAAGCGACGGTGACCCTGACGGTGACGGGGACAGCGCCGAGCTTCACCGTCAGCGCCTCGCCCACATCCATCACGGTGGGCAGGGGTAAAACCGGCACTTCCAAAATCACAACCGCGATTTCCGGCGGCTTCAACGCGGCCATTACCCTCACGGCAAAAGGACAGGGCAGCCTTCAAACAGTAACCTTCAGCCCGAATCCGATCGCGGCACCGGGTTCCGGCACAGCGACGATGACGGTCGTGGTGGGCGCCAAGGCGACGCTCGGAAACCACAACATCACCGTCACGGCCAAAGGCGGAGGCCTGACGAAAACGACGGCAGTTACGCTGGTGGTAACGAAATAGCGGAACGAGGTGTGCTGCTGCCGGCGAAAAACCCCGGCAGCGAGCCTTCCCGGCCCGGACCCGAGCGGTCCGGGCTTTTTTTGCAAAATCCCGCTATAGTGTGAGCGAACGCGCCATGGATTTCGACCAACTTGAAATATTTCTGGAAGTCGCACGGCTCTCGAGTTTCTCGCGGGCCGCGGAAAAGCGCTTCCGGACGCAGCCGGCGGTCTCATCGCAAATCCGGGCGCTGGAAGAAGAAGTCGGCGCGCGGCTGCTCGATCGCACCGGAGGACGCGTCTCACTCACGGCCGCCGGCAAGCTTTTCTTCAAGTACTCCGAAGAAACGATCGAACAGCGGAAAACGATCCTGACCGAGATTGCCGAGACGGAGCGGGTGCCGCGAGGCGAGATCGTCGTGGGCGCGAACGAAGGCACTTGCCTGCACATCCTGCCGGAAGTGTTTGCGCAGTTTAAACGCGACTATCCGAACGTGTCCGTGAGCATCAAGCGCTCCGACTACGCGAGAATCCTGGAGTCGATTCTCGAGAACGCAGTGGATTTCGGAGTGGTCTCGCTGCCGGTGAACGACAACCGGCTGGAAGCGCAGATGATTCACCAGGACCACCTGGTAGCAATCGTAGGGCCGACGCATCCGCTGGGCGCCAGGAAGAAAGCCGGGGTTGCTGAAATCGCGGGCTACCCGCTGGTTTTGCCCAAGCTGGGGCACACGCGCGATGCACTCGACGCGCTTTTCTATGACCATCGCCTGAAGCCAAAGCTGGCCATGGAGCTTGATTCGAGCGAACTGCTGAAACGGTTCGTGGCCGCAGGCATCGGGGTGGGCTTCATTGCGCGTTCAAACATCGAGGAAGACATCCGCGCCCAGGCGCTGGTCGCGATTACGCTGGAGGGCGTGCAGATCCGGCGGGACCTTGCATTGGTCTTCCGCAAGGACAAATCACTCAGCCGGGCCGCTCGCGCGTTCATGGACATTGCGCTCAAGCAATACAACGTGGCGGCGGCTGTCGCGAAACGATCGAAATGATTTGCACAGCATCGGCGAGGAAGCGATTGGCGCTGGGAGGCTCGGCCTTTGCCGCCACGATGGCGTGCGTGCTCCTGGCTGTTCTTGCCCCGGCGTTGTCGCGTCCGGCCTCCGACAAAAAGCCGGGATCGGGCTCGCACAAACTTCTGGCGGTTACAGCGACAGGAACGGCTCGTTACGACGACCAAGCGATTCTGGCCGCGAGCGGCCTCGAATTGGGACAACCGGCCGCCGAGGGCGATCTTCAAGAGGCCGCGGAGCGCCTGGGGAATTCCGGCCTGTTCAGCGAAGTCCGCTATTCTTTTTCCTATTCCGACGCCGGTGTGAAGGTTGAGTTCCAGCTTACGGATGTGGATGGCAGCAAACTGGTCCCCATGCGGTTTGAGAACTTTGTCTGGTTCACGGAGCCTGAGCTGCGAAAGTTGATCGCCCAGCGCGTCCCACTGTTCAAGGAGACTCTGCCCGCCAACGGGCGGTTGACCGAGCAGATATCCAAGGCGCTGCAAGGGATTCTCGAGGAGAAGCATCTTCCGGGCCGCGTCGATTACCTGAGTCAAGGAAAACTGGAAGGCGGGGATGTCATCGGGATCGTGTATCGCGTGCTCGATCTCACCATACGAATCCGCAATGTGGAGTTTCCGGGCGCGTCTGCCGAGGAAGCGGCGTTTCTGGCGGCGGGCGGGCGCAAGCTCGCGGGCGCGGAATACTCGCGCTCGAAGCTGGCCACCGTTGCGCAATACGATCTGCTGCCGCTTTTTCTCGAGCGGGGATACCTGAAGGCGGAATTTGGTCCGGCCGACGCTCGGGTGGTCGCGTCATCGGAGGACAGGCCGCCCGATGACGTTGAAGTGGACGCGATCGTGCCGGTCAGGCCCGGCAGGAAGTATTCGGTTTCGGAAGTCAGCTGGAAGGGAAATTCCGCCATCACGACTCTGGAGGCCGCGCCTTTTTTTCATCTCACGGAAGGCGAGCCAGCCAACGCCGTGCGCCTGGAGCACGATGCCGAGGAGCTGCGCCGGTTGTACCGCAGCCGGGGATATATGAAAGCGAGCGTCGCTCCGGAGGCGCATATGGAGGACGAGAAAAGCACGGTTCATTACGTCATCGCAATCGCCGAAGGGGACCTCTACAGGATGGGTGAAATCGAGTTTCTCGGTGTCGATAGCGCCTCCAAAGATCGTTTGCACGAGGCCTGGAATTTACGCGAAGGCCAACCCTATAACGCCGATTACATGAAGAAATTTCTCCTGGGGGCGCCGCGGCTTCTGCCCAAAGGTCTGGATTACTCGATGAAGGTCGATGAGGAATTGAATGCGAAGGACAAGACCGTGGATGTAACCGTGCATTTCAAGGCAAAGTAGGGTCTCATTCACACTCCCGGAGGTTGATGGCCCGGCGTCGTCGAAGTTCGAGAAAGCAGTATGATAGGGGAGAAAGGAAAACCGCATGAATCGAAAGAAGGTTGTGGGGGTAGTTCTCGGAATCGTGTTTCTTCTGGGACTGGCAATAGTACCGGCGATGGCCGGAGGCAAGAGCCAGACGCTGACGGGTGAAGTGAGCGACTCCATGTGCGGGATCAAGCACGAGATGCCCGGCAAGGCGGCGGATTGCACGCGGGCCTGCGTCAAGCACGGAGCGAGTTATGCTCTGGTGGTCGGCGACAAGGTTTATACGCTCCAGACGTCGGACCAAGTCTCGCTCGATACTCTCGATAAGCTGGCGGGAGCCAAGGCGAAGGTGACGGGAGACGTGGACGGAACAACCATCAATGTGAAATCGGTAAAAGGAGCGTCTTAGGGGTTTCGTCGCAGGGGTTCGCAGTGGAATAAAAAACCGGCAGCGCGCGAAACGGCTGCCGGTTTTGCTTTTATAACCTCTTCGACGGGCGAGCCGCGGACGCCAGATCAGTTCTGCTGGGTCGGATCGCTATCGGGTCGGCGCTTCAAGGTTGGCCGATCGTCGTCGGTATTACCTCCGGAGGAGCCACCAGACTTATCGCCGCCCGAAGCGCGGCGCAGCGTCGGCTTACTCCCTTCCTTGTCGTCGAGCACCTTGTGGCGGTTCTCGATGGTGGCCAGGCGCGATTTCACGTCGTCGAACTCCGAGGTGGAAACGATGTACTGCGCCTTGGCCGGCAGAATCGTAGCAATCTCCTGCTGCGATTTTTCGATCCGGTCGGGCGTTTGCGGATGGGAGGCGAAAGCCTTGGCAACGGCACCCGGTTTCTTCTTTTCCTTGGCCTGAATCTTCTCAAAGAAGCTGATGAAGGCCTGCGGGTCGTATCCCGTCTTGTACATGTACTGGACGCCCAGGAAGTCGGCCTCGGCTTCAAAGTTGCGCTGGAACTTCATGAAGGTGAGCGGGAGACCGAGGCCGGCGGCTTCATAAATGCCGTAGCCGATGCCGCCGCCCATGAAAATCAGAGGAAGGGTTCCGAGTTGGGCGATATTGGCGCGAGTCATCTGGCGCATCTGGTGGCGGGCGCAGACGTGGGCAATCTCGTGCGCCATCACGCCGGCCAGTTCCGCCTCTTCGTCGGCGGCCAGGATCAAGCCCGTATTCACATAGAAAAAACCTCCAGGCAGGGCGAAGGCGTTGATCTCGTCGGAATCGATTACTTTGATCGTGAACGGCACCTTGGCATCGGAATTGCGCACCAGGTTCTGCCCGATCCGGTTGACGTACTCATTTATGACCGGATCCTTTTCCATCTTCACGGTGTTCTCGACCTGCATTGAATACTGCTTGCCAATCTTGATTTCCGTTTCCAGCGAATACCAGTCACCCAGACCGCGTCCGCCGATTTTGCGGTTCCCGATGGCGTCAACATCGCTTTCGCCGCCATCGTGCTTTACCTTGCTGGCATCGGGCTCCTGAATGACCGCAGGCGGAGCCGGTGTGTTGGAATCGCCGGCGGCAGCAGAATCCTGTGGCGCCGGCGTGTCGGGCTTGTCTGGCGGCGGAGCTTGCGCCGACGGTTGCGCCGGAGGCGCTGGAGGCGCCTGCTGAGGCGCGCCGGAAACACCGGTTACGACGCCCCCTGTTTGGCCCGGAGTTGGCGGAGCCGGCGGATTATCAGTAGAAGCCGGAGGCGCACTGGGTGCCTGACTCGCCTGCCCGCTGGTATTGGTCGAGGCGGGCGGTGAAGACTGTGCAGATGGATTCGAAGCCTGCGAACTGGAATCCTGGGCCACCGACGCGATCGCCAACGGTGCTACTAAACTTAAGGTAATCAGCAGTTTACGAATCGACATAGTACACCCCGCCGGAACCTGACTCGGTTGGAAGCGATTATACGCTCGATAGCAACCAGCAAAGAACGGAATTCCGTATCTAATTTGACGCCGGGTCGGGTTCGCGGGTTACCTGTTATTTTCGAGAGCTGTGTGCGGCGGGGCGGGGCGCATGACGACTCACAAAGCCGTTAAATCCAATGTATGGCACGGTACCTTCCTTTCCCGCGCCGGTGTTACCATGACGCCGAAAAGAAAGGCTGAGGATCATGTTGAATCGTCGTAACTTTCTGGCGTCTTCTGTCGCGTCATCGCTGGCGCTGACCAGTAGCCTTCCATGGCGAGGAAAGCTCTGGGCACAGCTCGAATCGTTGCCGACGCACCTTCCGGATCGCTCTCTTTATGACTCTAACGAAGACGCCTACTGGGGTGAGTTGCGCAAGCAATTCCTGATCCCGCAAGACGAGGTGTATTTGAACAACGGCACGGTCGGATCAAGCCCGGCGCCGGTTTTGCGCGCCATCTTCGAGGGCTATGAGACGTCGGAGAAGATGAACCAGGCCGATCCGGAGGATTATCCGATCTGGGGCTACGCTCCGTGGAACGAATTTCGCGATCCGCTGGCCGCGTTTGTCGGCTGCAGCCGCGACGAAATCGCGCTGCTTCGCAACGCGACGGAGGCAAACAGCTACATTGCGAACGGCGTCGATTTGAAGGCGGGCGATGAAGTCGTCATCACCGATCAGGAGCATCCGGGTGGCGAGCATCCGTGGGACCTGCGGGCCAAGCGCTACGGAATCGTAATCCGGAAAGTCGCGCTGCCCAAACCGGTGGCGAATGCGGCGCAAGTGGTTGAACTATTCAATTCCGCGATCACGCCGCGCACGCGCGTTTTCTTTTTCAGCCACATCACGACGTATTCGGGAGTGGTGCTGCCGGCCAAAGAACTGTGCGCGCTGGCGCGCAGCAAAGGCATTCTCTCGGCAGTTGACGGCGCGCACGTGCCCGGCATGATGCGACTGAACCTGCACGAACTGGGCTGCGATATGTATTCCTCGAGCCCGCACAAATGGCTACAGGCTCCGAAGGGTTCGGGATTTCTCTACGTACGCGACGAAGTCATAGATCGGGTGTGGTCGACGATCGCGACCGAAGGCTGGGACGATGTGAAATTGCGAGCCGAAAGATTTCAGCGCATCGGCAGCTCGAATGTGCCGGCTTTATGGGGATTGCGCGCCTCAGTCCAACTGGCAAACGACATCGGCATGGACCGGATCGAGCGCCGCCACCGCCAGCTTTGCGACTACATTCTGGATGCGATGATGAAGCGCGGAGCGATCTCGTGGACGTCGGCCGATCCCAGGCTGCGCTGCGCGATTGCAACCGTCAACGTCCCTCCGATTCCGCGCATGGAACTGGAGAACTGGCTGTGGAAGGAAAAGAAGATCCGGATTCGTGGCGGCGAGCCAAACAAGCTGAGATTATCCACGCCATATTACTTGTCAAAGCAGGAGATCGACCGCTTCCTGGATGGCTTTGATGAGTTCAAGAAAATAAAGCATAGCTAGGGCTTGGCTTCCTGGAGCAGGATGACGTCGGAATCGGCGTGGCCGCGGGTGATGCCAAGGTTCTTGCCATCGGGCGACCAGTGAAACGATCCGATCTGCTCCGAATTGAAGTGCGTGATCTGCCGCCCGGAGCTGCCATCGAGCGGCTGAATCCAGACATTTTCGACGCCATTCTCGAGGATCGGGTAAGCAATTGCCTTTCCGTCTGGCGTAAATTGCACACCTCGAGAAATTCTCGGATCGGGTTGCAGCAGCCGCGGTGAGGTGAGGGTAGTCGTGTCAAGCAGAGCGATTTTCACGTTACCCTGCGGTGTCTCAGGAACCGGATACTCGATTCCATAAGCCAGCATCTTTCCATCGGGTGAAAGTCCAATTCCACGGGCCGTCAGGAAAGCGCCGGGAACGACACTGCCGGGGATCGGTTCCGGTTTGCCGGAGCCATCCAACGCTACACGCGAGATCTGCCGGATCCCGGGCATGAAGTAAGCCCAGTTGTGGTTCGCGGTACACACCGGGAACAGATCACTGGGGTCAGCGAGTTCGACGGGGTGGGAGCCATCGGCATTGACGCGCCAGAGAGTTAGACCGTTGCTATTGGCGTGAAGACCCCAAGGGAAAATGATGTACTGGGCACCGCAGGCCGACATGTTGAAGATGCCCGCGTCCGGATCGCCGATGAGCTGAGTGGAATTCTTGCCGGCCGCATCCATGCGCACAAGTTCCGAGTTGTTAGAAACCAGCAGGCTGCCATCGGCACTCCAGTTGAAATAGTCAACGTGTACGGCGGCGGAAAGCATGGGAGTGGCTTCCGGGGAGGAGCTACCCTCGCCCGGCAAGAGATAAAAATTGCCGGTTATTTTTTGCTGTACGGTGGCAAGGGTCTTGCCATCGGCGGTGAGGCTCAGGGTAGTGTAACTATTGATGTCGCGGGAAACGGGACTCAACTTTCCGTCTGCCAGGTTGACGTAGCCGATCTGGCGGCGCTGGATGTTCGGACCTTTCTGTTGATAGATGACAAAGAGCCCGTTCCCGCCGGGAGTCCAGGTCATCTCAAAGAGCGCTTTGTCGGCGAAGGTGACGTCGTGCATCTTGCCCGAATCGACGTCGACGAACCGGATTCCACCAAGAGCATTCTCGAGTCCGTACTCTGGAAGCGCAATCGTCTTGCCGTCAGGAGACCAACTGAGCCATCGCGCCATGGAGGTTAACGGCAGAATATAAAGCGCCTTCTCGTCGCTTCCATCGATGTTGGCGGTCAGCAGCCGATACTTTCCAGTCTCCGGTGCGTTCGCGCGCTGGTACGCCATGCGGCGGCCATCAGGAGAAAACGAAAACGCCGTGTCCGCATCGTGAACGACAATTTTTGGCGTACCGCCCAGCACCGGAACGCGATATATGTTGAAGTCGCTTGCAATGCCGTTAAGGGCCTGACGGTAATAGATATAGTTTCCGTCGGGCGAGAAAGCGACGTTTGGGATAACGGCCGAAGGCGCCACAACCTGGGTGTCGCTGCCGGTGGCAACGTTCCGGAGCCAGAGGCTGTTAAGCCCTGTGTCCTTCATCACCGTCAGCACATACTTCCCATCCGGCGATATAGCAGCTACGAGCGCCCGGTCGTTGTTGGTGACCTGGGTGATCGTGAAGTTCTGGAAGGGCGTCGCGGCGGGTCGATGAAGGAAGGAATAGATACCAAAGGCAGCGGCAGCGAGAATGGCGATTGCAACGAGAATGCCGATACCGGTCCCGACCTTGTGTTTTTTCGCGGCGGCCACGGCCGCGCTGCTGGAAATGTGAGCAGGATGAGCACCGGGGGAGCCTGGGGTTGGCGCGATGGCTCCGACTGCCGGCAGATTGGCCGCCGATGATCCTGTCCCGGGCTGGGGGGCAGTGTAGACGCCGCTTTCTGGCGCGACCGGCGCGGCGGGAGAACTGCCGACGCGGTGCCGGGACTCGGTTTCGCGCCGCAACCGCTTCAAGTCGGCACGCATCTCGGCGGCGCTCTGGTAACGCAAATCGAGGTCCTTCTCAAGCGCCTTGCCGATGATGCGTTCAAGTTCCGCCGGCACATCGGGGTTCAACCGCACGGGCGAGACGGGATCGGCATCGAGAATCGCTTTGAAAATCACTGCGCTGCTGTCGCCGCGGAATGGCAGCGCTGCAGTCGCCATCTCATAGAGCACCGCGCCGAAGGAAAACAAGTCGCTGCGGGCGTCGAGTTCCTTGGCTTGTGCCTGCTCGGGCGACATGTAGGAGACGGTGCCCAAGGCCGCGCCCGGACTGGTGAGATGAGGTTCTTCGATGGTGCGGGTCTGCGTATTGGCGGAGAGTATCTGGCTGGACGAGGATGCGGGATCTCCGACTTTCGCCAAGCCGAAATCGAGAATCTTGGCGTGACCACGTTTGGTGACAAAAATGTTCGCGGGCTTGATATCGCGATGAACAATTCCCTGCGAGTGGGCAGCGTCGAGGGCGTCGGCGATTTCGATAGCCAAGCCGAGCAGCACGTCTGTCTCAATCGGCTTTCCGCCAATCCGGTATTTGAGAGTCGTGCCCTCGAGATACTCCATGGCGATGAATGACTGCTCGCCACTTTTGCCAATGTCATAGATTGTGCAAATGTTGGGATGGTTGAGCGCAGAGGCGGCGCGCGCCTCGCGGCGAAAGCGTTCCAAGGCCTGGAGGTCGCGGGAGACCTCGTCAGGCAGGAACTTGAGCGCTACGAAGCGGCCAAGTTCCGTGTCCTCAGCTTTATAGACCACCCCCATACCGCCGCCGCCAAGCTTTTCGATGACGCGGTAACGGAGGATGGTTTGGCCAATCATAGGTGCGCGAATCTTACGTTGCTGAAAAGGGGCAAGTCAACGGGAGTAGAGGGCCGGGGATGGAGTGTTATGAAAATGACGCGCTAGGTCCAGCGGAACCAGCGCAGGGCGAGGAGGAAAGAAATGCCTCCCCAGACGGCGAGCACGAGCAGGCGCGGGCCTTGCGACGGAAGTGAAGCGCCCTCGAGGATGAGGGCCCGCAAAGCGTCGTTGAGCGCGGTCAGGGGGAGCGCCTTGATGAAGGGCAGGGACACGTTGGGAAAGTGTTCGTAGGAGAAGAAGACGCCGGAAAAAATCCACATCGGCATCATGATGAGATTGATGATGCCGCTGGCGGTTTCGATTTTTTGCGCGCGGCAGGCCGAGAGCAAACCGAGGCACCCGAAGGAGACCGCAGCGATCGAGCCGACCAGCGCGATGGAGAAGAAGGAACCCGCGACCGGCATGTGAAATACGAGCATGCCCAGGACCAGCAAAAGGGCCACTTCGGTGACCATCATGATCAAGCGGCTCGACATGACGGCCAGCAGAAAATCGCTGCGGCGCATGGGCGTGGCAACAAACCGTTTGAGCAGTTTGCGCTGCCGCATATCGACAAGCGCAAAACCGACTCCCCACATACCGGAGTTCATCAGGCCCATGCCGATGAGGCCGGGAATGAGAAAGTCGATATAGCGCGAGCCGGGTGCGCTGGAAGCGGAACTGGTGACTTGCAGTTTGTCGGAGCGTCCGGCTCCGGCTTCGAGCGTATCGAGCGCAAGCAGGCGGGCAAGAACGCTCTCCGGGCGGGCCGGATCGTAATAAAAGGTATACGTGCCGTCGGGTCTCTGTTCGACCACAACATCGAACCTGGCGAGATGAAGTCCCTTGAGCGCGGCTTCGCGATCGACGACGAGGGCACGAAGCGGGGCGGTTCTATCAGCACTTCGTCCGGAAATCTGGCCCGAACCTGGGTCAGAACTCTGCCGGGCCCTTGAGCCGGTGAGTTGAGCGGCGATGGCCTCCGCATTCTGGCTGGCGACGACTGCGACTGACTTTTGATCGACGGGCTTGTCGCGGAAGGCAATACCAAGCCCGAGTGAAAGAAGAACCGGGAAGCCGAATATCCAGAAAATCATTTCCGGCTCGCGCTTCAATTCCAGCAGCCGGACCCAGAGGAGATGGCGGTAGGCCGACCAGCGTCCGCTGCGGATTTGCCGTGATGGGCCAGTTGCCGCCGGCTCAGGCGGGGCCGTTTGTGGAGTAGTGGTTTCAGTTGCCATGGTTCTCGGGGTTTCAATCTTCCCGCAAATGACGCCCTGTCAGTTGCACAAACACATCTTCCAGACTGGCCTGGCGCGTGCTGAGGTGCTCGAGTTGGTGGCCGCGACCGTTGACGGCGTCAAGCAGAGCCGGAATCGTGAGGTGCGGCTCGCGTACATTGAGACAAATACTGTTGTCTTCGCGGCGGACGGATTCGACTCCCGGCAAAGCGCGCCAGGCTTGAAGTTCCAACTCCGATTCATCGGCGGGGCTGTGCGGGCTGCGGCTCCCGGCATCCTTGCCGCGACCGTTCGAACTGCCGGCCTGGAACTCGACAACGTGATGGCCGCCGAGACGATCAATCAGCTCGGCCGGCGTACCGTCGGCGATGATCTCGCCGTGATCCACGATGGCGAGGCGATCACACAAGCGTTCCGCTTCGTCCATGTAATGCGTGGTAAGGAGAACAGTGCCGCCCTTCTTCTGGAAGGTACGGATGATTTCCCAAAGCTGGCGGCGGCTCTGGGGATCGAGCCCGGTCGTGGGCTCGTCGAGGAAAAGGATTCGCGGGTTGCCGACGAGCGCGGTGGCAACGGCGAGACGCTGCTTTTGGCCGCCGGAGAGCTTGCCGACCCAGCTCTCGGCTTTTTCGGTGAGCTGAAGATCTTCGAGAACATCGCCGGCCGAGCGGGGCTGCCGGTAAAAACTGGCGAAGAGCTCGATGGTTTCGCGCACGCTCAATTTTTCTGACAGACGGGTTTCCTGAAGCGAAATGCCGATCCACTCGCGCAGCTGGCGCGGATTGTCGCTCCAATCGTGGCCAAAGATGCGGACGTCGCCCGAGGTTGCGGCGAGCAGGCCTTCGAGGATTTCAATGGTCGTGGTCTTCCCTGCCCCGTTGGGACCGAGGAGGCCGAAGCATTCTCCGGCTTCGATGCGAAGGCTGAGGCCGCGAACGGCCTCTACTTTGCCGTCGTAGGTCTTGCGCAGGTTAGTGCACTCGATGGGGACGCCCACCAGTGAATTCTAGCCTAGTCGGAGGGTTGAGAATGCGGCGGTCCGGCCTGGGAATGCGGCACAACCGGCTGCGGCACATTGCCTTTGGCGTTCTGCCACAGGATCGCGTTGAGCTTTCTGGCGTCGGCGGCATCGGGGCGGGAGAAATCCATCTTCAGCGACTCTTTCGCTCCGGGAGCTTTCCTCTCGTTGACGCGATAGATGAAGCCGGAGCGGAGATTGGTGTCGTCGACGGTATAGGGCGGTTGAGTACCCGGGCCGGTGAAAGGGGCGGCCATGAGAGGCGCGTGGAGATCGAAAAGATTCATGGCGCGAACATCGAGGATGTATTCCATGGTGTGGATCATGTTCACGGTGGAATAGAAATGGTGATCGACGAAAGGCTTATCTCCGCGAGGCGCGTACTTGCTGATGACGAGGGCGGTGGAGCGGTGAGCGTCGACATGATCGGCGCCATTTTGCGCGTCGTCTTCCACGATGAAGATGGCGGTGTCATCCCAATAGGGGCTGTGGGAAACGGCATCGACGACGCGGCCGACGGCGAGGTCGTTGTCGGCAACGGAAGCTTGGGGAGTGGCCTTGCCGGGGCGCGTGCCGCCGGTGTGATCGTTGGGAAGATAGAGGAGAATGAATTCGGGCAACTGTTTGAGAGTGTTGCGGGCCTTCACGAACTCGCCGAACTCGCGGAGAAATTCATCGGCGCGAAGTTGATCGGGATAATCGGTGTTGAAGTCGGGGTAATTGGGATCGAAATGGCCGCGCAGGGCCGCTTTCTCTGGGCGAACCTCCTTGAAGAGCGGAACGGGCCAGGGCCAGGGACTGGCTCCTGCGGCGGGATTGCCGAGACCGGCGGGCAGGGACTCGCCTTTTTTGACGGCGACATTCGGGCAGATGGATTTGGCATCCGAGGGACCCTCCTCGGTTGACGATGCTGGTCTATCGTCCTTGCACCAGACGGCTTCGACGAACTCGCCGTAGATGCGGAATGTTTTCCCGCTGCGAGCGAAGTTATCCCAAAGAAAACCTGTTCCGGGATCGTCGATGTCGGGAATCCCTT